>Ga0182024_10013679_pt1 | contig 15793 bp, 12 predicted proteins | sample P32metaG_FD_120480 | JGI IMG/M metagenome (GOLD analysis project Ga0182024, IMG submission 120480) | Permafrost microbial communities from Stordalen Mire, Sweden - P3-2 metaG (Illumina Assembly) | ecosystem: Environmental > Terrestrial > Soil > Wetlands > Permafrost | place: Sweden: Stordalen... | reverse complement strand
GCGCTTTAGATTGCAGCCGCGCGAGGATTCGTTCAAAAGCCGGCACCTGCTTGCGAACCACCCAATGCTCTGTGCCGGGAGGGCCTTCGGCATGAGCATCATCCTGGCGCTCTAGCTCGACCTGATACGTGAAGCGAACGGAAAACTCCCTGGGCCGAACCAGCTGCGTTTTTCGCGCAATGAAATAATGTGCCTTGGGCGAAATGATCGGCACGCCCCATTCCGACCAGACATAGCTCTGCTCGCGATCGAGCACGAACCCGCGCTCGACGAACCGCGCCGCGGCTTCACGAACTTCCGTCTTGCGGCTTGAGACACAGATATACAGCCCGCCCCAGCGCAGGCGATCGAACGCAATATCCGGATCGTGCGACTCGCCCTCGGTGGAAATCAGAATATTCAGCAGGCCGCTCGATTTATAGAGCGAACTCGTCGATTCGTAGTAGCGAAACTCTGAATCCTTATCCAACACCTTCCGCTTCACCGCGTCGAGTGCTTCGGTCGGCGTCGTGAGAAGGGCATCGGCGGCAGTTGCGCCGGAGGCAGTGGGCGTGGCGGAAGTCATTTGGTGCATGAGCATTCAAACCGGGGTCCGTAGCGACGCGACATCATCCACGCGGATCGAAATGAGGGCAAGATCAATTATGCTTCTCGAACAGTCCGGTAACCCACCTTGGCCCGGTAGGGCGCTAAATCAAGCTTCGGATACCGCTGGGCCACCGCGGCAACTGTCTCCGGCGTCCAATACTCATGGCCCGGCGCGGGAAAGCCAACCGCTTGTCGCTGCTCGGGCGTGGCACGTTGAATAAACCGCTGCATCTCAGGTTTCTCACCGAACTGGCTGTAAAGGTGATGGCCGTTGAACGTGCATTGGGCCGATCGGTACACAAGGTGATGCGAAAATCGCGCGCCATGCTCAGCTAAAATCTCCCCGGCGCGATGAAAGGTGCTCATCGTGAAAATGAGCAGGCTTCCGGCGCTGGCGACCATCGGCATCTGGTCTTTGTAAAGTGCGCGATATGAATCGCGGGGCCGAAAGGGGGGCCATAGGCCGGCTTTCTTCGTCTTCGTTTGTGAGACGACGTATGTAGGCCCCATCCGGTCGGTCACGTCGCTGTAGTAGAGAATCAGATTCACCTGCCGATACGGCCCATCATCGCGCGGCACGACTAGCGTGTTCCCCTCGTAATCCAAATGCATCGTCTGCTCGAAGCTGCCCGTGCCGGCGTACTTTGCCCAGATGGCGGCCTGTGAGAGCATCACATCCTCGACGCCGATCAATCGTTTGCACAGCGCGAGAATCGCCGGGTGCGTCGTGATGTGATTCAGCGTGTCGTCGGCGAACGGGAACTCGATCTGAAGATTCTCCGGGTCATCAAAGACCCAGCCGTAGCGGTGGGGCGTTTTGGCCAGCTCATCGGCCGACGGGAAATAGCGCCCCATGCCGGCTTGCGCCGAGCGCAGCTCCACCGGCTTGAGGAAGTTCGGCACGAGCACGTAACCGTGCTTCAGCAAGTGAGCAAAGTGTTCTTCAGCGATCGGCATGATTGCGTTCAGTGTTGCTCGATGACATTGACCAGGCCGACGTCGATGTATTGGCCGCCGGTTATCTGGTGGCAATGCACGGCTAAGGTGTTCTCGCCGGGCTTGAGCGTTTTCATCGCCGCGGGGCTGATGGCAAATGGCTCATAGCTTCCGACGTATCCTGGAAGTTGGGCGGCGAGGACGCCGTTGATGTAAATCTCCGCGTCGTCATCGTGATGGACTAGCAGATGCAGCTCCGCCGTCGGCGCGGCGGGCATCGTGAACGTTCGGCGAGCGTAGATGTCGTCGGTCTTCCACGTCGTGCGAACGACTGCGCCGGGCGTTCCGTTGGTGCCGAAGCCGCCCGGTCCTTCCTGCCATGCCGAGGCGTCGAAGTCGGGCTTATACCAACCCGCAGGCGGCGAAGACGTCGTATAGCGCCAGACGATTCCCTCTTTCTCCGATGTCGCGACGACGGTTTCCAGCTTCGGCGGCGGCGGCACCGGCGCCCAACCCGCGGCGGGAGTTTTGTCGCGCGACGACCACTTCTTCCACATCGCCGGGTCGGCCATCATTTTGATGAACAAGCCGCCGATCACCGGGCGAGCATCGAAGCCGGCGCTCTTGGCCGTTTGCGTCCAGTAAAAGTCGGAGAAGGGCAGTCGATCCGGCGTCTCGTTCGCGAAGTCGTAGATCGGGTCGACGATGCGATCAAAATCCGCCTGCGAATCAGCCAGCGTCGCCGTCCAGACGGCCCAATCCGTTTTCGAATACGGCTTGCGGTTGTCGAGCGGGACGCCGAACTTCTGAACCTTGGTCACGTAGAACGCAATCTCCTTCTTCGCGACGTCGGTCGGAAAGAGATTCAGATCGAGCAGCCGGTCCCACACCAGATTGTACTTTTCGCTCCACGTGCCGGGCTTGTCGAATGCCAGCTTGTAATGATCACCATCGTCGGCGGCTTTGATCCACTTCTGCGCCAGCTCGACGCCAAGGTCGTGATACTTCCTGGCTGCGTCATGGTCGCCGCGCATCTCGCAGAGCATGCCGTACGCGCCGAGGGCTTCGATTGCTTTGATGGACAGATTCGCGTTGTGTGCGAGGTGACCGGCAAAATCGTCGGTGCAAAGCTGGTTTTCGGGATCGAATCCCTTCTGCTCAAGATAGTTTGCCCATTTGGAAATCTCCGGCCAGAAGGCGCTGGCAAACTCCGGAGTGCCCTCTTCCTTCGCGACGGCCGCGCACAGCAGAATCATGTTGCCGCTCTCTTCAACCATCATCTGATCGCGCTCGGTCTTCTCGCCGCCGCCGTAAACCTGGCCCGTTGCGCGCGGATACGTGCCGAGATCGTGCGGCGCGAAGTCGAACTTCCACCGTGGTGAAGCGGCGTAGAGCAGGTTCGTCGCCAACGACGCTTTGGCCATCGCGGGGCTGAAGAGAAGGAATTGCGGATCCATCGGATAGATGACGTCGACGGTTGCGATGCAGCCGTTGCTCGTGTTCTCCTTCGGGAACAGCAGCGGCTGGCCCTTCTCATCGACCGCGAGCTTGTTGCCGGCGAGGCATTGGCGATAAGCCAGCGCACACAGCTCGGCGTATTTGGGGCCGCCGACTTTCGTCAGGTCCGCCATCAGCTCTTCGTCGAACTTGGCCGCCCGTTGCTTCAGTGACGCGTATTCCTTCGCGCCGGTTGTCAGCAGATCGGCGGCCTGCGCGCCGTTGCGACGCCAGTACGGACGCAGGCGATGTCCGAAGAAGTTAATGCTGGAGATGTCATCGTACGCGACCATCAGCCACGTCGACGCGCCTTTGGGCCCGACTCGGCCAAGGTCCATCACGAACGCCTCTACCATGTGCCCGTCATTCACCGCTCGCGGCGAAGTGCTTTCATCGCTGATCGGCAGCTTGCCTGTCTGAGTAAATGCCGCAAGGCTTGAGTCGCTGTCGCCCAGCGCCCGCGCGGGTGTGCCCAGAGCGGCGGTGTAGACGTAACCCCAGTCGATGCGCATGTTGTCGCCGCGCTTCTGAAGCACGGGTTGATCGGCCGTTCCAATCCGCAGGACGCTCAGGCCGGCGATGCGCGGTTGCGAGCCGACGACCTTCTGATCCTGGCGATAAACGGCAAGCTCCGAGCTGGTGCTGTCGTAGATCGAAACCTCATGCTCCTTGCCGTCGAGCGATTGCACATCCCACGTCAGATACGTCAGCGGCCGCGAGATCAGCTCCATGTCATTCGAAATGGCCGGCGTCAGGAACGTAAACGTGACGCGCACCTGCTCATTGGCAAATTCATAGATCGATCGCGTCGGCTTCACCTTCAGCGAGACTTGAGGAAACGCCGGCACGTCCTTCGGATCGACGCCCATCAGGCGATACGCTTTGCCGTCGATGCGGATCAGGCTAATCAGCGAATGCGGAGAATGCGTCCAGTGCCGCGTGACATCATCCGTCAGCTTGTCGGCGTCCGACCAGACGCTCAAGTACGGATCGGAAGTGACCAGCGGAACCGCCGGCGGGCGAAAGGGGTTGCTCGGCGCGTCGGCGGCGAAGGTTGCCGCGGCGCACAGCGCCGAGCCGGCAAGGATCAAAAGCTTTGCGAAACGACGATGCATCAGTTCTTCTCCGAATTCACACGAATCTCCGTCGGCCACGATCGACGGTTCGCAGAACAATAGCGGTTTTGCACCAGAAAGTTGATACCAGAACTGGAACAGGGTTTGGTTCATCGTTTATGGTGCGCGGACTGACTGAAAAGGAGATCACATGGAACTGCGGCAACTTGGAACTTCGGATGTGAAAGTCACGCCGATCATCTTCGGCGCTTGGGCAATCGGCGGCTGGATGTGGGGCGGAACCGAAGAGCGCGAATCACTCGACGCCATCCGCGCCAGCGTCGATCACGGCGTGACGACGATCGACACCGCCGCGATCTATGGAATGGGCTACAGCGAAGAACTCGTCGGCAAAGCGATCAAAGGCATTCGCGACAAAGTTGTCCTTGCTACCAAGTGCGGCATGCGCTGGAACAGCGACGAAGGCTCCGATCCTTGGGAACAGACCGACAATCACGGAAATCCCGTCACGATCCGGCGTAACGCCAAACCCGACAGCATTGCCTACGAATGCGAGCAAAGCCTCAAGCGGCTCGGCGTCGAGACCATCGATCTCTATCAGATTCACTGGCCCGACAAAACCACCGCCGTTGAAGACTCGATGGCGGCGATGCTCAAGCTCAAGGAACAAGGGAAAATCCGCGCCATCGGCGTGAGCAATTACGATCGAACGTGGCTCTCGCGCGCCAGCAAAGTCGCGCCGGTCGCGAGCCTGCAGCCACCTTACAGTTTGATTCAGCGGAAGATCGAAGCCGAGATCCTTCCGTTCTGCCGAGAGCACAACATCGGCGTGATTGTCTACTCGCCGCTCGAACGCGGACTTCTCACCGGCAACGTCGCACCTGATCGAGAATTTCCGCCCGGCGATCATCGCGCGAGTCACAAATACTTCACGGTCGAAAACCGCAAGAAGGTTCTGGCCGCGCTCGATCGCATTCGCCCCATCGCCGAGAAACACAACGGAAGCTTGGCGCAGCTCGTCATCAATTGGACCGCGCATCAACCCGGAATCACGGCCGCTCTCGTCGGCGCCCGAAGCGCCGACCAAGCCGCGCACAACGCCGAAGCGCTGCGTTTCAAGCTGTCCGATCAGGAACTCGCCGACATCCGCAAGGCGTTTGATCAGCCAGCCAAAGAGCTCAACGCCTGAGCAAATCTACTTCCCAAAAACGGAGCATTGGTCGTGCGGCCAAATGCAATGCCTTGCAATGCAGACCCAGCAGCTTGATGACGGGGAGCCCGCATCCGGTCTTCTGCGCCGAGGGTTGGGGCCGGAGGCGCTGGAGCGCCGGCTCGTCGGGAGCCGTTGCACTGGTTGCATCTGCTGCTATGAATACACGACGGCACAGCCGCGATCGGCACCGCCCAGGCAGGCGCGGATTCCCCTTGATGCGAGCCAGGGTTGAAGCGATGATAGCCATCCGACTTCGACGAGCGCTCAGTCGAGTCGTGGCCTCCTGTTGGTTGGTGACTTTACCACCATTCTGAAAGGAGGCCGCGTCTTGCGCGAATCCGCCGCAAGGCGCGCAGTTACTCACTAACCGAATTGCATTCGCCCCGACACCGTTTATTTTTCGTCAAGGTTTACTATTAACTTTGACCTCTTACCCGTGGAAGATAAGCCGCAAGCCCAAATGCAATGCAGATCAGCGCGAAGGGGTAGAAGAAAACTCCAGCGCCATTCCAAGGCGACACAGTCGCGACGAGAGGTGCGGACGATCCGGACAACGGGGACGTCGCATGGGCTGAAGGTGCCGGGGCCATCGTGGCCGAACTGGCTACCACAGCTTTTTCGGACATCGGTCCGGGTTTTACGGGCGCCGGCCCGAGTCTTATCGACAGCGGCCCGGCGCAAGACACCGTAAGCCAAGACAGAGCAACAGCCAAAAGGGTGCGAGAGACACCTTTAGACATGATGTTTCCCTTTCAGGTTTCACGGCTGGCTCTTCCCTCTCATTACATAGTCGAACTGCCCCTGTAGCACCAATAATTCTTCCTCCCGCGCCAATCCGGGCTCGCATCTTTTACGTCGCAACTGGTTCGATTGGATTGGCCCCCCGTAATCCTCGGCCCATTGACGTGCCCGCTATGCAGGGGCACTTTGGCTGTCGGTGCCGAACTTTGAGCAACCACCCACCCATCGCCAATGAAAACAATCGGCGTTGGCCCCGCGCGTCGCGTTGCCCGCTACGACACCCGCTGCGCTGCAATGCCTGCTCGCCGACGGAACAATGCACCAACAGTCGCGCACACGGGGTCCGAACAAGCCCCGCTAATGCAAATCTTTTCAGGCCAGCCATTTATGGCTGGCCGGATCTGTTCTTAGGGCGGCCGAATTCCCCCGGAGGTCGCGGGCCGGCATCTTGTGTGAAATCAAGCCTAGAAAACGGGACGGGTGGACGGGTGCGGTTTTCGTTGACTGGGACCATGAAACCGCACCCGCCCCGTTTTCAGGTTCCGCTCCCAAAATTCAGTTGACTGTGATCTGGACGACCCATGGCCTGGGCCAATATCGGAATGCACCTGGAGGGGATCGGCTGAGGCGGCCTGCTTCTGCTCGTTAGCCAGCCCGCTGGCCTCGTCCCGCACGGCTTTCTTCCAGACAAGTCGCTTCTACGTTGTCCCGGTGACGCTGTCACCCCTGACCACGAATCTACCACCTACACCTATTGTTATGTCCCCCGCGGTGGCGGGACCTATTCGCCCTGGTACCTGCAACCCCAACCAAAGCTGCCCACTGATCCCTCAAAGTATTCGTGGAGCGACAACCTGCTCGCCGGACTCGAGCGCCACAGCGATTCAATCACCAACGCTGCCTCGACGGCAATCCTCGTCGAAGACACCGCTCAGCATTCCGTCGGACCGACAGGGAAAGCCTGGCATCGAAATCACGGCCTCGGCGGCAACATCCTCTTCTTCGACGGCCATGTCGCCAACGCGAAACTGGATCTACCTTTCTTCCATGACACCCGTTCCTACGTCGAAAACTTGTTCTCAAGCGCGGACGCGGCGGCAGGGGGAATGTAATACCCGGACAAGCAAGAGGGTCGGTGCCGATTTCGGCGCCGAGTCCGCATTCGCTGCCGTGGGCGAAGCCGGTGCTGGTGTTCACCATGACGCTTATCCGCTTTCCTCGTAGTGCTTGCTTACCGAAGAGCCGCGGCGGCGTGTGGTGTTTTCGAGCTTCGGCGTGTGATCGGTTTGTGAGAGTTCCCTTTGCCCGCAAGCAGAAGAAAGCATCCCGACACGCGCGGCGTGATCGAATCGCACTGACCACACGCCGCAGCAGAGTGTACGCACGACGCCACGGCTTTTTCGGTTCGCGTAACCACTCATCCGGCGCATCGCGAACGCGCTCGTCGGATGCCTCGCGGCTAAACCTTGGGGGCGCGACGGTTTCTTAGCGGATTTGCCCATCACCCATCACGATCCATTTGTAGGTCGTGAGGTCGGCGGTGCCGAGCCAGGCGGATTCAGGCGCGACGACGGCGGAAGAGAACAGAGGCACCACCGAGGCCGAGGAGGGCGATCGAGGCTGGCTCTGGGGTGGTAATCACTTCGAGTGTAAACGAATCAGCCGACGCGCCTGATCCCCAGCCCCAGATGTAGGTTCCCGGGATGACGCCGAGGCTGCTCAGCGTCTGACCTGCCCAGGTATCGGTGTCGGAGAGAGCAGATCCGGAGACGTATCCGCTGGGAACCTCGAGTCGCGCGGCATAGTACATGTTCACAATATCGCCGCTTCCCGAAGTGGCAGCAGTGGCAATGGCACTGCCGAAACTCGCAGATCCGGAGATGCCGTCATAAACATTCACCGCGGTCGCTGTCGTGGGTCCGACGGTCAGATAAGGGTCTGCACCATCAATTACCGCTTCGTTAGTCTGCCCAGTGAAAAAAGAGGGGTCGGGCGTAAGGCCGGCGGTGTTGATCGTGCCATTTCCTGTGGCAACGACATTTGCGCCGACCTGCTGCAGCGTCACGACGAACGCCGCGTGGGCGAGCGGCGCGGCGGCGATGAATAGCACGCCCACAAAGCCAATAAATCCAGAGCGCTTGTAATCCAGCATGTTCTTCCCTTGTTTGATTGCGCCCCCGAAGACGGCCGGTAATATATTTGCAATCCCTTGCACTGCAATCAAAAAATCCGTCCGGATTTGGGTTTCGTCGATTAACAGAATCGAAACGGACGCGGCGAAGGGGCGTTCCCAATTCGTGTTGATCCATGCCGCGGCTTTCCGGTTCGCGTCATCATTGATTGGGTGCATCGCGAACGCGCTCGTCGAACGCCTCGCGGGTAACCTTGGGGGCGCGACGGTTTCTTAGCGGATTTGCCCATCACCCATCACGATCCATTTGTAGGTCGTGAGATCGGCGGCGCCCATGGGGCCTCTCGCGTGGAGTTTGTCGGTGCTGATGCCGATCTCGGCTCCTAAACCGTATTCGCCGCCGTCGGCAAAGCGGGTGCTGGTGTTCACCATGACGCTGGCGGTGTCGACTTTGCCGATGAATGATTCGATCGCGCGGATGTCGCTGCTGAGGATCGCGTCGGTGTGGCGGCTGCCGTGGGTGTTGATGTGGTCCGCCGCCGCCTCGAGGGAATCGACGACTTTGATCGCGAGTGTGAACGCGAGATATTCGGTGGCCCAATCTTCTTCCGTCGCGGGTTTAGCGGCGGGGTAGAGCGCGCGGGCGCGGTCATCGCCGCGAATTTCGACGCCCTTGGCGGCGAGCGTTTCGCAGACCATCGGCAGCAACCTCGTCGCGGCGTCTTTGTGAAAGAGGAGCTTTTCGACGGCGTTGCAGACCGCGCCGCCGGGATAGCTGGTTTTGGCGTTCACGCAGATGTCGCGGACCTGTTGATCCATGCCGATCGTCGCGGAATCGATGTAGATGTGGCAGTTACCGGTGAAATGTTTGAGCACGGGAATCGTCGAATCGCGAACGACGGCGCGAATCAGGCTCTCGCCGCCTCGGGGGATGACCAGGTCGATGTAGCGATCGAGCTTCAGAAGTTCGGGCACGAGCGCGCGGTCGGTTGATTCGACGAGTTGCACCGCGTTGGCGTCGATATGCTGGGCGGCGAGCGCCTCTTTGATGATATTGACAATCGCGCGGTTGGAGTGAAATGCTTCCTTGCCGCCGCGAAGGATGATGGCGTTGCCGCTTTTGAGGCAGAGGGCGGCGGCGTCGCTGGTGACGTTGGGCCGGCTTTCGTAGAAGAACAGGACGACGCCGAGCGGCACGCGACGCTTTTGAATCCGCAGGCCGTTGGGGCGGGTGTAGCCTTCAATGATCTGGCCGACGGGATCGACCTGGCCGGCGATCTGCTCGACGCCGTCGGCCATCGCGGCGATTCGCTTTTCGCTGAGTCGCAATCGTTCAATCAGCGCGGGAGCCAGCTCGGATTTGGAGGCCGCTTCGATGTCTTGCGCGTTCGCGGCTAATAGCGTCGCATTGCTCGTACGAATACCTTCGCCGATGCGCTTCAGCACCGCGACTTTGGAGGCGCCATCCAGCATGGCAAGCTGCCCCGCAGCTTTTCGGGCGGCTTTGCCAAGATTCTCGACATAGGACGACCACTCGCTCATGGGTGAATTGTAGCCGAGCTTTTGGCCGGCAGGTGGGCTACTGATCCTTCCGCAACTCAAGCGAATAGGTGATGGTTCGCGGCTTATCTGTAACAGTGACGCCGGGCGGCAGATCGGGGTACATCAGCGGCGCCACGTGCTGCTCGGTAGGATTTGAAATATCCACCAGAAACTCCGCGTAGACCGCGTAGGGTACGGGGAGCTGCCCGCTCTGGCGGATGATGTCGATGATCGCCTTCGGCCCTGCGACGGTAACGCTGGGCAGGCTGGCCTCGTATTTCACGTGATAGTTATCGTTCAGGACCTGGGCCGTGAGAGTGTGATAGACGGGAATCGAGAGAATGGTGTAACTGTCTTCGCTTTCCGTGACATCGACTGTGCCGGAAACGGTGCCCGGCGAGAGCGAAATCGAATTGCCAAGCTTTTCCGGCATCTCAAGTTGAACAGCGTCCAAAACGTGTTTTCCCGGTGTTGCCAGCAATGCGCTGAATGGCTTCAGATTCGCATAAACAAAATGTGGATCGGCGCGCTCCAGATCCTGGCTCGGGCCAAATATTTTCACTTTGGGCGGGTTGAAGGTTGCCAGAACGCCAGCCCGAATATCAGGCGGCGGACGAACCTCAACCGTGCGTTCGGCAATGCTGTCGACATCAACATCGATGACGGGCGGCACGCATGACTCCACGGTCATTCCTGCGGCAACCACCTGGCTGTCACGATTCAACGCGGATTTGACATCAATCGTATGTCGCCCGTTCCCGAGACTGCGATCAACATCCAGGTTGACTGCCTTGTTTCGCAGGTGCTCCTCAATCGAGGGAACATCTTTCTGTGGTCCCTCCAGCTTGGCCTCTACTACATAGCGCCGCTCGCCGGATGCGAAGCGAACCACGCGATCGGCATCCTGGCCAACCGTCAGAGTGACGTTGATCGTTGGGGTTGGGACGAGTTCTTCGTTAAACGCGTAGCTCCAAACCAGCGCGCTCAGCGGAACAACCCAAAGGAGCGCCTTGAGACTGTTGACGTACGACTCTCGCGAAAACGTCCGGCGCACCCAGTGGCGATAGTCGGCGCGGAACCGTGACCGCCAGGAGCGCGGCGCACGCTGATAGTGAATCTCAGCGGGGGGGCGTGGATCGGAATGTTCGACCGACGGTTCAGACATAGCGCCAATTCTATTTCGGCTGGCGGGCCAAATTCACCCCGTCACCTCAACATTATGACTCATCATTGACACATTATGATTCATCGTCGACGCCGGCGAGCAGTTCGCTGAGCAGACCCGCCAGCGCGTCGGTGGTCAGCTTGCGAATCAAGCGGCCACGCTCGGCGATGCTGATGTCGCCGGTTTCCTCGGAAACAATCAGGACGATGGCATCGGTTTCCTGACTGAGCCCCACCGCGGCCCGGTGTCGCGCGCCCAGTTCGCGTTCGAGTTCACCCCCTTCGGCCATTGGAAACTGCACGCCGGCGTAAGCTACCCGGCCCTGGCTGATAATCACGCCAAGATCGTGAAGCTCTGTGTTCGGAAAGAATATCGTGTTGAGCAGGGCGGCGCTGAGATCGGCGTTCAAGCGCGTCGCACGGGCCTCTTCGGCCAACCCGCTTAAGGGGGTCCCGCGTTCAATTGCGATCAAGGCGCCGATCTTCCGTCGCGAACAGAACGTCGTGCACTCAATGAGCGCGCCGATTTCCTCGTCAATCTGGTCGGTCGTCCAACTCCGGAACAGGCGCGTCTCCCCAAGCCGCATGAGCGCTCGGCGAAGTTCGGGTTGGAACACGACGATGATTGCCAGTGACGCAACCTGAAAGAACTTATCGAACAGGAATTTGACGCGCGGCAGATCAAACTCGGCCCCGAGGATCTGGACCATGATGAACAGGCCGATCAGGACGAGGGTGATGCCCTTGAGCAGTCGCGCGCCGCGCGTGCCGCGAAGAAACCGGATGATCCAAAAGACGACCAACCCGATCAGGAGCATCTCGATGGCGACGCGCCACCACGCCAGCTTGCTTAGAGCACGAAAGAAAGCAGAAAGATTGAGAAACTGATCCATCAATTCCCAGGATGCTCACACCCGCGACGACGCGCGGCGCAACGATCTGGCGGCAAAAACAAGTGGCGGACTATACAACCGCTGTACGAGTGTTTCTATTGCGCTAAGGCCAAAATCAGGCCGGTTTATGTGGTTAAGCCGTCTCGGTTTGTATCGCCTCGATGATACGGACCACTTGAGACATCGCCGCCACGTCATGGACACGCACGATGTCCGCGCCGTTAGAGATTGACCATGCGACGGCCGCCGCTGTGCCAAAGACGCGATCGGCAGGGTCACTCTGTCCGGTAATTGTGCCGATGAACTTCTTGCGACTGACGCCGACAACCAACGGCTTGCCAAACGGCTTGAATTCGCTCAGCCGCCGAAGAATTTGCAGATCGTGTAAAGCGTTCTTGGCAAAGCCGATTCCGGGATCAATCAGGACGCGATCCCTTCGGATTCCCGCTTTCCCAGCCTCCGCGATGCGCTCTGCCAGAAACGCAAGAACTTCGCCAACGACGTCCGAATATCGTGCTTTCGACATCATGTCGCGCGGCCGGCCGAGCATGTGCCCAAAAATAATTGGCACGTTCAGCGCCGCGATTCTTGCGAACATCGTCAGGTCGTCCAAGCCGCCGTAAACGTCGTTTACAAGTGCTGCCCCCGCACCGATCGCTGCTTCGGCTACTGATGCCTGACCCGTGTCAATGGAGATGATGCAGTCAGCCGCCTGACGTAACTGCTGGATCACCGGCTCGACGCGTTTGATTTGTTCAGCCGGCGCGATTGATTCCGACCCTGGCCGAGTCGACTCACCACCGACATCGATGATGCTTGCTCCCGCGCCGAGCATCGCCACGCCGGCATCCACGGCCGATTTCACGTCTGGAAACTTCCCACCATCGCTGAAACTGTCGGGTGTAACGTTCAGAATTCCCATGACCAGCGGCCGACGACGCGGGCTGGCCAGCCACGAGTTAAACTCGGCGGGTGTCATCGGAATGTTGTAAGTATTAGCCGAAGGCGTGGGAAGCTATTCAACGAGATTCTTCTCAAACACCACCAGGTTATCAGCGTGCGTGGAATCCCAGCGAATGCCAACGATGTCATACCCCAGCGCCACGGCGAAATGAATGAACTCGCGCTGGTGATTCATGCACTCGCAGCGAACATATTCATATCCGTGATCTTTGGCCCATGCTTGCTGGGCTTCGTGAAGCTGCCGGCCCACGCCATGTCGGCGAATATCAGGCAATACCGCGCCCAGCCAGTGATAAAACATGCCCGGCTTCAGCTCAAACCCAATCCAAAACCCGACCGGCTTTTCATCCATCCGAGCCAGCAGCGTCAAGGAGTTATAGCGGCCCATGAAGCGGCGCTTAAAGAAATCGACCTCGCGCTTGGGGCGAAATACGTTGTTATAAAGCTCGACCGCCCGTGGCAGCAGCTTGTCGTCGGCGATGATGATGTCGGCCTGAGCCACCTGCACGAACCTCCACAAATTGCGCGAGTGGCCAGTATAGCCCGGTTTTCATGGGGATGACAGGGTGGGGTGAGCTTGCGTGTTTTTCGATTGAGACAGGATCTGCGGCCTGCTCGTAGGGCATAGCGTCTCAACGCTATGCTTTTTTCTGCTCAAGCGTCTCGATTGCCGCGAGTTGGTTTAATCTCAGATAAGCCAACTTGTCTGACTTGGGGTAGAAGTAGGCCAGTTGCGTTTCGCCGACCGCGACCATTAACGGGCTGAGCACGTCGTAGTGACTGCCGTTGGTGAGAACCAGCCGGTAGGGGATGAACGGTTCTTTCTTCGCGAGCTCTTCGATTCGGTCGAGCATTGGGTTTCTCCCGTCTTATTGTAGCCTCTATTGCAAGACAGTTGTTATCGAAGGTCGTCATGATAAACATGGCGCACAATCGCCGAAAGCCCTCGCGGATGAGGCAATATTTCGATATTTTTGAGGCGTCGCTCTATTGAGACGCTTAGAATTGCGCTAGTGGATCACTGGACAAATTTGCCCAACCAACTACGATCCTCCCCCTCATTCGGGCGCGCTGAGCGACCTGGTTGATAGAATTGCGATTACGACTCAGGAGAGATTGAACGTGGCTCATTCACTGTCGGCAAAGAAGCGTATCCGCCAAGGCGTCAAACGACGGGCGCGCAACCGGTTCCGCAAGGAACTCATGAAAGATCAGACGAAGGCCTTCACCACCGCCGCCGGCGCGGGTGAATTTGCCAAGGCGGAGACCGAACTTCGCAAGTTGACCTCGCGGCTGGATCAGGTGGCGGTGAAGGGCACGATTCATCGCAACGCCGCCTCGCGCAAGCGCAGCCGGCTGACCAAGAAGCTCAACGCGATGAAGGCCGCCGGCCACAAGGCACCGACCGGCAAGGGTGGTACCAAGGCCGCGACCGCCTGATCGCGGCCCAAGCCATACGCCGACCTATTTTCCGCAACGATTTTTCCAAGCGGCATTCGGCATCCAGGTTCATTTGCGACGTCTCGCGAGCAACCCGCTCGAAGGCCGCGCTTGATCCGGATGCCGGATGCCGCTTTTCTATTGCAAGTTCGCATCGATCTGAATTTTGCATCTGGAGCTGACCATGGCTGAACCCACCGTGATGGAAAAGATTGTTTCGCTCTGCAAACGCCGCGGATTCATCTACCCCGGCTCAGAGATCTACGGCGGGCTCAACGGAACATGGGATTACGGCCCGCTCGGCGTCGAACTCCTGCGCAACGTCAAGAACGCCTGGTGGCACGACAACGTCAGCAGTCGCGACGACATCGTGGGTGTCGATACTGCAATTCTGATGAACCGAAGCGTCTGGAAAGCCAGCGGACATGAAGATGCCTTCACCGATCCGATGATCGACTGCAAGAACTGCAAGGCGCGATTCCGCGCTGATCAGATCGCGGAAAGCCAGTGCCCGAAGAAACCCAGCAAGAGACCCGGCGAGTTTACGGAGTGCCAGCTCACCGAAGCGCGCAAGTTCAATCTGATGTTCAAGACGTTCGTCGGCCCAGTCGAGGAAAGCGCCGCGATGGTCTACCTGCGCCCCGAAACGGCGCAGGGCATTTTCGTAAATTTCAAAAATGTCTGTGACAGCACACGCATCAAGGTTCCGTTCGGCATCGCGCAAATCGGAAAATCGTTTCGCAACGAAATCACGCCGAAGCAATTCATATTCCGCTCGCGCGAGTTCGAGCAGATGGAGATCGAATTCTTCTGCCATCCGTCAACGAGCCAGGAGTGGTACAAGACTTGGAAGGACGCACGCTTCCAGTGGTATCGCGACATGGGGATCAAGAGTGATAACCTTCGCCTACGCGAGCATGAAGCGGATGAACTATCACATTATTCAAAAGGCACCAGCGACGTCGAATACAAGTTCCCGTGGGGCTGGGGAGAACTGGAAGGAATCGCCCATCGCGGCGATTACGATCTTCAGCAGCACCAGAAATTCAGCGGCAAAGATCTCAGCTATTTCGACGACGAGACCAAGGAACGTTTCATTCCCCATGTAATCGAGCCATCGGCGGGGGCAACGCGCTCGCTGCTGGCATTCTTGTGCGAGGCGCTTGTTGAAGAAAAGATCGTTGACGAAGAGACGAAGAAAGAAGATTCACGAACTGTTCTGCGCCTGCATCCACGCCTGGCGCCGGTGAAGGCGGCAATCTTCCCGCTCGTCAAGAAGGAAGGAATGCCCGAACGCGCGATAGGCTTGTATAAGGATCTACAGAAGCATTTTGCGGTGTTTTACGATGAGAAAGGCGCGGTGGGGCGGCGGTATCGCCGACAAGATGAGGCCGGCACACCCTTCTGCATTACTATCGACGGCCAAACACTCGCCGATCAGACGGTCACTCTCCGCGAGCGCGACGCGATGACGCAACAGCGGGTTGCTATTGATCAGGTGCTGGGGTATCTCATGCAACGCTTGGCTGCGACGCATTAGCTTCGTTGCGACAGGCAACATCGATCAGAGGTGCAGACACGGATGGCTGCGCAACTGGATATCCTCGCG
>Ga0182024_10013678_pt1 | contig 15793 bp, 13 predicted proteins | sample P32metaG_FD_120480 | JGI IMG/M metagenome (GOLD analysis project Ga0182024, IMG submission 120480) | Permafrost microbial communities from Stordalen Mire, Sweden - P3-2 metaG (Illumina Assembly) | ecosystem: Environmental > Terrestrial > Soil > Wetlands > Permafrost | place: Sweden: Stordalen... | reverse complement strand
GCAACACGCCGCTCGAGGAGACGTTGCGGACGCTCGACGATCTTGTGCGCCAGGGAAAGGTTCGCTATATCGGGCTGTCCAACCTCATGTCATGGCAGGCGGCCACTGCGGTAATGCTGCAGGAGCACCTGGGGGTCGAGAAATACGTAACGGCGCAGATGTACTATAGTCTCGTCGGTCGAAGTCTTGAATACGAGTTCCAGTCGTTCGCCGAGTATCACAACATCGGCATCCTGGTCTGGAGCCCGCTTGCCGGCGGCTTCCTCACCGGCAAGTACAGCCGCGCCAATCCTGCTCCTCCCGGCTCACGATTCGCGGAGGCAGGGGCGTTCGTGCCGTTCGAAAAGGATATGGGCTACCGCGTCGTGGACGCGCTGAAGGAAGTGGCCGCACGGCATGACGCTAGCCCGGCCCGTGTGGCGCTCTCGTGGGTGCTGGGACGGCCGGCTGTTAGCAGCGTGATCACCGCTGCCCGCAAGCCCGAGCAACTGGAGGATAATATTGGCGCCGTAGACCTTTCGCTCTCGGAGGACGACACCCGACTCCTTGACGCGGCGTCTGATCCGGGCGTTCCGTATCCGAAGTGGATGGTCTTTCAACTCGACACTGCGGAAGACCCTCGTTCGAAGACCCTGCATCCCGAGCGTTACGCGGATGGCGGTCCCTGGAAAGATCTCCGCCGGACCGGGTGGTCCGGCTGAGCCATCAAACGGTGTCGACGGACGTCGTTTGCTGCGCTGATGTCGCGCGTCGCTGACTGAGCGAAAATACTCCGGCAATGATACCAACGAACAACGCTGCGAAGCGACGATCAATGCCCTCTGCCCTGCGAATCTCGCGAGCGGGAACCACTGTGCCTTGCGCAGAGGCGTCGTTTGAAGACCTAGATGCACATCAGGAAGAAGAAGCATGTTTGGGAGCTGAAAGAAACCCACGGTTCCCGATTGGACCTGCATGGGGGTGAATCAAACGAATTGGATTCGACCGAAGAACATTAGCAGGGGCAGGCGCTTACTGCTCGCATTCACGCCTTCTATTGGCCTCTTGGATCCCTGCAGACCCAGAGTGCATGAACGACTATCGTGTATAACTTGTGTCTTGCTGGTAACCATTTCGATTGCGATGACGCTGGGTCTCGGCCACGCGCAGACGCCAGTTGCCTCACAAGAACCGGCCTTACCCTCTTCGACTACCGCCAACGATAGGTCCCGTGACAACCAGTTAACATCGATCCACGAGCCGTCGGATCAGATGGCGACCAGTCCGTGTCGCCTCCAGGTGCAAGCCACGTTTGCCCAGCCTTCGGCAAAAGCCACAGAAGCCATGTCGACAATCGGAACCTTGCCCTACACGCCTTTGTCCGCGCGTTGTAAATTCAACCTGTTTGTCAAGCAAACGCATTCGCCCTACACATTCGTGTCGGCAGGTTTTCAGGCGACCTGGGCCCAGGCAACGGACGGGTGGCCGCAGTATAGTGGAGGTATGCAGGGGTGGGCGAAGCGGTTTGGCGCGACTCTGACGGATACCGAATCGCGCAGATTCATCCAGACGTTTGCTCTATCGACGATCTTGAATGAGGATCCACGCTACTTTCCGTCGCGCAAGCGAACGCTCATTGCCAGGATTTGGTATTCGACAACCAGAGTGGTAGTCACCAAGAACGACAACGGCGATAGTACCTTCAACACGTCCGAGTTCCTGGGCGTTCTGGCCACCACTGCGCTACAGAATGCCTACTACCCAAGATATGACCGTACTTTCGGGAATACCATGAATCGCTTTAGTGGTGCGCTGAGCTCGGATGCGATTGGGGATCTTCAACGAGAATTTACGCCGGATATGAAGCGTCTCTTCCGGAAGCATGCACCGAAGGAAATCCGGAAGATTGAGGAGAAGCTTCCTATCCCCGCCGACGATAAGCCGTAGCGGAACATCCCGATGTACGTCTCGCAGACCCAATGTGATTGGACCCGTCAGCCGACCCCCTTGTAGCATCGGCATTTTGCCCTCCGGGTCAACTCGTCACCGAGGCGGAGTGAACATCTGCGATATTGGCAACTTCTTCCATTCGCCGCAGGACAGCGGAGAAGCTGTCTTCATTGTGGTGTGCCAGCTCCTCGGAATTGACGCGAAACGCCGCTTCACTCGCAGGCATGTGGGTATGCGCTTCTGCTGCCGCCTTTAGAATCAACTGGAAATCCTTGTTCATCAGGCCAGTGGAAATTGCGGTTTGTAATCGTTGATCGCCACCCTCGCCAGCTTCCCCACATGAGCCGGCGCGATCTCCGCTGTCTTTGATAAAACTTCGAGTAACCTGTCACGATCGAGGCCAGCCTTTTCCCCAAGTACTACAGCCTCTGCGATGGGCATACCGGCGGTCAATATCTCAGGACGGCGGATGGCGAACACAGTGTTGCTGATTCAGGCTCTCCGCGGGGATGGGACCGCTCATGCAAAGGCTGGGGGTTTTTCAGGGCCCATCAAATTGCCAAAACCACGATTCTAAGTGCGCGCCGCTAAGGTAGAGCGTCGGACCGCGGGCGGCGGTTACGTCCAGGGACAGCTGTTTCAGGGAGGAGGGTTGCAAATGCCATTGCCTGATGGGCATTTGCTAATTGCCCCGAATATCACGCCAGATCGGGAAACGGGAATCGGCGCGTGGTCTGATGACGAAATCATTCGAGCGGTTCGGACAGGCGTTGCACGTGATGGAAGACAACTCAATCCCGCCATGCCGTATTTGACGGCTTATCGCGATATGACCGATCAAGACGCCAAAGATCTTGTACGGTTCTTGCGTACCGTCGAACCAGCAAAGAGATTCTGGCCATCGAGTCAATAACAACGGCAGAGACGATGACGAATAATGCGGCCAAGATAATTGACAGCGCGACCATCACATGGGAGTTTCCTGAACGCGCACGTGTCGGGATGTTCGGCCTGATCGCGGCAGAGTCCGCGATCTCGTGATCTTCGTTGTAGCGTACCTCTTCTATTTGGGAAAGAGTCTGACGGGACCTACGCCGAAAGAAGTTCTTGACGCACCTGTTTTTTACACCATTTGTTTGCTTTCCGGCAGTCTCACGATCCACCTGGCCGTCAGGCGCCTTCGTCAGGGCAACGCCTTTGCTTTCGCAATCTGCTGGTTGGCGACAATTGCGCTGGGGTGAGCCTTTCTCTGGGGCACCGCCAGCGAGTGGCATCGCTTGATTGATGAGAAGGGCCTGACCATCCATACGAACTTGTTTGGAACAACTTACTATTCGCTGGTTGGACTGCATGGTTTTCACGTGACAGTAGGCCTGATCCTTCTATCGGTAGTTATGGTCCTCGCGCTTCTGGGTTCCGTTAAGCAGCAACACGCGGAGCGATTGGATGTGTTGTCTCTTTATTGGCATTTCGTAGATACGGTGTGGTCGTTGTATTCACTGTTGTATACATCATCGGGCGATGAGTAATGATCGAAGTCCGTCGAAAGGCGTTCCAAATGTCCTCTGCGATGCACGGCAGCACAACATTGTGGTCCGTCTTCACCGTTGTTGCTCTCGTCGTTGTTGCGTTCATTTATTTGCGAGGCTGGTATCGCCTTAGCTCCCCCCGAAGACCATTACCGGGCTAATTTCGGGCAGGGACATAGCTTCCGCATCAGCGAAAGCGACTACCGCAACCACCGCTTTTCGCACGGCGGCTATTCATTCGGCTTTATGGAATCTAGCGGGTCGATGATTACGAAGTCCCATTGGTATTTCTTGCATCCGGATTCCCCCGGCTAATCCTGATATTGATCGCTGGCTTATTTTTGGGCTCGCGAAAGGGACACAAGAGGCGAAAGTGGGGAAAGTTTAACGCATGACTCCGAAGCAGGTTGAAGCAGGTAGAGCGGTTGGAGAAGACTCTTGGACGTGTGGCTCGCGAGCAGGGTCTCGATCAGGAAAGGCTTCGCAGAGCGCCGTCGAGAAAGGTGTCATCGATATCTACTACCTGAAAGGCGGAGTCGCTATGGAACTGCGCTTCGCGCGTGCGGCGCGCACTACCAAGGATTTCGATCTTGGTCTTAGAGGCAATCGCGCGGAACGTATTCGGCGGCTTTCGGAAGTATTGCAGCTCAGCTTTGACGAGTTCACCTTCCGCTTGAAGCCCGAACAGCACGAGATGGAACTGGCAGACACCGTCCGGGTCGAAGTTGCCGTGGAATACAAAACACGGGCATGGCAGACCATTGAAGTGGATCTCGGTCCGGGCGAAGCACGTGAGGTAGACCTGGTGACACCCGCCATTGAAGGTGTGGCGGAAATGGGCCTGCCCATCACCAACCAAGTATGTTGTCTTGGGATCAATGAGCAAGTGGCGCAGAAGCTTCATGCGTGTACCGACTCGTCCGGTTGTGATCAGCAACTGCCCCGGACGATCGTCGATGGCGCTCATTGCATCGGATGCGTTCCGGAGCAGGTTCAGGACGACCTGGCGACAGTGATGATTTGAGCGCTTTCCCCCTCACCGGAAGGGCGGATCGTTTATGATGAGCTGCCTTCAGCGGTCACTGTCACAGGCGGGTTGCAGGCGGCATCTCCATCGGCTCACTCCTGCACTATGTCGGCTGATCTAGTTCTGGTGGAGCGGCCCTATTAAGCCGCCAAACTATCGACCAAATCGGTAGGTGACAGAAACGCTTGCATAGGAGGGCATGCGCACTCCCACAACTTCCTGAATATCGGAGGGGTAGAAAGTTTCTGTTGTCTGCCCGCTATAGCCGCGGGCGATCAGGAAGTTCACGCCGGCATCTAGGCGACCATTCATGAAAGGGCGAAGCACCGCGCCGCGGAGCTCCTTCACCGGGGTCCCGATGCATTCTGCATTCAAGTTGGGAAGACATCCGGTGCCTAAAGGCTTCGTCCCTACATACTCGAACTCTCCGCGCATTTGCATCCGAAGCGGAAGTTTCTGAATCGTTCCCAGCAGGTCGAAGATTGTTCGCGGTGCTTCCGTCGTGGGTTCTCCCGAATCCAGGTCTCGGGAATCGGCCTTGGAAAAGGTTGCCAGCAGCGATCCGTAGCGGAAGGTTTGCCGCACGGTAGCCGTCATAAAGCGCAGTCGGCTGGGGCCTTCGTTAAACTGCAGTCCCGTATCAGGGTCAATTTTTGCCAGTTCCGCGCTGCTGGTTACGTGACCCAGAGTAAGCCGTAGATCTGTGTTGTGAACGGTTTTGCTGGCGACGGCCTGGTAAGAGTGAGAGGTGGCCACAGGAGTGCCTGCGATCATTCCGGTGCCAATTCGGGGGTCCTCTGTGAAGAAAGCCTGGGCAAAGGCGAGAGAGATGAGAGGAACGTACCACGATTCTTTGGGAAGAAAAGAAACCGTTGCCTTGGGCGAATTCACGCCCACCCACTTCTGAAACGAGTTGTGCAGGTGCAGCAGATCTTCGTTGTCAAAATCGATTTCATCCCGGCGCCAGCCGAGATAGTAGCGGAAGTGGTGAGACAAACTGCCGTCGGCGGCAATGTAAGGTGTCAGCGATCCTATAGTGACATTGTTTCCGTCTATGGGAGTGAAAGGGCCGTAATAGGTGGGGGTTGCGGGATTGAGAAACCTATAATGGTCGAGATCATCGCGTCGTGGCGCTTCGCGTTCGTAGTCGAGCCCAGCCAGGAAGGAAAAATACTCGGCGATTCTGTTCACGTAGTTCGCGCTGCTGCCGGCCACGGTGCGAAACTCGCTCTGGCGAATCAAACCCTGTCCAAAATCCGAAAACAAGGAGAGATTGTAGGTGCGAAAAAACCCCGAGAGATCCAGTTGCTGGCGTCCACTGAGTTGCCACACGTCGTTCAAGGCTACAAGGGCGGTATGTGTCTGATCTTTCTGTCGCGGGTCGATGGTGTCGCCGTGATTTAGGAAGTTGACATCGGCGGAATTCAACGCAAAGAGAGGAACGAGTCCCGGAACATAGGAAAACCCGTAGTACCCAACTCCATACAGCGTGAGCGTATGCTCGCCGGCGTGAAACATTCGCTCGCCATTGAATTTGTACTGTCGCCGGTGTTCCAGCCGGTCCAGGAATCCATTGCCATAGGAAGTTGAGAATGCCATCCAGGATTGGGGAGTGGGGCTTAGTCCCGTCACCAGATCAATGTCCCGATAATCTCCGGTAAGAGTAATAAACGGATCGAGGCGAGACCGGAGTCCGTACGTCGCTGCCAGATTGACGGAATGATTTCCTTCCCGAACGTTGAACGCGCCGCCATCAACTTGGACACTCTCCAAAACTTCCGGAATGAATATGTTCGGATCGGAATAGCCATTGCCATGGGCATTGGCGGACAGATTGTTAGGCACGAGATAGCCGCCCACGGCGATGTACTGCGCAATGGGTTCGCCGTGATCTCCCGCAACACCGGGCGCGAAGTACTGCGGAGCTTTGATCCCGCCAGAGGCGGTCTCGATGGGGTAGCCGGGAATCGACACGGGGGCGCCGGCGCGTCCGGGATTCGCGTCCAGCAGGTCGTCGCGAATAAACACCTTCTCTGCCGGATCGGGAGAGAGCACATCCGTGCCATTTACATCCGCAGTAACGGTAACAGTTTCCACGCGGGATGAGATCTGTCCTGTTTGGACTGTTACCTCGGGATTTCCGCTCGGATGAATGCTCTGGGGCACGGTGACCGGCCGAAATCCATCGGCGTCAACTCTAATGTCGAACTCGCCGGCGGACGCCGCTCTAATCTCGAATTGACCATCCGGCCCGGAAATAGTTTGGCCCAAGGCCTGACCGCCTCTACTGGAATCGTGACAGATGAGCTGAACCGAAGCGTTGGGCAGTCCCTTCCCCTGAGGGTCGGTGACGTGGCCCCTCAGAGTAATCTCCTGGGCCGAAAGAGAAAGAGAGAGGCGAGTCAGCAAGACGACGAGAATTGCGAGATTTCTCCGGTGTGAAAGCATCGTCGTCTTGCCGTTGCCCTATTCTAACGTTGCGCGTGCGGCCGGGGGAGTTGGGCCAGGACAAGCTGCGCGTGTTCCAACCCGATCGCGTGCAGCGACACTGCTTCCTGTAAGTAATTCTCTGCCGCGGCCCGGTCGCCGAGTTTCAGAGCGATCTCTCCAGCATGTGCAAAGATTTTGGAATCGCGGATTCCAACTGCCAAGGCGGTCTCGATTTGCTTGCGTGCTTCCGCGTCCTGACCATTGACGTGCAGCGCCCAGGCGTAAGCATCAAGCGTGTACACGTCATGACGCCAAGCGTACTCCTGATTTGCTATGTCCAGTGCGTTGCCCGGCCGGTGCGCATGGTCGGCATAGTAGAAGATGAGTTCACGGTTGGAATTAACTTTGCGGAGGGACTCTGCCAGTGCTTTGGTTTCGAAGTCAGCAAATGTCTTTTTGGCTTCTGCGTCGCGGCCCGCTAACAGTAAGGCCTCGGCCAGATCATAGAGGTTTTCGGTACGAGGCACTCCCCGATAGCGCTGTTCGAGCATAGCGACCGCCTCGTCATACCGCGTTTGTGTAATACGAACCTGGGCCAGATTTCCCAGGGCGGCGGGATAATTTGGAAAAGCTGTCAATGCCTGCCGGAAGAGTCTCTCCGCCGCCTCGGTGCTGCCGGAAGTCAACCGAAGATACCCCATCTGAGTAAGGACGCGTGCGCGTTCTTCAATTTCGGTCGAGGGCGTCGACTCATAAGCCATCTCCATCAGCTCATATGCGCCTTCCGTATCCCCAAATAGTTCGCGTAAACGGGCTGCCCGGGTCAGGGCGGGCAAATTGCCGGGGCGAAGATTGAGCATCCACTGTGCTGCAACCTCCGCGTCCTCATAGTTGCCGAGCTCCACGTTCGCGTCGGTCAACAAGCCGTAGACCATTAGATCATCGGGAACTCTCTTGTTGAGTATCGTGGCAGACTCCAACGCAGCGGGATACTCATGTTCGCCAAGGAGGACTGAAACCTTTATTTTCTCAGCGTCGAAATTCTTCGGAGCTATCTGCAACGATTTCTTTATCGCGTCCTCAGCTTGAGTGTAGAAGCTTGCGTCGGAAGTCTCCTGTGCGCGGCGAATCAGCGCCGTCGCGAGCAGGTTGTACCCCGAATATTCCATCGGCTTGTCACTGATTGCTTTGCGGGCTGCTGCGATGCTCAGTGCCGTCGCTGAAAGATCCGTGCTTGCGACGCCGGTCGTGCTTTGAGGAGCAGCGAACTTAGCAGCGGCCACCATCATCATCATGCACAGCATCAAAATAATGTTTTTCATTGGATACCTCATTTCGAAGAAATCGTGGCCGCCGCTTTCAACACGACGGCCACAAGGGTTCGCTAGTCTACCGGGCAGATACCGCCGGGCTGTCCGGTGCAGCCTGCCTGTCCCGGTCCGGTGTGGGCGCTGTTGCGTCCACTGTTCGCCGGCATTACGTAGGGGAATGAATTGTTGAAGCCTTCGGTTTTGGTGTTCACGCCATCTCCGAGCGCTAGCCCGAACTTCGTGGAATTCACGAGGATGCCTTCAATCACTCGAAGAGAGATGTCAAACACATCGTCGATCGGTCTGCGTCCGTTGGGGTAGCCAGCGACGTCACCGGCGATGAAGCCGAGCCGCTTCTGACTGCCGACTGGAGTTGCTGGAATCCCTGTGTTGAGGCGCAGGAGATCGGCTATCGGTCCCGCATCTTTTGGCCCGCAGCCAGGACAGATGGGGGGCCCGTACTGCACTAGAACCAGCAAGTCAGTCCGCGGATTAGGTGGAACTGGAACTCCCAAGGATTGCAGAACACCTGCCGCCACCGGCTCCAAAACGAAGTTCGCGAACTGCGAGTCGTGAATCGGAACATCCATGCTGAAGCGATCTTTAAAACCAGTACCGATGACCGCTTCGTTAATCAACGAATTGCCTTCACGATTCACTTGTTGAAAGCCACCGAAGTTTTTGTCTGGATTCGGAGAGCGTCGCACGGTGATCTCATGCCGTGCCGTGCGGCCATAGGTTCCAATGACAGCCTGCTTGTCGGTTGCAGGATGGACTTTGCCGTCCACCGTCAGCAGCGAGATGGGAACTTCCAGCACGATGGAATTGACGTTGTAGCCGCCCACTGCGTCGGGGGCGTAATTGTGGGTATTGTCAGCATCGATTGCCGGCGACAGGACCGGACCGACTCCGCTGCGGAAATTCACTGAGTCAAAGAAAGCTCCCAGATCGATAAAGAATGGGTCATCCGCCGTTCCCGCCCATACCTTAATTCCGTCGTCCAAGCTGTTGATCCCCTGGTTGAACAGCGCTTGGTAGTCTGGCATAGTCAACGGGCCCACGTTCGACGGAACTGCGAAAAGCGTTCGTCCGCCGTTCAAGCTCGTGGATTTGCCGTCTTTGATCATTGTTACGGTGTAAGTCTGGCGCAAGCTCAAACCCTCGGAGCCGGCGCCACTCAGTGACGTGATCGGAGGAATCCCCGCGATGCCACCCACGAATCCGGTGAACAACTTGGGATCGCGGATTTCGGTATTGAATCGGAATTGGAAGACGACGTCTGGAATTCCGTCATGGTCGTTGTCGATGAGCATCTCGTAGAGCACGCTGGGATCGAAGGGAAAATAGTTAGGTCCGTTGGCCGGCTCAAGCAGCGGGTCAACGTTCAAAATCAACGTGACTTTGTCGGGATGGTCATAGCTGACAAAGGCGTACCAGTCGGTGACATCCGCGGAACGGTCTAATGCCGTGATGGGTGCTTCGCGATGGCTGGACGCGAACAGGCTGGAAGGTGCCAGCATGAACAGCGACATCGCGAGAGCCACGATTGGCTTCAGCTTTTTCATGGAAGTGCCTCTCTGTAGAATTCGTCGACATCGCCGTGGATCTGACTGCCGATAATTACACCTGTCGCAGTTGCTCCGGCTAGCCTACGTATCCCAGTTACGTTGTCACCACGGCGAACGGATTTCGCAAATGGAAAATATTTGTGGCGCGATCGCAGATGCGACAGGGACTTGTAACATCGAAGACACCACGAGTTACGAAGGAGAACATTCGGAGAGAGTTATCTTGATCCCGGCCTTCATGCCGACTTATCGTGGTATCCAGTGCGCCTGTGCAGCAAATAGCCCGTCGACAAAACCGATGTTGTAAACGAGAAAAATGCCGAAAGCCATGCTTGCGAAACCAGAAATCACGGCCAAGTGCCGGTTGATCTTGAAGAATCTCTTCCTCGTGTAGACCAGAGGGATTGAGATCACGGCGGTCATGAGCATCATTCCCACCATTGTGCCGAAACCAAAAACCAACAGATAAGCTGTTGACCAAATTGGACTCTTAATCGTGGACAGGACTAATAGGGCAACCGCAGCCGATCCCGCAAGACCGTGTACGAGGCCGACGACTAAAGGTCGAATGGTCTGATACAGTCCGAGTGTCTCCATCGTGCTGCCCAGTAAAAGTTCAATGCGGCCCGGCACCTTTTGTTTCGTCTTAACAGAGTTTTCGCAAACGCGATCTGCGGACTGGTCTAGTTGCGATCTTTCAGAAACACCATTCAACGGAGTAAGGCGCTCCGTGATCCAACGCATGAGACCGGTCAAATTCAATACACCCAATAGGATGAGCATCAAGGCAACGCAAAACTCCATGGACAGCCCGAGACGCGGCGGGATCACTACACCGAAAATAATGATGGTAGATCCAACCAGAAAAATCGTCAGCGTGTGTCCCAGTCCCCACAGCAAACCGATCGTCGCCGAGCTTCTGATGGACCCTTGGCGGCTCACAATGGTGGACACTGCAACGACGTGGTCAGGGTCGGTGGAATGACGCATCCCCAGAAACAATCCCAGCAGAATTACGGTTACGAAGGCAACAACTTTGTCTTTAGAGATAAGATTGTGTGCGAGGTGAATGGATGCGAAAGCAGATAGTGTTATTCCCACTCCCAGCACCACCATGAACGCAGATGACAAGAAGGGAAGGTAGCGGAAGGCAGCGCTGCTAGCCCGCACCCGAGAAGACATTACGCGTTTGGCATGAACCATGGTTAGGCCGACAATCACCAAGACCGCAGCTAATCCCAAACTAAACGCAGTGATCAAGAAAAGCCCGAATCCGATCCGGTGAAGAGAGGAGGCGCTCAAGAGGACGACCAGAGCCGCCGGACAAGGAACGATTCCTCCGGTAATACCCAGCATGCAAAGTTCACGCAGTGACAGGCCATGCTCGCCCGGTTTCGCATCGTCTGAGATCGCCGCGCGATTCGCTAGTTCCGTGGACGTAGCGCGGATAGGAACAGCGTGCTTGAAGATGGAAAGAAACCAGTGCGAATGCTGCTCTCCCGGGGCGTGAGAATGTTCTCCGGCCTCTCCCGTCCAGTGTCTCAAGAAAATGAAAAGGCCAAGACCGGCAACGCTCAGACCGGAAATTGCTCCGAGCCACGGATAAAGCTGCTCAGGAACAATGTACCGCGACGCATAGAGTGTCACCGCTCCTAACACATATACGCCCGCAGTGTGTGCGGCGGTGACGATAATCCCCAGCAAGACCGCATGTCTCGCCGTTCCGCGCGAACCGATAAGATAGGCAGCAACGATGGTCTTGCCGTGCCCGGGCTCGAGGGCATGAAGCCCGCCCAACCCTGCCGCGATCAAAGCGGCCGACAACAAGAACCACAAGCTCAGCCTGCCCTCTGTTGAGATTAGCTCGGTAAAACGACTGCGTGGCGTGTTTTGCGTGTGGGACGCGGGTGGTCGTGGAGCCATGCTTGGTGATACGAGTTTGCTTAGGGAGGAGGATTTCACCTCAGACGAACTCGTTGCATCTGACGATCGGCGCCATCTTTGAGGCGCGAGCGACTGATGTGCTGGGTTTGTTCTCTCAGGGATGGGCTGTTTGGAGGACCTCCCAATTACCGCTGCTGAAGCAGACTCAGCCAGTGCAGAGGTTGATGTCCGGAAGTCGACCAGCACTGACAGTTGTTGTGGGGGACTGTTTAACGCGTCGCTGGAGTAGTTGGTCAGCGCTTGGCTGCGATCGGTGCTGGGAGCAGAACTGTCCCGAATCGTAACTCCGTCAGATAGAACGACGATTTCTTTCCAACCTGCCCGCCCGGGAAAGTTGCTATCGAGATAGGACAGTTTGTGAACACCCGCGCGCACGTCGAGCTTCCCGCGCAGCACAAACCCGATTTTCATTGTTGGCAGACCGCCGGCACCATCGGCAAATGTGACCTCGCGAGATATCGTATCTAGCTCGACAAACTTGCCATCGTTCTCCGAGGAGAGTCCTGCCTTCAAGAGTTGCTGTTCCCTGTCGAGGTAGTGGGAGACGCTGGCGTCGTCAGCCCTGGGAGTAATGTCGAATTGCCGAATCTCCTGAAACGTAGGGATTTCGGCCATGTCGATCAGGTATAGGATTTCAATCGAATCTTGCTTGATCGTGACCTTCGAATAGTGATTGACGCTGAAGTTGCCCATGGGATGCGCGAAGGCGGCCGCGGAGCTCAAAGTCAGAATCAACAGCAACAAAAAGATTCCCAGAAGGCGATGATCGCTCTTGTCGTTATCTTTATCTCTATCTCTGCGCATTGCTCGACCTCGAGTCCCGGTTATGCGTTTGCGCGATGTCTTCTAAAGTTCGGCTCGCTGTTTCAGAGTGAAAAACATGGAAATGCGGATTGACTATTAATGCCCGGCTTAGAGAGTCTTCTGCATCTGAATCCCTGCCAAGCCCGTGGTAGATCATGCCGGCATGGAACAGGAGCAGCGAATCGTTGGTGTGCAACGCAAGAGCTTTATTGATTGCTTCGGATGCCTCTTGCAGTCGGCCGTTCCTGTAGAGCACCCAGGCCAGGGTGTCCCAGGTGTAAATATCGTGCCGGACTTCAAGTTCTTTGCGTGCCAGCTCCAAGGCCTCCGGCAGCTTGATCCCCTGATCCGCGTAGAACTGGGCCAGCTCCCGATTGGCCAGCACTTGATTTAACTTGCTGAGGTGTCCGATGTACTCAACCAGGTCGTACTGCTGTTGTGCTTCGTTCGCCCGCCCCGCTTTCTTGTAAACATCGCCCAACTCAGCGACGTACGTAGGGAACGGAATGATGGCAATCGAGCGTCGATAGAGTTGAGTGGATTCTTCAAATCTCCCTTGCGCGGCCCGAACCTTTGCCAGACCGGCAAGAGAGCGATAGTGATTGGGCTCGGCTCTTATGCCGGACTGATACGACAGATCAGCATTCTCCAAGTCGCCACTTTGAAAGTAGCGCTCGCCTAGTTCGAAATAAAGCCATGCGAGATTTTCTCGGGGAACATTGGTTTGAAGCGCGGCCTCGATTGCGCTCTTCAACAGCCGGATAGCTTCCGCGAAGTCTCCACGCAAATAGCACAGATATGCCATGCGGCTGTCGCTCATGTATGCCAGCGACAAGGGTGACGAGATCGCCCGCCCAAGGGTCTGCAGAGTGTTGTAAGCCCTTGCTGCCTCGTCGTAATCACCCATATCGGTGTATGCGTCCCCTTCGATGGCGAATGCCGCCAGATTTCCGGAGCCAGCGCCGATCGCTTTTTGTGCATAGGCCAGGGCGTCCGAGAAGCGATGTTCGCCCATGTACACCAACGCCATGTGAACCATAGGATCCGCCGCGCGGAAGTCTTGCGGCGCCAGAGCCAGCGCCTTCTTGAGCGTTTGCTCGGCCAGATCGTAATGAGCAATATCGCCGGTCTCTCTTGCCTTCTGAAAGAAGGCGGACCCTAACCCGTCATATCCCGTGTAATCGTCCGGCATTTTCCTCACATGATCTTGCAAGGTCTGAATCTGCCTGTCCATCTCCGATGTTGGGCCGAGGCGTTTCAACTCGACGGATTCAAACGACGCACTTTGAGACCATCCTGCCGCGGCACTAAGGGTCAATAGAACTAGGAGCCACTTGGCCATTCCAGCCTCACTCTGTTGCAAGTTAATAGGATTGTTCTTGGTTAATCGCTTCTGGCGTGGACCACGTTCTGCCTACGTTATGGAATACGGACCGGAATACAAATCGGATTGCTCGTACCTGAATTTCATGATCGATTCTCGTTCTCGCCCCGGAATGCTGCCGCCCCGTCGCACGAGACCTTGTAGCACTGCGTGCCTATTTCCGTTCGTGGGCAAGTTCCAATACCTGTTGTTAGCAAAGTTAAAATGTCCGGTTTTCTTAGTACGTGACATGATCCGGTTTGAGCGAAACGACCAGCCGCCGTCGAGGCTTTTCCACAGCCCGTCCGCGGCGCGTTTTGTTATCTGCCAGGGCCGTCCCCTAGGCGCTGTATCGGCTCAGCCCGTGCGGTCCATGGGTGAGGCTGAAGCTTCCGTCCAGGTGTTGATGGACGGTCACGGTGCAGCTCGTCAGGCTGGCGCGCCAGCGCACGGCTTCAATCTGCGAGCGGAGATTCTGAATGCTGACCGTGTTGTCCCGATTCACCGTGCGCTCGAACTGCAACGCGAAGATCAGATCCAGATCGCGGCTGCGACGCGGCAGGAACGCATTTCCCGGTTGCGCCGCCCGCACCTGAAAACGGCGGTTGAACTCGGCGATATAGTGCCCTCGCAGAAACGCATTCGCCGCTTCCAACCTCGTGATCCCTTGCAGCCGCAATTCTTGCGGCAACCGGCCCTGCCAAGTGCCGAAGTTGCGCTCACTGCGGCCTCGCGCCTGCGGCGAGTAGGCGGGAATCATCTGAATGTCCAGTTCGCGCAAGGCTCGTCCCACCTGGGTCAGACGATGCGCATCCACTTTCCCTCCCACCTTCGGCGTGAGCCAGAAATGGCTGCCGCGGTCGCTGTACAGCGCACAGAACACGCCTTTGCGCTCGATCACTTCCTTCAGCCCGGCCATCACCGTCAGCGTCGATTCTTCTTCCACCAACTGCGCGTAATAAATCTCGCTGGTGGCGTCGTCCAGAATCACGATCAGGTCGTACCAGCGCTCGTCCTGGAACCAACGATGCCGGCTGCCGTCGATGTGCAGCAGCATCCGCGGCAAAGGCCGCCGTGGCCGCCGCTTGCGATGCAACCCGCGTTTGCGCCCCCGCGCCACCAGTCCCGCACACTGCAAGGCCTGCTTCACCCAGCTGTAGCTGAGTTCGATCTGGTGCTGCTCGCTCAGCTTCTCGTGAAAATGCCGCACGTTCAGATCGGCATAGCGATCGCGGTACAACCCCAACACTTGCTCCACCACCGCCAGCGGAACCCGCCTCGGAGAAGGCTCCCACGCCGCCGATCAAACAACCCGTCGTACCCGAACTCTTCGTAACGTTCGCGCCAGCGCCGCATGTGCCGATCGCTGATGCCGATGATCTCCGCTGCTTGCCACCACGTGATCTTCCTCGCCATGGCCCGCAAAATCACTTCCTGTACTTTCATTGCCCGCTCCATCGCGGCCTTCGGGTAAGAGAACATGCCTCCCATGCTCTCCTACCCTCACCGCCAGAAAAGCGGACAGATCACGTGCTATCTCAACCGGACATATCATGTGCTTCTATGAGAAGGTCATAAAAGTCAAGGCCGACGTGGCGGCCCTCCTTACTTTTCTTGTTCTTTGTGGCTTTCGCCACATTTCCGCAGAAAATTTTGCGTTAGGATCGCTCAGGAGCGACGACTGGCAACTCGGTCGACCCACAGCACCCCCGCTTTTGTCTGTTTTCCGCGTATTGAGTCCGCCTAAGGCTAGTTCTCTTCCGTGTTGTATCGACCCGGTGGTGACTGGCGGGGCTGTCAAGGGCGCCCGGAAAGGGCGTTCATCTTGACCCTTGACAGCCCCGCCAGTCACTTCACAATCGAGCTGGGAACGAAGCGAAACGCAGTTC
>Ga0182024_10013677_pt1 | contig 15794 bp, 12 predicted proteins | sample P32metaG_FD_120480 | JGI IMG/M metagenome (GOLD analysis project Ga0182024, IMG submission 120480) | Permafrost microbial communities from Stordalen Mire, Sweden - P3-2 metaG (Illumina Assembly) | ecosystem: Environmental > Terrestrial > Soil > Wetlands > Permafrost | place: Sweden: Stordalen... | reverse complement strand
GATCGTCGCCCGGCTGGGGGCGGCACGACTCAACTCGCGGTTGACGCTCTCCATCGCCGGGCTGCTGCCGATGATCTCGCTTTCGACCCCCAGCCGCTCGCGAAGTTGCACGTTCTCGTCGCGAATCTGGCTCAGATTCTCGGCCAACTCCAAGCGCCGGGCGAGATTCTCGAGCGCCACCGCCACGGTGTCGGCCACCGCGAGTGTAAACTCCAGATCGTCGGGATCGGGAATTCGATCGGGATTGGTCGAATAGAGATGGATCAGCCCCGTCACCTTCGGGCCTTTTCGGATCGGGGCGCAAATGACGCTCGTGGCGTGAATCTCCCCTTTGCTGTCGCGGCTTCCGAGCGTGCTGTCGTCCATCACGTTTCGGGCCAACACCGCTTCTCCCTCGCGGAGCACCGTCGCCGCCAGGAAATTCGAAACGCGGTGGTACGGAAATTCGCTATCAGTGTGCGAAGCGATGATTTCCAAATCCGCGCCGGTCGCTTGATCGCCGGCAGTGCGCGGCAGCAGCAGCACGGCTCCGGCGTCGATCTGAGTTCCCTCGAACACGCCGGCCAGCGCCAGCCGAGAAATCGAATTGATGTCGGGCGCCTTGGCCAACTCGAAAGCCAGGCGGCAAAGCTGCGCCGCGGCTCGGCCGACTTTCGGAATCGTGGCGACTTCGTCGTCGGTCGGCTCGAGGAATCGAGTTTGGCCGCGGCGATGGGTGATCGTCGTCGGTTCGCTTTCGGTCAACACGCTCATCGTTTCATCCATGCCATCGGCGACGGCCGTTCCGGCGGCGCTGCGGATCGTCATATTTCGCAACACGGCGTTGGAATCGGGAAACGCCTTGGCCAGATCATGCACGAAGGCCAACTGGCTTTGACCGATGCGGACCACGTCGCCGGCGTGCAAGACATAGTCGCCGTGGACCATCGTCGTGCCGACCGCGGTGCCGTTGCGGCTTTCCAGATCGCGGAGAATCCAATTTCCTTGGGAGTGGAACACTTCGGCATGGGCGCGGCTGCACCGTTCGTCTTTGACGACGATTTGGTTGGTCGGCGCCCGACCGATCGTGGCCGCCTGCCCCGGGATCAACCGGAACACGTCGGACCACTTCGTCCCTTCGCGGATAACCAGATACGCTAACATGTCTTGCCCAAGGCGATTGCCGGTGTGAGCGCGGTGGGGTGCGCCAGTATCCAGATTAGCCCGTGGAGCCCTGGGTCCGCAAGGATTTGAGGGACGCGCGCTCCCCGCAAGCGAGCTTTAGCAGGCCGTTTGACAAAGAGGCTCGCTTGCGGTTTCGCGCGTTCCCCCCAGCCTTGTAGTAGTCCCGCGGCCTTATTTTGGCCCTATTTTCTTGCTTGTTTCCGGCCAACCAATTAAGATATTTGAAGGGTTTATTCCAGCTCCTCTTTTCTCCGGTTAATCGCGGCGTGAACGGCCGAACAGCGCATGCCCGAGGCTCGCGGCGGCCGCCTCCAATAAATTGATTGCTCCACCCTCCCAGGAACTTGCAGACGAGGAGTTACCATGTTTGGTTACAAAACGAGTCGGACACGGCTGAACGCCGCGATTCGCGGCATCGCGATGTTTTCCGTGGCCGCGCTGTGTGTTGCCCAAAGCCGGACCGTGCATGCACAAATCGTGCAGCAGGCGATCGGCGGCGTGTGGATGGACACCGATGGTGTGCTTCGCAACGTTGAATTGAGTTATCGGCCTGAACTCAAGTCGCTGCGGCTCAAGGCCCTCGCCCAATTGCCGGGCGACATGAATCAGCCGACCAATCTGCGAATGGTTTCGCTGAGCCGGCTGCAAGAGGCGATCGCGGCTTGTCAAAAGGCCGGCACTCCGCTGCCCGATGAGATCCGCTATCTGGCCGGTTTGCAACGGGTGAAGTATGTGTTCGTCGTGCCGGAGCTGCACGACATCGTTCTCGCCGGACCGGCGGAAGGTTGGACGATCAACAATGTCGGCGACGTGGTGGGTCGCAGCTCTGGCCAGCCGGTGCTGCAGCTCGACGATCTTCTGGTCGCGCTGCGTTCTGCCGACGCGGCTCGCCGTGGCGGAATCAGTTGCTCGATCAATCCACGGCCGGAAGGCGTCGCGGCGTTCCAGGAATTCAACAAGGGAATTCGAGCCGGTGACGACCTCAACGCCACGATGAAAGAAATCGAACGGCGATTGGGCCCGCAGCAGATCACCGTTACCGGCGTGCCCGAATCGAGCCGATTCGCTCACGTGCTGGTCGCGGCCGATTATCAAATGAAGCGATTGGGCATGAATTTCGACGCTTCGCCAGTGAAGGGTTTGAAAAGCTATTTGGAGATGACGGCCGCCGGCGCGCGTCCGAAGAACATGATGCCTCGCTGGTGGATGGCCGCCAACTACGAGCCGCTGGCGAAAGACCAGGAAGGGTTGGCCTGGGAACTCCGCGGTCAGGGCGTAAAGTGCATGGCCGAGGAAGATTTCATCACGTCGACCGGCCAAGCGCAGGGCACTGGCAAAGCGAATCCCGTCGCCCAAAAGTGGGCCGACACGATGACCTCGAAATTCAACGAACTTTCCGACCAACTGGCGATTTTCCGGGAACTTCGCAATTGCATGGATCTCTCGGTCGTAGCATCGCTGATCGAGAAGGAAAACATGGCCGACAAGGCCGATTGCCGTCTCACGCTGTTGATGGACGCCAGGCAATTGCCGATCACGGTGTACAACGTGCCCAAGCAAGTCGACACCAAAGCAACGTTTGTCAAGCGATCGCGGGATACTTTGATCAGCGCGTCGGGCGGCGTGCAATTCCAGCCCTGGTCGATCATTCAAAACCCGAAGGAAGACGCCAGCACCTCCGCCGCCCGCGGCGAAGCCGTCATCGCGGCGAAGAAGTCCACCGCCTGGTGGTGGAACTGATTACCATCGCTACCCCCAAGCCCAGGGAAGGCCGAGAAGAGTCTTTGCAATCGCAAGACGCTCGGGCGGCCTTCCCTGGGCTTACCGCCGCGGTTTTGCCGCGCCATGTGAGCGCCGCCGACCGCCTCTCAAACCTCGAGCGGCGAGCGCCCCAAGTAGAGCTGCAATATCTGGCTCTGCACTTTGATTGCCCGAATCAGCACCCAGACTTGCTCCGCCGTGAACGATTTGACATCCGTCCTGGCCAATTGCTCGAGCTCCTCGGTCATGGCGGCATGTTGATCGGTCGCTGCTTGGAGGCGCAGGCCCATCTCTTGCCAGGCATCGGCAAGCCGAGAGTCGTCTTGCAGTGCATCGAGATTGTCGGTCGTGTTCGTCAGCAGCAGGCAAAGCCGCGCAACGTCGCGTGGCGGCGCGGTGGGTTGATACCGCTCGATGGCAACGGCCAAGTCGTGACAATTCATGAAGCGCCCCTCAGGGTGTTCCGCAAAAGACGAGAAATCGACGTTGAAAAGCAAATCGGCAAACGCACCAGCAACGCCCGCCAATCGCCCGCGCAAACCGAATAACCGGCCTGCCGAAAGGCTCTCGAATCGCGGGAATTGCAGATCAGGACAACACGCCATTACCGCGAACGCGGCGATTGATTGGACGTGAAAAGTTGTCGCGGCGGGAGGATCTTCGTGAAAGCTGCCTGGGCCGCAATTGAAACATAGCTCAGAATTACAACCTCGGCGAGAAAAAATTGGAGGCTGAAGGCGTGAGGCTCAAGGCTTGAGGCTTGAGACAATTGCCAACCGGCGAACCTTGGCCCCGCAAGCAGCGCTCGCAGACTGTCCACCCCTCGCCGCTGGACAATCCCCGGCCGATTGAAGATAGTAAAGCCCTTCCCCCCTCAAGCCTCAAGCCTCAAGCCTCATGCCTCTTCTGGGCGTCAACATCGACCATGTCGCCACGCTTCGGCAAGCTCGGCGGACCAACGAGCCCGATCCGGTCTGGGCGGCTGCTTTGGCCCAGTTGGGCGGCGCCGATGGAATTACGATCCACCTCCGCGAGGATCGGCGGCATATCCAGGACCGCGATTTGGAAATTCTTCGTCAGACCGTTACGGTGAAGCTCAATCTCGAATTGGCTTGCAATGAAGATGTGCTGGCGATTGCCTGCCGAGTGCGGCCCGATCAGGCCACGCTGGTGCCGGAGCGACGCGAGGAAGTGACCACCGAAGGAGGCCTCGACGCGGTCGGAAACCGCGCGGCCGTCGCCGATGCCGTCAGCCGCTTGCGCGCTCTCGGCATCATTGTCAGCCTGTTTTTGGATCCCGATCCGAAGCAAGTCGAACTGGCGGCCGAACTCGGCGCCGACGCCGTCGAACTGCATACCGGCGCGTATGCCCGGGCCGCCGAAGGCAAACCGCGATCCGCCCAATTGGCCGCGCTCTCCTGGGCCGCGGGCATGGTTCGCAAAGCCGGTCTGACGCTTCACGCCGGCCATGGCCTGACGTATCACAACGTCCACGCAATCGCCGAATTGGAAGGCCTCTCGGAATTGAACATCGGCCACAGCATCATCTCCCGAGCCATCTGCGTCGGCCTGCCACAAGCCGTCTGCGAGATGAAGGAACTGATTTCGTAGCCCGCCACTCCGTGGCGGCCGTTCCGCGACGGAGTCGCGGTCTACGTCGCCGATTTGCAGCCGCCACCCCAGTTTCCTATGATACGATCGTGCTCCTGATCCCTAGTCCCTAGTCCCTAGCCCCTTCCTCCCATGTCCACCAAAGGCGAAGCGTTTGCAGGTTTGTCGGTCGCGATTACGACTCCATTCAAGGATGGCGAGTTGGACTTGCCCGCGCTGCGGACTCAGGTCGAGTTTCAAATCGCCGCGGGAACGCAGTGCCTCTGCCCGGTCGGAACCACCGGCGAATCGCCGACGGTATCGCACGAGGAGCACGAACGGATCATCGCGGCGGTGGTCGAGATCGCGGCGGGCCGAATCAAGGTGATGCCAGGCACCGGCTCGAACAGCACTCGCGAGGCGTTGCGGCTGACGCGCTGGGCCGCCAAGCAAGGGGCCGACGCCGCGTTGATCGTCGCCCCGTATTACAACAAGCCGACCCAAGAAGGTTTTTATCAGCATTTCAAGGCCCTGGCCGAGGCGGTCGACATTCCGCTTTGCATCTACAACATCCCCGGCCGGACTGCCAAGAATATCGAACCGGAAACGATCATCCGCCTGGCCGAGCTGAAGAACATCGCGATCGTCAAGGAAGCGACCGGCTCGCTCGATCAGGCGTCGCAGATCATTTCGCAGACGAACCTGACCGTCCTCAGCGGCGACGACAGCCTGACGCTGCCGCTAATGGCGATCGGCGGCCGGGGCGTCGTGTCGGTGGTTGGCAACATCGTCCCGCGCGACGTGATGGCGCTTGTCCGGTCCTTCGAGTCGGGCAACATCGCGGAAGCCCAGCGTTGGCACCGCAAGCTGTTTCCCCTCTGCCGCGACATGCTCGGTCTGGCGACAAATCCAATCCCAATCAAAGCCGCCATGCGCCTACTAGGCCGCGACACCGGCGAACTGCGCTTGCCGATGACGGCGCTCGATACGGCAAGCGAAGGGAAGCTGCGGAAGACGCTTTCGGCGTATGGGCTTTTATGAAATGCGGGGCGCTTTCGATTTCCATTTGCCCTTCGGGGAAGGGCCGTACGATTCCGTCGGGCCGCTCTGCCGATTCTAACGGCCGACGACATTCGGCCGGTCATTGTCCATTTTCCGAACTGCGCGCCGAAGGACGCGAAGGGCCGCGTTGCTAACATGGCGACTAGACCGAGCTGGGATCGGGTCCACGCACAATCAAACATGGGAAATGCATTATAATAAGAGGAGGGACTGCCGATGTACGCTCTCGCATTGTTATTGCTGAGTTTTGTATTTCCCGGTGATGGCTCGGACGACCCGACAACGCTGCCACAGTTGCCGCCGCCCCAGTTCGGTGTCGCCGTTATTCGCGACAATGGAGAACTCGAGATTACTTCCTCGGACGTCAAGGAAACGTGGAAGCCATTTTTTCGCAGCCGCGGCACGATAGTCGAAGGAAAGACCGTGATCGACTACAAGAGCTACACAATGCGTGTCTACGAATCGGTCCCAATCACGATCAAGCGACCACCGGGCGAGTACAGCGTCTGGAAGGACGCATTCCAAGTCGAGAATGAGAAATGGCCGTCGATGTTGAAGGAGCCGGAGCCGGTGGTGTTCTTGGAGGGCGTTGGAATGGCTGCATTTTATTGGGAGCAACTCTCGGACACCACGATTCTTGTCGTCCTGAAGCCAAAGGAATCGCCGGAAGTCAAGGTAGATCCAAAGGATATCAAGGCGTGGGGCGACCGACACAAGTCGAAGGGCCCACTGCCGCCGCTTTCGGCGGAAGCATCCGAAGTTTGGAACTCCGGCAAGCCTGTTTTCGTGGAAACTGACGAAGAGAAGCAAGAGGATCGCTGGATGCTGGTGCTTGCCAATGGCGAAGTTGGCTTTCTAAAACACCACCGTCCCCACAACCCTGGCGCGCCGTTTCTCTGGACCTATTCCAACTGGTTCGTCGAAACGAGCGACGCGCTCTGGGTAGCGACCATTCACCAGCAGGATGATCCCACGCCGAAGTCGGAGGCTGCCAAGCACGGTTGGTACTTAACGGCCGATTTCACCGCCGTCCCGCCGCGCGTCACCTTGACCCGCGACTCGACAAAGAGATCGCACTGGCAGTTTGAAACCATGAGACCGCATGATCCAGATGATCGGGGCCAGTTTTGCTTTGTAAAAACCAAGAATCCGGCGGGCAAGGATTTTTGGCTCACGGTCGGTGACGACGCGAAACGGTATCGCTGGGGCGAAGAAATTCGCCAGCCGGCGCTTTCACCAGAAAAGAAAACCCGATTCTACTTCGCCGATCCGCTTGACGGACGGTAGATCGACGGGAGGCTGTGTCGGCACCCAACGTGTCAGCGACGATAGTAACTTTCCCGGCCAAGAATTATTTTAGCAGGATCGAGAATCCTGCCTGCTCGAAATGATGGTCCGTGGATAGCGCCTCTTGAATGCCACGATTGCGCATAAGAACGAAACTGACCGCATCGCACAACGAGTAGGTCTTGTCGGGCTGGGCGGAGAGCAGAGCGATCGCTTGGTTATGCAGGTCTCGGTCCACCCAAACCATTTCAATGTCTCGATCGACGGAAAGCTGCGCCACAAAATGCATCACCGGCTGGCGCGGCAGACGGCGCGCTTGAGCGAGAGCGACCAATTCGGCCAGCACGTAGTTGTGCGTTAGCCTGGTTGCCCGGCCGTCATAATATGCAACGGCGTTGTCGTGGCGAGACTCCGAGGCATCCAAGCACGCAAGTAATCCCGAAGTGTCGAGCAACATCAGGTGTTGGTCCCATAAGCGTGGGCCAGATCGTCGTCAATGCGTGCATTGTCCGCCGAGCGTGCATCGCCGCTGGAGAGCGAACCAAACGAGGCGCGGACACTTGCTGTCCCGTCAACCGGCTTGGGCTCCTCCTGAATGTGAACGCTTACCTGAGCGCCGTCAGGCAGGGCAACCGGCACATCAAGGACCACAAGGCCGTTTTCAATATGGCCGTGATAGATCATTTGCCGCTCCCTTCTTATCGGGAAACCTCCAGCGATTATCCAATAACGATTCTACCACATGATGCCAGGCCGGTCGAACAAATCGCGCAACTACGACCGTTTGCCTCGCATCCGCCATCGGCGAAACAGATCCATCGATACGAGAATCACCGCGCCGACCAGCGACCACGGCGAGATGTTGCGCAAGCTTGTCGCCATGTTTGCCACGTCAGCCGAGTTGCCGACGATAGTCGGGCCGACAAAGCCGCCCATGTTGCCCATCATGTTGATGAATCCGATCGCAGATGCCGCCGCCGCGGCGCCGAGGAATATCGTCGGCATCGGCCAAAAAGCCGGGATGTGCGTAAACATGCAACTGCCGACCACGAAGATCATCACCAGCATCGAAATCTGCGGATGGTTGCCCAATTGCGACAGCAAAAACACGCCGACGCTGAGCACCGCCAGCGGAATGGCGGCGTGCCAGGTTCGTTCGTTGGTGCGATCGGAATGCCGGCCGTTGCACACCACTGCCACGACCGACACGACATACGGCAGCGCCGCGAGGACTGCCTTGGCGTGATCCTGGTGTGCATGCAACACTGCCGGCGACATTTTCCCCGCCAGCCCGAACCAAAGCCGCACGGTGTATGGCAGCCCGTAGATCCAAGTTCCCATGATCGTCGGCATGAAGAAGGTGAGACCATAGACGGTCAGGTTCTGGCAGAAGTAAACGCTCGTCAACAGCAACACGATTAACACATGCGAGTGCCAGGCGGTTCGACCGTGAGCCAGTCGTTTTAATTCGCGTTCGCGATCGAGTTCGCCGGAGAGCCATTGGCGCTCGTCATCGGCGAGCCACTTGGCTTCGGTCGGGCGGTTCGGCAGCAGAAAGAAAGTCATCACGCCGGCAAGCACCGGCAGTGCTCCTTCGACGATGAAGACCCAGCGCCAGCCGACGAGTCCGAACCAATGGACGCCGATCAGCCAGCTCGATACCCAATTTCCGATCGACATCGACAGCGGCATCGCCAGCGCGAATCCGGCAATTGCCTTGGCCCGATCCTCGGTGCGAAACCAATACGAAAGATAGACGATCACCGAGGGAAAAAACCCGCCTTCGAAGAATCCCAACAAAAAGCGAAACGCTTTGAGCTGGTCGCCCGGATCGTGGGCCAGGCCGTTGATGAAGCGCGCGGCGCCGGACAAGAAGCCGAGATTTTCGCTGATATGCGGCAGCCAGCCGAATGCGGTCGACATCGCCGTCGTGCCGATCGCGCCCATTGCCATCGCGGTAAGGCCCCACAGCACCAAAATGCGGACGAACACCCAGCGCACGCCCCAGCGTTCGACCGACAGCGTGCTGGGGATTTCCAATATCCAATAGCCCCAGAAGAACAGGCCCGACGCGACGCCGATCAATTCCTGGCTGAGCCCGAGCCCATCTGGCGGCGGCGCCGCCATGCCGAGGCTGGCCACGGAGATATTCGAGCGGTCGATATAGGCGAGGATATAGAGAAAAAAGAGCAGTGGAATCAGATGAAGCGTGATCCGCCGCCGGCTGCGCTCGGCCACGCTCGGCGCGGGCTTGCGCCAGAAGATCGCCATCAGGCGATCCCCGATCGGGTCGATCGTGGAAAGTTGTCGGTTCATCCCGCCTGCGAACTCCGGCCTGGCTGGGCCGGAAGTAAAAGTTCGAAAAGTGTTGATTGACGTTAGCCAATCGGCGAGTGAATTGCAAATGCGGGTTCGCTTCGAAAACTAGCCCGAAGCGCTAGCGAGGACGGCGGGCGAACAGCTCGTCCACGCCTCAAACCTTCTCATCCCGGTTTCCGGGCTGCACTATGAGGTTTTCTTGCGAGTCCCGCGCCGCGGCCGGTCGACGTTTTCCGTCCAATGTCGCTCTGCTTCGCAAGAGAAAAACCGCCCGAACTTACCACGCATAGCGATACTCCAACCACCACAAACCGCGCATCGTGGGTTCTCGGCCTCGGCAAACGATTCGCCGTGTTCATCCAGGCTGGAATTGGGCCGCAAGGAAAGGAGTTGGGCGACTTGGCGCGCGAAAGCCGCATTTTCGACGCGCCCCATAATCTCGCTAGTCTTCGACGAATGGGAGAGCGGGTTTAGCGACCCGAACCAAACGATGCGACCATCGATAACAACCACCTTTTCATGGATATCCTGCCGCAAGTCGATGGCGACACCGATCGTCTCAAGCGACTGGAGTGCCGAACGACCTTGTTCGACTGGTATCCCACCATTGTACGCCGGCCCTCGGGTAACACAGCGTACTTTAACACCCGCACGTATCCTCGCGCGAAGCGAATCTCCAATGTCGGCGGTCCGCGACTGAGTTATGAAGCCCGAGAAAATGACAATCGACTTCTGCGCGGCCGCCAGATCAACGGGGCAGATATTCCAGAAATCCTTCTCTCCGAACAAGCCCGTGCGGCTTGTCTCCGGGTCAAGCGGCGGCTGTGCTCCGAGGCGCTCCAAATCGTCGTCGATCGGGTACATAGCAAGCACGTCCCGAGCGTCGATCGTGTTCCCGTTGCCCTGCATCTCGTGCAGAAATCGGCGTAAGAATGCGTCCCCGGGAAGCTTTAGATCCAAAAAATGGAGATTTCCGACGACGATTAGGTTCTCTTTCGCTCGGCTGAATGCAACATTCAAAAGATTGGCACCGCTCATGCACCAATTGTTTGCTTGGAGAAATAGACCTGCCCTGGATTCTCCGACGCTGTCAACGAGATCAACAACAACTGTTTCGCGCTCGTCACCCTGAAAGCCATGCACTGTGCTGGTACGCAGAAACGTCGACCAACCGTAACCAACAGAGACAGCGCTCAGCAATTTGGTTTGCGCGGCGTACGGCGAACATACCCCAAGAGCACTCATCGTTCGGTCATCAGTTTGAAGGCAATTGTGCTGTTGCAAGTGAAATAATAAATTCCGAATAACGATCGCATGCATCAAGTTCAGGTGCGATCCGAACGCATTTCGGGTCGTGAACGGTGACACAGACGATGTGTCAATTAGCGTGAGGCGGTTGCTGAACGGCGATGGAAGCCTTGATTGTTTGGCACTTCGGCGTGCAGACGTCCAGATCCGACCGCCGTAGAAAGTGTCCGAGACAAGTCGGCAAATCGTCTCGTCCATGCGAAATTGCTCGCACAGCCGAACGACGCGATTATTGCTATCCTCGGCCGCCGTGTCGATCTTCGCGCCCGTGAAAATGTCAACACCCAATGCCTCGAAAATCGCTCTTTGCTCCGTTTGAACAATTGGCGGCAACTGACGGGGATCGCCAGCAATGATTACACGTTCCGTTGCCAAGTCGGCCACGTGAAAGACTGCCGGCAGCAGGATCATGGACGCCTCGTCAATGATAACTGTGTCAAAGGATGCGAATTCTATCGGTCGTAGAAACGTCCGCGTCGCAGTGGCCCCAATAATGCGTGCTTCGCTTACGATGGAAGCCCGAACTTTTTCTAACGCGTCATCGATTCGCGCGAGCTCCCTGCGAAGCAGTTCGCCGCGTGCTTCGGCGTCTGCCGCGATGCGTTGCAATTGGCTGCGATCATCCTGTTCCAGGCTTCGCTCCAATTCGGTAAACGCTTTCCTGGTCCTGTCCCTGGCTCCAAGCACGGTGGCCAGTTGTGCATCCGCAGATTCCAACCGACGTTGTGCTACCAAAAAGGTGCTGGTCGCAGCGGTTAAATCCCGCTGAATCGCTTTCTCACCCCGCATGAAAAATCGCCGCAGCGCGCCGGCTGACTGGAGTTCTTGTATTTCGTCTTTGAATCGACGTTCATTCAGCCCGGCTGTGCGACTCGCCGCCAGCGCATCTCGCTTGGACGCGGCGTTTTCCTGTAGCACGAGATCGGTGCCAGCAAGGTCCTTTCTCAACGAATCGAGGGATTGGAATCGCGCTAAGATGGCCCGCGCGCGGGCACACATCTCAGCTACCCTCGCCGATTCTTCGTGAATAACCTGTCGGCGTCCTGCAAGCTCCCTCGACCGCCGTTCGACGATCCCCCCGACCGAGATTCGATCCTTAAATTTTTTTAGCTCGTCATGCTCGATCCGACCGAGCCTCAGCACACGCCCGTCTTCGAGCGTCGTATCTTTCCCTTCCATTTTCTGGCAGAGCTTCAATAAAAGTTGGTCGACCGCTTGGTTCGTGTTCGAGCAGACCAGGACTCGTTTTCCGAGATCGAATTGAATGCGCGTGAAGGCCGCGAGCACATCCGTTTTTCCGGTGCCCGGCGGTCCCCATAGCCAAGTAATTTCATTTTCCAAAGCCATTCGGACGAACGCTTCTTGCTCGTGATTCGGATTCTCGCCCCATGGCCACTTCGGTGCGCTGGCCGATTGTCGAACGGCGCCCTCGTTCCGCACGACTTTCGTCGCGAAATCAATGCGAAAAGACGGCGCGTCACCGGTGTCGATCTGCTGTAATCTATCGTGAAGCGCCTGCAGCAACGCGGTGTTGTCGATCCGTAAGACGCAGTGCCGAATTACCGGGCCAAAATCGTCTTCGATCGTCACTATGATCTGCCCTTGAAGTATGCCGGTGATCTGGCCAGCAATTCTCTTCCCGCCGATCAGCACCTCCACCTTGGCGGACTCAAACAGGTTCGCCTCTTCAGTGAACTCGAATTGGTACGAATACCCTCGCAGTTCGGCCGAAAGCCGTTTTCCATTTTCAAGCGTGAACTGCTGCGTGCCCTTGTTCTTCTGTTTAAGTTCACGGATCAGCTCAACTAGCGCGGCGCGAAACAGTGTCGTCAACCCATCACCCGGCTTCACCGCAAGCTGAACATCGTCCTTCAAGGGTGGCATCCAAGCCTCCGGCCGGCCGCAGACGTTCAGTTGGATCTTGTGAGTTCCGCTGCGTGCGGCGGAATCGACAGGAGCGGAGGCGGTCGGCTGCGGCCGTGAAGTGGGTCGCTCCGGTGAGTCGACGTTCGCACGAGGAATTGGGCCTTGCGGTCGTGGTTGGGGCGCGGCATTTGGTTGTGCGGCAACCCCCGGGGGAACCGAGTTCACCGGGGTCGGAACACACACGGAAGGTGCTTTAGCGCGGAGATCACTTTCAATTTTCCCGCATAACGCCTTTGCGCCGCTCGTCTTGCGATGGCGTAACTCATATAGGATTTCCAAGAGCTTTGCTTGGTCCCCACGACAGGCTTCATATAAAGCCTGGAGCTCGGCTCCGCTTTTCTGGAGCAACGGTCGCTGTGTCGACATGGTTTTTTACCGCTTGCCATCGAGGGCGAGGCCGTTTAGAAAACTCCCCAAACACGATTGGGGGGCGTTGCCATGATACTCCAACCGCGACATCAATTCACGGTGTGGATTCGACTTCGACTCTTGCGCCCTGATTTTCGCATCGCGTGAGTATGCAGTCGTAGTCGGCGGCGTCGGCTTCTTCGCCCAGGCGGGCGGCGATGTCTTGGCCGGCCGTTTCGTTTGGCACGATGGCGAACAATGATGGGCCCCACGAGCTTTGGCCGACGCCCTCGATGTCGAGTTCGCGCAATCGTTTCGCCAACGACGCGGTGTGACGATCAAAAAACATCCCTTCCTGCTGCGATGCGAAGCAACTGCCGGCGGTTTGGCCGAAGCGATCCAAGCTGGCGCTGAAGGATTCGAAATCCGCGTCGGCTGCTGCCGGCAATAAATGCAGCAAAGCTTCGGTGCAGAGCGCGGCGGTCGCTTCCGGCGGCACGGCCGGCAATCGGGCAAACGCTTGCCGCTCGGCGTCGCCGTGCAAACCGGTCGTATGCCGGGGCAACAGTAGCAACACGCGCCACTCCGCCGGCAATTCCATTCGGGCCACAAGCGGCGAAACATCTTCCGCCTGCCGTTTGCCCGCTTCGACCAGTAGTCCGCCGACGGCGAAACCATGCGCGCCGATCGCCGAGCGTTGGCCGCGGCCGACCGTGGCGGCAAGTTCACCGGGCAAACCGAGCGGTTCGCCGGCGAGAATATGGATCGCCGTGGCGACGGCCATACCGAGTTGCGTGCCGGTGCCGAGGCCGATGTGCTCGCGCGGGGCCGATTCGATATGAATGTGGCACTGCGGCAGCGCCGGCAGCTTCATGGCCGTCGCGGTGCGGCGGACGAAATCCAAAGCGCGATTGGCAAGCGGGCCGGTCGCTCCAAGCATTGGAGCCGGGCGAACTCGCAATCGAATTCCGGGTTCGGCAACCATCAGGCCGACGCCGCCGAACTGCCGTGGCGCGGCCCGCTCAAAGCCGTGGCCGAAGGAAAACATTCCAAAATGGAGTCGGCTGCCGGTGGTGACGCGAATGACGTGTTGCATCATGGGCGGAGTCAATTGTCGGTCTTACAATGCAGTGCGGACATGGTTTCGAAGCATCTCGAAAGCTTGATGTTCGCGTGGTCCGCCGGTTTTTTCAACCATGATTGCCAGACGACTGAACTCCGCTTCGATTTCGGCTCGGGGCAATAGCGCGAGTCGCGTCGCCAAGATCGCCGCTTCGACGACTGCGTGCTTTGCCCGATTGAAACCGAAAAAATCCCTTTGCCGGCCATGATCGATCACGTCGGCCACAATCTCGGTTCGCGGCTGGCGTTCGTCGATCGAGCGTACCCGGAAGGCGTACCAGCGGCAAGCGTCGGCCAGGATCACGCCGGCGACCGCCTCGCACTGCACGAGCGCCGGCAGCGGGTCGAGCCGGTCGATGGCCGCTTGCGCCAAGAGAAGCACGTCGTCGACGACGTGGAACACGCCTTCGCCGCTGCGCTTCAGATTCGCGTACGTGGTCGAAGTCTGATAGGGGCGCAGCAGCAGCGTCTCGAAACGCTCAGCGACGCGCGGGCCCATCGGCGAGATGTTCGCGCTTCCGTCGGCGTTCAGGGTGGTAACGATGCCTTCGAGGATCATGAGGGTTTCGCGCCGCGCAAGCGGGTCAGGCACATTTTTCGGCGTAACGTTCGATTCTAGTTCGTGCCGCTCGAAGCCGAAAAATGAGCCAGACCCCGACCGCATTAAAATGTCACCGGCACCAATGGCAATTGCGGCCCCAACTCCGCGCGCGGCGACCGTTCTTCTTCAATCGACGGGATTCGCTCGGGCAATGGAAGACCGGCGAGACGCAAAAAATTGGCCAGCAGCGGATAGCCGGCCTCGGTCAGAATCGATTCGGGATGAAATTGCAAACCGACGACCGGCCGCTCGCGATGGGCAATCGCCATCACGAGGCCATCGGCGGTTCGGGCCGTCACTTCCAGCATCGCCGGCAATCCGGCTTCTTCAACGATCAACGAATGATACCGGCACGCGACCAGCGGGTTCGGCAAACCGGCGAAGATCCCTCGGCCGTTGTGATGCACCGCCGATGTCCGGCCATGCACCGCTTCTTGGGCCCGGCTGATTCGTCCGCCCAATGCGGCGGCGATGGCCTGATGGCCGAGGCAAATCCCGAGGATCGGCAATTCATTTTGCAATTCGCGCACGATCTCGATCGAGCAACCGGCTTCGTTCGGCGTGCAGGGCCCGGGCGACAACACGACCGCGTCCGGCCGAAGAGAACGCACGCCTGCCACGTCGATCGCATCATGCCGCACGACGCGAGTATCCTGCCCGAGCCGCTGGAAATAGCGGGCCAGGTTGAAGACAAAGCTGTCGTAGTTGTCGATTAGGAGGAGCAAGTTCGGGTGAGGGGTTAGGGTGAGGGGTTAGGACGCGCAAGCGTCAGCCAGCGCGAGTTTCTGAGATTAGAGTGTGGTGGCAGGGGGGCGACGGGGAGTTGGCCGACGCCTGCGCGTCGTCCTATCCCCTCACCCTACCCCCTCACCCTAGCGCCCGCAGCAATCCCTCCGCCTTGTGCCATGTTTCTTCGTATTCTCGCTGAGGATCGCTTTGGGCGACAATCCCGCCGCCGACCGGCATTTGCCACCAGCCTCGGCCGGCGGTGATCGTGCGGATGAGGATGTTGGTGTCCATCGAGCCGTCGAAGCCGAGGTAGCCGAGGCCGCCGCAATAGGCGCCGCGGGCGGTCGGTTCGAGCTCGGCAATGATTTGCATCGCGCGGATTTTCGGCGCGCCGGTGATCGATCCGCCGGGGAATGCCGCCCGCACGAGGTCGAGCGGCGTGACGCCATCGGCAAGCTCTCCACGCACGACCGACACCAGATGCTGCACGAATTCATACACCTCCAACCGGCATAGCTCGCTGACGACAACGCTTTCCGGCCGGCAGACTCGGGCCAGATCGTTGCGCAGCAAATCG
>Ga0182024_10013676_pt1 | contig 15795 bp, 16 predicted proteins | sample P32metaG_FD_120480 | JGI IMG/M metagenome (GOLD analysis project Ga0182024, IMG submission 120480) | Permafrost microbial communities from Stordalen Mire, Sweden - P3-2 metaG (Illumina Assembly) | ecosystem: Environmental > Terrestrial > Soil > Wetlands > Permafrost | place: Sweden: Stordalen... | reverse complement strand
GCTTCACTGCCATCAAGATCAACGACGCCAAGTCCGACCGCGTTAGGACTGTAGGCAATGTTATAGTGTGGATTGTCGGTCCACCATGTATCAATCTGGTGTTGATCTGTGGTTGCGTCATGGAAGCCTCCTGGGCAAGCGGGTTTCTTCCGCTCTCGCGGTTCGAGGAGTAGACCTTGTTCATTGCTGATGCACGGAAAAATTGGATAGCCAGCTTCAATATAATCGATCGCCGCCTGATGCAATTTAGAAATAGGCATTGACAATTCTGCTCCCGACGACTATTCCGATAACTGACAATCTGGAGAATGTCAAGTGTCTTACACAATTCGCGCCATTGATGCGGACGAAGACTTGGATATGCTGCGTGATCTTCATGTGCAGACCGGGTTGACGTTTCCCTCATGGGGGATCGTGCAGGATTGGTGGTTCGCGTTCTTTGAGGGGCACCCTGTTGCTTATGTTGGGCTCACACCTTCCTGGTACAATAAGCAAGCTGCGTATCTGGCGCGTGTGGGAGTTCTGAAAGCTCATCGTGGCAATGCCCTGCAACTGAGACTGATGCAGACCGCGATAAAGGCTGCGCGCAAGCAAGGCTTCCTGCAAGTGGTCTCGGATACCGAAGCTAATCCTCCGAGTACCAACAATTTCATTCGTGCAAAGTGGCACACTTTTATTCCTGTAATCCCGTGGGCCAAGGCGGGCAGTATCTATTGGCGCAAATTAACCTGAGCAATCCTGCTCGACTATGGAGGTTACTATGTGTCTTGTGAAAACTGGTGATGTGATCCAGAACAATGACCCGCGCTGGGTCGGTACGCTGCGTGAAGTCAAGCGTGTGGATATCTCGCGTGCAACCGGCAATAATTGTGCAACCGGCGATAATTACGCTGTCTATAACGCCGGCCAGCGCGAGGCCAAGATCAACACGGTCCACATTTATAACGATGGCAAGAAACGCCGCACCGGCTGGACCCTGATCTCGCACGGGGACACCGGCTTGGCTTCGGGCCAGAAATGAGTTATCCGGTCGAATGCGAACGCTATTACAACTTGCGACGTTGCGGTTGTAGGCGTTGTCAGGACGAAGCTGATAATCTGGCTCGTGATCGTTATCGGTATTGTGCTCCCGAACCTTATGGCGTTGCTGACACTCAGATGCTCAAGTACATCAGTGGGGTTCAATCAAACAAGACTAAAATCATCACCCGCCCTCTGACGCAAATTGGAGAATACACTATGACCACTACCCCTGCTGTTGTGCCGGCGAAGCCGGTCGATCCCGCGATCAAGGCCATCCTTGATCGCCGTGCTCTCGTTCAGAGCACGTTCGACAATCAGACCAAGACCGTGGCTTCGTATGAAGCCAGGATCAAGGAAAACAACGCCACGATCGTGTCCTATGCGCCGTCGCTGGCGTCGGGTAAGGTCGAGATCGCCGCGCTCAACAAGGCACTGAAGAAACTCGGTCACGACGAGTGATCCTTGATTACATACCCTCAACGCAAATGTTCACCCTCCGGATGTCACGTTCGGAGGGTGATGTCTCCCAACTCATGCGTGAGCATGGGTTCGATTTGTCATTGCCAGCGTCCACTAGCTCTACTGCGGTGCTCTTTACTTCAGAGCCTTATGCAGCGGCATCGTTCGCGGAGTATGCTACCCCGCACGCTTACCAGCAATTAGGAGGCATCATTGAGCAACTTAAAAAGTCTTGGGCGATCGAAGGCACAGGGATTTACCGATGTCCAGCAGATCAGGAACTCGCGCCGTTTCAAAAAGCTGATATTGCGTATGCGCTTGAACGGCGGAACACCCTCATCGGTGACCAGCCGGGACTTGGTAAAACTCCGGTTAGCATATGCTTTGCTAACGAAATCCGAGCAAAGCGCGTTCTCGTCATTTGTCCAGCAAATATCCGGCTTCAATGGGTCAAGCGCATAAGAGAGTGGACGACGCAACGCTGGCCTTACACAATACATCCCATCCTGGCAGCACGGCATGGGGTGCATCCAACAGCCGAATGGACGGTGGTGAGCTATGATCTTTGTCGCACCGAAGCGATCGGTAAAGCTCTTGCCAAGGGCAAGTACGATCTTCTCATCCTTGACGAAGCGCACTACCTCAAGGAAATTACGTCGCAGCGGACGCGGGCTCTGTTTGGCGGGGGTGCCACGCGACATTTTGAGCCTATCGCTGAGCGAGCGGAGCGTATTCTGGCGCTCACTGGAACACCTCTGCCCAATCGCCCGCGCGAAGCGTATACGCTTGCTCGCGCTCTCTGTTGGGATGCGATCGACTGGCAGAGCGAGGACAATTTCCGGAAGCGTTTCAATCCGTCCATGCGGATGGAACGCACCAATCCGGCAACAGGTGAGAAAACATTTTACATAAATGAAAGGAGTGGACGCCATGCAGAACTTCAAAATCGATTACGTGGTAACTTCATGGTCCGTCATCTCAAACGTGAAGTTCTCACCCAACTCAAACTTCCGGTCTATGACATCATCCAACTCGAAGAAACCGGACCAGTCAAACAGGCTCTCGATGCGGAGCGTCTCCTGGACATTGACCCCGAGCACCTTGAAGGGGCCGATATGGCGATCCTGGGCCATGTCTCTGTTGTTCGGAGAATGATGGGCATTGCCCTGGCCCCGCAAGTCGTGGATTACGTCAAGATGCTGCTCGACGGCGGCGAGGAGAAGCTGGTGTTGTTCGGTTGGCATATCGAAGTGCTCAACATTCTTCAGGAAGGCTTGAAAAAATATGGTGTCGTGCGGATCGATGGCAGCAACAGCAAACACAAATCACGATTGATTGATGAGTTCTGCGATGATCCCAAGATACAGGTTTGTCTCGGCAATCTTTTATCGATGGGCGTCGGCACAGATGGCTTGCAAAAGGTTGCGAGCCATGCTTTGATCGCTGAACCCTCTTGGGTGCCTGGAGACAACGAGCAAGCCTTCGATCGGCTCGACCGTTACGGCCAGGAACGTACGGTACAGGGCGATATTTTCGTTGCCCCTGGGAGTTTCGCGGAACGGGTTCTTGCGTCAGCCTTGCGAAAGAACCAGACAACCCACAAGGCGCTGGACAAACGCACATGAGTTTCCTGAAAGAGCTTCGCGAACGTGCTCGCAACTGCTATGACACCGAGACCAAGATGGCATTGGTTGACGCGGCTGACAAGCTCGCGGGAGCGATCGAATTGTTCTATGCTGATCGCGATTATGGCAGCATGACCCATCTTAACAATGCTTGGGCTCGGGCGCATCGGATCAAGATTGTCAGCTATCGCCCCTTCTCTCCGGGAGGAGGATCGCAGCCTCTTACGGAAATGCAGAAAGCAGCTTGACGTGGAACGAAAGGCGTTGTACGTGAGTTGCCGGACTGGTAGCATGGGCTGACATCTGGCGGCCGAATGAGCCCGCAAGGCTTATAGTAGGCCACAACCAGTTGAAGCTGGTGAGACGCGCGGTTCACCTTGGGCACCGGCCCAGCGGTTCGAGTTTCAAACAGGAGGATAGAATGCAGATAACTGGAGGTATGGTCACATTCGGGCGATCGGTTCAGCCGGCGCAGTATGAGACCAAGAAGGCAGAAGTCCAACTCACATTTACCCTGGCGGAAGGTGAAGCACTCGGCCCGACACTCGATGTCGCCGCTTCCTTGGCCCAGGACAAGGCTCTGGAGATGGTGGGACTGAAGAAAAGCACAGCGGTCACCACTTCGGTTCAACCATCTCCGGGGGCCACTGGTGGCAAGGAAGCCTATGCTGCGGCTCAGGCCGCGACCAAGGAAGCCCCAAAGGAGAAGAAGCCGGTCGGCCGGCCTCCAAACCCGGACAAGGTGAAGATCGAGGAGAAGCCGCAGATCAGCACCTCTCCGGAAGACCGGAAAGACCCGGCTGCGATGGATGACAGCGAAGCGGATGCACTCGATGCCATGCTTGAACTTGATACTCCTCCAGAGCCGATCACGGACAAGCAACTGATCGAGAAAATCGGGATCAAGAACAAGGCTCTGGCGGACAAGAACGCCGGCATCCCGCAACCGCGCAAGATCAAGGAACTGATCGCGAAATACTCGACCCACGCGCACAGTATCCCGGCTGAGAAGCGGCAGGACTTCCTCGACAAGTTGGAAACACTGGAGTAAAGACCCATGTGGCATTGGCAGCAATATCTCACCTGTTCTATCGCAGGAGCTAGATCATGACTGAATGTAATTGCGGCGCATCAACCGCCGGAAAATGGGCCGACAAGCACACCGAAGGATGCGCGTCGCTTGCGCCGATCAAAACGACAGGCGTCACGGACGTTGAATGGCTTGACGCAAAAGTCGTTGAATTGTCTGAGCAAAATGAGGCTCTGCGACGCGATCTCGCATACGCCTATCGTGCGATCAATGCCGGTTTCGTCTACGGCACCTTTGATTTTTCGATCCTCAAAAAGACCGCGCAAAATTTTGTCGAGAGAGAAGATGTCACGCCCTTCAACTAGTGGCCGTGTGTCTAAACCGGATAAGCATGAACTGAAACAAACCCTGGAGGGTTTTATGTCTACAGAAACACGTCCTGCCCACTCTCCGCTCGGTGCTTCCGGAGCGGAGAGATGGATGAATTGCCCCGGCTCCGTTGCGTTGCTGAAAGAACTTCAGCTTCCGGAAACTGAGGAGCCCGATTACCGCGCGAACGGCACAGCCGCGCACAGTGTGATCGAAATGTCGTTGAACCACAACACCGACACCTGGGAACAGTTTGGCGAGACTATGCCGAACGGGATCGTGGTGGACAATGAGATCGTGAGCGCCACCCAACTCTTTGTGGATACGGTGCGCCCGCTGACGGAGCAGCCCGGCGCCAAGGTCTACATCGAGTTCGGTGTGGATGCGCCCGAGTTTCACAAGTTCTTCTATGGCACCCTCGATTGTGGTGTAGTGGTCCCGCAAGAGGGTGACACTCCCTGCACGATGCACATCAACGACTATAAGCACGGCGAAGGGATCATGGTCGATGTCGAATACAATCCTCAAATCATGTACTACGCCTACGGATTACTTCGACACCATCCGGAGGTTGAACTCGTCACTTGCCGTATTATCCAGCCAAGAGGTTTCCACCAGGATGGGCCGGTGCGAGTGTGGTCAACCACTGCTGATTACATACGCCATTGGGCGGAAACCGAACTTCTCCCGGCTATGCTTCGAACCGAACTGGATAATGATTTGGACGCCGGCCCCTGGTGCCGCTTCTGTCCTGCCAAGCTAGTCTGCCCGTTGATGACTTCGCTGTTCGGCGCCGCAATGACAGCGGACCCGAAGCATGTCCCGCAGTTAACGGATGCCAGCCTTGGTCGATCGTATCAGTACATGGCTGCAGTGAAGCACTATCTGAAGGCGTTGGAGGAAGAGACCTTTCGCCGGCTGAACGTAGGTGGGGACGTGCCCGGCACCAAGCTCGTGCTCAAGAAAGCCAACCGGGTGTTCAAGGTCGGCGCCGACGCAGTGTTCAAGGAAAAGTATCCTGTGCTGGCCTTCACGAAACCCGAACTTTGTTCCCCGGCCGAGATGGAAAAAATCGGGCCAGAGGCTAAAAAATTGGTTACAGAATGGGCCTACACCCCGCAAAACGGGTTGACGGTGGCCCTTTCTTCTGACAAAAGAGTTGGTGTGAAAGTCGAGAGCACCGTCCAGGTTTTTGGCGGCGCTGTCGAGGCCCTCCAAACCAAGGAAATTCCCCATGATTGATCTCGCTACTGCCGACGCCAATTTGGTCGCGGCTCAGAATGCTCTTGCCCAGGCGCAGGCTGACGATGCTGCGGCGCACGCTGCGGCTGCGGCCAGCCCGGTTCCTGTCACTGTTGTCCCGACCGCTCCCCAGGCTGTGGCTGTGGTCGCTGCGGCGGCTCAGACGGTCCAGAACGCAGTCGCGGCTGCGCCGGCTCTGGTCAGCCCGGTTGTTGCTCCCGTGGTGGCGCCTGCCCCGGTGGTAGTTCCGTCCGCATCACCTGCTCCTGTGGCTCCTGCTGCTTCTGCCCCTAGCCCTGCTGCTGTTCCTCCGGTGAGCTTCAATGCCAGCGGTCAGCCTGTCGGCGCCCCGGTGGCTCTGCCGGTCATGACCCCTGGACAGACGCGAGTTCCGGACGTGAACGATGTTGTGCTCAACGGCGTGATCGTTGGCCGGCACACGGAAGGCAAGGTTCGTGATGATATCTTGGTGAAAGCCAAGGAATGGTTCTCGAAGGTGAAGAGCCTTTGATCTGAGGTTCCATATGCAGGAATGGACACTTTTCGTCCATTCCTGCATACGGATTTTCGCCCGCAAGGGCTTATACGAAGGAGAAGTAAGATGAGTGAAGCTGTTGATGGGGTTGTCGCGTTCACCACTCCGGTGGTCCTGGCATTCCCGACTTTGTTCGAAGCCAAGAAGTTCAAGGGCAAAGGTGGCAAGGAGCAAGGGGAGCCGAAGTTCGGTGCCTCGTTCGTGCTCGATCCCGAAAGTTCCGACACCAAGGCGCTGAAGTCGAAGGCGATGCAAGTCGCCAAGGCGAAGTGGCCGGGCCGGGATGTCGCCGCCGAAAGCCGGCCCCGCGTCATGAAGGACGACACCACGGGTGAAACCGTGACGATGCCTTCCAAGTTTACCTTCCCGTTCAAGTCGGGTGACAAGCTCTGTGCAGAGCGCGTTGCTAAGCTGGCGAACGAAGGCAAGCAGGACGATGGCAAGGGGGACTTCCAGAAGGGTAAGGTGATGATCAAGGTGTCATCCAAGTTCCAGCCGCGTATGGCTGTGATCGTGGGCGGCAAGATCATCGATCTCGACACTCCGGAGTTGATCACCCTGCACAAGGGCAAGTTCTTCTTCGGCGCCGAGGTGTTGCTGCAAGTAAACGTGGTGGCCTACGATAAGGTCGGAGATGGTGGCACCGATGGTGTCACGATCTATCCGAACCTCGTCCTCGCCACCGGGAAGGGAACTCGTCTCAGCGGGGGTGCATCCGCCGCTGAAGTCTTCAAGGGATACGTTGGTACCGTATCCACCGTTGATCCTGGGGTCAACGACATTGGTGACGACATTCCCTATTGAAGCTACGTGGGTAGGGAGATAAACCTGATACCACGTCGAGAGCCGGCCGTAGTCCTCCAGGTACGCGCCGGCTCTCACCTTATCTGAGGATGCAAATGCCTCTTCGCTTTCACATTGTTGACTTCGAAACGGCCAGTGACGCGAACCTCAAGCGCGTGGGCGCATGGTGTTATGCGGAGCATCCGACCACGGAAATCCTGACGTTGTGGTGGGGCAATGAGAACAAGCGCCAGTGCTGGCATCCGGGGGACGATCGCACGGCACTTCTGGCCGAGGTGAACGATGAGAGCGTGACCTGGGTTGCGTTCAATGCCGGGTTTGAGAAGGCCATCTGGCGCACTATCATGATGCCGGACTATGGCTTCCCCGACATCCCCAATTCACGCTGGCACGATGCCCAAGCGGTTTGTGCCATGAAGGTTTTACCACAAGACCTAGATCGTGCTATCAAGGTTTTGCGGCTCCCGGACCTGAAAGACAAGGCCGGCTCGAAAGCCGTGATTGCCCTCTCCAAGATACCAAAGCGAGGATACTATGACCGCTCTCCCGCTGCCATCCAAGCCACCGACATCTATTGTGAGCAGGACATTCTTTCTGAGGCTGGGCTACATGCTCGTGTGGGGTGGCTCCCACCCGGAGAGCGATCGGTTTGGCTTCTCAATCAACGCATCAACGAGCGTGGGTTACGGCTTGACCTTCCATACATTCGAGCAGCACAACAAGTTGTGGATCGAGCGACCGAACCCCTGGCACTGGAATTTCAACAGTTAACTGGTGGACTTGATTTCACGCAGATGGCGAAGATCAAGGACTGGTGTGCCACCCAAGGAGTGACCCTGCACGACATGATGAAGGAACGTCTTGCCGCGATGCTGGGCGAAGATATCGACGCAACGGAGGAGGATGAAGATGATACTGATCCTGGTGCTTATGTTCCTCATTTACCTGACAGTGTGCGGCGTGCGCTTTCTATCCGACAGCTTATCGGTTCTGCATCCATCAAAAAGCTGGCACGTATGCGTGACTGCGTTTGCAGTGATGGTAGGGCTAGGGGGCTTCTTCAGTATCATGGTACTGGCCCAGGTCGATCCGCTGGTAGACTATTTCAGCCACATAATTTTCCACGCGGCACTACGCGAGTAAACGGCAAGGCTCCCGATCCCGAGGAACTTGTCGCTGCCATCATGACAGGAGACCCTGATTATGTGGAAATGCTTTTCGGTCCTCCAGTGGAGGCGGTGGTATCCGGTTTACGTCACGCTATTATCGCTGCCCCTGGTCGCGTACTACTTACTGGTGATTACGCAGGCATCCAGGCTCGAACTGTTCTGGCCGTAGCGGGCCAGCATGACAAGACTGCATTGATGGCAGCGGGCGCCGACATCTATTGCGACATGGCTTCTCAGATTTACAAACGCAAGATCACGAAAGCTGATGTCGAGGAGCGGCAGACCGGCAAAAACTCGGTGCTCGGCCTTGGCTTCCAGATGGGCGCACCAAAGTTTCAGTTGAAATATGCGCCTGACTTCCCGCTCGAAACTGATGCTGAACATCCGGAGATTATATCATGCAAGAAGGTAGTGGAGACGTACCGCAAGGAGTGGGCACCGAAAGTCCCCCACGTGTGGTATGGTTTGCAGGATGCCGCCATCGCGACTGTGTGGGAAAAGAAACCCCACTCGGCCTATGGTGTGGAATACATGCTGGAAGATGGTTGGCTCACTGCCCGTTTGCCAAGTGGTCGGAAGATGTGGTATTTCAACCCGACACCCACAAGGCGACCGATGCCGTGGGACGAGAATGATATCAGGCCGGGGTTTACTTATCAAGCCATGAAGATGGGTCAAATGAAAATCATCGACGCTTTCGGTGGACAGTTGACAGAGAACGTGGTAATGGGTATTGAACGCGACCTGATGACGAACGCGATGTTCAAGTGTGAGAAGAATGGCTTCCCGATCTGCCTGGAGATACACGATCAGATCGTTGCGGAGCCCTTGCGTGCCGACGCCGACACTCTTGCTTTCAAACAGATCATGGAAGATTGCGAACCGTGGGTAAGACAAATCCAAATCCCCGTAAGCGTGGAAGTCGAGCAACCCATGTTGCGCTTCCGAAAGTAAAGAAGATCAATTCAAGAGCTAAGGGTGCAGCCGGTGAACGCGAACTCGCTAACTATCTCAAATCTGCTGGCTTTCAAGCACGTCGCGGCCAACAATTCTCCGGAGGAACAGACAGTCCGGACGTTGTGTGTGCCGCATTGGCTGGCTATCACATCGAGTGCAAGCGAGTTGAAGCGGGTAGCCTCTATGTTTGGTTGGGACAGAGTGTGCGTGATGCCGGCCAGAATACCCCTCTCGTGATCCATCGGCGCAATAAAAAAGATTGGGTCGTGATCATGCGCCTCGATGACTTCTTACTCGAACAAGTTCTAAAGGGGATTTGAAATGCCGAAGTCTGCGAAGATGACTGATCACGAACTGGTCGAGCGTTTGAAATTCACGAAGGTGCATGGCACCGTTAAGGCGGCATCATTGCTGGGCATTGCGAGAAGTTCTCTCTCGCAATCCAATCTCGATGCCAAGGCCAAGGGGCTCACCGCTGACACGATCGTGGAGACCTTGAACGAGGAGAAACTGGAGACCAAGCTGAAGATGGCCGAACGGACCATCAAGCTGATCACCAAGCAGAACGAGAGCGCAGAAGCGATCCGGCGCGAGATTTACGGGCTTGCAGAGTTGACCCCCGATCCTCCCTCCTGGATTTATGCGCCGCGTCCTCCCCACATGCCCGGTGTACCCATGACGATCTGGAGCGACTTCCATTGGGGCGAAGTGGTCAGCAAGAACGAGACTGGAGGGGCCAATGAATTTAACCGCACGATCGCCAAGCAGCGTTTCAAGCGCCTTGTTGACATCACACTCGATCTCACTTTCAACCACATGGTCAATCCTCAGTATCCTGGCATCGTCGTTTGCCTTGGGGGCGATTTCATCTCTGGTAACATTCATGAGGAACTAGCGCAGACCAACGAAGGCTTCGTGCAGCAATCAATCCTGGAAGTGCAGGAGCAATTGATCGGAGGCATCAAGCTCCTGGCCGACAAGTTCGGCAAGGTCTTCCTGCCATGTGTCGTGGGCAACCATGGACGCACCACGTTGAAGCCGCGCGCCAAGGGCCGCGTCTTCGAAAGCTACGAATGGAATTTGTACTGTCAACTTGAACTCTATTTTAGGGAGGATAAACGTGTCCAATTCCTCATCCCCAACGAAACCGACGCCTACTTCAACGTCCTCGGTCACCGCTTCCTCCTTACACATGGCGACACTCTCGGTGTTAAGGGCGGAGATGGCATCATTGGTGCTATCGGCCCAATTGCTCGCGGAGTTACAAAAGTTGGTCGAAGCGAAGCCCAAATCGGAAGAGATTTTGATACGTTGCTTATGGGACACTACCACACATACATACCGCGCGGAGACGCTGTTCCCGTCATCGTCAACGGTGCTCTCAAGGGATTTGACGAATATGCCCGACTGATGCTCCGCGTACCCTACTCTCGGCCTTCCCAGGCGCTTTGGTTCGTTCACCAGAAGTACGGGATCACGGCTCAGTGGCAGATTTATCTGGACGAACGGCGCAAGTCCGAGATGTCTTCGGACTGGCTGAAGTTTCAAAAACGGAGGGTGTGATGGCTAACTGTTTTTACGTGGTGGGTTCACTATGTTTTCTGATTGGTACAATCATCAATATGCTTAAGTGATGGAGGACATGATGCCTACGAAACATTTATATCTTGCCGGCCCAATTCTGAACTGTACCGGGCCAGAAGCCAACGACTGGCGCAAATACGTTTGCTCCAAGTTGCCCCCTGGCCTGATCGGTATTTCGCCACTCCGCTGCGAACCTCTGATTGGCGAGAAGTACGTTGCCAACTACCCCGATCCAAAGTTCGGCACCGCAAAGGCGATCTCCGCGAAGAACAAATACGATGTCGCGACGTGCGATCTCGTGTTCGCCTATCTGCCGAAAATTCTGACCGGCCGCTTCGTGGTTGATCCCGCCTGTGAAATGTATGACGCGGAGGAGCAGAAGCGGGACAGCATCGGCACGATCCTGGAGATCGGCTGGGCATCGAGCCAGCAGCACTCCAAGCCGGTGATCCTGATCACGGATGACGAGTTCATTATCAACCATCCCGTGATGTCGGCGTGCAATGGATGGTGCTTGCCCACACTCGATGACGGAATTGATGTCGTGATCGGCTTGCTCGCGGGTTACGTTGGAGGTAAAAATGTCTAGTCATCTTCCCGAAGATAACCAAGCCCGCAAGGAAACTCCGCTCTATTCGGGGTTGATGAAATACTTCCCGAAGGCTCTGGCCCGAGTGTCTCATATTTCATACCGTGGCAACGAGAAGCACAATCCCGGAGAACCGCTCCACTGGTCCCGAGACAAGTCCAACGATCATCTGGATTGTTGCGCTAGACATTTGCTGGAAGCCGGTACTCTGGATGCGGAGGGCAACCCGCATTCAGCTATGTTGGCATGGCGGGCGCTGGCTAATCTTGAGATTGAAGAGGAAGCTCGGTTGTCTAAAGACGCTTAATCGTGTCTTTCGTCACATCGTGAACGAGATCAAGGGTCGCCTCGGTTTTCGCCTGGGCGACCTTTTCGCGCGCTTCGACCTTAGCTGATCGGACAGTTTCAATAGCCAGGATTTGAGCCGCCAGAATTTTCTCCTTGGCTTTCAGTCGCGCGATTTTTTTCGCCTTGCGTTTCATCAGTTGATTGTTTTTCCAATAAATGAAGGTTCGGCTTTCATAAATTTGAATTGCAAACCAGACGATCGAGAGCACGGTGGCGAACGTACCGAGAAGAATTGGTATCCATCCAACAAACGTACCTGCGATTGCCCCGGCCGCAATCACGTCCAAGACTTTGCTGATCGGATGCTGGGTCAGGTCTCCCGCGTCCATCAGTTTACTACGGGGTTCAGGACAACCCAATTGGTGTTGGCCAGATTGTAGCGAAACAAATACTCCGCACCCGCCGCAAGATCGCCCGCTGCAAGGGCGGTCGCTGCCCGCTTTACAATTGTATAGGCTGTCCCACCATTGACCGCCAGGGTTGGGCCGGACCCGCTGTTCACCGTAGTGATCCGCGCACCGATCGTCAAACCATCGAACAAAGAAGTGACGCCGGGTATTGTAAGCGTTTGCGCCTGGGCGGTGCCACCGGCAACCCCCCACGGCGTTTGCGGCAGCACCGCCGCGTTCACGAGCACCCAGCGGCCGATCGAAAGGTTGTAGCGCACTGTGTATTCCCCGGAGGCCTGGATTTCGCCGGGGATCACGGGGACGAAGCTGGCCGATCGGACAATCTGGATGGCTCCAGTGCCATTCACATTCAGGGATGGGGCGCCCGTAGCATTGGTATTGGCTGCGCGAAACTTGACTTCGACATCATCCACGAGGCTGAAATCCCCGAGTGTGACCGTCAACACATCCGCCGAACCCCCGGCTGTCACAGCCAGATTGAGGGCCTGAGCGGGGTTGAGGAGTTCCCAGCGGGTATGGAATAAGTTGTATCGCACCAACGTTTCGGCATTCACTCCGGGGATGTCTCCGGGTTGGAGTGCATCCCCTCCCCATCTCGTTATAACGGCCGCTGGGAGGCCGTCCGGGGAGAAGGTGGGCGTAGTGGTGATATTGGCTGCACCTGCACGGAAGCCCAGCAGGAGACCGTCCGGAAGGCTCGTATTTGGGGTCGTATAGGCCCCGGTAATGACATCCGTAGTCCCGACCGAGATTGCCCATTGGGCCGGCGCAAGGATGGTGGAACTCGGCGGGTTGTCGATCAGACCCCCGGTGGTGACAAGTGCCATGATGGAACCTCAATTAGAGTAATTTTATTACCTCGGCCGAGTTCCGAAGTCAAGGCTGCTTCTGGCCGTTGAGTTGGTCGAGGGTCGCACGAGCAGCATGGCCGATCTGGATCATGTTGAAGTACATGCTGTCGATCTGCTGCCGTTTTTCGAAGTCTTTCATGTCCGGGTTCTTGGCGACGTTCCGGATCACGGCGCCAAGGTTGCTGAGAGCTTCCTTGTAGCCTTTCAAGGTCTGGAATGTGGTAGTTCCGCCCATGCTCTGGATGCGTTCGATCGCTTCAATATCACCCTCTTTGGCTTTGGCTTCGAAGGAACTGAAGATTTTCTGTGTTGAGTTGATGGCGTCCCATGTGTCCTGGATTGGCTGGGTGCCGGCCGAGGGGTAGCGGATCGTGAAGGCGCGTATCACAGGGATATCGGCCAGGGTTGCCGGCGCCGCTGGAGGATCGGGAACGACACCCGCCTTGCGAAGCCCATAGTCCGTCGCCTGGAGCGCGTAGAGCCCGAGGTTGCCTGACCAGCCCCGGATCATCGTCTCGATCCCGATCGGGCTGGAGATGATGGAAGAGGCACCAGACGCCAGTGTACCATCGCCAAGTCGAGCCTCACGAATACCGGGGAACGCGCTGATGACCTTGGCGAGTGCCTTGGCGGTCTCGGTGGTGTTGGGAAGATACTGATATTCCGGCAAGCCCTTTTCAAGCTGTCCCGGCACCAGCGTTTGCCCGGTGAACTGTGAACGGTTGCCCAGCCAATCCAGCGCGGGCGCCGTAGCGTTCGGAAAGATGTCGCCCGCTGTAGCTGACCAGATAGAATGCACGTACCCATCCGCCGCGTGCGGGTTGGCATCGTGATAGGCATCGAGCATTCGCTCAACACCGGAGCCGAAGATCACGCCGGCCGCGAACGGCTTCGGCTGGCGGAAAATGGTGCCATTGTTTTGGAACCAGCGGCCGGTGGTGTCCTGACGTTTCATGTCGGCTTCGCGGTTGGGCTCCTGACCATCGGGGGTAGGTTCCCATTTATCAGTGAGGGTGATCCAGTAAGCGTCCTTTTCCCAATTCGGGATATCCTGGTAGCGGCTATCCTTATGGTTCGCCATCCAGAGCAGAACAGAAGGCAGCGTGATCCCGGCTGTTACCTTGAGCGCGGTACTCATGGGGTTGTCCTTGAAGGCGCGGATGATGCGATCGGTATCCTGTATCTTGATGTTGGCGAACGCCGAGATCGCATTATAAGCGTGCATCTGTGCGCCGATCCTGGCCGCATCCACCGCAGTGTCACGCGAAGTAAATGCAGCATCAAGGATGTTCTCTTTCGTTGCATCTCCAAGTCGCCGCGCTTCTTTCTTATAGGCACCCAAGTGCGTCATGCTGGTTGCCAGTTCAAGTCCAACTTGGAGTGGATGGATGAGCATTTTCTGCACACCCTTTGCCGGCAGACCAAGGACTGCGCCGCCCTTTTGGAGCCATGTCGCCTTGGGATCGATGACCGTATTCCAGGCGCGGGTGAAGAGCCCGGTCTGGTCGGTTAACTTGGCAAGGTCTTCCTGGAGATAATTGCGATCGAGCGATACGAAGGAAGCGTTGCCACCCCCACCCGCTTTCCAATTCCAGAAATCTGCATCCTTCATATAGAGGCCAGCAGCACCCTTCGCCATGTCGAGTGGAGTGAAGATGCCGTTCTTGGTGGTGATGAAAGCGTAGACGAAATCTCGCAAGGTGTGTCGCATCATGAAATCAGGTGTCAGCACGGCGCCGGCACGCAAGGCTGAAGACATTGGCATCAGCATCTTTTCCATGAAGCCTGCTGTGTCTTTGTTCAGTCCCTTCATTGCATCCGCGATATCTTCGTCCACTTTCCAGGTTTCACGAACACCATTGCGGAATAGGGAAATTTCCCCCTTGCGATCCGGGGTCGCAAAGTCAGTCAGGACATCATGCAAGGGATCGAGAGGCGGCCCACCATTGTGCCCAATCCAGTTGCCCACGGCTTTGCTGGCGCCTTGGTCGAGCACCGCAGGCAACGCTGTAGCGCCTTCTGTACCTTCCGGACCATCGCGCAGCATGTCGATCAGGGCACGGCGCGTGAAGTTCTTCTCAGCCATAGCGGTGAGCAAGTAGGTGTTCTTGATCACGCTCTCAATCGGGTCGATCTTCTTGCGCTCTGAGCCTTCAATGCGTTTGATAGGATTGCGAACGTCACCGATGCGCTCAACACCGGCACGGGCATCGTCCAGCACCACATGGAAAGGAACAAACAATCGGTTCGCCTTGATCATGGCATCATACATAGTGTCGTTCAACACACCGCTGTCACGCAGATACGCGGATACGCGGTTCTGATAGTCTACCAGTTCTTCAAATGCCTTGCCGTATTTGCGGATGCCAGCCTTACCTTCGGCCTTGATGTCATCAATATCGAACCCGGTTTTGATCCCCCGGCTCTCCAACTCGGCCGCTCGGCCAGAGGCAACGAAGGCACGGAAACCATCCATGTCTTTCTTGATTGGATCGAGAATGGCGTCGAGGCTCTTGCCGTTGGACTTGTAGGTGTTGAAATCAAAGGTGTCGTTGTGAAGCATCCGCTCAGCCTTGCCAGCCCAGCCGGCGCTCAAGCGCACGAGCTTGTATGGATCGGAGATCGCGGAGCCCGTGGCATCCTCGCGTGCCTTGCTGATCGGAAAGAACTGATCCACCGTGTTGGTATAGATGCGGTCAAGCGTCAGCTTTCGCGACGGGTCTTTGCCACCAACATCGATCTGGTCGAGGATACGAGCACGGCGTTCAGCATCGGGGCCGGATGGGGGCTCTAATTGCTT
>Ga0182024_10013675_pt1 | contig 15795 bp, 17 predicted proteins | sample P32metaG_FD_120480 | JGI IMG/M metagenome (GOLD analysis project Ga0182024, IMG submission 120480) | Permafrost microbial communities from Stordalen Mire, Sweden - P3-2 metaG (Illumina Assembly) | ecosystem: Environmental > Terrestrial > Soil > Wetlands > Permafrost | place: Sweden: Stordalen... | reverse complement strand
ATTGATTTTCAACCTGCATCCACGCGGCTTTCACTTTTTCATCTAATCTAGGAATGGTATTAATTCCCGTGAAGACAAAAACGCCTAATACAACTAATAGTAACACTACGACTATGCTAAAGCGGGACATAATACCTCTTGTAGGGGGATGGATAATTATATGATTTTAATATAGTTAGGCTGTCCGGTGCAATAAAACCTTATACCCCATAAGGTATATTATTGCTTTTAACCCTTATAAGGTATATAATTTGAATTATCACTTATAGGGTATAACTGGGAGTATGTTTATGCGTATAGCAAATTCACCCAAAGATCTTGCATTAATGGTTGTAGATGAAAGAAAAAAACTTAAATTGAGTCAGTCTCAAGTAGCTAATTTTGTAGGTTTAAAACAAAAAACAATTTCTGAGTTTGAAAATAAACCTGAAAAAACCCAACTAGAAACATTATTTAAAATTATGTCAGCTGTCAAATTAGATATGCTACTAATTGTAAAAAATGAAGTAATAGAAAACAAAGGCCAATGGACAGAAGAGTGGTGATATGAAATCTAAACTAAAATCTTTAAATGTATTAATGAACGGAATATTAATAGGGATTCTTGAAAAGACCGCGAGCAGTGGCCTTACATTTACATATGAATCGTCTTGGCTAAATACTCCAGGAAGTCGTCCTATTTCTTTATCATTACCATTAGTTACTAAACAATTCTCTGGTGATATTGTATATAATTTTTTTGATAATTTGCTTCCTGATAACCAACAAATTAGATCAAAGATTCAAACTAGATTTCATATACCTACTGACCAGCCTTTTGATTTATTATCTGTTATAGGCCGGGATTGTGTAGGAGCTATCCAATTGCTTGAGGGTGCAGCAACTAACTCTTCTGAGCAAATTCTTTTTCAATCACTTACAGAACAAGAAATAGCATCAATTTTGCGTAATATCAAAACGTCGCCCCTAGGAATGTCAAATAAATTTGATGATTTTCGAATTTCTATCGCTGGCGCTCAAGAGAAGACGGCATTTTTATATTGGAATGAAAAATGGAACAAACCTTTGGGTAGTACTCCAACTACTCATATTTTCAAATTACCAATTGGGTATATTGAACATCAGCAAATGGATTTAAGTGAAAGTGTAAAAAATGAATGGGTTTGTTCCCAAATAATAGATGCTTTTGGCTTACCTGTAGCGAAATGTGAAATACAAAATTTTGAAGAGATAGAAACCCTAGTTGTAGAAAGATTTGATCGGAAGTTATCAAGTGATGGAAATCAGTTATTACGTTTACCCCAAGAAGATATTTGCCAGGCTTTAGGAGTTTCTCCAAATTTAAAATATCAGACAGATGGTGGGCCAGGTATTAGTCATATTATGAAATTATTAATGGGCTCTACAGATCCAATTGTTGATAGGGATATTTTTTTTAGTTCCCAAGTACTATTTTGGTTACTTGCTGCGATTGATGGTCATGCAAAGAATTTCAGTTTACAAATTGAATCTTTTGGCAGGTTTCGTTTAGCTCCCCTATACGACATTATGTCAGCCTATCCTTTGATGGCTAACAAACAACTACAAAAACAAAAGATTAAAATGGCTATGGCATTAAGAGGAAAAAATAATCATTATCACTGGATTGAAATGCAACATAGATATTTTTTAGAAACTGCAAAAAGTGTTAATTATCCTGTCGAAAAAGCAGAACAAATTATCAATGAAATTTTGGAAAAAGTAGATGTTGTTATTAAGAAAGTCTCAAATGCCATTCCAAAAAGTTTTCCAAGCAAAATTTATGACCCCATTTTTGAAGGTATGCAGACCGCAAAAAGGATGCTGATTAAGATACGTTAATGGTCTATTCAAAAAACATCATTACAATCGACGCAACCAACAACAAAGCCATCACCATATTAAACCAGATGCGATGACTGTCTTTCTTTAAAATTTTCTGTAAAAATTTTCCAAATAAGAGCCACGTGCCGATACACGGAAAGCCTAATAAAAGAAAAAATCCACTGATAGTTACTGCATTGGCTAAATAATTGTTCGCAACTGTAAAAATGGAAATTGCTCCAACTGCCATCAACCATGCTTTAGGATTCACCCATTGAAATAACGTAGCTTGTAAAAAACTTAAAGGTTTTCCTGGTCCTATTTCTTTAGCCTTACTATGTGCAGTCAAGATTTGCCATGCTAGATAAAGCATATAAATAGAACCAACAATTTTTAATGCTTGCTTAATCCAAACATACTTTACGAAGATCGCCCCTAACCCGAGCGCAACAAGCAGCACCATAACTGGAAAACCCAAGCAAATGCCCAAATAATGCGGCAAGCTCCTTTTAATCCCAAAATGCAGGCCTGAGTTCATAATCATAAAATTATTAGGACCTGGGGTCAGAATGGTGGATATAGCAAATAGTAATAGCGGTATTAAATCATTCATAAAAGTCTCAGCAGGTTAGCGTCATTTATTATACAATATACATCAATAAGATCACGAAAAAAACTGCTTGACCCTATAGTTACAATATACCTTACCTTACGCAATAGGAGGTAAAACAATGGCCCAATGGTACGTAAAAGACTTAAGCAAATTGACGAAAGTGTCGGTACAAACGCTGCATCATTATGATCGCATCGATTTGTTGAAACCATCAATTAGGCTTCCTAACGGCTATCGTTTGTACTCCGAAAAAGATTTATTGAGATTACAGCAGATAATTGCGCTTAAATATTTTGGATTTGAGTTGGCTCAAATTAAAAATTTGTTGGCTGGCAGGGTAGATGTGGTAGACCATTTTGCCGTGCAGTCACAATTTTTAGAAGAGAAAGCAAAAACTCTTAATGAAGCCAGTCAAACTTTAAAAAGTATTTTATCTGATTGTCATCGGGATAAATCAATTCCATGGGAAACCATTATTAAATTAATTGAGGTATATCGTATGACACAGGAACTGGAAAAAGGCTGGGCTGGCAAAGTGTTAAGTCCAGATGAGTTACAACAATATGTAAATTTTGCCAAAGAATTGCAAACTAGATTTACTCCTACCGAGAAACAAGCTTATGAAAAGGAATGGGCTAATCTCACAAAGGAAATTGAGGCTAACTTAGATAAGGATCCGAGTAGTAAAATTGGGATTGAAATAGGCAAACGCTGTATGACTTGGGTTAATACTATTTATCCTAAAAAACATGCCTCTTTACGCAAAACCATATGGGAAAAAGGTTTTATAGAAGGGCATGCAGGCCAGGAACATGGAATATCAGCAGTAGGTGTTGCCTGGTTGGATAAAGCCATTTACGCATTTCATCGAGAACGCGTGATAAGTATTCTCAGTAAATTGGAAACCCATAATCAAAATGAAGTTTTGCAATTATGGAATGATATGTTAGAGGACATGTATGGTGATAATCAGTCTCCTAAAAATGAACTTGTGGAGGTTGTTTTGAAAATCGATGACATTAACCAAAATGCTAAGGATTGGCTAAGGAAAATTTCAAAAATATAAAAAGGACGGGGCGGGTACCACAGGTATCCGCCTATTTTTTTATTTCTTTTTTAAACTCTGAAATTAGAGGATAATGCGTAGAAATTATTGAAATGGATTTCCTAATGCAACCAAGAAACCAATTACTTCAACCCCTAAAAACTTTAAGATTACCACCAAGTTTAATTACCAGTAATCCCCAAGTTATAATTCCATTTGCTAATAACTATCTATTAGTGCTGTGTACTAGTGGCAAGTTTGGAATTATAGATTTAAAAGATAAACATCCAACTATTACCATGCATACGATGACCTGGCCTTATGGTTATGATCAATTTAGAACATTGCAAAATTGGACGGAAATCAAAAATGCACAAGGTGAGGTTACTGGATTTGGTTTGTTGTTTGAGCATAACCAACAGCAGTTAAATTTTTTAACGGTGCTTGATTTGAAGCATCCAAGATTTCCAAGTTACAAACATTTTTGTTTTGATCGTTCTAGTGGTCAGAAGAATTTCAATCGTGGATTAATATCTTTAGATTCACATGTAGTTGGAATTGGTAATAGATTTATGACGGCACTAGAATTAAAAAAATCAAGTGATCCTTACATATTAGTTCATGATGAAAAAGATAAGCCTATTGATATTGCAGCAGTAAAAGACTATCCAAATCATTTTATTACCATCCAGCCCAAAGGCTTTTTATATGTTTGGAAATTAGATCAACATAAACCAATAATAGTTAACAAAATTTGGATTTCTCAAGAAGGCACTATCGACAAAGTTTTGGTGATTAACAAAAATCAAATTATTCTTAGTACGCGCGAAAAATTGGGTTCGCTATTAATTGCATGTGATTTAATTACGGGTATTGCTACTTGCATTGCGCGGCTTAAAGATGCCACCGTTGCTTTTGAAAAACTTCCAGATGCAAAGCATTTTATTCGTTATACCAAAATCGGCGAGGATAAAATCGCAGAAGTTTGGAATATCCAGAAAAAATATTATAGTTACAAAATACATTATTTCCCAGAATTGTTAATTCACTCCTCTTCAGATGTTGCTGTTTGTGCAGAAAGAATGGGGGAAGACAATACAATAGTTTCGGTTCAACTTTTTGATCAAAAACAATTAATTGATAATGCATTGAAAATCTTGCCCAAAAGTAAAGAACCACAATTGAAAGCTGCTAGTTCTAATAACAAACATAAATTTTTTAACGAAGTAGTTAAAGTAGAACAAGATGATGTAGCTCTGCCATTTGGAGTTTCTTGGCCGAATCCTGATAGGGGAATTGATGGGGTTAAGTCACTTTTTCCGATTTGGTTGTGTAGTTGAAGCGAGATTTTCAGATTTCAAATAAATTTTTATAAGTTCTGCTAAATTTTTTACGCCAATTTTTTTCATTATCCGGGATCGATGAAATTCAACAGTGGAATTTGCTATGCAAAGTTCATCAGCAATCTGTTTATTTAATTTTCCGGCAATCACTAATATCAAAACCTGCTGTTCTCGTTTAGTTAAATTTGCAAAACGATTGGCGTAATTCTCAAACTGATCTGTTAAACGTTGATTCACGTTAAGAGCAATAGATTTTTGTATTTGCTCCAGTAAATACTGATCGTTGAAAGGTTTGGAAATAAAATCCATGGCTCCAATTTTCATCGCATTCACTGCCATGGGCACATCAGCGTGGCCTGTGAGGATGATTACTGGTAATTTATTTTTAAGTAAATTAAGCTGCTCAAACATTTGAATTCCACCCATGATAGGCATACGCACATCAGTTACAATGCAACCACATCTACTAGGATCATAGATTTCTAAAAAGCTAATGGGGCTTTCAAAACATTCAACATTCAGTCCTACTGATTCAACCAGCCAGCGCAAAGATTTTAAAGCATCAAGGTTATCATCAATAATAAACACAGTAGGTTTGATAGTATTTAGCATTTATGACCACGAATAATACCAGCAGCTCGGTCAACCTGATGATTTGCGGCTTTTAATGCATCAATAATTTGTTGCCTATCATAAACATTTTCTTCCAAGCGCAGAATACATCCACTGACATAAGTAGAAATAACAGTTAATGGTTGGATTAGTTCGTGCACAAACACATCCGTTAACTCTCTTTTTTTTGCTTCATTTATTGGAGTTGTCATACAAAATTGTCGCAGAAGTTTAAAATTTGCGCTATTATACATCAATCAAAGGCGGAAGATACTTTTAAAATTCGGCATTTGATATAATTTAGTAAGATAGATACTTAGAGCAAACGATATGACCATGAAGAAAAGCTCTACAGCCCCATCAAAAAAAACCCCGCTCACAAAAAACAATTTTCCCATAGTAGGAATCGGAGCATCAGCCGGCGGGTTGGAAGCCATTAACGAATTGTTAATGAACTTACCACCAGATATAGGCATGGCATTTGTCATCGTTCAGCATTTGGATCCTAATCATGAAAGCATGATCGGCGAAATTTTGTCTAGAAAAACATTGATGCCGGTAATAGAAATCAAAAATAACATGCGCGTGCGAGCAGGAAATGTCTATGTGATATCTCCTAACACTAGCCTAAAGATCTCCAATAGCATATTAAAAATACTGCCTCGAGATGATACCAAAGGTATCCACTTACCGATTGATACTTTTTTTAAATCTCTAGCTTCCGATCAAAAATACAAATCTATTGGCATCGTTCTTTCTGGAACAGGTTCTGACGGAACTGATGGATTGGGCTTAATCAAGGCGGAAGCAGGTTTGACCATCGCCCAAAATCCAAAGACTGCAAAATATGATGGCATGTCTCGCAGCGCCATCGAAGCGGGAGTTGTCGATCTAGTTCTATCGCCAAAAAAGATTGGAGAGGAGTTGGTTCGTTTTGCCAAACACCCTTATGTAATGGAAGAAGAGCCACTTCTTAATTTGCTTCCCCAGGATCTTGCAGCGAATCAGGTAGAAAGTTACTTCGGCCAAATTCTTACACTATTGCAAAACAAATGGCATGTGGATTTCAGTCATTACAAGCATAATACACTTAACCGTCGCATCTCTCGCCGGATGGCGTTACGGAAGAAAAAACATTTAAAGGAATACCTAGAATATCTTGAAAAAAATCCTGATGAAATAGATTGTCTTTATGGGGATATTCTAATCAATGTGACCGAATTTTTCCGCGACCCCATTGCTTTCGCGGAACTCAAGACGCAAATTCTGCCTGAAATCATGAAAAATAGAGAATCAGATTCACCCGTTAGAATCTGGGTGGTGGGATGCGCTACTGGTGAGGAAGCTTACTCCGTAACCATGTCACTCCTAGAATTTATCGGGACTTCTAAGAAACAACCCATTCAAATTTTTGGAACTGATATAAGTGAACAAGCTATTCGGAAAGCTCGTGCGGGCGTGTATCCAGAAAGCATCAGCAAGAATGTTTCCAAAAAACGCTTAGAAAGATTTTTTACTAAAACAGAAACCGGTTACAGGATTAACAATTCTATTCGCGAAATGTGCTTGTTCTCCTGGCATGATGTAACGGGTGACCCGCCTTATGCGAAACTGGATCTCATCTGTTGTCGCAATCTTCTAATTTATTTTAATCAGAAATTACAAGATCATGTTTTACCGATTTTTCATTATGCGTTGAAACCGAAAGGTTTTTTGATGCTTGGCAGATCTGAAACTATTGGGAAATCACTTCCCTCACTTTTTAATATCATCGATAAAAAAAATAAATTCTATTCACGTAATCCAACAGCATCCCTACATAAATTTCGCCTTCCGGTTGGCGTTCACATTCCCGAAAAATTAGATATTGCTAAGAAATTTTCTGAACCAACAACACAAGGCGTATCAGACATAGCTATAGAAACAGATCACATTGCTGCTTTGAAATATGCGCCACCTGGCGTCGTGGTCAACAATGGAATGGAGATTATTCTGATTAGGGGAGAAATTGCACCTTATCTGCAGCTAGCTCATGGCCAACCCAGTTTTAATCTCTTCAAGATGGCTCATGCGGAATTGGCGTCAGATCTTCGCATGCTTATTCGGATGGCAAAAAAGAATAATGCGCCCGCCAGAAAAAACGATTGTATTTTGCAAACGAATGAACAAGTCAAAACATTTAGTATCGATGTCGTGCCATTCACTTTTACTCCCATTTCACTAATCAAAGAACAACATTTTTTAATTTCATTTGAACCTGTAACAAGTGCTTTGGTTGCAGCTGTGTCAACAAATAACGTTACAAAAAAGCGTAAACAGCGTGCTGACTCCCAAGACCAATATATTAAGGAATTAGAGCAAGGTCAGTCTGATTCTAAATCGAAGCAGCAAACGATGATTCAGGATTTTGAAATTACCGAGGGAGAACTTACTTCGTTGAATGAGGAATTGCAAACTACGCTGGAAGAATTGCAAAGCACGAACGAAGAATTGGAAACGGCGAAAGAAGAACTGCAATCGACGAATGAAGAATTAACAACAGTAAATGATGAATTGCAAAGTCGTAACACAGATCTTACTAAGCTTACGGATGACCTTGTTAACCTTCTAGCGAGTGTGGATATACCAATTGTGATGGTTGGTATGGATAGTTGTATTCGTCGCTTCACCCCTAAGGCCGGCAAAATGTTTAATTTGATACGAAGTGACGTAGGGCGTCCCATTAGCGATATCAATCCCAATTTTAATCAGCTCGATCTTAATTTATTGGTGTCAGATGTATTCGAATCGATTGCGTTAAAAGAGATGAATATCCAGGATCGCGAAGGCCGTTGGTTCCGTCTCCAGATACGTCCTTATATGACGACGGAAGGCAAAATCGATGGTGCTGTCATTGCGTTAGTCGATATTAATTTGCTTAAGCAAGATCTTATGGAAAGCGAATCATCTCTTGATTACGCTAATTCCATCGCAAATACTGTTCGTTTGCCTCTGGTGGTTTTAGATAAACAATTGCGATTAAGATCGGCTAATCATGCGTTTTATGAACAATTTAATGTGAGAGTGGAAGATGAAGGATCCGATCTTCTAAAGCTTATTAATACGAGCAAAGAGTTGGCGGCTGACGTGCGTAAGACATTAACGGTCGCTTTCGTTTCAAATGTTGAGTTAAAAGATTTTGAAGTCGAATATAAATCTTCAAACTCAACAAACGGGACTGTGCTTATGAATGGGCGACGAATAAAATGGATTGGTGAAGAGGAACCTAATGCGCTGCTTCTAAGTATCCAAGACATTACGGATCGTCTTGAACTGGAGAATTCACTCAAGGAAGCAATCTCTGAATCTAGCAAAGCTAATCAGTCCAAGGATGAATTTTTGGCAACTCTTTCGCATGAATTACGCACTCCACTCACTGCCATACTTTGCTGGGCTCAATTATTGTTAAAAATGGAAGAAGGTTCCAAAAAGCTTAAGCATGGGCTTGTATCTATCGAACAAAATTCCAAAATCCAGGGGCAACTGATAGATGATTTGTTAGATGTTTCTCGGATCCAATCTGGCAAGTTGTCTTTAAATATCACGGAACTGGCTCCAGGTAATGTGGTTCGTTCTGCGGTGGAATCCGTGCGGTCTCTGGCTACCAGCAAATCCATTATTATCAAACCGCATATCAAATTGTTAAACGGGTATGTTGCTGCCGATCCTGCACGTTTGCAGCAAATAGTATGGAATCTTCTTACCAACGCTATTAAATTTTCACCTCCTAAAACAGTCATTGATATTCACGTGAAGATTGTTAAAAAACCAGGAAAACAATTTGTTGCAATTCAGGTTATTGATCAAGGCAAAGGGATCAAACCTGAATTCTTGCCCCAACTTTTTGATCGCTTTACGCAAGCGGATAGCACCACAACGCGTCTACATGGGGGACTTGGACTTGGTCTTACCATCGCGCATGATCTCTTAAAATTGTTAGGCGGAAGTATCCAAGCTAAAAGTCCTGGAGAGGGCAAGGGTGCTACCTTTACTGTCTTGCTGCCCCTAATTCCTAAAAGCGTGAAATTAAAAAAGAAAGCTAAACTCAAGAAAGGTTCTAAAGCACAAGGAGTTGCATTATGGCAGAAATTAAATGGATTAAATATTTTGCTGGTAGAAGACGAGCAAAACTCAGTTGATGCCCTTACTGAATTACTAAGTTTTGCAGGTGCCACGATTAATGCAGTTACTTCAGCGGAGCTTGCCATGATTGCGCTTGAAGATTACCAGCCAGACATTTTAATTAGTGACATTGCAATGCCAGGAACAGACGGAATCAGTTTGATAGAAAGCGTGCGATCAAGTGGAATTAAACACATAAAACAAATTCCTGCTATTGCACTTACTGCATATTCTGCCAAAGAAGACATAAATCGTGCCTTGCAGGCTGGCTTCAATGTCCATGTAGCCAAACCTTTCAATGCAGTTGATCTTATCACTTGTGTGGCCAATCTTGCTGTTGGCCGAAGCAAATAAATATAACCTCGTAACATCCTGAGTTCTAACTGTGGATTTCCATAATTTTATTACGATAAGCCAGTATTCTCCAAACCAGTGATTTATTGTTTAATAACTCGGTAAGTTTAGTAATAAAAACAAAGGAGAATCACATGAGACAACATAATCCATTCATAAAATTAAGATTAAAAGTTCGTAGAGATTGGGATAGCGTTTGGCCTGATGAAGAAGATTTTGAAGCTTACAAAGATCAAGATGAGCGTGACCTAGCATCTTTCAGAAAAATCAGACGAACAGAGAGGTATGCGATGGAACAAAGTAAAACCGACGAAGATAAAAAAGAAGATTCTGAGCGCGAAGAAAAATATCCAAAATATCAAGAAATTAAATATCCAAGATACTATATTTAATAATTTTTAGTCCTGCAATTCTCCATCAGAATAGCATTCTGATGGAGATGGTTTTCTAAAGACTGCCTAGATGAAAATCAATCCCTAATTCTTTTTAACGCTGAGACTACGTCCTCAGAGCCAAGAAAATTTTCTACGTATTCATTATTTTTTTCCATAAAATCTAAAAGAACCTCGCGCATGTATTGTTTGTCGATAATTTTATGATTTACTAAATAATGTAACCCTACCACAAGCCAAACAGGATTTTCTTTTACAACTTTTGAGGATTCAGTAATTAGTTGGGGATTTGAAATAGTAACTTCTGCTTCAGCTGCATCGCGCGTGTTATAAATATAAGAAATATTGGTTTCTTTTTCATAAAGCATACCTTTTTCTTTATTTTTGGTTATTTTTTTTAATTTTGCAATGATAGCATCATCACCTTCTTCTTCATAAAGTTTAATAGTACTGCTGGTATCATCATTGAAAAACTGCATAAAAAACTCCTTTTAGGTATAAGTGCATTATAAGGCTATTTATATGAGTATAGTAATTGGTAAACAAATCAAAGAGATATTATCAAACGAATTTATAATGATCATATTTAAGACTTTATTAAGATAGTTGGGTTAATATTAACCAATTAGCTAATTTAAGTCGAGGTTTCATATGGCAGCTGGAAGACGTCAAAGACTAAGGTCGTGTTGTTATGAATTTTTTGCACCACCTGCTGATCGATTCGATTTACTTGAAGCGGAAAGAGCACAATTACCATCTCCTAGACGTGTTCGGAGTAGCTCCCAACCAGAAATAATTGGCAGCGCTTCGTCATTAGCACTTCCCGCATATTCTCAACCGCACCCACCTGGTGGGCCATCGGGTTCTCCTTCAATACCTCCAGCTCGCCTGCGCTCACCTGGTGGGCCACCTGTTTCTCCGGTAGTACCTCCAGCCAGATCTGTACGGGGACGTTAAGGTTTACTATACTTTGGATGTTCAAGTCTAAAATCTTAAAAATTTTAGACTTGATGTTGACACAATCCAATTGTTTATAATAAGGATATTAAAATGCCCCACGTCGATTCTTCCGTGCCTGTTCAAGATCCAAAAGTATTCCAAGAACGCCGCAAAAAATTAATGGATAAAGTGGGGCCAGATTCTATTGTAATTATAGAAGGTGCAAAACCAGCCATTCGTAATTTCGATAATGAATATCTACCACGTCAAGATAGTAATTTTTATTATTTAACCGGAATTGATGAACTTGAAGTGACTGCAGTTTTAATTCCAGAAGAAAAAGATTATCAATATATTTTGTTTAGCAGACCTAAAGATTGGGATTACCAAAATTACTTGAAAAAAAGAAGAATATATATTCTAACTTAGACGATTCCCAGCATCATGATCTGGAAGAAACTGTTTCAAAAACTTTAGAAAGTTTTAAAGCGGAAATTCGCAGAGGTGAAAAAACGAGTTATAAAAAAATGGATATTGATCTGCTAATAAGAGAAATGCGTCTCATTAAAGATAAAAACGAAATAGATTTAATTAAACATGCAGTAAAGATGTCTGAACTTGCGCATATGCAGGTTATGCAACATTGCAAACCGGGTATGAATGAGATGGATATCAATGCAATTTTAAATTATGTTTTTCAAACAATAGGTCATACCCAAGAGCTTGCATATCCAAACATTGTTGGTGGTGGTGAAAATGGTTGTATCCTGCATTACATGCAAAACGACAAAGAAATTAACGATAATAGTTTAGTTTTGGTGGATGCAAGTGAAGAACATGCAAGATACGCCTCTGATATAACTCGTACTTTTCCGGCAAATGGAAAATTCACCGAAGAGCAGCTTGCCATTTATAATATTGTGTTGAAGGCGCAAAAGGCAGCGATAGATTTAGTTAAGCCAGGTGGAACCTGGAAACAAATTCGCAAAGTCGCAATCGATACTGTTACTACGGGGTTGCATGAACTGGGAATCTTAAAAGGTGATTTAGCAGAATTAATTGCTGCGAGTGATAAAGATCAGCTGAAAAATCCAACCAAACAATTCTATTTGCATGGTTTAGGTCACTACTTAGGTTTAGATGTGCATGATCATGCAGATTATGGAGTTCCTTTTGCACCAGGTATGGTTTTTACTGTTGAGCCGGGAATTTATATTAATCCAGAACGAAATCGTGATGTAGACAAACGTTACCATGGAATTGGAGTGCGGATTGAAGACGATATCCTGGTAACTCCCGAAGGGCACGAAGTGCTCAGTGGCGATTTACCTAAAGAACCAGCTGAAGTTAAAGCGGCAATGGCCGGGAAGATTCCTCCGGCGATGCAAGCAATAGGTTACAAAAAATTAAATATATTTAGCCCTAAGGCAAAATTGCCTGAAGGTGATATAGATCTTTCTCTACTGGCTAAAAGTGTTGTAGCTTGTTAAACGCTGTCATTGCGAGGCGCTGCGCGCCTCGCAACGACAGGTAATTTTAACGACCTGCTCTTGGTGAAGCAGCTGGAGATTGTTGGTCATCCATTTCGATACCAATAATAGTTACGTCTAGAGGACCATTAAACAAACTTTTTGTTATCAAATCAAAAGCAGCATTATGAATGTGGTCATGTTCAGCAGCCAGTTTATGATAAACCTGATGTTGTTGATCAATGCTGTTTATTAATTGTTTCATTTCTTCGGAATCATCTCCGGAGTTTTTAAGTTCTTGGGTAGCATTAGCTATTTTTTGCAAATCTTTTACGAAATTATTTTCAAGTTTGCTAACATGAGCATGAGCATTAGCCAATTTTGATGCTTTCGCTTCATCTGAGTTTGCTTCGACAGAATTTTCTGCATCGAACTTAGCTTGATCTTCTTCATATGCGGTGTAGGCTTGAGCGGTTGTAGCTCTTAAAGCTTCTAGTGTGGCCTGTAATCGTGCTGTTGACATAAAATCATCCTTAGTTTTAGTAAATCAAAGTTTTTTTAACATTACATTTCAAAAATGTCTAGAAAATTTAACGTAGGTTTTCAATTTGGATTATTACTAAGCTATGCCTGTTGCAGTAAATGTTGCAGTTCCTGCAGATGGTCCATTTAGCGTGCAGGTTGAGCTTACATTCACAGCTATGGCAAGAGAAGTGATTGAATATCCACTTGGTAATCCTCCTTGCAGTAAGTTGGAAGCCGAAGTGCAATTACTTATTGGTACGCCATTTGTGGCTTTTTCCATTCTAAATGCATAATTTTCGGCGTTGGAAGTTGATAATGCACCAGCAATGGACTTTATTGCAGTGGACTCTGCATCTTGGCTAAGATCAATAAATTTTGGAAATACGATTGTGGCTAACAACCCAAGAATGATTATCACAATTACAAGTTCTACTAACGTCATTCCAGACGATTTGTTTAGTGAATAATTCAATTAACATCCTTTTAAAAGTTGTTCTATATAATAATTATTTAAAATATATAATTAATGTTATTTTATATAAAGGATTAAATCAATTTTGGATTTGAGTAATGAAAATGGATTTTAGCAAAGATTTTATTATGTCTCTAATAATTATTGCATTCACTGTATTAATTGCTGGCAATTATGCAACTTATTTGGAATATAAAAACTCAATTAACTTTAATTTGAAAAGATTAGAATCTTATGAAACCTTAAAATTAGCTAATCAATCTTTGCTTTCGATTGACGAAGCCGCCTTACAGGTTAGCACTTTATTATTGACCCACGATTCCACAATCGTAAAGGATCTTCCGCGAGTTATTATATCCGCAAAACTAAATTATGCGGCACTAATACAAATAATAGATACTCCGGCTCAAATCCAAATGTTAATAAAATTAACTCCGCTGTTTGAGAAAAAAATACAATTTCTGCAGTCCATAATAGCTGAGTATAATCGCAACAATTTTCAGCAAGCATTATTAATTGCTTCAGATCCAATTAGAATTAATCTTACAAAAAACATGATTGAATTGCTCATTGGAATAAAATTGATTGAGATGGACGAGCTGTATCAAGCGCAAAAAAACTATGAAATAGCTTTAAGTAAAACCAATCATTCATTTTTTATGGTAAATGTAATTAGTGTGATTTTACTTTTGTTCTGTTTTCTTTTGCTATTTAGAAAGCTTGAAGGTAGAGCTTAAATAAGCTGAAACATTGCTAGCAGCGCTATACACCGTGTCTACTACTGGGGTAAAAAATCCCGGAGCATTTTGCTTGGCTTCCTTTTCTTTTTGATAATATTCTTCTAATTGAATAAAGCTTTCATTATGAAGAGAACGGTAAGTTATTTTCTGAGTTGGACTTTGTAAATGACCAAATGTATTTTGTAGAACATTTAAAATTTTTCCTATGATATCTGCGCAGGTGTCTCCACATATTAAATTTTTGCCTAACTTGGATTTATCTAGTATATCCTTAACTACATTCCTAGGAAGTGGGGGATTAAATTTAACCTCAAAAAAACCCATATTAAAACAATCTAGCCCCGCTGCTGTTTGTTTTAAGTTTTCTTCGAAATCAACATCTTTTAAAATGCTTATGTGTAGCTCGCTTAAAGTATCTAGGTTTTTAGGAGGAGAATAATCTAGAAGTCTAATTTTCATTTATGAGCTCATTAGTTTTAAATAATTAATTAAAAGTGCGCTAAATTTATATGAAAATTAAGCGGAGTGTCAAGATCAAACCAAAAGCGGTTGATCTTGGTGATTAATTAAGCGCAATTTGGTTATATAATTTCGGTAAGCAATTCTGGGAATAAATATTGATTAGCAACAAATGTTTGATCGTTGTACCAATTTGCAATAAAAGTTATATAAGCAACTATTCGTTCCTCTTGGGTTTTATTCGCAGCTCCGCGATGAAGGGTCCTGCCATCAAATATCACAAAATCCCCGGGCGATAACAATGGAGCAAACACTTGTGCTTTACTATCATCCACGATATCTTGATTTTGGCTGCATTGAATAAATTCAGTTGGTCCATTCTCTTTAGTGACTTTAACTAATGGTATTAACACTGTGAAATAATAAGGAGGAAAAGTTGTTTCTAACGACGTAATATTTACCCCTATCGGAGTATTTAAAAAGGGATAAATATCCCTATGCATATTCGTAGGCTCCGACCCAGCTAACGACGTAACCACTCCCCAATAATATTTAAAATCAATGAAAGGCGATAACTCTTGCACTAATCTTAAGATAGGTTCAGCCACTTCTTTAAATACTGGCGCCGTAAATCCGCAACGATAATCCAGCCTTCCCAAATGCCTTTCCGCTATATCTGAATAAGTTTTGAGAGGGCGTTCCATAGTAACAACCTTATCCATAACAACTTTTCTAATTTTAAAAAATTCATTTAGCATTTCTTTTTGATGCGTATGGCAAATAGCATCTTTAAAAACGCCAACGCCTTCTTGCAGAATTTTTTTGAGGT
>Ga0182024_10013674_pt1 | contig 15795 bp, 10 predicted proteins | sample P32metaG_FD_120480 | JGI IMG/M metagenome (GOLD analysis project Ga0182024, IMG submission 120480) | Permafrost microbial communities from Stordalen Mire, Sweden - P3-2 metaG (Illumina Assembly) | ecosystem: Environmental > Terrestrial > Soil > Wetlands > Permafrost | place: Sweden: Stordalen... | reverse complement strand
TTTGGATGCCAAAATGGACAGCAAAACAGACAGCACAGCAGCCTGAGAATCGCGGGGTTCCGCCATTCCCATGCTGTCCGTTCATGCTGTCCATTTCGCTCTCCAAAGCTCGTTCCAGGCACAATATAGCACAACGCACAAAGGGCGGGGCCGGGCTCGTGCACGGCCATTGCCCCTGCCTTGGGGCGCTAGGCGGATTAGCGACATCCCCGACGTACTGATTACGAAGAACGTGCCCCGGCTCCAAACGCTCCATTAGCTCTATCTGGATGTGCCTGGTATCAACAACTTGGGTCAACACGACTTCGATCTGCTAAACGTCGTCGCCGGACGTCTTAGTTCGATTTAGGGGGACGGTCTCCGACTACTCATCCAGGCGCTGAAGATCACGGGCGCCTTTGAAATTACCGAGAACTAGTGCATCGACGACCGCGCGAAAGCTGCGGCTTGCGGAGTCGTCAAGAGACGAATCCCGAAGGCTGCGAAGCCAGCTGACAAGCAGGAACCCGCACGTTGATGCTGTGCCATCGTCGTCGACCACGAGGTCCCGAATCCAGTCGAGGCCTGGTTTTACCTGCTCTCCCGCCGGCAGTGTCCGGAGAAATCCTGCGAGCGCGTCAATACCTTCCGCGTGCCGTTGTGCTTGCTTCAGCCATTCCTCGACGTGACCGGATATGGAGGCGATTGGAAACCAACTTTGGCGAGCTTTCGCCAGAACGATAGCCGGATCGTCGAAATATCCAGGCGCACTCGGGCTCGGTATCAGCCTATCCAGCAGTCGCGCTGTTGTGTATCGTCGTGCCTCCGCGCCAAACTCCCGAAGTGACGCCAGCCCAAGCTCCATCAACTGCGGCCATACCTTCGCCAGGATTGGTACGAAGGTCGTCTCGTAGGTGGCAACCATGATCAGGGCGCCCAGGTAATGCGATAACGCGGCTGGTGATTCACGCATTTTTGTCCCGATGTCCACGAGAACTACCGCATTGTCTTCTGCCGCCCATCGGAGGACGGCTGATGCGAACGCCGCGTCCTGCTCATCGCGCCGATGATAGTTGTTTTCGGCCCAATGACGGGCCGATCGAGCATAAGCATCCAGGAGGATGTCGCGCAACTGCTGCGCACGCGCAGCAATACAGCTCCTACCCCGAGCGGCATCAAGGGCACAAATCGCGGCTGGGGCGATATGGGTAAGCATCAAATCTTGATCTCGTGCTTGCGCCAGGCTAACAATGTCCGTGGTCGCCTCTATTTCGCGTCGGCCATCTTCGGAGAGCTTTCCGAGTACGACATTTCTGGCACCCGCTTCGATCGCCTGCCATACTGGTTCGTGCCAGCACGGACCGAGGCCAATCTGCTCGCATGGTTGTTCAAAAACGAGCCCGACTCCCTCTGCAATGTTGTGACGCACCTCGAGAAACGGACTACACGTGCACGCCTCCAGTGCGGAGCAAAGTAGCACGAGGAATTCTCGCACGTGTGCGTCCGCCTCTTGCGAAGATGGCGTTGGGGGCGACTCGTCCTCGCGGACTAATAGGACTAACGGGAGCGCAAGGGCGGCCTGACGGTCCGCACCGTCCGGGAATATTGACTCCGAGATGTACGAGGCGCCCAGATCGGATGTGGTAGCCGAATGCACGAGGCGGCGTAGCGCCCACGCGAAGCACTCATCCGGGAGTTTTGCACTTGTCGCACCTAACGCGGTTCTGTGGAGCACGGCCGCGGCGACACCCGCGAGAGCCCCAGGCAGTGCCCCGGAGAGATCGCCCTGCAGTGCCTGTTCAAGATCTAGCGCGCAATGAAAATCGCTTGTGATCTCCTCATCGGAGGGGAGGATTGCAAGCGCGAAGCGATAAGGAGTCAGTCGCTTTGGCCGATACCGATTCAGCAATCGATACATCTGCTCCCGGCGATCAATGTCCTCAACTACGGGAGCCAATGCCTTGATGACATCTTCGGGAACATTCACCGTTATGAGCTGCTGTTTCCCCTCCGCAACGATCGAGTAGTTATTCCAGTCAAGATGGGCCGCACAACGGACTACAGTTGGCGAAGCATCTTTCCCTCCAGCGGCTTCGACCAGACGCCGCCCGACTTCGCAAAGCTGTTCCAGTCTTCGCTTATCGCCGGCCTGCGCCGCGCTAACGACAAGGTGCATAGCCACTTGGAGCGGAGTCCAGCCACGGCGCTCGCGGCCAACCACGCTTGGGTCGTCGATCCCTTGCACATGCAGATGGCCTTCCGATGACACCCTCCCGAATTCCAAATCCCAAATTTGCGGTCGGACAAGGAACTCGTCGAGTTCGTCGGACACTTTATCTATATGCCGGACGAAGAAGCCGAAACACAGGCCTAACGTCGCGAGCGTGCTGGCGTCTTGCATCACTCGTTTGACGAGCGCTTTGGGTTCGAGACTACCCTTCACGCACTCGTCCAAAAACATTTCGAGCGAAAAAAGAGCACTCATGCACGGGTAGGGACCAACCGAGGACCCCCGGTACCAACCCCAAACATGCGGATCACCTACAAACCTGCGCGATCCACCTCCGAAAAGGTCAAACTCCAAGCATTCGAATTGCTGTTCTGCATCGTTGCGCAGTTGGCGATTGAGGTGGCGCAGAGTCTCGACGCGGGCACGCGCGCCGTGATCAAGCATTCTGTCAATTAGCTGCAATCCCCGCCGGAAATCACGTCGCAACAAAAACAGAAATGGCCCTCGATACCAGGCCGCGAGCGGTGCTCCGAATCCGCCGGCTCCATGCCCACGCACTCCTTCATCCCGCATAAATCCCTGCCAGGGATGGTTGCTAGGTCGCTCGACGTAATATTGCTCTGCCAGTTCCGCCAGCAGCTTGGAATCGTTTCGAGACATGCTCGCTGCAACATCAAAACTCTCGACAAGCGGCGCAAGAAAGCCAGGGGCAACAGCCCGCAAAGCGCTAACGACTTCGTCAGTGCTATCCCCGCCCAAGAGCCCGAGGGATTCGAGCCTTTCACTGTCAGGATGTTCATCTCTGCTCCGAATCAACACGTCACGCACGCGCACTCGTAACGCTCGATACGTTGAGATGTCTTCCCCAGAGGCTTCTAAGCGCGCTACTCCTCGTAACCAGCGCATTACAAGATCCGCGATAGGCCTTTCGCCGTGAGCGCTCTCATGATCGAACGTTCCGGTGTCCACGAGCCACGAAATGAGCGGAGCTCCGATAGGAACGTCGCTAGTGCCGTCATGCGAGAAGCGCAACTTCATCGTGCGGAGAAGCTCGCTTAACATTTCCGGTTCAGCGACCAGGGCCGCTGAACGCTCGGCAAGAACCCTATCGGCCCAAGTCGCCGTTAACAAGGCCTCCCACGGAAGCTCCGCCCACCGCGGTCCGTGCACCGCCGAAAGCTCGCTGAATTGACCTCGCAGTTGCGTCCATTGCTTTTGGAAAGGGCCGGTCGTAGAGGATATAGCCTGAGCGAGACGGGCCTGCGCAAACAGTCGAGTCGCCCGGATCGCCCAACGAGGAGCCGTCGATGCCTGAAGCACCTGAATTCCGTGCCGCAGGAATAGCCGCGCAGCGGCGAAGTCACGAAGCACATCCGAAGCGAATCGGTCTCCGCTATCCCAAGCGGTTAATGGTCCGCGGCACGCGAGAACCCCATCCGACCGCAACGATGCAAGGGCGGGGCCGCCACCAATCGCGATTGGCACGCCGGTCAGAATCTCTCTCGCAAGGTCGATGAGCGCAGCTTCACGATCATCGGGAGAGACACTCTTTATTGTTCTTTCATCTTGACGGACGAGACTGGACCAGACTGCGGCGAATAGTTCTGCTTCGGATGAAAGAGCTTCGGGTAGCGGGCTTCCGCGCTGCTCTGCCTTAAGGACAAGTTCCACAAGTCCGATCCGGCGCATCAGCCAGCCCGCGCGCGAGTCTGACGCCAGCCGCGCAAGCCGGGGAATGCCTACTATCAGCGATGCAATCTCACCCGCGGACAACGGACCGACGACGAATTCGACGGGTTTATCGGAACCATAGGCTCGCACGAGATTGACGACCGAATCTACCGCGTCGTCGCGGACCACCAGAACGGTGGTCATCCCAACGCTTTTGGCGGCGCTTATCAGGGCACCGGCTGCGTCGGAATCACGCTCTTGCACCACCTCGGCTCCATCGAGGACCAAAACATTTACCGGAGCAGACGGAGCTGCCGCGAGAAGGTCCTGGGTAGCCATCCCGAAAATACCCTTCAGATTCGCGGCTGCGCTCGGCAAGTCGCGGAGACTGGCCGCGAGCACAACACCCCCGGAAGCCCTAATGGAATCCACCGCTGCGAGAGTAATGGCAGACTTTCCGACATCTGGCTCGCCACGAACCAGCACGACTCCGCTCCCGGAAACGGTCGATATGCACTTGACGAGTTGTCGTTGCAAATCCGAGCGGTCAACGCTGAAGGTGGTGCTTGTTCCGGGGACCGGAACGGATCGTGGGGTTCTGCCCCGCAGTTCAGATTCAAGCAATTCGATCTGCGAACGGGCATGTGCGAAGTCTGGCGCCGCATCGAGCAAGCCAAAGGAGCGCAGTTCAGCCCGTAGCATCGAACGCGTAAATACTCCAGCCCTGATTGCCGCTTCCGACGCAATGTCCAGAAGACGAAGGCGCAGATCTTCGGCCCGTGATACGTCAGCCGTTAGTGTATTCAGACGGGCTACGAGGCTCGTCTTTCCGGGAGCCACATCACCTTCTAATTGCAGCTCGACCACGAACAATGCTTTGAGCAACTGCCAGATCAAACCCCTTCTGCAATCTTTATCATCGGGGTTCCGGTTAATAGAAATGAGGGCGGCTTCGACAAGTTCTGCAACGTTCCTAAGCCGCTCCCGCATCCTGTTGGAGTAAGCACCGCTGGCACTGATGGCGTGCTCGAAGCCGGAGTGATCTGGTTGACGTCGAGCAACATCCGTCAGCACCGCCAGCTCGGAAGCCGGTCCGAATGGCCCTGAGACAGCCAACCCGAGCCGAAGGCGACCTGATGCCAGAGCACTCGATTCGCTGGTCACGACATCCATGAAGTCTGCGAACAAGGAAATCGTGGACGGGTCGCTTCTACCGATCACGGGGTGCCGTCTACAGGCCACTCGCAAAGTGCGCTCCCCACCTGGTGCCGTGCCCTGAATAGCGACGTCATCGACCGCAGAATGCACGCCCTGCTGTAACGCGACCTGCGAAACCGTGAACTCATTACCCAGGCCCTCTATGGGCTGACCCAACAGCAGGCTTGTCAGGGCAGAGGCGACGAATTCATGCTCCAGTTTTACGCCACCTCCGCCCGTCGAGTACGGGCTGCTACCGGGTTTTTCGGGCTGAGACACGCCTGTTCTCCTATGCGACATCGTCACATATCGCGGCATCATCTACTTTGGCTGCGGCTAATGCGGGCGACAGCGAACAAGGCACTGAAACTCTGTTAGACAACCTGATCGAGTTCTTCGGCCCGCCCGTCTGTCGCGTGCTTTCAACAAATAACGGCTGCAAATTAGGCTTTGTTCCGTAGAAAAAAGGTAGTGCCAGGCTGGGCTGCGGCGCTACTCGCGCCAATGAAAAACGCGCCCGACATTGGTGGCACGGCCAAAAGCCCTGGACAATCAAATCCCTTCGCAAGTGCAACTTGGAAATCCGCTCGCGCCGTCAGCTCGCTGGACAAATCACACATAATCTTCCAAACCTCTTCGAGGCGGGAGCACGTCGCGCGGTAGTCATCCTTGAGCTGTAGGCTCGCGACCACGAAGTCCTCATGGCTGAATGAATACATGACGCTCGTCCAGTTCCGGCGGCTGTCCAGACATCCAGGTCTCGGGATAAGTCTCCTGCCGCGCTCGTCCTTCGGCATCGAGAGCATCGAGTCGTGGAGGAGATTGCGGTATGCCTTCAGGCGCTCATTGATGAAGACTTCGAGCGGCTGAGTTGAAAGCGAGGATCGACGACGAGTGACGGCGCCGTAAAACGAATTGAAGCTGTGTATCAGTTTCACACCGATCTCAGCGGATCGCTGCAGATGACCGTACAACTCTTCCACGTAGCGATACTGCTCGTGATCCGAGTGGATCTTTTGGCGGGCGCGCGCCAAAGCCGCGTACGTCGAATAGCTAGCGATCGCAATAGTCTCAAGATCACTATCGACGGCACGCCGGAACCAGATCGAGCCCTTCGATCTCAAGGGGTAGACATATATTTGCCAAAACGTTTCATAGTGGGGGATCAACTTCCTTAAATGCCCCCAATGATCTCGTTCTACTTTGTCACCCAATCTCGAAAGTGGCGGCTTGTCTACTCGTCCTACTCTCATGCGTTCCCCTTCTGTAGCAACTCGGCTTATATCAAGCTTTGCTCCGAATCCTACGGGCCGGTAGCAACAAGGATCTGAGCGGTGTCACGTCCCTGCCAACGAAAATAGAGCCCGTCATCGTCGTAGACGACTTGCTTTCCCTGGCTGAACACTTCTCCAAGTCGATCTTCTCGCACAAATCCGACGTTGTGGCCGTAGCGCGCGAGACGTCCGCTCAACTCCTGAATTCGCGGATCATTCGCCGCGGAGAACTTCGGAAAGCCGATCAGCCGCTCCTGAGTCGTCGTAGGCGCCTCGGGGAAGACTTTCCAATCCCGATTGCCGGATAGCCATTGAAGACGACCATCAAGCACAAGCGTCACCGGCTGCCCATGACCAGCAAACAGAGGATCTTTTAATCGCGAAAGGGGCATAGAAATACTGCCATGCCATGATCCTGGCTTGTCGAGGATGAGCTCATGTTCGCGAATCTCTACAAAGCCGAACTCATCCTGTTGGCAGCGTGGCGGCAGGATCGGCGTAACCCTGAGCGAGCCTTGGCGAATCCGCGGATCGTCGAGCCACTCTGGATATCGTCTTTTGGAAGACGTCGCCACTCGGAAGGTTGTCGCAGCACTGTCCACGGCATCTTCACGTCCGAGCGCCTTGATTATCTCCGCCGCGACAACTGCGACTCCCTTGGTTGTACTCACGGCGACGCGGTCGGCGAGCAGCGGTGAGAAACGAGCCACGAAATCGTGATCCACTCCGTGCCAAACCGGCAGAACTACCTTCCGCGAGGACGACTCCAATGCCGCAAGGCCGTTGAGTTCCTGTTGCGGCCAATGTTTCGCGAAGAACGAAGGACTCAACACCACAACGCCGAAGAGGGAATGCGCGAGGCCTTGATCAATCTTGCCACGCAGGCTATCACCCAGCCGTAGCTCGTCCTCATCCAGCCACACGCGCAAGCCGGCCGCAGTCAGCGCCTCCGATAGAGGTCGAGCGACATCTAGCTTGTCTTCACCGGCATGACTAATAAACACGTCCCAAAGCATCGTTTGTCCTCCATCACCCCAATTTGGCAGCGTTTCATATAGACCGCCGTCTCGGATGCACCTATCACTTTGGCAACTCCACCGAACGGCGGGCTCTCAACCGGTCTGGACAGTATTCCCAAAGACCTTTTGCGTCAATTGCCGGATTCCATTTCACCTGTCCGCGGAGCCGAATGATGCCCGGCTTTGCGTCGCCACTCACTACGATCCCTGCAACGGAACCCAGCGGCAATTCCAAGCTTTGATGATTAGAGGCCTTTGTGAGCCTTAGATGCTCATCGGTCACGCCCTCAACGTAGAAGTCCGGATACTCGGTGGGCTCCATTGGTCGTAGGTGTACTCGCTCGTGGCGTTGCCCCCAAGTGGCTAGCTTGAGAGTCAAGCATGGAAACCGATGTGTCCGAAGCTCATCCAACACGAAGAGCTCATCACAGCCGGGGCAGCGTGCTGCCCCGCGCGGCCGACCTGGTCCGGCGTGGGGGCGTTGGAGGCCCGCGTTGCGTCGGGCTCTCGCCGACGCTAACACCGATGGGGGAAGTCTAGTGGCAATTTCACGGGGATCGAGCGACCCTTTACAGTGTGGGCAGAAGAGCGTAACGGCTTCAGAACTCTCGTCCATTTTTTGACTATAAACCACTATTGTCAAGCCGTCGCGGCGTCGCTATTCCGTTCCGGGTCAAATTCCCTTCGCCGGGTCCACAAGTGAACTACCAGGAAGCTTCGCGGCTGTGCGCGCAACGAAAACGCGCAACCTCGACCACTACGGGCGAACACGTCTTAGCGTTAAGCTGTGATGTCGAGGCTCAGAATGGAAGAGTTTTTGGCGATTTTTGAGGAGGCACTCGGTGCGATACGTGAGCCTCGACTGTTCAAGACCGAACGAGGATATCAGGGCGCCTTGCTCGTCGAGTTGCAGCAACGGCTTCGGAACGCGGCATTTCCCGGCGATCCAATCATTGAGCAGGAATATCAGAAAACAATTCCTAACCACGGCATCGCGATCCGGCCGGACCTGATCATACATGTTCCGTTCGAACGCGGGGACACAAAGCGTCGCGAGGAAGGAAACTTTGTCGCGATCGAGCTGAAGCTCGCCGCGACTGCCGCCGAAGCCGATGAAGACTTCGAGAGCCTGACACTGATAAAGGAAAAGCTCGGATACCCGTTAACGATCTTTTTGAACCTGGATGCTGCCGAAACCTACGCGGAACGGTGTCCCCAAAGGATTGCGTCACAGACCGTGTGTTTCGCAGTACAGCTAAAGGATCGTGTTCCCGTCGTGGTCCTGAAATGCTGCGGCTGAATTCCTTTAAGCAACTTGCAGGCGCTGCGCTGCTTCCCTTAAAGCGATGACTGTTCGCGGAAGGTCGAGAACAAACGCGAGGTAGGCCTGGCCTGGCTTTCTGAGAACACTAATCAACTCTTTGCTTGAGCGGACGAGAACTACATCAATCTCGGTCACCACCAGTCGCGCCTCAGATAGGGGTGTTTCGAGGCCGTTAATGCTGCGCAAGAAGTCGATTACTTTGCGCAGGGCACGGGTCGTAACGCCGCCTTTCCGTAGCTCCACAGCGAGTTTCAACGCAATGAGATCACGAAAACTGTATACCCGTTCAGTGCCCGTGCCAGCAGCCTGAGCAATGCTCGGCTTCACCAAGCCGGTCCTCGCCCAATGGTTGAGGGTTTGATACGAGACACCAGTGACCGCTGTGACCTGCTTCGCTGTGTACCCCTCGGTGACGGTTCTCCCTGCCATGAATATAACGAACTATATTATACTCTGAATTGTGGCCGAAGGAGCGAAACAACCTGGTACCCAGCGATGAGCGTTCATTTCAAGAGCGATCAGCAGGCAGTGCTGTTCAACGCCGTTCTTCGCAATCTGCAAAACCTCGGCTATCGGGACGAGCTTTTGCAGACGGACTACACGTTTGTTGATTGGTTTGAGCCAAACAATCCCGAACGCGTTGTGCCGGCCGCGGCCTTCGGACAGACGCCGCAATCCTACGACAGCGCATGTTTTGCGATCGTACTTTCGAACGGTAGTTGTGGGTTTCCTCTAGTTGGACAGTGCCGAGCACTTGGGGCGCCGTACGCATTCGAAATTCGAGAAGACGTCGTAGTAAACTGGCGCGTCGGGCGCGACTCGATCCATTCAAAAGAGCTTCTGCGGATCGCCCCTGACGCGATCGATCGCGTCTTCCGCGACCAGCAGGAGAAATGGACTGGCGCCGACGTTCTTCGAACCAAGGGGATCAGTTTCAAGTTGGGGCCCCGACAGCTCGATTTCATTGACCTTGGCCTCATCCCAGCGATCGAGCAACAGGTGAGCCTCAAGCTCGACCGGATTCTTCAGGAAGTTGTTCGCGACGCCGTCGCTTTGCTCAAGCGCTCGCAACAAAACAACCCGGATGCCCTTCGAGGCGTATACAGGCTGATTTTTCGCTTTCTGGCTGGAAAGGTCCTGCACGATCGAGCGGTGGCGCCGTTTCGAAACTTCGACGAACAGACACCGCGGGCATCGATTCTGGACGCTGTGGCGAAGTACTATGGTGAGCAACCACTGCCCAGCAATCCGCTCTTGCAAGACCTTGTAGCATCGAACATCTGGACGCAACTCGACTTCAGAAACCTATCGGTTGAGGTACTCGCATACATTTACGAAAATACGTTCGTTGGCGAGGACGCACGGCAAAAACTCGGCACACACGGCACGCCACATGCTGTGGCTCGTTACCTTGTGCATCAAGTGCCGTTCGAGCAGTTTGTTGAAAACGAGCGCTATACGTTGGAGCCATTTTGCGGGCACGGAGTGTTTCTGGTGGCCGCTCTTCAGCGGCTTCGCGAACTCCTGCCTTCCGGGATGGACGCCAAAGAGCGACACAAATATTTTGTCCGGATGCTCCGTGGTTTCGAGATCGATCAGTTCGCACTTGAGGTGAGTCGGCTTTGTCTCATGCTCGCAGACTTTCCCAATCACAACGGCTGGAAGCTCCACGAGGAAGACATTTTTGAATCCGGCGGCTTCTCGACGGCTTTAAAACAGAGCAGGATTGTACTCTCCAATCCTCCATTTGAAGATTTTACCGCGCTTGAAAGAAAAAAGTATTCCGGCCTCTCATCTACGCACAAGCCCGTTGAATTGCTAAATCAGATCTTAAAATATCTGCCCGCCGACGGTGTGCTGGGAATCGTATTGCCAAGGCGTTTCCTGGACGGAGCGGCATACAAACCGGTCAGGCAAGAACTCTCTAAGCGCTTCGGAGAACTACAACTTGTTGCCCTCCCTGATGGCATCTTCGAAAAATCGGATCTTGAAACAGCGCTCGTAATTGCAACTGAGCCACGATCCACAGATCGCTCAACTGTATCGCTGTCATTTACGCAGGTGGCCGAGAAAGACCGTAAACCCTTTCTCACCCAGTATGCGTTCACTCGGCGAGACGGAACCGAGAAAACCATTGAAGAAGCGACAGAGAGCCTGAACGTGGTTGCTCTTCGGGAGCTGTGGCAACGTTTAGCACGGGTGGACACCTTGAAGAACTCCGCCGATATCCACAAGGGAGTTGAGTGGCGCTCCTCAACTGATCCAGATCAATATCTTTCTGCGAAACCTAAAGCAGGATTTCGAAAAGGGGTCTACAGCGCCCAGAATTTGTTCGCTTTCGAAAGACCCGAGACAAAGTACTTGTGCTTCCAACGAGAATATCGACGCCCGCGAGCGCCTGGTGGGTTTGATCTTCCGTGGGCCGAGTCCAAAGTATTCGTCAACGCGGCTCGCGTGTCGCGCGGACCTTGGGCTATAGCCGCCTTCAGTGATTCATCAGGATTAATCAGCAACAAGCGATTCCATGCAGTCTGGCCGCAGATGCCTTGGACCGCCATCAGTCTGGCCGCGATATTAAACGGCCCCGTCGCAAATGCATATGTATCCGTCCACGACTTTAAGCTGGACGTAAGAAAACAGACCCTTGAAGGTATTCCATTGCCGCGTTGGGGATCTGAAGAGATCACCGGCTTGGAGCGTCTCGTCTTGGCTTACGAAGAATCCCTAAAAGTTCCGCTGGGCACGGCTGTGGCAGAAGAGAAGCTGCTTGCAATCGATGCCTTCGTTTTGAAAGGCTACGGTCTTCCGCCGCGCTTGGAACGTCAGCTCCTGGATTTCTTCCAGGATGCGAAGCGGCCGGTTCCATTCCAGTTCGAGGGCTATTTCCCGCCAAGCTTTGGACCAACGATTCCCCTTTGGATGTATCTGTCCGAGGATTTTAAGAAGTGCTCCGCGAGCTACCTGCTTAAAACAGTCCCCCACGTAACCGATCCAGCTCTCATTGAGGCATTTGAGGAGGTCGCAGAGTAACGGTGGCCACCAGCGGTTACTTGCTCGACAACAACATCATTTCGATCCTTGCTCAGCCGAGCAACCCTCGACATGGTCCAATGAAGCAGCGTTTTGAGGCTCTCGGAGACGCGCCGGTTTTCTTGCCGGTAATCGCGATCGCTGAGATCGAGTTCGGAATGGTGAAGACGAAGACCCCTGACGTAGCTCAGCAGGCGGCCGTTCGTCAGTTCTTCGTCGAGTACCCGCTCCACCTTGGGATTGATGACAATACGGTCGAGCCGTATTCGTTGATCCGCTCGCAAATCTGGCACGATCACGCCACGCCCAAGGGCAGCGGGAGCGCGCATAAGGAAAAGCAGCCTGAAGACCTGAGTGATCGGGTCTCGGGCAAATCCCTCGGGATCGATGAGAGAGACTTGCTCATTGCTTCTACGGCAGCTCAGTATGGCTTGGTGCTCGTTACCAACGACCACAACGAGGGGATGAAGAGAATCGAAAGGGCGGCACAGAACTTGGAGCTAGCCGGCAAGCCCGTCCAGCTCCGGATCGAGCTTTGGCCCTAAAACCGCGGAGCCAGTTAGTGTCTTAGAAAGGTCTAAATCGTTGGGTCCGATCAGTCTGACAGTCCGCTATCGTCCGCTTCGGGTGGGCTGGTGCATTGAGGCTGACAGCCTAGATCATTTCAGCGCTGCCGTCGCCCTGTCCCACGTCTTCTGGGGAGGCCGTTTCAACCCGATCATCCCATGCGCGGATCGGGAACTCGCTGAGGCCCTGATAGGCGCGTTCCGCGTTGACGCCCTCTACAATGTCTCGGGCACCGCCGGTGTAGATGCGTTTATCAAGGAATTTCCCCATATCCAATGGCCGGAGTTTCATCCCGAGCTTTTCGTCGATGGTTTTTCGAAGAAGCAGCCAACGCTTCTCGACGTGGCCCATCCCGCTCAGCACTTGTTTGAGAGCCACGTTGACCGCCGAGAGAAACCGGCCATCGACGCAGCCTTCTACGAATGTGGCGATGCCGATCCTCTCCGGTTTGTGTTGTACGCGACGTGCGGAAAGTATCCACCAGAATCCCTAACCGGGCGGGACTACGCGCGCATTTTTCAAAAAGCTTTCGCTGCGGAGCCCACACTCGTGGCCGTCGGGGACCCCCTTCCCGCGGACTTGTTCCGAAAGCTCACGCCGAACTATCTGACTACCGTAGAACTCGAAGCCGCGCCCATAGGTTTTTCGAATTGGAACGAGCCGGGCTTTTATTATGGCGATGCGCTGGATTTCACGGACCTCGTTAACTTCTGGAACCTGCGCGCCTGTGATATCGAGCTATTCTTCTATGATCCAACCAGCGCCGAGCGCCTTCGGCCTTTCGTTGAAGCCTACTCCGCCCTGTTGCATGACCGGCCCAAACGCAGCCCCTCGCCCAGCGAGGTTAGTGTGTGGCAGCGGGACCGGAACTTTTCGCGTGACCTTAGCATTTTCGGGGCTGGGCTCTCCGTCTGTACCTTTGACGCCGGCATCTTCAACGGCCTGAATCTCAATCCGCCAGTTATGGGCTTCGGGGACAAATCCGTCCTCGGCGCTTCCGCCGAAGACGCGCTCGGCACGTCAGTGACGTTTCAGCTTCCCGACAAACCGTTCTTCTCCGATGTCGAGTTGCACTCGCAAATGATGGTCGTGTCGGTGTCAGCGCCCAATATCGGAAAGGCGATGCTGACGCCACCGTTTATACCGCGGCTTAACGACTATTACGGCCGCCACGCGTATTTCATCTACAACAAGGCCCGCGCCGAGCGGGGAAGCCTTGGCATCATCCAGAACGTCACCAGCGATCAGCTCACACTCAGGGCCCTGCCCTTTACAAAAGTTCTGACCAAGATATTCGAGACGTTCGGCATGAAGGCTCAGCCCAGCCCCGCTGGCCTGGTCGGCGCGCGGCTGATTGATCAGATGGGCGGACTCCAGGGATGCAGAGTCTTCAAGATCGCCGGTGTCCGATCCCTGATCAAAAAATACCCACCAGCGGATAGTTTCGAGCGGACGGAGGCTGTGACGATGATCGGCAACAATGACCCGGTCAGCCACTTGCCGCGCTTTGAGGCATACAAGTCTCTGTATATAGAGCCCAGAGACAAGAGGGATCTGAAGCCGGAGGATGCCTTTCTCTACTTGTTGAAAAAGGGTGTATTTCGGGCGGGGCTTAAGCTTGAGTGCCCGACATGCCAGCTCGACTTCTGGGTTCCGCTGGACGACGCCAAGTCTACGACGCAATGCGCCTACTGCGGATTTGAATTTAACGTATTGCCGCAGTTGCGGGACCGAAACTGGGCCTATCGGCGTTCAGGCCTCTTCGGTCGGGAAGACAACCAGCGCGGCGGGATACCAGTCGCCGTCACGCTCCAGCAACTGGAAACCATGCTCCACGGGCGGCTGCTCGCCTACGCGCCGGGCATCGACCTCAAGCCCGGTTCCGCCCCGATAGAGAACTGCGAGACGGATCTTGTGGTGCTCGTATCGAGCTTCCCGCATGCGGACAAGCCCCTCGAACTCGCCATCGCCGAGTGCAAGGATGCCGGCGGCGAGATTTCAGAGGAGGACGTAAGAAAACTTTCGAAGGTGGCGCAGGCTCTCGAAAAGAGCCCGTGTCAAGTCTTCATCCTGTTCTCGAAGTGCGGTCGATTCACGAATGAAGAGATAGAGCGTTGCAGAGCAGCGCGGCGGAAGGTGTTTGAACATGAGGGCAAGATCCATTACGCTCACAATGTGATCCTGCTGTCGGAACGCGAGCTGGAGTCCTACTACATCTACGAACAAACGGAAAAAGAGTTTGACATCAAGCGTTACGCCCACTCGCTTGAGGAGCTGGCCATCAACACAGTGAATGTTTATTTCGATCCAAAGCCAAAAACAACGCCCTAAGACCAATCTGCTGGTGCCGCTTTGTTCGCCTGGGCTGATATCGGCTCTTGGGGATTCCCGAAGCACGAAGGAAGATCGCGGAACTCCAAGCGACACTCGAACGCAAAAGCTACACGCCGGATTTCCGCGATCCCGCCTTTTACAGCATGGTGCAGGGAATGCAGGCATTCATGGGTTACAGGCGCGCTATCGGAGCCGATGCCCACTGCATGATTCTCATCACTGAGGCGCCGCCGGGTGACCGAGGTCCGCACATCGGGGATCTCACTATTGCGCTCATCCAAATAGCCGTACTCGGCTCGAATTGCCCGAATGGGAATCTACTGAATATCGGTGTCAAACCGGAGGACGCCGATGCCGAATCGCAAAAAGGTAGCACACCCGGCGTGATCACCCTCCACGCTTCGGGAGATGCGAAGGGCGCGAACGAGCTCGTAGATAAGCTTGGCAACATCATCCAGGTCAGACGCAGCTACACAATGCCGAAGGAGGCGCCCGAGGAACAGCACGTGATTTGGCTTCAGTTGGGTTCCGGCCTCAAATGGAACAGCCAAATGCGATAAGCCGACGCCCTCCGCTGTGCTCCCTGAAGGCTCCGCTTCGGGCGGTTACCGATCTGTAACCCGCGTACTACGTTCATTTTGCTACCTATAGACGAATCTCATGTACCATTTTGAACGGCTCCGTCCTGAAACCGGGCGACATCATTTTCACAAGGGACAGAAGTGCTCCCGTGAGCTGGGGAATACGCGCAATGTCGCTGTCCCGGGCGGCGCGATGCCGGTGTTGGCGAAGGAACCAAGCACGGAAAGCTAAAGCGTCGCCTCCTGCGCGATCATTGGGGGCGAAGGCAATGCGTGTCGAGGACAACGAACTGTGGAGAAGACATTTGCACAGAGCGAGCTTGAGGCCATAGCGGCGGCATTGGCCGACACATCTGAGGGCCTGACTGGAACAGAGATAGGCCACATTCTGGCCTCGCTTAAAATGGCCGATCCGGCGCCGACAATGACCAAATGGCGGCGATTGCACAATGCCTTTGTCGAACGCCAGAACTATAGCCAAAATCGGCGAGCGATTCTCCAATTCATCCGCGAGGCAATGAAGCCAGAGCGCTACGCAAAGCAACCGGAACGGTTCGAGCCAATGCGCGCTAATCTCAATCGTGCGTTG
>Ga0182024_10013673_pt1 | contig 15796 bp, 21 predicted proteins | sample P32metaG_FD_120480 | JGI IMG/M metagenome (GOLD analysis project Ga0182024, IMG submission 120480) | Permafrost microbial communities from Stordalen Mire, Sweden - P3-2 metaG (Illumina Assembly) | ecosystem: Environmental > Terrestrial > Soil > Wetlands > Permafrost | place: Sweden: Stordalen... | reverse complement strand
CGCGCGTGGAATCGCCGGATCAACCGCGTTGGCGTCACAATCAACTGGAAGTTCGACCGAAAAGCCGCACGCAAAAAGTTTGGCTACACAACCAACTCTTTCACGCGGTCTAAGAACTAGTTCGACGAAATTCACAATTCCGCTAACGCTTTATTGAAGACTTTGCCACCCAAGACGCCGCTAAGACTGCCAGACGCCAAGAAAATGAAAAACATGCGTCAGCCGGACAGGCCGGATGTAGAACGCATTTTGGTGGGGCAAAATGCGGAAAAGACCACGCGGTAGCGGCCATCCTTGGCCCGTATACCTCAATTTCATGATCCATTCTCGAATGGTCTGATACGGTCAATTCGCGTGCGTTCTTGTGTTGCTGTTGAGTTTTATTTCTTGCAGCCCATGTAGACTGCCTCTTCCTGATACTCTCCCGTATCTGATTCACAATTCTCGTTCTCGTCAACTTCATCGTCCTTTTCTTCAGACTGGATGGTAGGTCCGAATCCGGGCGACGGTTGACGATGGTCTGTATAGTCGTTTGCGAAGATTTCCTGGGTAGATTCGACGTTTACGCCGATACCGCCGTGAGTCCGCTGATCGATCCCAAAAGCGAACAATGGCACGTCAAGATTCTTCAACTCCAGGTCCAACCATTCCGACTCCGGGACCTCGCGGGTAATCGATCTTAAAAAATCTCGCTGTAGTTCCGACCAGACGGTCCAACGCTGCCGCTCGTCCTCTCCCCTTTCCAGCCGGTCTTCCTGGATTCGCTTCCGGAGACCATCGTATTCCGCTTTGATTTGCTCGGGTGGTTTGAAAGCAGCGCTGTTTTTAACGGTGATGGACTCCACCCCCCGCAGAATGTGTGCTTTCTCAATTCCGGCGCCGCGTGGCGTTTGCTTATGTTTGCTGGTCTCGGCGATGGGACGGTTTACAAAGAATGATTGGCGTGTTTCCCAGTCCACACAACGTCCTTGCGAAACGAATTTCTGAGCCTGAATGCTCGTGACCCAGCGCTGGCATCGGCACGATGGTGGCGGAGGATCGAGAATGTTTGCAATGCAACTGTGGACCAAAATTAAGCCATCCTCCCGGGCCATGCGCGTGATGTCTTCGTTTTTCTTTTGGCGGGCGAGCAGCCTTTGTAGTAAATCGTATTTTTCTTGGCATTTGAAGCAACGAGTGCGCCTCGATATCCCCAACAACGGTTCTCCACAATCACTACATTTACTTTCCGGCATATGACTCCTTGCCGAACGATGTTTGTGAGTTGTGCGGGGACGCGCGGGATGCGGGTCCAAGATGACTGCGGACTTCTCGATGAGATCTAGAAGCGCCGTCTTTTACGCGCGGCCCTATAAACCTCCCCGTTCGCGGGTGGCTGCGCTGGCACCGCGGACACCATTGGCTGCGGTGATGCGGGTTCGTACCTCGACGGCCGATGAGCGGGTTTGTCAAATGAAGGGGCGGTGCTTTCTGGTCCTCGCCGAACGCTGTCTGGATCAGTCCACCACCTCACGCAAAATCTGCAATCCGGGCAATTGTGGAGCCTACACCGGACGCCCGACAGAACACGGTCGGTGCGCTTGCTTTGTTTGATATATTCGGGCATTGGTACCTCGGCGCCAGATGGCGACTGCGAAAAGTTTTGAATTGAAATTGTGGCGATGACGGCAACGGCCGCGCCGATTGGCGGGCGGTAAGATTACGAATTATTTTGGGTGGGGGTTGGTGTGGGTTGGTGTGGGTGTTGGCTCGTCGCGACCTTCCCGCAAACCCTCAAGCATGAGTCTTAGCTCTGCCCTCTTCAGTAGCTTGCTAATTTCGATTCCGACCGCGCGAAACTGTTCGTGAATCGCCAGTTGGACAGGTGTATAAATGTGAGACGTAGATGTGGGCGGTGCTGGCGCGGACGGCGGTGGTGGTGCGGGCGCGGGTGCAATCGCCGGGAGGTTTCTTGCTACGGGCTTGTGCAATAGGTGCCGTTGCTGGCGTCTGTTCGTTTGAGGGTTCATAAGTTATGCTCCGATGATGAGGCGGCCTGGCCCACCGTCGATAGCATCCGTCTCGGACAGGCGGTGGAACGCGGCTCGGTAGTTTTTATCCTTGCTCATCTTGGCCCGGACCTTGTCGGAACTGAGTTTCTTCCAATCATCGATCACCTGATTATCAAGAATTTGTGCGGCGGTAAGCACAGGCGGCGGTGCTTGAGGCAACACGAACCCAATGCCAGTTGCCTTCCTCATTTCCTGAATCACATTTTCTCCGAGATCCGTTATGGGAAATGTTGGGTTGATGGCGGATTTATCGTAGAGCGAGAGGAAGGCGACCTGTTCGATCTTGAGGTAAAATTCAACTGATGGCTCGGCTTCCGCTATCTCGGTGCGCAGGTGCAGCTTAATGTAAGCCAGCATGGCATCGGAAACGGACGCCGAATCAAAAGATGGCATCAATTCACGGCACTCGTCCAAAAATTGTCTGTTAGCCGCCAGTGAAAATCTGCCGGCGCGTTCAAATCGTTCGTTAGTGTTCACGGGACGTTCTCCTTTTTGCATTCCAAATTGTTAAATCAAATTCAGTCGAACAGCATGTTCAGATTTTTCGAACTCTTTATAGAAGCCCCAGGCGATAACAGTCATCCACATCACGGAGGTACTGGGCAGCCCCGCTGAGATTTGAGCCGACTCTCGTCAACAGGCGCACCTTTTCCGCGGGGGTTTTACGATATTCGTTGGCGAACTCGGTCAATCTTTTATCAGCAAGGGCGGCTTGGGATGCAGGGGCTCGGCCCACCAACAAAACATTTCCCTCATTGTAAGGCCGCACGTCCCCTGATATTTCTTGGTCCATTTCCCGTTCGAAGTTCGTTCTCACAAAATTCGCATAGGCTGGGTCTGTCCGTTTTCGCTCCCTGACTTGCTGCATAGAGGCTGCGTCAGACCACCTTTCCATTTCACCCCACGCGATTTGCGCAGCGGATAGCGGCCGGCCGTTGCGATCGACTGGCGGTGGCGTCTGTTCAACCACCGGCACTTCATCCACCGGCTTCCTGGTGAACTCACCAGCGTCCATCCCAACTTTCAAAGAGTCAATGAACATCCCGGTGGTGCAATCATCCTCGTTACCGTGGAGTTGGTCCAAAATTTCCAGGGCCTTAGCGTTATTCGATGGGGTGGCACCGAACTCCGTAATGAAGCGTATCCAAGGGCTCGATGTGTGAATGTCTTCCCAGAACGCAACTTGAGCCGATGGGTTGTCATCCCATACCCGGTCACCCGTTGCAACATTCCTTCCCGCTAAGATTGTCATTGTTTCTCCTTTATTGTCTTGGTCGATCGCCTGTGCCGGTCTGTGGACATATTTCTATTGACATTTCTGCGCCGCGGGATCATGCGATTAATCTCCGTATGCGCATAAAACCAGCTTTCGTTGGTATCGAGCAAGGTAACTCTGAGTTAGAGGGTCAGATGTCACGCCCTTGTTTTCTCGACTACCCACAAATAAATTGCAATCTATGCAAAGAAGACCACGTCTACATGCGGGACAACTGAAACCTTGTGGGTGATCACAAACCTTATGGTCATGATCCACGGCCAATGTACCAACTTTTTCTGGTGGTTCACCACAACGGCCACAACCACCATCCTGCGACTTGAGTAATGATTCATAATCCGCTGGAGACATTTGATGGCAACGCCGCAACTGTGAGTCACGGCAGCATGTCCGGCACTCATGTTGAAGACCGGTTACATCATTTTTATTTAAGGCAAACTCGGTGAGAGGTTGAATCCGTCTACACGATGAACACTTCCTAAACCCAGAAGCAACTAATAACAAAATTTCTTTTGGAGATTGGCGACCACGCTGGCACTCACGGCACCAGGGAATTTTGTGTCGAAACTCAACGCCAGATATAATTCGAGGCTCGGAACAACACAGACAGACGCAATTCCACTTGGGATTACCGGATGGACCTGGGGTGGCAAGCGAACACGCCCACCAATGACCACTAATATCACCCACAACAATACTTACCATCTGGTGTGCTAATGATATATCCAGAAGATAAGATCTATTCTTCAAGGCGCTAACACTACACCCCACTAAAGCAGCGATCTCGGCGGGAGGCAAGAAACCGGCGTGTGTACGCAATATTTCGTCTTTAGCGAGCGTCCAATATTTTCTCAATCGAGACCTCGATCCCACATGACCGCATCGTTAAATCCGTCTGTCATGCTCATTTTGAAATCTCCCTTTAGTGTGCGAGATCGCCTGGACGGCGCCGTGCTCCTTTGTACTTTTCGTTCGCTAGTTCTTGTGCTTTGCGTTGTGCCTCTGCCGCGTCTAGCTGGTCGGCGTAAGGATGCCGGGAAGGCTGCGCCAGCGTTCCCCACGTCGCGAGCATTCTCTCGGTGGTTTCCATAGGCGTATTTCCGTACACAGTTTCAAGATCACGATCTGCAACGGAAGGTACATCACGCGCCCGAATACACCAGCAACGCCCCTGTGGCCGGATCGCTGGTCGGACCAAGAAACCCAGAGCACTGGCTCCATCAGGTTGGACGAAATAATCAGGCCGATGGTCTTCCGACTCGGCAGGTGCCTGAGCTTCGCGCTCGAATTGCACCTGACCATGATTGTCTTCGATGAAAACTCGCACGTTCAATTTCTGATAAAGCGTGGCGTAGTGATCCCTGAATGCCACGGCGGAGGATGGATGGAATCTATGTGCCAGGCTTTGGCGGTCGGTTAAAATTGGTTTCTTAATCCTGCTCCCATCAACGATGGTCACGTCCTCTGTTTGGAACCAGTAGCGACCAGCGTCGTTCGGAAATTTGAAAGCTAAGAGAAGTTGATTGGGCATTTCAGATGGACCCCGCGCTTATCAAATCGTCTACGGCTTGCTTGAACACCGGTTCGCGCTGGTAACGAGTGGTGATTTCGCGCGCGGAAAGACGGTTGTACTCATCCGCGGTGAGCGTGAATTCGGGCGGCTCGGGCGCCCGGGGTTGCCGAAGCTGCGGAATTTCTGCGCTGGCGACTAACTCCGAAAATGCGCGAGTGAAATGAGAAATTGAAATCAAGCCGCCGTACGATGCTGCTCGTTCTTTGATGATGCGTCGGGCATCCGCGCTATCGTACAAAGGAAAATCTGGGCTGTGTCTTTCCAATCTCCAAAGATGAAAATACGAATCGAATTCTGAATATTCCTTCATGCCGTTCCTCCCTTTATTGCCGGATTGTCTGTCATGCGACGTTCCTCCATATTTTGTTTTGGACGACCTGGTTTCCCTATTACTGCCTTGACATGATTTCGTCCCACATTCCCTCAAGTTTATTGTGGGTTGGTGTCGGTAACGAATGCTGGAGCTTCAAGATTCTTGTGGTCTCCGCAAAAAGAGCGCCGTCCGAAAGGACACAGCCACCGGCGGAGAAGGATTTTTCAAGGCGGCGGTGTAGCTTCAAGAGAACCTCCACCGTCAAAGCCCTGCCATCAAGCGCGTCGGTCATCATGGCTTGACCACCGGCTCCAGGCCGAAGGATAAATCTACCGTCGCTATGCACCTGGTAAGGTCGCTGGACATCGATCAAGCGCATTTGTTCTTCAAGGTCGAGGCCGGGTTTATCCCACTGATCGGTGTCGGGGCGGTCGGACTGGCTTTTGTCGTACGCCGCGATGATCTCTTGCTCGGGATTAGCCCCACGGGTGGTTCTACGGGGATCGAGCTTGCGAACTCTTGCTGAAAAAGATTGGCATATTTGAAGGGAAACTGCGTCGTTCTTTGAGCGGCGCTCAACGGATTCTATCGCCGATCTGAGGGCCGCGGCGACCCTGTGGGTGCTTCTAATTTCTCCGGCCTCGATGGCTGAAAGCGACTTCCTGATCACGGCCAAGCACAGATCCGGCGCATCTTTTGTTGCGGCTTCCAAAGCCCGGGAACATAGTGAACTTCCGATCATAGCTACCTCCAAAAATTACAGAGAACCGCGAGTTGCGAGTTGGCGTGGGTGCGGTCCTCTGCCTATCCATCACGCGCTCAGGGGGGTGAGCGCGGCGATGAAATCAATGTCGAGATCGAGCCAGGGGGTTACATCTTTTCAGTCTTCGATGGGCGGTAGATACTTTATGTAGCTCTGACCATTCTTTTTCTTGAATCTAACTTCCACCAAACGCGTGCGGGAGTATACGTTCCACGCTCTCTCGAAAATTGTAGTTTCATTGTCGCGAAAAGCATTGGTTTCGTTTTCGAAATCACACCTAGTTTTAGCGAATTCTTCGGGTGGGATACCAGCTTTCAACTGGCGCGCCATGTGCTCACCTATTCTCTTGAGGCCAGCACTATAAAATCCGACACGGTCAGGAACTTCGGTGGAGAAACAAGCTCGTCGGATAATCAACTGGCGCCCAAAGATTTTTGTCGCAATCCAGACATCTTCACGCTCTACTTGTTTGCTCCCGCGACCGAACGCGCTCATGAAAGCATCGACCATCAAATGCTTTTTCCAACGAGCTTTTTTCTGAACTTCAATAGGTTGGAGTGACCAGAAATACTCGATGTCGGCTTTCGCCAGGGGATCAATCGTGATCGTTCCAGAGAAATCCAGCGAATCCAATAAACTCATCAATTTGATCGCAGCCATAGGATCAATCGGTGGTAAATCTCCGGTTAACTGCGCCTGACCAAACTCGGGATAAAATCTATCCCACAAACTCTGTTTTGTACGCCCGGCGAACGCTCTTGTATATTCCAAACCATTTGGACCGCACATGACCATCGCGAGTCGTGCGTCGCGTTTGGTTCGTGATCCACCGCCAGATTTCTTCGACAAGACGCGCGATATTGAGCTACTGTCAGCAAGTTCAATCAAAGTGTCAAGAATTCCGGGATTTCTGGTGGTCGCAGATTTATTGCCAAGACTCTCGACTTCATCCACGTAGCACAGCACGGGTTCATGCTCTGGAGGTTCGAAGAAAAAATCCTTCAGCCCGGCGCCGCTGTCTGCTGAGTTTATGATTTTGATTCCGCAACTCCCCAATGAGCCTTCCGGATAAATTATTTTCTCCATTCGGCGCCAGGCTTCACCTTTTCCGGAACCGGTCTCACCAATCAATGCGGCATAAAAGCGTGGTTCTTCGTCCAGATTTTCGAATTTAACTTTACCGGCCATGCGCAGCCCAACGATCGTTTTGGCGATGGTGAACGCAAACTGCGGAACGAGCGTAGTGCCGCGCGTAACAAGCTCCACAAACTTCGCATAAATACCGTTGACCCAGCATGGGTCAAACTCTGGGATAGAGGCTTCAGATTCGGGATCTAAATCTGCCAGGGCTTTTGATTTTGCGATCTCCGCCGCTATGACCTCATCGTCCGCGCCGGGTTCAGGGGAATCAACGTAATGTGAAAGTTGGAAATTCAGAACGGCTTCTAAAACAATCTTTCTGTCCTTTGAGCCGTCTTCGTGAACATCACGAAAATGCGCAAAGGCTTCATGAGCTTTCGGAAAAAACATATCGCAATCGCAGCATGTAAACACTGAGGGATTTTCCGAAGTTACGCGCGCTGGTCCACCCAGCCGCTGACTCTCGAAAGACGCATCCAAGCGCGCGCGCATTTCCGCGCTGTCGGTGGAGTGCTCAACAGCGAGGTGCTTCAAAGCATCCACAATAAATAAATCACAGACAGGACACAAAAGACACATTGGATTCCTCCAAAAATATTGCCGCGTTTCCGGAAAGACCCAATCGAATCTGAATCCCGAAAGCCGCCTGAAATTCCTTACTAAACCTGTATCTCGTTGTGTTTTTGTCTCAACGATGGGCGAGATGCCGGTTCCCATCAACCTCGGCCGGCGTTTGCGGGGGATCGTCATCGAGCAATGGTGCGTCACCACGTAGTTCGGCGATGGTCACCGGGCGACCAAGGACATTTACGACGACGGCTTGCCTGTAACCACGGCGCCTTAGTACCTGGCAGACTTGATCGGCACGTAAATACGAGTAATGTTGCGCAGCACTCGGGACGGTGACACCCTCGATGGTGCGACCATCAATATTCAAGACAAAATGATCGTCGCTGACTCGAACGAGATAAAGCTCATCCGATTTCGTAATGCTCATGTTGCCCTCCCTTCTCCTATATATAGGTGCTCATCTACCAAAATTTTTGTGGCTTTGTTGAAAACAAAGAGGATACAAACCTTGTCTACGCAAAAATAATTCAAAATAACTCTGAAGGTCGTTCCGGAGGCTTAATCCGGCCCTAAATGGTGAATCTCAGGGCGCCAAATCCTCCTCGTAATCGTCCGAAACTGAGTCTCCGTCCTCACTCTCGTCAACGGCGCCATCGGCGCGATGTGTGTGGATCGGGCCGCGCTCAAATGAATTCATTGGTTTGGCTTGGAACATTTTTCCGGGTGTGGACCGAAAGCCTCCAGTCACAGTCGTATCGCCAAAGTTTCCAGATTTAATTTCAGCATCGTGATCGGCTTCAAGTTCGCGATCGAAGTCATGCGCGATGCCACCACGAGTTTTGAAATTCAATAACCGAAGATCCCAAGCGCGGCGGATGATACCGTTTTGAATCTCGCGGATCGTAAAATCATCGATCCTGAGTGGTTTGTAGACTCCATCAAAAATACGATCTTGCATTTGTTGGGGATTGTACTTTCGAGGCGCATAATTTTTGCAAAACCTGATCTCTTCGGCGGAAAATCGCGGAACAGTTTTCCTTGGCAGACTATTCACGAGTTCACCCAGCGTCCGCGGATATCTCTTCCGGGTCTTGGCGATGATCTGCATATACCATTTCAGAAATTTCCCCGAACTAAGCTTGTCATAATCGGTGACTTCTTTTTCGCCCACGAAACCCGGGAGATCCAGAAACAATGCTAATTGGCGGGGGTTGTAGCCGTGTTTCGAGCACAAATCCGGAATTCCAACCTGAGGAACTTTGTCCCGCGCTTTTTCCGTATCTTCAGCCTGAGTCACGATGGCAGCTTGCTTCAATTTCTTTTTCGCTGGGACTTCGGCAAGACCCCACGCTTGCCGAACGCGTTCAACATCAATTTCGACCAAAGGCTTGGCGATGGAAGGCTCACCGCGGCGGTGTGGGGAGACGCCGGACGCGCGAGGATTCGAAGATGAGGATTGACGCGCGGGCGGCGCCATTGAAGGACTTAACTTTGTGACGGTAACCTGATGTTTTCGACGCAATTCATCCAATGATTTACAGGGTCCGCAACCCGGGACGCCGTGCCGATGACAGGGGGTTTCGGGGACGAAGTTTTTGCTGTCACGCAGGTCTTGATGAATTTCCAAGTCACTGCGTGCCTCTCTCTTGAGCGCGCGCTGGTCATCGACCGAAGTTAAATGTTGAAAATCAATTCGTGGGGCTTCATTGCGAATTTCACCATCCGATGTTCGACGTGTCTGAACGCCGCCGTCCAGCAACCCAGATTCACGGTGCGAATCCAGCCGATCGCCATCGGTGTCTGAAGCCACAGACGGGGGAAGAGAGTCAGGGGCGGTCGCGGCCGAACCCCGAATCCATCGTTTGCGGGATGCTTTTTCATCTGGCTTTCGATCAATGGTCATGCCGCACCGTCCCAATCATCAAAACAAAATTTGGTCCAAGACAACATTCAACTATGAACTTCGAGGAACTCGCAGCGGAAGTGTTCTCTCGGCCAGTTGAAGGACAGGCATCGTGGAGTTGTTCGATGACGAGTTGGCGTGGGCGCGGCGAGGCGCAGGGATGCGCTCGGTGCGGTGGATTACCGCAGCCTGTGTCGGTGGTGGTGGCTTGGCTGGGGCGAGCGGCCGATGGGGCTTAGGAAGCCAAGCACCAGGCACCAGGTAGCCGCAATCAATGGCGTCGATGCTGGCGCAAACCGTCATCATCACGGTCATCACCGCCGCCGTCATCATGGCCTCCGCTGTAGTCATCATGTCCATCATGTCCATCACGATCGGCGCGGCTCGCTGTGCGGTGTCGATGGGCGCGGGCATTGCTATGGGCGTGGGAGTCGTGGCAGGGGCGGGCAGCGTGGCAGGGGCGGCCGGCGGCGAGCGGACGGCAACTGGCGCTCTTGCCGGTGTGAGCCGAGGTCTCGCGCGTCCTTCGCGGAACATGCGTACGGTAGGGTTGTCGATGGACGCCGAATGCGCGGCTACAACCATCCTTATCGGCGCGCGACATGAAACTCAACGCGCCTTGACAGTGAGTGGAATTTGACAGTGAGTGGATTATATGGGTACAGTAGCGCGCTGATTACCAAAAAGCACTAACTGTCAACTAACTGTCAAAAACGCTGTTTTTGTGAGTTTTACGCCCGGAACATTTAGGTGTACCGGAACTGTTCTGACAGTGAGTGGATTGTTTATGTACTGTATTTTGTATAGTTTCTGGTTTTTGTTTTCACCAACTGTCATTCTCTAGCATTTTTTATATATAACCCAATAAGACCTGAAATTAGTGTTTGCTAGAGAATGACAGTGAGTGATTTGAAGGTTGGTGTATTTTAGCACCCCCCCTTACATCGAAACATGGCATTTGACTCCTTCGTCACCGGTCACCCTCTGCCGCGCTGCCCCCCTCCACCGGACACCTTGGGTTCAATTCCGCGCTTCTCTCCGCCCACCGTCCTTGTGACGGTGCTCGCGGCCGGGCAGGATCGCGTGTGCCTACATCGATCTAACCTGAGGCCGGCGCCGGTGCCACGCGCTCGCCCCGCGCGCCCGGGCTCGCGGCTCCGAAGTATGGAAGGCGTCCGCACCTTCCACCCTCACCATGCCGGTGTTCCGTCTCCCGATCGGGGATCGGTGGCACCGCTGAGCCCCAGGCCGAGATCGCGCGCCGCCACGCCGCTGTCTCATCGGCAAGCCATGTGTGTGCAAACATCCGCCGCGGTGGCTGCATGACGACGCGCGGCAGCCCCGTCCTGGCAACGGGGCTCTTTCCGGGCCCCTGGAGCCACGCGGGCCGCGCGCGGTGCCACCACCCGCTGCGCCGCTGCGGTGTCTGGCAGCCACCCAGCATGTCATCGTTGGTGACGGGGTTGCGCTGGAGAACTCCCAGCGGGCTTCTGTCCAGGTTTGAAGGCCGCGGCGACACCAAAAATAAAAATTTCGCGCGAAAAAATTTGAAAATTGGAATCCGGGTTTCCCGCATTGGCGACACCCATCCGCTGCGTTCGGGTCACGGATTTCCACCAGGAAACCCCTGGAAGCCCTGTTTTTGGGGCTCTCCGGTGTGACTGTCACCAAAATATTTTTTGAGAGCAACCAGGTCACGGTGGGTGGCCACGGCGACACCGGGGGGGCTCCCCGGCAGGGTATGACTAGGGTCCCGTTCCGTCAAGTACCGTATAATCAATGAGATAGACACACAAGAAACGCGCGTCGGTGACTGGCAATCCGGCTCCGCACCGGTCAATCAGCGAGACCGTCAACCCGGCCCAAATCACGTAGAATTCACCTAGAAAACGCTTGCAGACCGTGGTGGAACGCCGTTGAAATGCTGTAACTACCTTTATTTGAAACAGATACGTTCAGTATGTCCCTGTATTCATGCCATCGGACCAGCGAATTCAGGTGAATCTCCACCTTTACTTGAGATATTCGGCAAAGCATATATGTCTGGATCATACGCTCTGCCTTGCCTCGCCTTTCGATCTAGTTTCCATGCGCTTCCCATGCGCTTTCCACCCACCTTGAGCCTGCTTTCCGCCATCCCTGCATCCCTGGAGTGCATCCATCTCATCCGTACAGCGTAGTACAGCATATGCCATGTACACATATCATATGCCCGCATGTGCCAGATATTTCCGTTGCTGGCGAAACATTTACCATTTTCCATCCGCTCCCCACCGCAAAGCCAAACCCAAAAATCCGAAACTTGTTTATTTTCACCGCGCGCCTTCCTCGAAAACTTTGGCGCTGGAAATGAATATAAGTTAAAGTGTGTAAATGGTAATAGCTGGTAATACATGTACAGACTATGCCACAAGTGGACAAGCACAACACTCCAAACGAAACGAGGAAAACTATGTCAAGGCAGAGCACAAACGAATACATAGGCGGAATTCTCGTCAATGGCTTCGACTATACCCGTCAAGCCTGGATTTTTGACGGGCGATATGTTTCCTGTGGTCACGCTACTCCAAACCCTCTCACTGGCAAGCCTACACCGTGCCAGTGCTACGGGCGAATCCACGCAGGTGAGTTCAGCCTAGAAACGGAGCACCCACAATGAATGTTTACGAAATAATACCAGAGAAAATAATCACCCAGTTAGAGTCTGGCGTTGCACCGTGGAGAAAGCCTTGGCGATGCGATGCTCCGATGAATTTGGTTTCCGGCAAGGAATATCGCGGAGTCAATCCGTTTCTCCTGGCACCTACGGGGTATGGTTCGCGCTACTGGCTCACGTTCAATCAAGCCAACAAACTAGGCGGCCATATTCGCAAGGGAGAAAAGTCTTCCATCGTCACGTTCTGGAATATCGGACCAGAAAAAACACGTACGACTGCCGAGGGTGTGACGAAGACTTCCAAGCCAATCTTGCTACGCTATTTCAACGTTTTCAACCTTGAACAGACTGAAGGCATCGCGGACAAGCTCGGCATCGGAAAGTTTTCCCCCCGCGCTGCGGATATCGCCCAGTGTGAGTCAATCGTTTCCAGCATGAAAAATCCGCCATCGTTTGCTCAACACATCCAAGCCAGTTATCGCCCATCGACCGACACGGTTTCGATGCCATCGAAAACCGCATTTGAGTCAATCGAGCACTACTATTCGACTCTCTTCCACGAGATGACTCATAGCACGGGCCATGCCTCGCGCATCGGTCGCCCTGGCATTGAGGAAGTCTCGCCATTTGGGACAGAGACATATTCAAAAGAGGAATTGATTGCTGAACTAGGCGCCGCGATGTTGTGCGGCATAACGGGAATTGCGCCGATGACGTTGGACACCAGCGCGGCATATCTCAAGTCATGGATTGAAGTATTGAAGGGCGATAGCAAGCTCATTGTTCAGGCAGCAAGCGCAGCGCAGAAGGCCGCGGATTACATCCGCAATGTCACCGTAAAGCCTCAGGAAAATACCACGGAAGTCTGCGAAGAAAGCGAGGTCACATTTTGAGCTTATTCGATAACATGCCCCAACCCAACCGAGGAAACCCGACGGACCAGTCAGGTTTTTCCTTCCCCGTATCATTGACGGAACGCTACCGCCCGCACTCATTGGAAAACTTCATCGGGCTCGACAAAGTAAAGAAAGTCTTAACGAATTTTGCTCGGCGTCCATTTCCGAATGCATCATTTTTGTTCGTTGGACCTTCCGGTGTAGGAAAAACATCTGCCGCGATAGCGTTGTGCGAAATGTTGCGCGGGGAGCTTCACCACATTCCTTCCCAGCAATGCAACCTCGACACCGTCAACGACACCATACGCCAATGTCATTACGTTCCACGCAACCAAACTTTTCATGTCGTTTTGGTGGACGAGGCCGATCAAATGAGCAAGGCAGCGCAGTTAGCGTTGCTCTCCAAACTTGACGCCACTGCATTCCCGCCGTCCACAATTTTCGTTTTTACCTGTAATTCCACCGATGCTTTGGAACCGCGCTTTCTGTCACGCTGCATGGAATTGCAATTCCAGAGTCACGGCATAGCGTCGGAAACCGCAAAGCTCTTGGAAACAATTTGGATTGCGGGGGTAGGCGAAAACGCAACCAAACCAAATTTTCTCAGAATAGTTCAGGGGTCACATAACAACGTGCGGGACGCCATGAACAGTTTGCAAGTCGAGCTATTAAGCGCGTAGGCGTTGCGCTATCTCACATCGAAACGAGGAACCAAATGTCATACATCGAGGCAGTGAAATTCGCTCATAAGCGCGCCACCCAGACAGGCGAGGCTTACTTCGTTGTTCGCGAATCCGGCGAATACCATATCTCGAATGAAATTGATTTGGACACGTTCTATGCCGGACTTTCAGACCGGGACATTCTGTACTGTACCTCCGACCGGGAATAATTGTGCGTTGCGGATGCGGCGCGGTCAATCAAACCGTGCCAATTCCGGAGGACACAAAGCAATGCAAACTCGCTGGCATGAATTGAAGCGTACAGAATTTGAACGGAGCACCGTCACATCATGCACTGGTGGCGCAACGTGGATTCGCGCGGGATTTGATTATTACGTAGTACCCGGAAAATCGACCGTAGATATCGCGCGATTCTATCGCAACAACCCAGACGGCACTATTCCAGCACAACTCAATCCATGCTGGAGGGAGTATTCCCTATGACACAAGATCAGATTCTTCGCGCGTGCGATCACACGGATAGGCAGACCTCCGAGGTCACGATGGGACACGGAGAAATTATCAAAGTGTGCTGCCAATGTTGGAATGCCAGTGTCTCGGCGCGCCGTAACGCGCGAAAACTCCAGCTTGCCGAGCACTGGACGAAGTACCGCGAAGCCCAGGCCGTCGCCATGCACGACGCAGATGCGCACATCGGCCAGCGCGTGCAATATTTTGCCGCGTCGATGCTCGGTGCGGCGTTCGGTGGAATTCTGGTAACGGGAACCATTCGAGTCAATCGCAATGCCGTCGCCTATGTCCACCTGGACCGTAGTTTCGGCGGCAAGAAATCAACGGAATGGAACAAGTCATGGAAGGGAATTGTCTAGCCTCGCGCGTTGCGCGTGCGGTCCATCGAAACATGGGCCAATCGCGGAACACACGACCGAATACGGAGGAAACAAACCCATGAAGTACATGGAAAGCGTATTGCGAATTGGTGACAAAGTAAGGATCACATCGGAGAATCTACACCCCCGCACACCTACATCCGGGACGTACACCGGACCCCGTTACGGTATGTGCGCCGTTCTGTTAGACGGCACGCAAACAACGCTTGTGTTTCCCCGGCGCGAATTGGACGTGCAATCTTGAGACATCCCGATCATAAATTCTTGCCCGCATACCAAACACGATAGCGCTTGCACCGTTCAAGGTGAGCGATAGGCAGAGTGTGGAGTTCTATAAATTCGATTGGATCAAAGGAGAAAAATAAAATGAACGTCGATGCGAAATTTACCAAACGCGCTCTCAAGCGCGAGCAAGACGGTACACCGATTGGATTCCCCGGCGCGCTTTACCTGGATTGCGAATGCGGGCATCACCTTTCAATGCCACGAGTCAAAGGCTTGCCAATCCAGTCGTACGAATGCCTATGCGGGATTCAGTACAACGCCGATGGGTGGGTTATTGGCAGGACAGCGGTGCAATCTTGAAAGCATCGATCAGCATGGCGGCAATGCTTGCCAGTATTCTTGTATTGGCAAGTTGTTCTACTCAACCTCGATTTGTGCATCATGGCGGAGACGCAGAACAAATGTTCGATAACAAGACGGCCCAGGAATGTTGGGCTGGACCTGTGGAGACAGATGACGGCACGCGCCAAGTCAAAGAGTTAGAAGATTTAGTACGTGCTGAGGGGAGTTCAACGTTGGATGCGCTTTTCGTGCCCAGCACGAACGGGCATACAACGTTTGATTCGCTATTCTTCGACCCAGCTCGTAACGAACCTTTGCGCCCTTACTCCGATATACTCAACCCAAAAACCCGTGATTTGTCAGAGCTACATGATGCGTATGCGCGTGTTGATTATCTAGGAGTCTGTCCGAGATTTAGCATTCGAGGGTCTCGAGGTGGCTCATTCGTGATCAACGCGGTGAACGGAACTACCGATTTGAGTTGGGAGCTCCTTCCGGGAAAGCTTTGGCACCGG
>Ga0182024_10013672_pt1 | contig 15797 bp, 12 predicted proteins | sample P32metaG_FD_120480 | JGI IMG/M metagenome (GOLD analysis project Ga0182024, IMG submission 120480) | Permafrost microbial communities from Stordalen Mire, Sweden - P3-2 metaG (Illumina Assembly) | ecosystem: Environmental > Terrestrial > Soil > Wetlands > Permafrost | place: Sweden: Stordalen... | reverse complement strand
GCGCAAATTGTTGCTCGGACTACTGAGGCATCACGCGGGAACGCATCGAATCCGATGGAATCACGAAGTCTGGCCATTCCAATGGAGAATTGCCGTAAGCTGGCTCTCTGGGTACTTCCTGTTTTGGATTTTCAATCCGGTCCTGTTTGCATTTCGTGGTCCCGTCGAAGCGGGCAGGATGGGAATGTCGCTCAGTCTGGCAAATGCGATTCAGGCCATCGCCGTTTCCTGGGTGAGCACAAAATCTGCGCCCTTTGGAACCCTGATCGCCCGCAAGGAGTATCGACGGTTAGATCAAACATTCTTTCTGGCGCTCCGGCAATCCTTTACCGTCGCCCTCGCGGGGGCTCTGACCGCTTGGCTCGGATGCATCTACCTGAATTTGCAGCATTTTAGTTTTGCTCAGCGTCTACTCGACCCGCTTTCTCTCGGGATTTTGCTGCTTTACATGATCGTAAATGTCATCATCTCTTCAGAAGCCTATTATCTTCGTGCGCATAAGCAGGAGGTATTCTTCGTCAACTCGGTCGTCGGCGCAGTAGCGGTCACGGTATGCACCCTCATCTTTGGACGGCGCTATGGCGCCATGGGGATAGTGGTCAGCACCTGCCTCCTCAATTGGGGCGGACTGGTGTGGGCGACGTACAAATTCCGAAAGTATCGAAGACTCTGGCATGCCCCTTAGGAGTCTGCCTGTATTCCTCGTAAGGAACGGAAAAGGCCGCGAGGCTTTGGTATGATGGATGTTCTGCATCCAGTAGCAGTTCCTCTCTCGTTGGTTCCCTGAATCGTGTATGCCGGGACAAGGCGGAGCAGAGCAATTTTGATTTTTCCAATATGGCGGGCGAAGAACCACTTCTTACCATTGCGATTCCTACATTTAACTGTGCGCATTTTCTGCCGGATGCGATTTCGTCGATCTTGCGCCAAGGCATGGACGATTTCGAGATCCTGATTGTCGACAATGCATCGGAGGACAACACCGAAGAAGTCGTGCGTTCGTTTCAGAATCCACGGATTCGATATTTGCGTAATCCATCGAATCTCGGAGCGTGTGAAAACGGGAATCGCTGCTTAAGAAATTCCCGGGGACGCTATATTAAGTTCCTCTGCGCCGACGACGTATTGCTAGATGGGATATTGCGAAAGCAGTTGAATGTTCTAGAGACGCGACCTGAAGTTGCTTTGGTCACTTGCAACTACTTCTCCACGGACCGTAATTTGAACGTCGAAAGAGTCTGCCTTGAGTTCCCTGGGGCACATCCTGGGCGCCGAGTGATCAATTTCTGCCTCAGCAGAATGACAAACTGTGTCGGCGGCCCATCCAACATCATGTTTCGGCGTGCCGCCGCGGCCGGAGTTGTAGGGGACGCCACATATCGTTTGCTGGCAGACCTGAAGTTCAACCTCCAGATTCTGGAACACGGCGCCTACGTGAATATCGATGAACCGGGCTACCTCTACCGCAGGCATGCAAACAGTGATTATGCAACCAATTGCCCTCCAGAGATCCATGTGCGCGAATATGTCCGGCTGGTGAGCGAATTCAAGTGGTGGAATCCGCTCAATTGTTTGTTGGCGTCTCTTTTTGGGGGCACTGAAGTCAGGCGCGTCGTCAGAGGGCACTGGCGGCAAGCGTGTGCGCCCGGGCGCCTAGCGCGATCTCTCGAGGCATCGGCCGATTTGGCGCACAAGCGGTTGCGTCGCTTCTTCCATAAGCGCGAGGTTGTTCCGTCTAAGGTTATTCCGTCTAAAAACCAGAGCGGAAATGCGATTGATGATTCTTTGCCAAGAACGCGATAGTGGGAGATTGTGCTTCCGCTGTCCTCGCTAAGTGTCTCGTCAGCGCTTCGAAACCTGGTGCTGGTCTTCGGATGGATTCTCCCAATCGTTAGACTTCCAACTGTTCTCGGCGAGGACGATACCAGTCGGTAGCCAACATCGCGGCAAACGCTACTATGTTGGTAGAATTATAAACTCGAACTGTAAGAGGCTATTAGACGCGCGGTGTCCTGAATCCATGATGAGAGAATGTCGTCTGCTTGGGCTGTTCGTCCTTTTGTCTGCGGGGGGATGTTTTTCGCAAACCCTTAATGACTCTTTGCCTCAGACCTCGACGTCTCCGAGCATAACGGTGGATTGCACCGATCCATCAATGGCTGGGAGCGCCGTATGCAGGGCGGCACAAACTCAAACCCCCGGCGGCACCCAGGGAGTTCAATATCCATCTTCATCCGAGGGCCTACCGCAGTTGCGAAGTCCTCTTGATACAAACCAAACCTATCTCCCCGCGATTCCCCTTAACCCCTCACAGATTCGACGGCCCAAACCCATCGTTTGGCCGGAAACTGAATTTGAACAGATGGTCGCCGATGCGGCGGGACGGCCGTTGCCCTTATTCGGCCAATCGTTGTTCGACCAGCCTCCCAGCACGTTTGCTCCGATGGATCTGTTGCAGGTGCCCAGCGATTACATTATCGGCCCTGGCGATGGATTACAGATCAAGATCTGGGGTCAGCTCGCCGGCGACCTACGGGTAACAGTGGACCGCTCGGGCCAGATCTACATCCCACAAGTAGGACAAATATCCGTAGCCGGTATTCATTACGGGGAACTCGAGCAACACCTGAAAAGCGAGGTTTCGAAGATATTCAAAAACTTCAATCTCACAGTCAACGTGGGCCGGCTTCGTTCCATACAGATACTAGTGGTTGGCTATGCCCGCTATCCGGGAACCTACACCATCAGTTCCTTAAGCACGTTGGTCAACGCGATCTTTGCCTCTGGCGGCCCCGCCCCTCAAGGATCATTACGCCACATCGAGGTCCGGCGCGATGGTACAACAATCACGGATTTCGATTTCTACGACCTGTTAATTAAGGGCGACAAGTCAAAGGATGTGCGTCTGCAACCCGGCGATGTCCTCTACATTCCTCACGTCGGTCCTTTGGTTGCCATTGCCGGCTCCGTGAATACGCCAGCAATTTATGAGATGAAGGATACCTCGACCTTAAGCGACTTGATTGAAGTAGCCGGCGACCTGAGCACTGTTGCCGATACCAGCAAAGTTTTGATCGATCGCTTTGTGGAGCACCAGGCGCGCAAGACTTTGGAGTTCCCCTACGATGAGCAATCCCGCGCTACGTTGCTTAAGGATGGCGACATCGTTCGCGTGTTTTCCATCGTTCCGCGTTTCGAGGACACTGTAACTCTGCGGGGCAATGTCGCCAACCCCGGCCGTTATCCCTGGAATCCAGGCATGCGAGTTCGTGATCTGATTCCTAACGCACAAGCACTGCTCACTCGACGCTACTGGCGGAATCGCGCCGCGATCATCAACGGCCGAGCGACCGAGTATCCGATTGTTCCGAATCGCAGTGGCCCCGGTTCCAATCAACAACAGGGCCAGGGCACATTCCCCGGTGGAAACCCAACCCCGGGCGCTCCGGACTCCGCTACGAATTACAATCCTTTGGGTGAATCGCCCGATGCGATGGGATCCTCCAATCTGGCAGACGCCCTTGCCGCGCAGAATCAGCAAAAGTCGTCGGCGAATCTATCAGAAACGAACGATGCATCTCTGGCTGCCAGACAGAGTTCTCAGGCATCGGGAGCTAACGCCAACCCAAACATGGTTCGGGATGTTGCCGACGATGTCCGGCGATATGCTCCTGAGATCAACTGGGACTACGCTATTATTCAGCGAGTGAATCCCCAAGATCTGACTTCCAAGCTTATCTGGATGAATCCCAGGAAGGCGATCCTCGAACGTGACGAGGAAAGCAACCTCGAATTGCAGCCGGGAGATATTGTCACCATCTTTTCTCAGCAAGATATTAGCGTACCGCTGTCCGATCGCTCGCAGTACGTTATCGTCGAGGGCGAGGTGATGCGTCCCGGTGTCTATAAACTTGAAACCAACGAAACGATTCGTTCCGTTTTACAACGCGCTGGCGGTCTGACGCCCAACGCCTACCTCTACGGTTCGCTATTGACTCGCGAATCAGCCAGGGTCGACCAGCAAAAAAGCCTTGATGAACTTGCCGGCACCATGGAAGTGCAAATCCGACAATCAGCGGTAATGGCAGCAGCATCCGCGAACCCGGGAGATTTAAATCAGATACTGGGAGCACAGGAAGCGATCATCAACCAACTCCGCAATACTCGCGCGAGCGGGCGCGTCGCACTCGCCGTAAAACCGAAAGATAAAGACCTCAGCGATTTCCCAAACATGGTAATGGAAGACAGCGATCGTCTGACCATTCCTCATACTCCGTCCACCGTCTCAGTGGTCGGGGACGTATACAATCCTGGATCCTTCATTTTCACCACTCCCAACACAGCCGGATCGTATCTTGAGATTGCCGGCAAGGGTAAGCCGCAGTCCGACATGCACCACGCTTTTGTGTTGCGCGCAAACGGAGTAGTGGTCGCGGCTAACAATGTGAACGGGCCTTTCAACGGGACAAAGTTTAACCGCATTCGCCTGTACCCAGGCGATGAAATCGTTGTGCCTTTCAAGCTTCCAACCGGAGCCTGGATCCGCAGCCTGCAACAGTGGACGACGATTTCCTCGCAGTTGGCTATAACCGCCGCAGCCCTTGCGGTCGTCCACTAGCGATTGGAGGCCGGCGGCCGGCGGATTCAAACAGTAAGCTAGACTCGCGCGTGCCCAGATGCAGTGTGGAGACCGTCGGAGTGCCTATGCTAAACTTTTAGGTTCGCGGTACAGGAAAAATGCAACCAAGAGCCCTCATCACAGGAATAACGGGTCAAGATGGTTCCTATCTTGCGGAGTTTTTACTCAAAAAGAACTATCGCGTTTTCGGGCTGATCCGCCGCAGCAGTACGATCAACTTTGAACGAATCAAGCACCTTCAGGACGAGGTGGAGCTTGTACCAGGCGACCTTCTTGACCAAAGTTCATTGATTACTGCACTGCAAAAAACCGAACCTCACGAGGTTTACAACCTCGCTGCGCAGTCCTTTGTCCCAACATCTTGGAGCCAGCCCGTGCTGACCGGGGAATTTACAGCGCTCGGGGTTACGCGCATGCTGGAGGCGATCCGGGTCGTTAATCCTGCGCTTCGCTTCTATCAGGCTTCTTCCAGCGAAATGTTCGGCATGGTGCAAGAATCGCCGCAGACGGAGTCGACTCGATTCTATCCCCGCAGTCCTTACGGTGTCGCCAAACTGTACGGTCATTGGATCACGGTGAATGCGCGAGAGAGTTACGGCCTCTATGCGTGTTCGGGTATTTTGTTCAATCACGAATCACCGCGCCGAGGTATAGAGTTCGTGAGTCGCCGTGTCACTTACAACGTGGCGCGGATTAAGCTGGGACTTCAAGACAAGCTCAAGATGGGGAACCTTGATGCTGAGCGGGACTGGGGCTTCGCGGGCGATTATGTTCGAGCCATGTGGCTCATGCTGCAGCAGGAAAAGCCCGACGATTATGTAATTGCTACCGGCCAGACGCACAGCGTAAGGCGTTTGTTAGAAGTTGCCTTTTCCCGTGTTGGATTGGACTATCGAAAGCATGTCGAAATAGACGCTGAGTTACTGAGGCCCGCGGATGTGCAGCATCTCCGAGGCGATTGCGCCAAGGCCAGCAGAACTCTGGGCTGGCATCCGGATGTTACCTTCGAAAAGCTAATAGAAATGATGGTCGACAGCGATCTTCAACTAGTGTCGAAAGATGTTTCCGGGGCGGTATCTTTCGCACGGTGAAGTTACCGGACCCTCGAGTGAACTGAAACCGACGCAGTGCGGCGCATTCTCATCACCGGTGGAACGGGTTTCGTCGGATCCCACCTCGTTCGTTTTCTGAAGTCAGCGGATGCGAAACTAATCGTGGTTTCTTCGGGCGGCGTCAAAACTCAACTACCCGGAGTCGACTATTGCAGAGTGGACATTCGTAACGCGGACGACGTCCGGGCGGTTGTTCGCGACGCGTCTCCCCATCAGATCTACCACCTCGCGGGCATTTCTTCAGTTCCCTCCTCATGGAAGGACCCGAGACTTACGTTTGACGTTAACGTAATCGGCTCATACAACGTTTTTGAGGCGGCGATGCACTTACCGTCCCCGCCAAAAATTCTGAACGTGAGCACATCGCAAGTGTATGCACCCTCCAACGCCGCTCTGTTAGAGACCAGTCCATTAAGTCCCGATAATCCGTACGCGGCTTCGAAGGCAATGGCGGAGTTGTTAGCCATACAGTATCGGAAATTCACGAAAGGTGGCATCATTACCGCACGGGCGTTCAATCATACCGGTCCTGGCCAATCCACCACCTTTGCACTGCCGTCTTTCGCCAGGCAACTGGCCGAAATGGAGGCAGGACTGCGCCCCACGACGCTGAAGGTCGGAACCATCGATGTTAGACGCGACTTCACTGACGTTCGCGACGTCGTCGTCGCCTATTACGAACTGCTCGAAAAAGGCGCCGTCGGGGAGGCCTACAACGTCTGCTCTGGCCGCACCGTTCTTTTGGCAGACCTTGTGAAAGAACTGCAGAACAATTGCAGCGTAGCCGTCACGATGGAGATCGATCCCGCTCGGGTTCGACCGGGTGACGTTCCTCAAATCGTCGGGGATACAGGAAAACTGAACAAGACAACCGGATGGCTTCCCAAAATTCCGTTGGAGAAAACATTGAAGGAGTTGCTCGAGTACTGGCGAATGGCAATCAAGCGGAATGCCCTGAAAGATATTCGCGCCTCCACAGAAACCTTGCCATGATCTATGCCGATCAGAGATGGATTGGAAATCACGGGATCGGCCGCTGTGCGTGGAAGGGACTCGCATTCTGGGTTACGGTCCCGATCATTGGACAATTGGACAGGGCATCTGGCAGGGGACGGGTCTTACTCGCCACTCCTATGGAAGAGGTTAGAATCCATCTGGACGGTGTTCGGGATCCCTTCGGCGCAGACGAATGGCCCACAACGATATCCATTGCGGTGAGTGCGAGACCTGCTTGTGAAAAAGATATACATCAACGGAAAGTTTTTCTGCCAGCCGATTACAGGAACCCAGCGCTACGCTCGCGAATTGCTCAACCAGTTCGACAGGCTACTTTCGAGCCAAGACAATCGCCAGATTGGTATTGAGATTTTAGTACCGAAGCAAGTGCAGTCGATGCCGCGCTATGGAAACCTGCAAGTGCGAACCGTGGGTCGAATGAGTGGAACCATGTGGGAACAGCTAGAGCTCCCCCGATACTGTCGCGGACAATTATTGTTTACTCTCAGCGGCGGCGCGCCTCTTCTTTATTCCCGAAACGTGGTTACAATCCACGACGCGGCGGTCGTGGCTTCCCCCGCAGGGTATTCACTTGCGTATCGCCTGTGGCATGCGAATCTATGCCGACGGATGGCGCGAAACGCCGTGCACATTTTTACCGACTCAAATTTCTCCAAGTCGGAGATTGTGAAGTGGTATCACGCGCCCCCGGAGAAGATTTCAGTTGCGTACCTTGGAAGCGATCATTTTTCCGGCCTTGAAGCCGACCCTTCCACCCTGGCGCGCTTCGGCATCTCAGGAAAATACATTCTGGCGGCTAGCGTCCATAATCCGAACAAGAATTTCGAGCGCGTCGTCCAAGCGGTTTGCCGCCATAATACAAGCGGCACACCCTTGGTGATCGCAGGGGGACGCGATAGTAAGGTCTACCGGGAGAGCCTGAGACTACCCGATGGAGTTCGTGCATTGGGATACGTGAGCGACGCGGAACTGAAGGCTCTATATGAGAATGCGGCCTGCTTCGTGTTCGCGTCTTTGTACGAAGGCTTCGGCTTGCCACCCTTGGAAGCCATGGCAAGCGGATGTCCAGTCGTAGTCTCCCGGACAGCGTCGCTACCAGAAGTATTTGATGGCGCGGCATTCTTCTGCGATCCGTATGATCCGGAAGATATCGCGGCGGCGATTCAGCGCGCAGTTGACTCTCCACCCTTTGCCGCAGATGATCTGAAAGCCTTTGCAAGAAAGTTCAGTTGGGCCAAATGTGCCCGCGAGACACTCGAAGCAATTATCCCTTTCGCATGATTAGTATATTCGTATTCTCTAACGTGTCCCGACGCAAGAAATCCCTTGACGTACGGAAAACAAGCAAGCTCGGTTAATGGGTATTCCCTCAGGGCCTTCCAATAAAAAGTGGCTTCGCCTGACGGTCTTGACCGCGAATTTAATCGCGCGGAAATCGTCAGCTGCGGACCCAGCTCGGTCCCCGGTTACTGGACGACCACCTGCAGAGCCATCTTGTGGCTCACGTTACCTGAACTCGCTGTAATCGTAACGGCGTAGGTCCCGGCCGGTGTTCCGTGCGCGGTGTCAGTGGACGACGAACCGCTCCCACCGCACCCGGCGGTGACGAAGGCCAGCACCACGATGGGCGCGGCCAGGGCTGGCAGGCGCTTGCGATTCCGCACCCATAGCCATGCCACTTTAATTGCGGATGGTCCCGAGGAATGTACGCTAGATCACTTGGTTCTGCGGCCGGGATCGTGGCGAGATCGTGAATCACCCGTCGAAAAACACAAGCCGCTAAAGTAATCGGCACTTAGCGTCGCCAGTACCATTACTGATGTAAGATACCCAGTCAATTATTCGGTGTTCGATTACGCACCAAGGCGATTTCCGGCTCTCCCGCGTGCGCGCCGAAATTTTTCAAGTGCTCGTAGTCCCATCCCTTTCGGCACATCCAGTACAGCGGATTGGGAGAGCGCGGATGAGATACAATCGGTACGGTTTTGTAGGCAAGATGAAATTCGGCTTGGACTCGAATCGACTTTAATCGGGGGAGGTGCTTTGAGACGCTTTAAACTCCCGTGCTTCTGTGTGGCAATTGCGATCCTCGGGATGATCCCGCTATTAAGCGCGCAAGAGTCGAAAGGCGTGCCGCCGGGACCAATGTCTCCAAAGTCGAGAGAAATGACGCAGGAACCAATGTCGCCACAGTCGAGCGACTTGCCGCCGAGACCAGTGACCCCACAGTCAAGCGACTTGCCGCCGGGACCAGTGACCCCACAGATCGCTGCGGCTCTGACATGCAATGCGTATGCCCGTAATCGGTATGCCCGTCCTATTTGGTGTAGAGAATCTGATATGGGAGCGTGGACAAATGCCGCGATTGCTTTAATTGGCTGTGGCGAAGTCTACATCCCTGCGGGAACTTACACGCAAAGAACCAGCATCGTGAAACCGCGCTGTGTGAAAATAAATGGCGCATCTGGCTATGCAACCACTCTGAATTATACGGCGACGACAGGATGCGCAGTCGTAATCGCTGATAATTCAGGGTCGTCCCTCTATGCCCCCGGAGCGTTGGAAGACTTAAACTTTGTTGGGCCAGGAGCGGGGCCGCCTGCGGACAACCATCCAACGTCCACTTGCGGCGTCTACTTCGGAGGTAGTGATGGGGGGGCGACCAGCCCCCCCACACCCATTGATCCGGCCACGAATTACGGGGACCATGGCAACCTGAACCGCGTGCGGATCTCGCATTTCGGCGTGGGCGTGCAATTTGGATTCAACACCTGGCGGGACACGATATTTGAGAGCATCATCGCCAGCAACGGAACCGGAGTTTCCATGCCGGCAAACGTCACCGGCGGGAACCCCGTTAGTAATAGCGGCGAGAATATTACGCTGCTTAACAGTTCAGTACTGAACAATGTCGGGGTCGGCCTGTTTGTGGGAACGGGATTACTCGTCAACTTTAACCTAGTCAACACATCTTTTGATTTCAACCACTCCTGGGCAGTTCAGAACGGGACAACAACCAGCCAGAATGCCGTGAGTTTTGTGAACGGATACATTGTCCAACCGAACCAGTGGATACAAAACTACGGCCACATGAATTTGGACGGCGTGTATGCTACGGACGGAAGCGACTCTGGCACGCTGGGCTACCTCATCGACAACGAGAATGAATCTTTCACGGTGACCGGCGGGGAGTTCTTCAATGGCGGAAGCGGAACAACTCTAAATTCGGCTGGAGTAGGCAGTGTCTGGCTCGGAGCTCTGGTCACGCCAGGCCTTACGGGCCCGGTCGTGGGGTTGATTGACCGGTTCGGAGACGCCGGCTTCGCTGCACTCACTGCCGCTTCCGCGGTCGTCAGTGGCCCTGTAGAAGGAACGTTCCTCTCTGCCGACGCCCTCAACCAAAATACTGCGGACCATCTGGCAGGCACATCAGCCTGCTCGTCCGGCACTACGACAATCAACTTTGGTGCCACCTACCGTTCCCAGCCTGTGATTCTGCTCTTCGATGAGACAACGGCCGGCGGCGTCAAACTATCCGCCAAGTCCACTTCCGGGTTTACTGCGACTTGCACTGCAGCCTCAGACCTGTTCGATTGGATTGTGATCGGAAATCCTAACTAACGAGTAAATATGGGAACCGGGGAAAGTTTTCGGGCGATCCAGCCCGCTGCGGGGGAGCACAAGACTATTGCGAGACGGTCTCTCCTGGAATACCGTAACAAGTACATCTTCGACGATCTGGCGAGCTCCGACCAGCGTTATTGATCTGCTAACCTAGGCCGAGCGCTGCGAAGTTCTGACAAACAGGTTGCCCGCGGATATTCACATTGGAAAAGCTAGAATACCTCTGCCTGGTTGGAAGCCTTGCGTTTATGGGCGCGGACCGCATCGACCTTTTGGCAGGACATGGTTTTTTTAGACTGACTCCATTTTTGCTTTTTGCCTCGCTCGCTGTCTTGATTCGTCTCCTCATTATGGGATTACGCGGAAGCTTTCAAGTCGCGATGAGCCCGCCTTTTCGCCGCCAAGTTCCCTACCTGGTTGTCTTAGCACTGTTCTTGTTTCTTGCGTTCACTTCAACCCTTTTTGGTGAGGACCCACAGCGGGGGCTAGTGGCTCTTTGCGGTTTAGTGCTTGTGTCTGTCTTGGGATATTGCGTCTCAGTGAGGATATTGGCAGATCCCGCACCTGAAAAGTTGGTTGTACGCTCGGTCACAATTACCTTGGTCGTATGGCTGATTTTTTGCATTGGAGGCTACATCGCTTGGAGCCATGGAGTCATCCGTTTGCAGGAAGAAGCCAGCTCGTCCATTGAATCCATGTTTGCGCCCACTGCAACATTGTATTGGATACCTCGGCTGTCAGGCTTCTGCCTCGATTCAAACCGCGCTGGCTTCATCTTGGTAATGTATTTGGCATTGCTTGATCGATTTGCCGCCAAAACAAGCTACACGCGTTTCCTTCGTTTTGCCATAGCCTGCTTTATTTTGCTCGCTGTATCGAGATCTGCCATGCTCTGCTGGATCGCATATTACTTATTCACCAGCGGATTCTGGAAGCGTTTGAGGAATCCCCGAGTGGTTGTGAGAGTGGCGGCACTTGCGATCGTCTGCTTGGTGATTGGTTTCGTATACCGGCAGGAAATAGCTGGCCTTGCGGAGCTGTTGCAACTTTCCGATATCGTATCCGACCGGCTCTCGAGCGATCCAGGAAGCACGGCAGGAAGTCATTTTCAGTTGATACAGAGGGGCTTCGAGACTTGGACAAGATCGACCCACACCGTGGTGGCAGGCATCGGATTCGCGGGGGCTCACAGAGTCCTGGGCGACTTCTTTGGGGATGTTAAATACGCGAATTTTCACGACATGTATGTGTCTGTGCTTGCGGAACTCGGATTACCGGCGTTCCTTCTTTTCATGATCCTTCTCGGATACCCGATCATTGGAAGGAAAGGCGCAGCGCCGTTCGTCGCAGCGATCGCGACCTTTAACGTGTTTCTTCAATCCTTTTTGGAACCGATATTTTGGGTTGCTCTTGCACTCGTTTGGTCATTCGAACTGAAGCGCCGGCGAGCTCGAGATTCAGCCCCAGGTAGTGTGGCTACATCCTAAGCACATTTGGCACATGCAGCAAATTTTCCTCACGATCATTTTCGCAGCTCATCGCCTCTGAAGCTGCGCCTTATCGATGCTTACCCAGCACCTTGGTTGGCGCATATTCCCGAAGATATCTTTCCACGACATATTCTTCCTGAAAGGCGCTGAGTTTTGAGGCATCTGGGACTTTGCCTTCACGCCATCGTTGAGGTGACGTCAACGCCAGAGTCATCTTCTGAGCTAATGCATCCGCATTCCCCGCCGGAAAAAACTCAACGGCGCGGGCGAGCTTTGCAATTTCCGGGATTCCTCCGGATGATGCACAGATCAGGCCTTTACCTGCATGAAGGCTCTCAACGCAGACATAGGGCAGCGGCTCGGCCCAGAGCGATGGGAGAACTACAACATCAACCGAGGAATAGAATTTCCCGGCATCCGTAAATCCCAGCCATTCAATTCTCGGATCTGGGAATCTGTTCGCCATAGTCTTGACGTAGTCATCGAAACCCCTACCTGCAATCTTCAATTTCCAATTCGATGGATGCAGCTGTTTAGTGGCTGTTAGGAGCGTTTCAATGCCCTTCTCCTCCTCAACCCTTCCAATAAAGCCGAAAATTAGCTCGTCAGACAGCTGTGCACCGCTCTGCGTCCGCGGAAGCAGCAATTTGTCCGTACCCTGAATGTTATAAATCACTGTTGCGGGCAGATCTTCGAAATAATGCCGCCTGATATGTTCGTCCAGGGCGTGTTGGCTGACGGATACCACTACATCAGGCAACCGCGATAAGTCTCTTCTCTTGAAGGTCAAAGCCTTGCACCTCAAACATCTTTTCTCACAGTTTCGGCCCTTACGAAACAAGGTGCAGCGCGGGCACATCAGATAATAGTCGTGCACCGTATGCACCAGGCGCACTTTTCTACGGCTCACTTCCCGCCAAGCGGCCACGGAAAATCCACAGACATTGTGGGTGTTTACGACATCGGGCATTTCGGTGTCCAAAATCTTGCCGATCCGGCGAGCCGCCACTGGGTTCCACATTTCCCGAATGTGCCATGCGAAGCGATAGAAGACGTTTGGTTTCTTCTTCCGGTCAAAGGGCCAGTAGAAATTGTCCAGCGGGAGGCGATAGACGCGCACTCCATTCCGATTCTCGACGACTTCGCTCGATCCTGGGTACAAGCTTGCCACTACCACCTCATGGCCGCGACGAACCAGGGCTTCCGCCAGTTGCGCCGCCGCTTTTTCGGCGCCGCCGATAACATGGGGAGGATACAGCGTGCTGATTAGAAGGAGTTTCATTTTCTGCTTGAGATGCGATTAGTCACGTGCTCGATAACCTGGTTTGCAAATATGATCTCCACCGAGTGATCTTTGATCGGAAGGCACAACGCATCTCCGACAAAATCCGGCGAGGTGTTGACCATTCCATGATCCATTCCCTAATACTGGGCTGTGGGAAATAGATCACGGTATGGCTTGTGTCCACAGCCAATATCCAGGACCTTAGGGCAGTCACTACGATGCGTTGCAGCGCGGTCTCTGCAGCCCTTTCAATAGTAGGCCAGAAGATACGAGCGCATGCTGTTCGAGATGCGAGGCGTTCATAGGGAGCTAAGGCTCTTGAGCAAAGAGTGTGCGGCGGCGGATAAACTTGGCCGGCACCCCAGCAAAAACGGAATGATCTGGAACATCCTTGGTGATTACTGACCCAGCTCCGATAACAGCCCCGCGCCCGATTCGCACGCCCGGTAGGATCACGGAATTTGCGCCGATCCATACGTCGTCCTCGATGTTTATGGAAGTCTTCGTCCTGTCCCATGGAGCGTCAATCATGAACTTCGAAGTCTCTGTCGTATGATTAGTCGCCACCAACGTACAAAACTGGGAAATCTGACAGTGACTGCCGATATTGATTTCCCCGCCGGCAGCGCGAAGATTATTGTATTCGTTGACAGCCGTGTGCTCTCCAATGCGGAGGCGGCCGGCTAATCCAAATTCGGACTTTACGATCAGCAGGGTGCCAAACCCCACCGCACTCCCGGATCCTATTGATAGCAGACAATCCGAATCTTTCTCAATTATTACCCCTCGGCCGATTCTGGCGCCGCTTGCCGCGAAATATCCTCGCCACCATTGCTGTTGGACTAGCCTGACGAGCGACTTGCAAATGGCGAGTAGAAATCCAAAGAAAATCCGCATTCTGGCACCCAAGTCTAGTCGCTTGCCCCGTGCGTGACAAGGCAACCTTGTGGATCCTGGATCCAACGATCTTCGCAACTGCGTTTCTACTAATGTCAATCCTTCGGACTTGAAAAAGACATCGTTCGCACTACCGAGTCTGAAAGAGATTGCAGTCGCAAAATATCCCACAACAATGCCTTCAGTGCCATAGCGCCGGCCAAAAAAGTGGCTAGAAGCTGACGGTGAGGCCTCGCGCTGGTCCTTCGGATTTTCCGCTGGCGGCACATTGCCGAGCGGAAGCTTCATCTGCGGGGCGGAGCGACTGTGCCGATCGCTTCATCTAAGGCCTCCTTGGGGATTGTATGCAGGGAAGCTCTATCGCAATCGGCGGGAAGAGGCAAACTCGCGAACCGGTCGCGAAGTTCAAAGAGAGTTTTTACAGAAATCAGCGGAGGCTGAGTGAAAATTGCGAACACCCCGGATTCAACATCCAAGTCGGATTGGGATAAATTTTGCCGTTTGACTCGCAATCGATGCGATCGCCGTCACGGCTCTTGCGCGGTGAACGAACCGGGAGCGAAGAATTGAAGAGTGGGGGCCAACCGTAATAGATCGTTACAGTCTCGAAATCATACGCATTATCTAGCTTGATCGGTCGCACAAACTGATGTTCATTATCCTACCAATCGTCGAGCGTAAGGCTTCAGGCGTGAGACTCGGTTGCGGGCTCAGCAGGCTTGCGGCGGGCAGAGAGCAATCCCGCGGTTACGCCTAGTGCTTGTGCACACGCTCGCGACGCCAGCAGCGCCGGAGACAGCAGCCCGACGATCGGGTCCTTTAGGATGGCGCGCCGCGCAAATGGCAGCGTGCTGACCAGAAAGGCGGCGAGCACCAGCGCTGATCCCGGCACTGCGGGATGCAATATCAAGTCGCGAGGAATCGCCAATAGCAGTGCGGGCGCCAACAGAAGCTGGAGCTTCATAACCTGCGGCGTGTGGCTGTCCTTCACCGCCTTGTTGGGGTTTTTGCGGACGGCGAGCACGCGCCAAAAGGCGAATTTATACTTCTTCTTAAGGTATTGCCAGAGCGTCTCCGGATGCGTGTGGTACACGACCGCGGTCGTGGCGAACTTCATTATCCAGCCCTTCGCGGACATGCGGTAGGAGAGCTCCACGTCCTCCGCGCAAGCCACCGGAAAACTCGTGTCGTAACCGTTTATCTCAAGGAACCGGTCACGGCGAAAGCCGGCTGAATAGGTGTCGATGAAGTCGATGTGAGGAACATCTGACATTAGCCGGTATTTATCTTCGTACTCGATCTGCACGAAACGAGCGACCGGACGCTTTTGACGAGTACGGTAGACACCCTTCACTCCGACGACATTCGGATCTTTAAAGGGCTCGATCATGGCGGCCAGCCACTCAGGCATTGGCGCACAATCATCGTCGGTGAAGAGGATGATCGTTCCCCGAGCTTCCAGTGCGCCGCGATTGCGCGCCGCAGCGGGCCCGGCATTTGACTGGGTGATAAGGCGCACACCGGAGTATCGGGCAACAACATCTGCAGTGTTGTCGGTTGACCCATCATTGACCACTAGAATTTCTGCGTCTCGTCCCGCCGTCTGCTTCAGGAGTGCATCCAGGCAGTTTCCAATGCGAGACGCCCCGTTAAACGTTGGGATGATGATCGATACGGACATAGTCTCGATGCACCCTTTTAGCATGAAAAGATATTCGGCAAGCAGCTCCGGC
>Ga0182024_10013671_pt1 | contig 15797 bp, 14 predicted proteins | sample P32metaG_FD_120480 | JGI IMG/M metagenome (GOLD analysis project Ga0182024, IMG submission 120480) | Permafrost microbial communities from Stordalen Mire, Sweden - P3-2 metaG (Illumina Assembly) | ecosystem: Environmental > Terrestrial > Soil > Wetlands > Permafrost | place: Sweden: Stordalen... | reverse complement strand
TCAGGATTTCGTCGCCAAGCTCAAGGGCTCGTAGGCCAGGAGAATGAACCGTGGAGGAAACCGCCGCACCGCCCTCGCCATCCATGCCCCCCGCCCGATCCGCGACGCCTCTCTCCTGGCGAGTGGCGATTGCCCTGGCCATCGTCCTCATCGCCGTGGCCGCTTATGTCCTGCAACCGCACATCGGCGTGCGCGGCCAGGCCTTGACGGGCGTCTTCTGCTTCTTCGGTCTGGTAGCCGCCTGCTCCACCAATCTGCGGGCGGTCAACTGGCGAACCATTGCGTGCGGCATCGCGCTGCAGGTTGTGCTCGCGGTGCTGGTGCTGAAGGTGCCGGCGGTCTATGAGGGGTTCAGGAAGGCGGGGACGGTTGTCAATGAGTTCATCGGCTTTTCCGACAAGGGAGCGCGCTTCGTCTTCGGCAATCTCGCCGACTCCAGGCCTCCTGAGAAAGGTGGTACCTGGGTTGGCCTCTTCGGCGCCAATTACCTGCCGCAGTTCGCCTTTATTGTGCTGCCCGCCATTCTCTTTTGCTCCGCATTATTTACCGTTCTGTTCCATTATGGCGTGCTGCAATGGTGCGTCCGCATCATGGCGAAGGCGATGGTCTATCTGATGGGCACGAGCGGTGCGGAAACGCTGTCCGTCTCGGCCAATGTTGTCATGGGCATGACGGAAGCCCCGCTCATCGTCAAGCCATATGTGCCGCGCATGACCAGTTCGGAACTGTTCACTCTGATGGTGAGCGGCTTCGCCCACATTTCGGGCGGCATGATGGTGGTCTACATCAGTTACAAGGCCGACGCGGTGGCCGTGCTGACAACCTGCGTCATGGCCTGCCCCTGCAGTCTCTACCTGGCCAAGCTTTTCATGCCCGAGACCGGCACTCCCGAGACCAGCGGCACGGCCCACACGAAGTCCGAAAAATCGCCCTATGTCAACGGCATCGACGCCATGGCCAGCGGTACCACCGATGGCCTGCGGTTGGCCCTGAACGTTGCCGCCATGCTCATCGTCTTCATCGCGTTCGTGGCCATGTTCGATGCCCTGCTCACCGGGATCAAGCCGAGTCTGATCTGGCTGGGCGTGAGCCCCGAGACCTTGCCCGCATGGATGGATGACTTGACGCTGAGCAAGGTGTTCGGCTGGCTCTTCAGCCCGGTCGCGTTTCTCATGGGCGTTACCCTGGACGATATCCATCATGTTGGCAGCTTGCTCGGCACCAAGCTGGCACTCAACGAACACGTTGCCTTTTTGCAAATGAAGGACTGGATGGCGGACCCGGACTTTGTCATGAGCGAACGATCCTACAAGCTGGCGGCGTTCGCTTTGACGGGTTTCGCCAATTTCGCCTCGGTCGGCATTCAGCTCGGCGGCATCGGCGCCATGGCCCCGGAACGGCGTCACGACCTCGCCCGGTTCGGCGGCCGGGCGCTGTTCGTCGGCTTCGTGGCCACGCTGCTGAACGCGGCGATTGCGGGCGTGCTGCTCGAGTGAGTGTAGTCCTCACGCTCCGCGTGAGGAAAGGGCGCAGCCCTCAATAACCCGAGTGCCTGCCGGAATGTCAATTTTCTGACTTGCCCGTCAATCGCTGGATTCCCTCAACAAGTGCGCACATCGGGAAAGGATGCGGGTTATTGAGGGCTGCGCCCTATCCTCACGCGGAGCGTGAGGACTACACTCGTTGCCGAAATCCTCGTGAAAACCTAAGCTTCCTGAGAGTAGATGAGTCCCCACCATCCATCATTTGGACGGCTTTTCGTTGCGCTGCTTATTCGCCGCCTCGGAAGTTACGGGTTTCGCCAAGACCGGCGGACTGGCTGATGTTGCCGGCTCCTTGCCGCGCGCCCTGGCCCGCCGCGGCGTGGATATGGCCGTCATCCTGCCGCTTTATGGCAGCGTGCGCCGCGGCCCGGCGCCTCTCGAACCGACCGAACATGTTTTCACCATTCCTTTTGGCGACCAACCGGTGACCGGCCGATTGTGGCGATCGACGCTGCCGCAATCGACGATTCCCGTCTATCTCGTGGAACAGAAGGAATTCTTCGAGCGCGACGATCCGGCTCTCGGGCGTGGCCTGTACCAATTTACCAAGACCGATGGCACACGCGCCGATTACCTGGACAACAGCCGGCGTTTCGCTTTCTTTAGCCGGGCCGTCCTGGAAGCGGTCAGGCTGCTTGATTTTTGGCCCGACGTGCTGCACATCAACGATTGGCAGACCGGCCTCGTGCCAGTTTATCTGCGCGAGATCTACCGCCAAACCAAACCGCACGATCTGCGGCAGCGCTACGAACGGATGCGCACCTTGTGCACCATCCACAACCTCGGCTATCAGGGATTGTTCACGCATCTCGACATGCCGGTGCTGAGTTTGCCGTGGAAGCTGTTCAATTACGAGCAATTGGAGTTTTATGGACACATCAACTTTCTCAAGGCGGGCATTGTCTTCGCCGATCTGATCAACACGGTCAGCCCGATGTATGCCCGCGAGATCCAAACTCTGTACTTCGGCTGCGGTCTGCAGGGAGTGCTGCTGCAGCGTGCCCGGCAATTGTGCGGCATCGTCAACGGCGTGGACTACCATCGCTGGGACCCGGCTCACGATGCGCACCTGGCGGCCCACTACGATGCGGACAGCGTGGCCCCGGGCAAACCGGTATGCAAGGCCCATTTGCAAAAAGCCTGCGGTCTGGCCGTGGAGCCGAATACGCCGCTTCTTGGCATGATCTCCCGGCTCGTGGATCAAAAGGGCCTGGATCTTCTCCTCGAGGCGGCGCCGGCGCTGCTTCGCCAGGGGCCGCAGCTCGTGGTCCTGGGCGAAGGCGACCCCGCGTACCACGTCGCTTTGCTGAAGTTGCAGGAAAAGTATCCGGGGCAGGTCGCGGTCAAGCTGGTCCAGGATGAGAAGCTCGCTCACCAGATCGAAGCCGGCGCCGACATCTTTCTCATGCCGAGCCAGTATGAGCCCTGCGGCCTGAACCAGCTTTACAGCCTCAAATATGGCACGCTGCCGGTGGTCCGGGCCACGGGCGGGCTGGCCGATACCGTATTCGATGCCAGCAACAAGAATCTGGAGGCGGGCAAGGCGACCGGGTTTGTGTTCGTCCCCTACGCCGCCGCGGAGTTTCTGGAAGCCGTGAGCCGGGCGCTGGATTGCTATCGCCGGCAGCCGCGAACCTGGGTCGCATTGCAGCAGACCGGCATGCGTCAGGATTGGTCGTGGAATCGCAGCGCCGCGGAATACGAGGGGTTGTACCGGCGCTTGGTGAACACGCGTTGACGCCGCTTGCGGCGTAGCGTCCGCCGGAGCGACATGCGAACGCTACGCCGCAAGCGGCGATGATTGGCGGTCGCATCGCGTTGGACTACATTAACCGGGTCGAGGCACACGCACCACCCAGGAGACTCCCCATGCCGCCGCAACCACCCGCCCCGGAAAAAATCGTCCTGCCCGGAGTCAAGAACGTCATCGCCGTGGCCAGCGGCAAGGGCGGCGTCGGCAAATCGACCGTGGCCACGAATCTGGCCCTGGCCTTGCACATGCTCGGCCGCCAGGTGGGCTTGCTCGACGCCGACATCTATGGGCCGAGCATTCCGATCATGATGGGCGTCAAGGAAATCTTCGATCCGAACACGACGGCGTTTCCGCTCGATCGCTATGGGCTCAAGCTCATGTCGATGGGCTTCATCGTCAAGCCGGAAACCGCGATGATCTGGCGTGGCCCCATGGTGCACAAATATCTGACCGTTTTTCTCACACAAATCAACTGGGGCGCCCTCGATTATCTGGTCATCGACCTGCCCCCCGGCACCGGCGACGCCCAGCTCACCTTGACGCAAACAGCTCCGCTATCCGGGGCAGTCATCGTCACCACGCCGCAGGAAGTGAGCCTGATCGACGCCCGCAAGGGACTGGAGATGTTTCGCCAGGTGCGCGTGCCGGTGCTCGGCATCGTCGAAAACATGAGCTACTTCGTCGGCGCCGACGGCCAGCGTTACACGATCTTCGGCCAGGGCGGCGGCAAGAAACTGGCTGACGAAGCCGGCGTGGCCCTGCTGGGCGAGATTCCAATCGAACCCCGCGTCGCGGAATGCGGCGACGCGGGCGATCCGATCGTCCACAAGTATCCGGATTCTCCCGTGTCCGCGGCCTACTTGAACCTGGCCAGCACCGTGGCAAAAGAGATTGCGAAGCTCGGCCAGCCGGAGAGTTTGCCTGGACTGCAAATGTAGCTGGCGAGCGGGGGGCGTTAGCCCCCTGGTTTGGGATTCATACCAACCAGGGGGCTAACGCCCCCCGCTCGCCAGTCCAAAGAATTATTTGATTTTTCACAATTTATTCGTTGACAGCGCTATTAGGGGCTGCTAGCTTGAGGTTGTCCTTTGCGCTGGAAGCGCATGCTCAAGAAGAACGGGGACCCCAAACCAAGGATGGCGAGGTGCCTCTCTGCTCCCCAACATAGGGTACGGCTGAGAGGTTTTTTGTTGCGGGTGAATCACATTCGTGTTTTCCGCACCCTTCGCCGCCCGTCTGGACAAGGATGAAAATCATGCAAGCACAACTGCTTTCCACCAGTCTGGTTTCTGAAGAAGAACGTCTGGAGAACTTGCTCCAAACACGTTTGGGCAATCGCATTCGCGATCTGCGCGTGCAGCTTCACGATGCTGGCCTGATTCTTCAGGGCCGGGTCAGCACCTATCACGCCAAGCAACTCGCCCAGCACGCGGCCATGGAGCTTTCCGAATATCCGATCCTGGCCAACGAAATTGAAGTGTATTAGTGGGACGGCCTTCCCAGGCCGTCCAAGCAGCAGCGCTATTTGATCAATCGCGCATCTCCCCAGTTCACCTGTCCCTGCACGTCGCCGAAATCCGCGTACTCCACGGCCAACGTCAACTCCCTCACCCCCTGAACGTTGCATCGCAATCGCAGTCCCCCATCCTGCCATCTGCGCACCGGGTTGATTTTCGCAGCGGGTTCTCCAGGGAGACCGGCGCTTGCCAGGTCTTGTTCCTTGCCGTCCAGCAGAACCTTGATGCGAACCTGACCGAGCCGGCCCTGAAGCTCATCCAGGCCCATGGCTGCCTCGAACCAGCGGTACTTGCCGGCCAGCTGATAGGACACCTTGCTCTGGCTGTGCATGCCCAGTCCCTTGTCGAACGTGTCCGGCCCCAGCTGCAGCGGTCGGCCCGATGCGCTGCGATCCTTGCCGAGCGGCCAGGAGAGTTTCAAGAAAGGGGTGCTCTCATATTTGCCGGGCAAATCCGATAGGTACACCGCGGGGCCCTGGCGAACGTCGATGGCTCGGATTTCTGTCAGCGGCACCTGTACCTGGGGACCACCAAAGATGGGCTTGCCGGACAGGTACCGCATCGTGTCCTTGGGGGTAGCGGGGGCATCCTCCAGCTGTGGCTGCGCAAGTCCGATGCGGCCGCCGCCGGCGAGCACAACATGGGCATAAGCGCCCTTGACGCGCGGCGTGCTGCGAAATTCGCTGCTCATGGCGATGGCCCGAATCTTGGCGAGCGGCACACGTGTTTCTTGCCCCGATGTTTCCAGGGTCGCTCCAGCAGCGGCGTCCAGGCTTTTCAAGACGCCTTCCAGCCGGTCGCCATCCATGAGCAGCAGAAGATCGCGCGGCCGAGTCTCATGCTGCAGCCGAGTAATGAGAGATTCTTGATCTTCGAAGGCCGCCGCATCGCCGAGACAGAGCACGGACGCGTAGTTCACCGATACGTGCAGTGAATCCCGACTGCGAAGAGGCGCCGCCGGTCGGAAGTACAGGCGATCTTGCTCGAGCTTCCACGGCCCTTTGAGATCGATGGGAATGCGGTCGCCGTTCGTCAGTACGAGCACGTTTTGGTTCAAAAAGCCGGGTAACGGCTGCGTGGCATGACGGATCGCCACGACGCCGCCGGCGGGCACATTCTTCGGGGCGTAGCCGGTCGTGCTCAGGGACAAATCGCCAGCCAGCTGACCGAGTGGGGCGGGCGACAGTGGGCCGTCAACGGTGTGAATGATGAACGATTGGCCGAACACGGGCGTAGTGAAAAGCAAGCACGTTAGCAACCAGAAGGTTCTCATGATCAACCTCCACGCCGCGGGGTGAGGTACTCCGAACCCCGCGGGTCAAGCGTGCAGGATCATGATCCCGTAGCGATTACCCGCGGGGTTCGGAGTACCTCACCCGCGCGGCGTGGCTATTTCACCACGGGCAGCACCTTGAGCGGGGCACGCTTTTCTTCGCGTTTGCCGAAGATTTTGCGCCAGATCCACATGATCGGATCGTAGTATTCATCGACGACGCGTTCCTTGAGCGGAATGATGCCGTTGTCGGTGATGTGGATGTGCTCGGGGCAAACCTCCGTGCAGCATTTCGTGATGTTGCAAAGGCCGATATTGAGCTTGTCGCGCAGCAGCGGCAAGCGATCCTCGGTGTCGAGCGGATGCATCTCCAGGCTGGCGACGCGGATCATGAAGCGTGGGCCGCCGAACATTTCGGCGGGGACTCCGGGGGCTGACGCCCCCAGCTCGCTTGCCTCGCCGGTCTTGTGATGATCGCGAATCACGTGGCAAACGTCCTGACACAGGAAACATTCGATGCACTTGCGAAACTCCTGAACGCGATCGACTTCCTCCTGCCGCATGCGCCAGGTGCCGTCCGCCTCCTTGGGCCGCGGCTTGAACGGCGGGATCATCTTGTTGACCTTGTAGTTCCAGGAAACGTCGGTGACGAGGTCCTTCATGATCGGAAAGGCCTTGATCGGCTGGAGAATGATCGGCTTATCGGTGGGCACGGTATCCATGCGCGTCATGCACATGAGCCGGGGTTTGCCGTTGATCTCGGCCGAGCAGGAGCCGCACTTGCCGGCCTTGCAGTTCCAGCGGCAAGCCAGATCGCCGGCCTGCGTGGCCTGGATCTGGTGCACGCAATCGAGCACCACCATGCCCTCGCCGATCTCGGCAGTGTAGTCCTTGAATTCGCCGGCGGTCTTGTCGCCACGCCAGATACGGAAGGTTGCGGTTGCCATGTAAATCCTCGAATTAGGGTTTGACCTCAAGCATGTAATCCCAGGCCCCGCGACGATTCTCGCGGCGCACCAGCTGAAACTCATGGGCGAAGACGCGCGAACGATGCCAGCCGCCCTCGACCGAAAGCGGGACGTAGCCGGCCTTGCGCCAGCTCAATATCTGGAACTTAATTTCTTCGCCCCGAGCGTCGATCAGCCAATACTCGCGGATTCCCGCCCTGTGGTACGCCAGCCGCAATTGTTTCGTGTCCTTGGTCACCGAATTGTCGCTGACGATCTCCATGACCCAGTCTGGTGTGCCCTGGAGGATCATCTCCCGGCCTTTTCTTTTGACAAAGCGAACTCGGCCGGACTCGGTCGTCGCCCAGAACACAGCCACGCCGTCCGGGTTGTTGGAGACCTTGGCTTTCTTGTTGCGGACGAGAACCCCGTCCGGAAAAAACTCGCCCAGGTCTTCCGCGCGCATCAGGGAAATGAGCGTGCCGAAGATCGCCGCCTTCACCAGCACATGGCTTTGAATCGCTTCTTCACTCATGTCCAGATAGACGATCCCACGAATGAAATGCGTTTTCATTTTCTCGGGAAGGCGTCCCAATTCCAGCCAGCGGTGGAAGCCCTCCCACGTGTGTGCATCCGGCGGGATGCATACCGTGTTCAACTCGGTTTCGTCCTCGGCGAGAAACCGCACTGGCAACGATATATAGCTGGCGGCGGTTGACATTTGTTAGGCTTCGTCCTGGTCCCTGGCTCGTTTGACGAGCTTGTCGAACTGGCTGACATAATCCGCATGGACGCGCTCGAGCCTGAGGCGAATGATGTCCGTCTGATCCGGATTGGCTCGAACCAACTCCACTACATCGGCGTCATCGCGGGCCCGGCCGGCGGCCAGCTTGAGTTCCATCAAAGCCGGCAGCGGAATATAGCGCAACGTGTTTCCCTTGGCGCCAATATCTTGCGGATGCGGAATCAAGGTCGGAGCCAGGTGATCGCCAGTCCCCGGCCGCCCACCTTCGGGCAGAATGTCAACCTCCACGCCCGTGTCTTTGTGGACCAGCTTGGGCCAACGGCCGGGAGCGACGGGAAGGAGCTCAAAACCCGCCACTGCCGCAACTCGCATGAATTCCTCAACTTGATTCGCTGCCAGGGCGATATCCACATCTTGCGTGACTCGGCCGACATAGCCATGACGCCACACCGCCCAACCGCCGGCAACGACCGACATGCAGCCGGCAACTTCGAGAACGTGGTCGATGGCCTTGATCACCCGGCCATATCGTCCTGGAAGATCCTGCGGTTCAAGCATGGTGGCTCTCCCCAGCCGCAACTCATCAGCCAGTCCCAGTCGATCGTCCAGGTATTCCAGAGTCATCGGCGTCACGAACTTCTCCAACAGCAAGGACAGTCGTCAAACGTCATGATATCCTTTTCACCCAGGATCATAGCCAATCCTTCAGCTCCTCAGCCTCCATATCGATGTCCCGCAAGATTTTTCGCAAAAGTCCGGGGCCGATGTCTTTTCCCTTGTGATCGGGAACGGTGGTTCTGCGTCCATCGGGGTGTTCGAACTGGCGGTGGCTTCCTTTCGACTTGCGTATCAGTATGAACCCCATTCGTTTCAGCGCCCGAATCAACTCTCGTGGCTTGAGCATCGGTATATCGGACAAGCTCACGCGTTCACCTCCACGCGCTGGACGCCGATGATTTCGGGCTGTTTGGGTATCTTCTTGCGCTTGGCCTTTAATTCTTGAAGGCACATCGCGATCACGTCCTTGATATTCTCGATGACCTCTTCATATGTCTTGCCCTGTGTGTAGCAGGCGCGTAACGCGGGGCATTCAGCGACGTAGTATCCCGCTTCGTCTTGTTCAATGACTACTTGAAAAGCGAGTTTTCGTTTCATGACGATTCCTCATACGCGAGGCAGAGCCTCGCTGGCAGTGCGTTCCCAGGCAGAGCCTGGGAACGAGTGGCTACGCCAGCTCATCCGGCAGCTTACCGTCGTTTTGCTCCTTGATCGCCTCCTTCAGGTCCGCCGGCATCTCGGGGATCTTCTCCCAGCGGAACTGCATGCGGCCATCGGCGCCCCTCCAGATCACGGTGTTGACCTTGCCGAAGTTCTTGTTGTCCTTCTTTTGATAGTCGTCGCGGAACTGGCCGCCGCGGCTTTCCTTGCGTTCGATGGCGGCGCGGGTGACGGCTTCCGAGACGGTCATCAGGTTGTTCAGGTCCATGCACGTGTGCCAGCCGGGATTGTACTCGCGATTGATCGATGCACGGGTCTTGCGAGCCCGGTCCCAGAGCTTTTCCAGGCCCTCCAGGGCGCGGACCATCTCGTCTTCCTTGCGAACGATGCCGACCAGGTCCTGCATCAGATCCTGCAAATCCTGCTGCACCTTGTAGGGATTTTCGTCGCCGGCCGGGCTATCGATAAACGAAAGGGCCCATTTGGCGGCGTCCTCGACCTGATCGTCCGACACTTTGCCGGCGGTTGTGTTATCTTTAGCATACTTCGCCGCGAATTCGCCGGCGCGCTTGCCGAGCACGAGCAAATCGGAGAGCGAATTACCGCCGAGCCGATTGGCGCCGTTGATCCCGGCCGCACATTCGCCGCACGCAAACAAACCCGGGATCTTGGACATCTGGCTGTCACTCTCGACGCGCACGCCGCCCATGACGTAGTGAGTGGTCGGGCCGACTTCCATCGGCTGCTTGGTGATATCGACGTTGCCGAGTTCCTTGAACTGGTGATACATGCTCGGCAGCTTCTTCTTCCAGTGCTCGGCCGCGCTGAAGGAGCCTCGCTTCTTCATCCACTGGGCGAAGGTGTCCAGCTCGAGCATGACGCCGCCGTGCGGGCTGCCCCGGCCTTGCTTGACTTCGCGGACGATGCAGCGAGCCACGTGGTCGCGCGTCAGCAGTTCGGGCGGGCGGCGCGAATCCTGGCCCTTGAACTTTTCGCCGAGTACGTAGAGGAAGCCTTCTTCCTCGTTGTCGGCCGTCTGATGCTTGTAGGTGTCGGGAATGTCGCCGAACATGAAGCGTTTGCCTTCACTGTTGCGCAGGACGCCGCCCTCGCCGCGAACGCCTTCGGTGACGAGGATGCCGCGGACGCTGGGCGGCCAAACCATGCCCGTGGGATGGAACTGGATGAACTCCATGTCGATCAGCTCGGCCCCGGCTTCGTAGGCCAGCGAATGGCCATCACCCGTATATTCCCAGCTGTTGCTGGTGATCTTGTACGCCTTGCCGATGCCGCCGGTCGCCAGCACCACCGCCTTGGCCCGGAAGATGACGAATCGGCCTTTTTCGCGGTAATAGCCCATCGCCCCGCAGATGCGGTCGCCGTCTTTCAGCAGACGGATGATGGTGCATTCCATGTACACGGAGATGCCTTGATGGATGCCGTGATCTTGCAAGGTGCGGATCATTTCCAGGCCGGTGCGGTCGCCGACGTGGGCCAACCGGGGATATTTATGGCCGCCGAAGTTGCGCTGGAGGATTCGGCCATCCTTGGTGCGATCGAACACGGCCCCCCACGCTTCGAGTTCGCGCACGCGGTCGGCCGCTTCCTGGGCGTGGAGCTGGGCCATGCGCCAGTTGTTGACGTACTGCCCGCCGCGCATGGTGTCGGCGAAGTGAACGCGCCAGCTATCGCGGGCATCGACATTGGCGAGGGCGGCCGCGATGCCACCCTCGGCCATGACGGTGTGCGCCTTGCCGAGGAGCGATTTGCATACCAGGCCGACGGAGACGCCGGAGGCCGAGGCCTCGATGGCCGCCCGCAAACCGGCGCCGCCGGCACCGATCACCAGGACATCGTGTTCGTGAATTTCGTAGTTGGTCATGCCGATCCTCTCGAATAACCTTCAAGCCCGCATGCGAGGTACTCCGAGCATGCGGGGTCAACACCCCGCATGCTCGGAGTACCTCGCATGCGGGCTTGCGTCTAAAGCAGACGAAAATCCTTCCAGATCCCGAGCGAACACCAGCGAATGTAAAAATCCGTGAAGCCGACGCTGAACAGCGAGAGCCAGGCCCATTCCATGTGGTGTTCGTTCAGCAGCGTGCTCCACTTCCAGAGCTTGTAGCCGGAGCGAACATTCTCGGGATTCTTGGGGCAGCTGAAGCAGTCGAGCCGGCCGCCGACAAGATGGCGGACCGAGTTGCAACCGAAGGTGAACCCGGCCAGGAGAATGACGTTGGCAACCATGATGAGCGTGCCGACGCCGATGCCGAATTGGCCGCTGTGAGGTATCGGGTTGCCGGTTTCATCTAATTTCGGCCACCAGAAGGCTAGCAGAGCGTCCCAGGCCAGCAGCAGCAAGAACACCAAGGCAATGTACATGAAGTAGCGGTGCAGGTTTTGCAGGATGAGCGGCAAGCGGTTCTCGCCCCAGTAGCTCTTGCGCGGCTCGCCGACGCCACAGGCGATCGGGTCGGCCCAGAAGGCGCGGTAGTAGGCTTTGCGGTAGTAGTAGCAGGTGACGCGGAAAAGGCCGGGAAAGGCCAGGATCAGAAAGCCCGAGGAGAACGGGAACCACGCGGGCAGCCAACCGGGCCTGAGATCACCCTGAAACCAGGCGTGATGGCTTTGCCTGTCGTAGATCAGCGGCGCATAAAAAGGCGACAGATACGGGTGGGTGGCTGGATTGTTGCGCTTGTGAAATTCCTTGTGATCGCCGGGCCAGGAGCGGATCTCGAAGTTGCCGTCCTGCCAGGCCGCCCAGGTGCCGTAGATGAGGAAGGCGGACAGCCCCAGCAGCGTCAAGACGGGCCCGATCCACCAGTGGTCCCGGCGAGCGGTGACGCCGAATCCCTCGTGTTTGTCCAGAGTGCTCATTTGCGTCATGGAGTTTACCCTTTCCACCTCGCGCAGGGTTCGTCGATCGGCGGAGGTCTACGGATTGATTTAGGACTCGGGGCATCGGTCCGCAACGGGGCTCGGGAGATTTCATGGCCTTGATCGGCAAAACGGTTAAGATATTCGTTTAGCCGCGACGCGACGTACTCGGAGCGGAGCGCGTTAACCGAGGTTTAACGCGCTCCGCTCCGAGTACGTCGCGTCGCGGCTAAACCAATGGAGCCAATCATGCGTCACACTCTCCCGTACATTGTTTTCGGAATTTGGTTAATATCCGCCGGCCCCGCCTTCGCTCAACAGCAGCCGCCCGAGAAAACCCCGGTCATTCTCGACACCGACATCGGCACCGACATGGATGACTCCTTCGCCCTGGCCCTGATTCTCGCCAGTCCGGAGCTGGACCTGCGCGGCGTCACCACGGTCGGCGGCAGCACGCAGACGCGAGCATTGATGGCGTGCCGTTTCCTGACCATGACCGGCCGGCGGCACACCCAGGTCGCGGCCGGCAGCGATCAGCAACCATCGCGGTCCATCACCAGTCTGTATCCGTACTACTACCATCCCGACGTCATCTTCAATCGCACGCGCCGGCCGGAGAAGGAATCCGCCGTCGAATTTCTTTACTCCCGACTCAAGGCCCAACCAGGCAAGATCACCATCATCGCCGCGGGACCGCTTGCCAATCTCGGCCGGCTCATCAGCGAAAAACCGGACAGCAAGCCGCTCATCAAGAAAATCATCTTATCGGAAGACACACTCGGCTGGGACGTTAAGGCCTCCCAGGCGGTGCTCAAGTCCGGCATTTCCCTGGTCGTGATCCCGTCGGACCACACCGCCAATCTAAGACTGACCGAGGCACAATGCCAGCGCATCTTCAGCCCCGCCACCGCCCTCACGCTGCAAATCCAATCCATGTACCAGATGTGGGACCAGCAAGGACCCACGCTGGCTGACACGCTGGCCGCCGCCATGAGCTTCAACCCAACCTTTTGCGACCTTCAGGATGCCCAGCTCAGCGTGGACAACAAGGGCCAGGTCCGCGTGGGCAACGGCGAAGCCAACGCCAAGGTCACGACCAAGGTTCGCAGCGACGCGTTCCTGAAGTGGTACGTCGAGCGGCTGTCGTCCTGCGTGTCCCCCTACAAGAGCCCGGCCAAGTTCGTCGAGCAAGGCGGCTTCCCCAATCGCGTCCACGTGGCGGAGGAATTCGACAACGACATCGAACGCCGTTGGTGGATGAGCGGCAAGGACGAGCTGAAGAACTTGCCGCCCAACAGCCTGCGCGCGGTCCGCGGCGTGCTCACGCATGACTTCGACGATCTGCTCGGCCATCCCAAGGCCATGCACACCGCGGTCATCTTCAATCCAGTGCCCGGGCCGCCCATGGGCAAGAATCCGCGCTTGAGCTTTCGCTATTTCCTCAAGGGCACCGATACCATGCGCGTGCAGATTTACAGCCTGACGAATGGCTACCATCGCAACCTGGTGCTGACGGGTTTGCCGCAAGGCCGCTGGGAATCGGGCACTGTGGACATGACGGTCGCACGCCGCCCCGACGGCACCGGCGGGCCGCTTTCGGAAGGCGAACGGATTGACGATATTCAGTTCTACATTGATCCGCCGACGGCCGAGCTGATCATCGACGATATCTATCTCTATGATGTGGCGGTGCCGGGCGAAAAACGGCCATTCCCGAAACGCATCTTCTTTACGGGATTGTTCGATTCCGGCAAGCAAGGCAAGGAGTGGCCCGGCGACTTCAACATTCTGCCGCAAAAGGGATTTTTCTGGAACGCCGCCCAGTCGGTCGAGAACAAGGGGCTCGGCCATCCGTGGATCCGCATCCATTTACGCGGCGAACGGGCCATGGGCGAGGTCACGCACCTCTGCTTCCGCTACCATCTCACGGGCGCTGACTCCATGAGGGTGGTGCTGCTCAATCGCACTTCGAACAAGCGCCATGCCGTCGCGCTCAACGGGCTGAAGAAGGAGATGTGGCAGCAGGTGACGGTGAACTTCAATGAGGTGAAAGGTGCCGGGCCAGTCAATGAAGAGCTTGTGGATGACGTGCATTTTCTGTTGCCGCCGGGAGCGGAGTTGATCGTGGATGACGTGCTGCTGTACGAGCCAGGGAAGTAGAGTGTAGTCCTCACGCTCCGCGTGAGGAAAGGGCGCAGCCCTCAATAACCCACAAGCTTACCGGAAAAAGCGTCTCCCACGGGGAAACCCAGAGGCTCCGGGGTCAGCGAGAGAATTCTTGCTTCGGTAAAGGACTGTGGTTACTGAGGGCTGCGCCCTTTCCTCACGCGGAGCGTGAGGACTACACTAAGGAGCTTTCGGCTTCTCGCTCGCCATCGGACTGACGACGATCTGGGCCCGCGGTCGCATGGCGGCGACGACGGCCTCACGCAAGCGATCGCTATACACCGCCCGAACGAACGGTTTCGCATCCTCGAACTTCACATCTTTGCCGTTCTTGCGATCCGTGGCCAGGATGAGATGGCAGCCGAACTCCGTGACCACCGGTTCGCTCATCTGATACGGCTTGAGAGCGAACGCCGTGCGCGAGAACGGCTCGACCATGCCGGAGCGGTCGAAATAGCCGAGAGCGCCGCCGTTCTTGCGAGACGGACACGACGATTCCTTGCCGGCAATTTCGGAGAAGACGTGCTCCAGGATCTTGACTCTTTCCGTCTCGTTTTGGCTCGCCGGCGGCATCTTGGCAAACTCCTGGGCGGTTTGCTCCTCGACCGCTTTCTTGAAGCCGGCCGCGCGGGCGATCGCCTGTTCCTGGGTCGTGCCCGGCTCGATCTTGACCAGGATGTGCCGGGCCTGGACGCGGGTGCCGTCGAACATCGTGACGTTCTTGTCGAACATGTCCTTGAGAGTCGTGTCGGTTGCCTGCTGTTCGACGAACTTCTCCCAGCGCAGAGCGCAGACGAGCTCGCGCCGCAGCTCCTCCTCGGTCAGGTGCAGTGTCTTCAGCACTTTCTCCAGGTCGGTCTTGTTCTTCACGGCCTCCCCCTTGATCTGATCGATTTTCTCCTCGACAAGCTTGGCATCGACCGCGATCTTGAGATGGAGCAGGTACTGATCGATGAGCACGTTGTCGATGAGGAAGTTGACCACCTCCTTGCGGGCGGTGTCGTAATCCCTGGGTTGTTCGCGGAGCAGGGCGCGGAAAATGGCCAACTCGGCAATCGGCTGGTTGTTGACGGTGACCGCAATCACATGGGCCGGCGGCGGCGTCGGAGCATCCTTGCCGGGCGGGAACTTCGGCGGCGCATCTTGCCCATGCAAGCAGATACCGACGGTGAACAGCGTTGCCAGGGCCAGGCTCCAGCGCGATTGAGCAATCATCTCACTTCACTCCTTGAAAATGAGCATTTCGGGCAAGCCAGGAGGGGTCGATGCCGCCTCATGCAGGCTTCTACCGGGCGGCGAATTGTAGCGAAGTGAACTTGATGCGCCGAGAGGAACTTTATGTCAGCAGTTTTGGGAGAGCCATTCGTCTCCACCTGGGCGATTTGCGTCATTCTTACAATGCAAGTAGTCCATTGTTGCAACACTTCGACCTTCGCAGCGAATCAGCTTGCCGACGAGCGCCAAACACAACTATCGTCAGCAAAATTAGTTAGGAACAAAGTCCAACTAACCGTCATTTCCGGCACAGACTTTGCTTTATCATTTCGCGTTCAACCCAACCAATCACGGGAAGATCAGCTTCCCCGCGTCCATATCATGCCTACAATCCCATCCCCCGATCTCTTCTTCGACCACCTGCTTCCCAAAGCAGGTGGCTCTTTTTTTTCGTGGGTCAGGATTCCGATTTCGTGGGTCAGGATTCCGATCCTGACGTACTATGCACCCGGTCAGGATCGGAATCCTATCGGAATCCTGAC
>Ga0182024_10013670_pt1 | contig 15798 bp, 11 predicted proteins | sample P32metaG_FD_120480 | JGI IMG/M metagenome (GOLD analysis project Ga0182024, IMG submission 120480) | Permafrost microbial communities from Stordalen Mire, Sweden - P3-2 metaG (Illumina Assembly) | ecosystem: Environmental > Terrestrial > Soil > Wetlands > Permafrost | place: Sweden: Stordalen... | reverse complement strand
ACCGACTCAAACCGAAGAAGGCTGGCCCAGAGTTCGGCCAAAACCCCTTCGATTTTGGTTCGCGCCGCAACGAAGGATCGGTCCAGTTCGGGACGCGATCGGCGTCGACTGGAACGCTCCCGCAGAGCCGCGAACACCCTCTCAGGCGAGAAGAGCTCAGTGGCAATCCGCTCCAGCCGCTGCGGTAAACCGCGTGATTGCCCCCCTGCTCTGGTTTCGCTGGGCAACACAGCCGCCGCGTCAGGCTTGTCACAGGCAGGGCTCAAGACGACGCCCGCAGCAAAGGCTGCAGGAATACTGTAACGGCCACCTCCTGCGACCTCCTGGCGAAAAGAAGCCGCCACACTTTCCAGGAAATCCGTTGCGGGCTGGTTCTTCTTCGTGGTGATCAAGTTCGCGATGACCATCGACAGCCCACGATCGAGCGAGATCTTGCCCAACTCCTTAAGCATTCGATGTTCCACGCCACGGTTCAACACCCGACAGCTCAGCAGGAACGTGTCAACCTCGAGCGCCTCGCGGACAGCGCCAAAGATCATCACGCCAACAAGGCCATAATCACCGAACCGGTCGCTGACCTCCACGATCCGGCATTCCAGGCCTGACTCCGGCAGACGTTGAATCTCCGCATGGGTACGGCGCACGGTTGTGAAGTTGAACTGATTGGTCCGCTGCGTAAGCTGAGCGACCCGGGATGTCTGTGCGGGCGAGGGCGAGGGCAGATTGACCTGAAGATTCAATCCCTCGAGAAAGTCCTGAATGGAGAGCGCCTGCATCTGGAACCGACTGCGCTCGGCCTCTTGCTTGTACATCACCGTCCGCTGCTGATCCTCGGATGTGACCTGTAGGCGGTCGAACGCCCAAACATGGCCGAGGAATAGGGCGATATCTTCCTCACGCGGCAACTCAAGCGCAAGAACCTCCGGGCATCCCGATCGCACCTCGGCGCACTCGAGAGGATTGTCATCGAGGAAAATAAAGCTATCCAACCCCAGGTTCAGTTCCTGAGCCAGCGACTTCAAATTCTCAGACTTTGGTCGCCAGTTGATTCGCCACGAGACGAGGTGCTCTCGTTTCAGAATCATGTCCGAACGTTTATCAAATACTTCGAGCACGTCGGATTCGTCGTTCTTGCTACACAAACAGAACAAAAATCCCTTGCCCGCAAGCCCCACCATCAACCGCTGCACGTGCCCCCAAGCCGGTGGAATTGCGACGCCTTCGACACCCTCTTCGCCGACAACCCCCTTCCAGATCGTATTGTCACAGTCCAGCACAATCACCTTGTAGGGCGGGCGCGTAATCGCATTGATCCTGCGAGCCAAAATCGTTGCCAGGACGACAAAGAAGAGCGGAGTGTAGGGGATGTGTCCAAGCTGGTCCCGCTCAAGGTCATAAGCTTTGTCGATCGGATACTTCAGAAAATCACTCGAGCGAATCAAATGGAGATTGGGAATCTGATGCTGCGAGCTTGCGATTCGCTCTTCGATCCCTTCGTATGCCGTTCGAACCGTTGAATCGGCCAGTACGACCGGTGAGCTCGGACAAAAGACGACGACCAATGGTACCGGAGATCGCGCCATCGCAGACTGTAAAGCGCCAATCAAATCCGCAGCGCTCTGGGCCAAGACAGATCCCGAGTTCCCATGGCCGTTCACGCCTTTGTGAAATCGTTGCCAGTCCTCAAGCCGAACCAAGACAACGTTGACGCCTCGCCGATTTTTCCCAAGGAGACTGTTCGGATCGAGAAGCTGCTGAAAGACCTGATTGTAAGGTGCGAATTCGATCGACCCGGGCTGCCCAATTTCCTCCATCCAGAACTCGAGCGCTTCTTGCACCGGTTCAGCCGTGAATGTCGCTGCAATCGCAATGCATTGCGCGGACGATCCCAACATCGCCCCGAGTCGCGACCGGCCATCATTCATGAGCATCGATTCAACTGCCATGAGCTCGAGTACGGGCGCCTCTAGGAATTGGTTTTGTACTCAATGAGAGCCTGGCGCCGCCCGATGAGCCGACTGTACCAGTATCTTATCGCGCCGACCGCGTTCGGGATGCGACCGAGCATGCAGGCCCCACCGTAGAGCCAGGAATCAGGCCATCGCATGCCACCCGCATGGAACCGGCGTGCGACTCGGAAAATCTGGAGAGGATAGGCTAAACCCAACAGCAGACTGGCACCACGCGTCGGCAAGGCCAGGACCAAGATGACGACAGGAAGGGCAATGCCCCAGTAGATGATACTGCGAACGTGATTAACCCAGTGTCGTTCAGGTACCGCGCCGTGCATTGCGGCCCCTTCTGCAAAGGCGTACCCCGCTCGTTCTGTGCGTTTCCAGAACTGGCCAAACCGGGTCATCGCAATATCGTGCAAAGTCATTTCGGCGTCGATCCGCAGAATTTTCCCACCATTTTGCCGCAAGCGAATGCATAGCTCCGGCTCCTCGCCAGCGATCAACGTAGGATTATAACCACCGACTTGCCGGAATGAGTCGATACGCATCATCGCGTCGCCCCCACAATACTTCGATTCGCCGATGGGCGAATTCCACTCGAAGTCGGCCAAACGATTATAAATCGACTGATCAGGATACCGCTCACGACGGCGCCCACAGACGACAGTGACGTCGGGACGACTCTCGAATACCGCTCTAGCGCGCTCGATCCAGCCGTCTACCAATTCACAGTCACCGTCGACGAACTGAACAAGGCGCACTTCAGGTTCGAGTTCAAGCAACTTGTAAAAACCGACGTTTCGCCCGCGGGCCATAGTGAACGGGAGCGCCATATCGAGCTCAACGACTTCTGCCCCTAGTCTGCGTGCAACATCAGTGCTGCCATCGGTCGAGCCAGAATCGACGTAAACAACAGTGTAACCTCTGCCGATAACAGAATTCATACAACGGCGCAGACGCTCTCCTTCGTTACGACCGATCACGACTACACCCAGACCATTCATGTCCACATTCGCTTCAAACGATGCCCAAATGACACGTCAGGCAAAAGGCCCTCAACCGAGGAACAGCTTGGACCATCTGCCAGAAGCGCAGCCTCCGCTATCGACTGAGATGCGTGCTGATCGAGTCGGGTTGGCGCACCCGCCCAACCCGAGAAAAGATCCACGAGCTTCCTGACCTGAACGTGAATATCATGCTGATCGGCGACCAAGGTCGCACCAGCTCGCCCCATGCGTTCCAGGTGGGCTGGATCAGCCTTCAGGGCCTCGGCCATGGCATCGACCAGCGGCTCAACAGCGCCAGCAGGAACCAGCCATCCGTTGACGCCCGGCTCAATCAGCTCAGGATGAGCCGCGATATAGGTGCTGATTACGGGTCGACCAAGCGCGAGCGCCTCGAAGAACACTCCAGGAAGCCCTTCAGCGAAACTGGGCAGCACCAGCGCCCGGCAGCCAATGAGCTCCTCGCAAACCCCTTGATTGCTCAGGTAACCGCTGATCCGCACCCGGTCTCTCAACCCGAGTTGCTCAATAAGAGCCTCGATGTCACCGCGCATCGGGCCGTCGCCCACGATTACCAGGTCCACGTCGATGCCCCTCTCGAGCAGACGGGCTACCGCCTGAACCAGGATTGCCTGGCCCTTCTGCTCGACAATACGGCCGACACTGACGAGACGCGGCGCTGCCGGGATCGGAGATGGACCACGATCCAGAAACATCTGGCTGACCCCGACGCGAACGACATGAATCTTGGACCAGTCGTGATAATCGGCCCAGCGGTAAAGCTGGCTCCGCGTGAACTCACTGATTGCGACCACGAATGCAGCATGATGAATCTTCTCGCGCAAACAGGTTGCACGGGCCGCATCAAACTCCTCGGGGCCATGCATCGTGAAACTATACGAAGGCCCACCCATCAGCCGGCAAAACAACGCAGCAGTAGCCGAGTTCGTCGCGTAATGTGTGTGAACGTGGTCGATCCCCGTGTCGGCAAACCAGGCTAGCAGCACACATGCTTCGGCCAGGTAAACAAGAGTTCGAAGCATTCCTCGTTCATCAATCCGACCAATATGCATCGCCATCGTTAACGCGCGAGCAAATTGTCTCGGCCGCGTCGCGCAAGTTCGCAATGTCGCTGCGATTAATCCCAATGCCCCGACATCAAGAACCGCACGAGTTCGCTCCCGTTCAGCTCGATCACTCTCATCGACTAAGTCACCTTCATAGCGCCGGAGTGAAAACCGGTGGAACGAGATTCCAAGCTCCTCGAGCGCGACCACCTCCCGCCGCAATGCCGTCTGACTGGGCATTGGATACCAGTTAAAAAGGTACGCAAGAGCCATGGCTGAAGATTTATTCAAAGCGTGGAGGGAATCTTGGAACCGAGCCTGACAGGGAAGAGCCTGGGTCTGTCAAGCCGTTCGACCGTACCCTTGCGGGTGGCGACGATGCCAGTTCCAGGCGGTCTGTACAATATCTTGAATATTCATATAGCGTGGCGACCATCCCAATTCGTCAATGATTCGCTGAGGACTGGCGATGAGCACCGCCGGATCGCCCGGGCGACGGCCAACAACTTCGTATGAAAGCGAGCTTCCGATGGCCTTCGCACAAGCCCCCAGGACCTCAAGAACTGTCGCGCCAGTTCCCGAGCCCAGGTTATAGGCCCTGCCCATGCCGGGCTCAAGGCTCTCGACGACCAGTTGGTGCGCCTGAGCCAGATCAGCAGTGTGAACATAATCCCGCACACAACTTCCGTCGCGGGTTGCATAGTCATCGCCATAAACCAGAACTTTTGGCCGACGGCCAACTGCGACCTGAAAGATCAGAGGGATCAAATGACTCTCGTGGCGGCGGTCCTCGCCGAAGTTACCATCAGCATCAGCACCAGAGGCGTTGAAGTACCTCAGTAGCGTGTAGCCCAAGCCATATGCCCTGGCATAATCCTTGATGAGCCATTCGGCGGCGAGCTTGCTGGATCCGTAGGGGGTATCAGGCGCTTGCGGTGAGTTTTCCCGCAAAGGCATTTCGGTATGAAACCCGTAAGTGGCGGCCGTGCTGCTGAAAAGAATCTTGCGCACGCCGGCGATACGCATGGCGTCGAGCACGCCCTTGGTACCACCGACATTGACACGATAATACGCTTCAGGATCGGCAATCGAGTCAGGCACCGAAGCCAGTGCGGCAAAATGCATCACGGCTTCGGTGCCGTGGGCTCGCAAGACCTCAGCCAATCGCTCGGTCTCAGCAATATCACCGACGATCAGGCGATAAGCGGCATCGGGCACCGCCGCGGAGTTACCCTCGAGAAGGTTATCGTACGCAATCGGATCATGCCCTCGTTCGAGCAGCCAGCGAAGACAGGCACTTCCGACGTAGCCCGCGCCGCCAGTCAAGAGAATCTTCATCGCACCGCCTCACGCTCGCTCAATATCACCGCTGCGGCGGCTGTAAGATCACGCAGAACCAAAGCACCGTTTTCGAGCGATTCGACATCACCAGGACGAGTCTGCCCCGACTCGAGCAAGATGCTCCGACACCCGGCGTTCAAACCGGCGTGAACGTCACTGATCAGGTCACCCACCATCCAGGACGCAACGAGATCCAGCTTCAGGTCGGCCGCCGCTTGCAGCAGCATGCCTGGCCCTGGCTTGCGATCTGGGTGCTCTATCACCGAGCGATCATCACCGCCGGGAGCGATCGGGCAGTAGTAAATCCCATCAATCGTTGCACCATGAGCTGCAAGTTGTCGTCGCATCTCGGTATGAATCTGGTCGAGTCGATCGAGAGTAAGCTTTCCTCGACCGATGGCCGACTGGTTGGTCACTAGTACGACCGCAAAGCCGGCGCGGCGGATTTTCTTGATCGCTTCAGCCGCTCCAGGCAAAAGGCGAACCAGTGCCGGATCACTGAGATAAGGAACATGCTCGATCAGAGTCCCGTCACGGTCAAGGAAAACCGCCGGCCTCTGAACCTGTGGACTTTTCGTCGGAAAACCTCTGAAGAAGAGATCTCGAGCGTCGCGCTCGGCGCGTTCTAGTGACTCATGAGTTCCGATATCGCGGTAATACCCGCCCCATGTCCAACCCCGCATTCGGCTCACAAACCGAGGAAGGACTTCAAAACCAAGATCGAATGCATTCATCTTGGCGATTTCCCGGTAGGCGGCAGCATCAATGATGTAGAGCCCTGCATTGGCAAGATTGCTCTTGGGGGCCTTTGGCTTCTCGACAAACGAGATGACACGCGATTCTTCGTCCAGCTCGGCAATTCCACAAGCACTTGGGTTGGGTGCCTGAAACAAAACCATGGTCAGCGGATCGGTGTGACTTCGATGAAATGCGATCAACGGTCGCAAATCAATGTCGCTGAAGTTGTCAGCATAGATAACGATGATTTCGTCGACATCATCAGCCAGATCCGCATTGGCAGTGACAGTGCCAGCAGAGCCTAGCAGTACCGGTTCAAATGCCTCGACAAGGCGCAACCGGTCTTCAGCATTGATCTGCGCGATGTGGACGCGCACGATCTCTGCCAAGGAGTGTGTGTTTATCCTGGCTTCCGGGACGCCGCATTCAACGAGACGCTGAACCCAGATATCAAGGAGTGGCTGCCCGGCGATTGGAATCAGGCACTTGGGGACCGAATCGGTCAAAGGGCGCAACCGCGTTCCTAGCCCTCCTGCCAGTAGGAGCGACTTGATACGTCCGGCACGACTCCCCATCAAGTGAGATTCCGCTTGAATTTTAATAGTGAATAAAAATGTTTCGACTACCGCACCGGCTGACCTTGAACGGCAACTCACGAGGCCGGCCAAGAGCCTCACGGATCGCGCGGTGACGCCAGGCTGGGGCGATCAGCAAGACAAAACCCCCGCCGCCGGCTCCGAGCAGCTTACCACCAATAGCACCGGCTCGACGGGCAGTTGCATACCACTCATTGATGTGATCGTTAGAAATGCCAAAACCGAGCGAACGTTTCAGTTCCCACCCTTCGTGCAACATGCTAGCGAACCGGTCGAGGTCCCCCTCCCCCGCCAGAGAATGCCGCATCTCGTCGGCTAGGTCACGCATGGCTCTGAGTACATCCACGCGATCTTTGGTGGCGCTAGACTGCTGTTCCAGAATCACATTGGCGTCTCTTGTCTGCCCGGTATACAGCAACAATGTTCTTTTTTCGAGCTCTGCTAACGTTTCAGCACGGCACGGCACAGGCTCAACATCGACGGTATCATCAGGATTGAATCGAAAATAATTTAGCCCCCCGAAGGCTGCCGCATATTGGTCCTGCCGGCCGATTGGCTTGCCCAGAACATCAATCTCAACTTGACAGGCTTGTTCCGCCACGAGCTTGGGACTAATAACCCGGTGTCGGTATCCATAAAGCGCCGTAAGTAGGCCGACCGTCAGACTGCTGCTAGACCCCATGCCGGTGCCCGAGGGAACATCGCCGATTGTCGTGATCTCGAGCGGCTCATCGATTTCAACCATGCGCATCGCTTCGCGAACCAACTCATGCTGAACGTCGTCGATTGTATGGGCCACCTCCGTGCGAGAGTAGCTGACACGAATCGTCGACTCGAACCGCCGATGGAGCGTCACATAAATATGCTGATCGATCGTTACGCTCAGAACAGCGCCGAATTCCCGCCGATAGTATGCAGGTAAATCAGTCCCGCCACCGGCAAAACTGACGCGATATGGGGTCTGTGATATAATCATTTAAATATCAAATCGTCAGAACAGATTTAGATCTCATCGAGATCCTGGTTCTTTTTCTTGTCTTTACCGGAGCCTCTGCGCGGCATCGCCTGGCTCTTGGTACCGACATCCGCTTTGGTGTTGCCCAGAAGAGGGATAACGGGCTGCTCGTCCTCAGACTCCTTGGGAACGAGCCACGACAGTACTGCGAGCTCGAGCCCGACAAGCCCTAGGGCCAGAGGCATCATCAGCAAACCAGTCCAGTCATGAGCCCAATGCCTGGCAGTTTCTCCCGTGAACAGATAATAGCCCCACCCGGTGGCTACAATGCGGGCCATGTTGCTAACCAGAGCGATCGGCACGATACTGAGAAGCAGTGCAATTCGTTTCCAGTTCGGAAGCGGAAGAAGAATCACGGTCGCCGTAACAGTGGCGGTCATGGTCATCAGCATCCGCAGACCATTACACGCAAGTGCCACGTCCAACCTTTCCGTGCCATGAACGGTAGTCAGATCGATGATATTTCCATGCTGAACCACCCACATTCCGGTAAGCTGAAGCAGGTAGTAACTACTTGATGTCGCAAATGATTGCAGTGGCAACGCAAGCGTGTTGCTGACCAGGTGCGGCAGGGGAAGCATGAATACGAGATAGGCAATCGCAAGCCAGGCACGCCGCAAGAGCGGCCAGCTACCAAACGCCCACATCAATGATGCAATCGCAGGAATTATGGTTGCATTCTCGAGCCCCTCTGAACCCCGCTCATAAGCGATGCCGCGCACGAGCAGTATCCCGACGAGGAAAACCCAACCCCACCACGGTGCCAAGACTGACTCTCTGGCCGCCTTTGGCTCTGGAATCGAGAGTTGCTGCCAGAGGATGTAGAGAGCAATCGGGATTACCAGGTAACCGTGATTGTAATTCGGATCGTCGTTCCAGATTTTCATCAAGGCGCGCAGATTGGGAAGGTAGGCCAGGACCAAAACTAGGGCCGCAGCTCCCGCGGCCCATCGCGGTGGCATTGAAAGGCGCTGATCCCAAAGTGTGCGCAAACCATACGATTCCGGGCTTTCTAGAGATTTAGTTATTGTCATTTCAGCCATATCTATAACCAGGTGTTAAACTCATCCTTGCATAAATCATATGCGATGTGATTCCGGCCTAAGAAAAACTATCGGCCCAACGTGAGAGTCCTGAGAGCATGCCCTGACTCTAAGCTAAGACGTGCCGATCAACGCCAAAACCGCGCGGACTCCGTCCCCATGGGTTGCAGTAGCATCCCAGTCGAGCTTGGCAGTCAATGAACTGTTAGAGACGGAACAATATCGCGTGTTGGAACGCGCTTACGACAACCAGATGGCAAAGTATCGGTGCAGCCGAGAGCTGATAATCATTGGGTCCTCAGAGCGAGCCAATTCCGCATTGCCTCAATGACCTATCGTGATTCTAGGCCGTATCGGACGAACTGGATTGCGATGATCGTCTCCTGCTGTAACTATAGCGACCATAGTACGAATTGGCGTTTCGCATGCCATTGATCACAGTTCCCATGATCGCGATTCCTGCGTTTTCGAGTTGGCGGCGGGCACGTTCGACCTGAGGAAACCGACTGATGTCGTACCGCGCAGCAAGGACAGCGCCATCAGCCCATCGGCCAAGGATCAACGCGTCAGGAACAGGCAGAACGGGGGGAGAGTCGATGATAATGAGGTCATAAAGCTGGCGTAGCTGCGTAATTAACAAACCGAGTTGTCGACTCTGAAACACTCTATTGGTGTCCGATATTGGGGTGCCAGCAGGGAGAAGATAGAAAGTTCCACCCTGAACCGGAATTACAACTTCATCGGTCGTAGCCTCTTCTTTGAGCACGTCGCTCAACCCTAGGCCTTCGGGCACATCGAGCAACGGACACAGAGCCGCCCGGCGAAGGTCAGCGTCAATCAATAAGGTGGACATCCCGGCATTGCCACATCTCGCCGCGAGTTGAGCAGCCAGCGTTGTTTTACCCTCGCCACCGACCGCACTTGTAATCAGCACACAACGTCCCGTGCCTAGCTCGGATGGATTGCCGCATACCGCGAAGCGAAGATGATCTAGCCGCTGGATAAATTGCTCAATCTGGTCGTCAGCCTCAGAGACGCTCAATTTACGAATTGCTCGGCTCGTCGGCAAAGGAGGCAATGCGTAGACCTCAGACCGCATGCGAGTCGAGAGAGCGTCAGGGTCAGCGATTCGCTCGCCTTTGATTTCCAGCATAAAGAACAAACCGAGAACTATGAACAACAGAACAACTGGCGCGACAGCGATGTATTTCAATCGCTTGTTGTTGGTGGGAATCTTTCTCGCGACGGCGGTGTCGACCTGGCTTACCCGGAAATCTTCCTGAGAAGCCTTGAAATTCAACTCCTGGATGTTTGTATTAAGCTGGTCTTCGCTTCTCAACAACGTAGCGAGCTGGCGGTCCGCAAAGGATGCTTCAAACGTGTCGTTGTTCGCGGTTTTTTCCTCGCCCTTCATCTGCTCGAACATGTCGGCTTGTTTTTTCTTTTGGTCCTTCAATGATTTCAGCTTCGCTTCAAGCTCATTGATGGTATCCTGCGAACGCGCGCCGACAGCCGCGGTTTTCAAGCGTGCACTGAAGTCCTCATATTTGACTTTCCAGAGAGCCGCGTATTGGTCCATCAGTTTCCGGTAGGCCTTTTCGGCTGCGAGGCGAGCTGGGTCGTGCCCTTGCCGCGCTATTCCTTTGGCGTGGTCCCGTTTCTCTTCTGCCTGCGCAATCTGTTCACTTAAGTCGATAACTTCAGGATCTTTCCTGAAGTCGTCTCGAATCTGCTGCTCGCGTTGCTCTTCCTGCCGCTTCGACAAAAGCGCCCCATCTCGTTCTGCCGCTTCGATCTCCGCTCGATACACGCTCAGATCCGATTCTATTTTGATGATTTCGAGATCGGTATTCACCATCTCGTCCGCTAACCTCTGCCGCGTCCCGTCAGGAATCTTAGTGAACGCCGGCTGCAAAGGTTCGCTGTCATCTTTCGGTATCTTTTTATTGAGATCCAGCAAGGGAACGAAACTGCCTTTGCTGACCAGTTTACGCAGCTCGGATCGCTTTCCCTCGATCTCTTTCTGGATTCTCCCTTGTTCGGTAATGAGGCTCGCTCGCAGAGTTGAGTTTCTGCCCCGCTGGTATTCACTGTTGTAGGATAGGTACGAGTGAACCACTGCATTGACAATCGCCGCGGCCTGGTCGGCATCTGCTAGCTCCAAGGCGACACGAATCAGGTATGCATCCTTCACTATCTTAACGTCCATGTTCTTGCGAAGATCGGCTTTCGGATCATCAGATTCCTTGATCGTGGGCAGATTAACGACCCGCGGGTCTGTAATAGCCTCATGGAGCACCCGATTAGAGGTGAGCAAACCAACTTGAGTTTGGAGGTAAGGAGTGACTTTACTGGTGTCGGTAGCTTCTGACCCAAACTGCCGAAAAAGTCCGGGAGAAACTGGTTCAACTTGCAACGTGCTAAATGCCTCGTAGGTTGGTTCAATGAGCAGATAGATCAAAGAAACAACAGGAACTGACGCCACAAGCCAAACCATGAGGATTTGCCACCAGTGGCGAATCAGTCCGCGCCAGAGGGTTTGAGAATTGATCTGGGCAGTTGGTGCAGCAGGTAAAGTTGCGAGATCGTCGGAAGACGCCCGAGGTAAGATCGGAAGCATTCGTGAAGTAACGGGAAACGGAGATGGCAGCTTGGATTCAGAGCTATCTATCGTATCCATCGTTGATGTATACCCAAGAAGAGAATCTGCTCGTGGACCTAATCACGCGTCCGCATAGCGGATGTTTGTCATGGACCTTGATAAGGTGACTCGAATGAGAACGCACCGCGATTCGAACGAACAGAAGAACGGCTCCGCGTTCCCGCATTCTGTAGGTATAAGATTGCGGGAGCTAAAGAATCGCGGCATGACACCGGAGTGAAGCAGATATCAAAGTCAATCCTCGATCAGGCAAGAGAGCAATCGTTTGCTAGACACAAATGTAAAGAAGAAAAGTCCACCCAAGCTCACGTTCAAGTTTTTTCCCAAAAACAGGCCTCTCGCGTCGAAGTCGGCAGCACACTTATTTCCAAACCGACTGGTCAAACTGTAATCGACCTCGATCGTCATAGTCAAATTAAAATCGCCTCGGGCAGGTGATCCAATTTCTCAGAGCAAATCTCGTGTTGATGGATCGCAACGCCCGAAGAAAGTCTTCGTTCGGGGGGTCAAGCGATTACCACTGACATTTTACCCATAGGCCTCAATTTAACCATACTTCGGGCTTGTGAGATAGAGGGCACAGAAAAACGACTTGTGGAGATGCGGCAGCGCACCGATCGATAACGCAAGAATGAGTGATGGATAATATCAGGAAAGAGTACGCGAGACCGCAAATCGAGAAGAAATTCGAACTAACGGATTTTCTTGACCTACGATTATCCTGAGAGAGTTGAGGGCGATCCCACTCAAACAGCTTGCTCTTACACGATAACGTTATTTGGCTTAATGAGCTGGATTGTAATCCGCTGATCTGTAATAAGTTGGAGTGAACATAGGAAAGACGAGAGACGCCCTCCTCCGTGACGCTGCGATGTCGAAGAAGCCAAATCGCGGATTGTACAAGCCGTGTCTAATGACCTGGTCCCAATCGCTCTCGCACTCAAACGAGGTGGTTGATCGATGGCCATACTAACCGAGTTAGGCTCCAGACCTTCAAAAGAACTCGTCCATTTGGCCAATCCGTCGGTACAGGAACCAGTTCTCTCTCACCTGGCCGGTCGACTAATCCAGGTAACCTTGGCCTTTTATCTCCTACCCGCTGTCCTGGTCGTCCTGGCCGTCGGTGGGCTGGGTATGTTGATCCTTAAGGTCGGTAACGTTTTCATGGCTCACGACACCTAAAAAGTAACAATGTCTTGAAATCAGCATCGCTGCAGCTCTGCCGAAGAAGGCAGGGGGGGAAAAGGCGCGCAGTTAGCGCTTTTCGAGGAGAGTGGTATGTTGATGGCAGGCTGGCTACCATTCGGCACTCGATGTTGGTTATGATTAACCGCGCCTTGCCATGGTGACCAGGACGCCGCTCGTACTCTTCACGGAAGTAAAGGCCAGAGGTTGTCCACGCTCGTATTCCTTGGAATCTTCGAGCGACTAAGTGGCGATCTGGCACTCGATTAAATGCTTTAACGAGAGTGGTAGGCTCTGCGATGCGTTGGTCCGATATTCAATTTGAGCCTCCGCGCAAGGTGTTGCGGCAGTTTGCCGGACTTTGGCTGCTCTTCTTCGGAGCATGGGCTCTTTGGGAAATCCTGAGGCACGGACGAATCGGGTTTGGAGCGAGTCTCGCTATTCTTGCCCTGACGATAGGCCCAATGGGTTTAATTCGCCCTTCGTGGATTCGATTCATCTACGTCGGTTGGATGGTCCTGGCTTTCCCGATTGGCTGGACCATGTCACAGATCATTCTAGGCACGATGTTCTTCGGACTGTTCACGCCGATCGGATTCGTGTTCCGGCTTCTTGCGCGCGACACGCTCGAGCGACGTCATCGACCAGCGCTGGACTCGTATTGGAAGCACAAGCCGATCTCGGCTGATCTGCGCAGTTATTTCAAACAGTTCTGATCAGCGGCTCTCAGCCACTAGTCATCCACTCTTTTCACTAACCGGATAGCGACGATGAGTGATATCACTTCTAAGGTGCCCAACGAACTTGAGAAAGCGGCTGCAGACGTGGAGGGAGAAAGCCTGCTGAGCGAGTTCTGGTCGTTCCTGGCTCACAACAAGAAATGGTGGCTGTTGCCGATCGTAATCGTCATGTTACTTCTCGGCACCTTGATGGTTCTCTCAAGTACAGCGGTGACACCATTCATTTATACGCTGTTCTGAGCCAATTCCTATGCCGCATCCTGCAGTGTGACTACTTGGCCCTACCTTGGTTGGCTACCGCCGCCATCGCTTTGGCGATCGCCGCTGAGTCACCAAGGTAGTAATGCTGGCAAGGCATGAGATGCTCATCGAGTTCGTAGATTAGGGGAACGCCAGTCGGTATGTTGAGCGCCAGTATGTCCTGATCAGAGATACCGTCAAGATATTTCACCAACGCGCGCAGGCTGTTGCCGTGTGCAGTGATAATCGTTCTCTTCCCGCTCCGAAGTACTGGCACAATGGTTTGGTGCCAGTACGGAAGAAACCGGCTCACGGTGTCCTCCAGGCATTCTGCTAGAGGGAGCTCCAACGGACTCAATGCCTGATACCGAGGATCTCTTGCGGGATTTCGCGGGTCAGATTCAGAGAGTGCCGGCGGCCGAACGTTATAACTGCGCCGCCATATCAAGACTTGTTCTTCACCATACTTCGCTGCAGTTTCGGCCTTATTCAAACCCTGCAGTGCGCCGTAATGCCGCTCGTTGAGCCGCCATGAATATTCTACGGGGATCCACATCGAGTCCAACACATCCAAGACCATCCAAAGCGTGCGAATTGCCCGCTTCAGCACGGACGAAAACGCGACGTCAAAGGAGAATCCCTCGGCTTTCAGCAGTTCGCCCGCCCTAGTCGCCTCAATTTTCCCATTCTCAGACAGATCCACATCGGCCCAGCCAGTGAATAGGTTCTCTTTGTTCCAGATGCTTTCGCCATGGCGGAGAAGGACCAGTTTGATCATGAGCTATCCCTGCTTTTCCCCTCGGAATGCACTCGGTCAGGTTGGCCGCAATCCGTTCGGCGATTCACAAGGTGAGACGCGACGATTCTCGCTTTTGTTCGCTCCAGCCACTGCGCCGATGGCGTGGTGAGCCCGATGCGAGCGAAGAACGACCTACAGTATAACGGGATTTGACCGCGTCTTCGCGCCTCCGTCGCGAGAAAGCCCCGGGGCCGTTTCATTTTGTCTGTCTGATCACGTCTTGCGCTCGAGCGAGCGAGACTGCCATGGCACGCGCCGCTTTGGCTCGTTGACGCAGCGCTCTAGACAGCGCTGCGCATTCGAGGTGATCCGAGGCGTGGCAGGCCCGCGCCACTGCATTTCGCCGAGACGCCGGGGCTGGTTCGTAGCCATCCAGATGTTTTGTTGGCATGAGCCAGAGTGCGCAAGTGATCCGGTCTTGATGGGTGGCCGACTTGCCTGCACGTTCTGTGTCATTTGCGGCGTTGCGTCATGCCGACCGAGCCCAAACCGCCAGCGTTCAGCAGCCGCCCGACACGCGCGCCAGCTTCATCCCTGCGTCATCTGCGTCATTGCATCACGCCCTTAGAGGCCTGGAAATTACGTTTGGCGCTGGAATAATCGCACCCTTTCGAATTCTGACACAACTCATTGTTAGCCAAATTGTTGTGAAAGACGATAGATTGATCGGACGAGGCCGTGGCGGCACCGCATGGCCGTCTACATTTGCAGATATCGTCGAAGATAACGGTAGAGCTTATGTGCTGTGCAAGATGTAACGATTCCACCGGAGTCTTCGAAAACGAGGCTCTGCGCAATCTTCGCCGTCGAACCGAATGAAGAGTGATGCAAGCCGCGGAAGCACCGCATTTCTCAATCAATGTCCGGCTCCCCGCCCACCATGAACACCTCGCGGCCGTCATTTTGGTCACCAAAATTGTCAACGCTCGTTTCGCAGGGGAAACGCCGTGCGCAACTCCAAGACCCAGTTGTGTTTTCGTACCTTTTTTTCGAGGTTCTTCAGACGTGGTACTAAATGGTACTAAATTCGAAAAACCCGTCTCTCCCACTGGTGGTTCTGAGCCCCGGGCGTACCCTCCCGACACGCCTGGAAGTGCCAACAAACGGTGTGATCGGCCGCGACGTCGGCACTGCCGGCTGACCTGCCGTTAGCGCGCCTCTACCAACCCATCTTGCTTCGAGAACTCACGGCAGTTCGCCGCTTCGAGAAAGCGATCGATAGCTCCCGATGTCCCAGCACGGATGACCGTGCTGAATGACGCAGTATTTCTGGATCGCCACCAATCCAAACTCACAACTGTCCGGCTAACCGTTTCAGGATTTGACGTAACGCACAAGAATTAGAACAGGTTATCGCGAGAGATGTGTACGCACGATATTATCCAGGGTCGTCAGAATCTACCTCTGAGGATT
>Ga0182024_10013669_pt1 | contig 15800 bp, 12 predicted proteins | sample P32metaG_FD_120480 | JGI IMG/M metagenome (GOLD analysis project Ga0182024, IMG submission 120480) | Permafrost microbial communities from Stordalen Mire, Sweden - P3-2 metaG (Illumina Assembly) | ecosystem: Environmental > Terrestrial > Soil > Wetlands > Permafrost | place: Sweden: Stordalen... | reverse complement strand
AGGCCATTGCCGAACTACTGCCAATGCTCACTGCCGAAGATGCAAGAGCCTGGTTCAGGCTCCCATTCTCTGCTCTACAGCAATAGGAGAAATGCTCTAGGCTGCCGTTTCGGCCAGGGCTTCCTCTTTGCGCGGCCCGTGACCGCCGAGGCTGTCACGGAGCTATTGCGCCTGCCGGGCAGGATCTTGCCCGATCCGGAGGCAGCAGAAGTCGCTGCTCGGTAATCGCCTTCTTGCCGATCGAGCAGCGCAGGCTCTCTGGTCGCTTATTCAATCAATCCCCACGCGAGGAGGCGAACCTCATGCACGCGCTGGGCGGTTCTAATCCGGGAAATGTCACAAAGCATTCCTAATTCGGAATCAGCACGATTGTCCGCTTGAGAAACCTTCACGTCTGAATTCCTCAGGCAGGTATGCTGCAAGCCATGCAGCAGACCGCGACGACACCACTCCCTTCCGGCTCCCCCACGTTTGCGGGACTGCTGGCAGCGTTTACTGCACCTGCGCAGAAACACAAGCAGCCCTGGGACGATGACGATGTTGCCGACGATGTGGTTTCGCTCAGCTACGAGCGTGCCTTGCGGGCCCACTCCCGATATAGAGCGCCCGAACCCACCGATCGAACTCTGAACCAGCCTGTGAACACGGAGAGTCTTCGCATTTATGAGGCGTTCCCGGGCGATGCATTCCAGGGCAAGGTGCTTTCTTCCGACGTGGACTCGGCGGACCTGGCTTCGCATGAAAGGGAGCCGACCGCTCGAGCGGCTTCCACCGAGCATAAATATGTTTCTCGCCCGGGCACCTTAGTCGAGAACATTTTGACCGCTCCAGATCGGAACCTGAAGAGCTCCAGCATCACTATCCGGCTGAGTCGGACGGAATGCTTACAACTGCGCGCGCGCGCAGGCGAAGCCGGACTTACCGTTTCAGCTTACTTGCGCTCCTGCACCTTTGAGGCGGAATCGCTTCGTGCGCTGGTCAAAGACACGCTGGCAAAGCTACGGTCAGAAACCTCCGCGGAGAACCAGACTGTCTCTGCCCGAGGCGGGCGAACTTTTCGTGAATGGCTGGCACACTTATGGCCACTATCGCGCTTCAGTGAACGCGGCCGGGAGCGCATTTGGCAGGCTTGATTACTCCACTTCCAACACCAGACATTTCAGATATTCGGTTTCCGGGAGATTCAGCACCACTGGGTGGTCGAGAGCAGCGCCTCGGCGCTCCAGCAACCGGACCCGTCGGCCGGCATCCGCCGCGGCCGATGCCACCGCAGCCTCAAGCTCTGCCCAGCCCACATGGTGCGAGCAGGAGCAGGTCACCAACACGCCGCCCGGGCGCATCATCTTCAAGGCGCGCAGATTCAGCTCTTTGTATCCGCGCAGAGCTCCTTCGACCGCTCGCTTAGCTTTGGCAAAGGCGGGAGGGTCAAGAACGATGGTGTCGAAGGTCTCGCCGGAGTCGGACCAATCGCGCAGAATCTGAAAGGCGTCGCCTTCCACCCAGTCTACTTCGGCTGTCATGCGGTCGCGATTGGCCGCAAAGTTGGTCTCTGCGACTTCAAGCGAGGCGCGGGAAGCGTCAATGCCCGTAACCTGCCGGCACGCCTGGGCCAAATGCAGTGCAAACCCGCCTTGATAGCAACAAACGTCGAGTGCACGTTCTGTCTTGCCAAGTTTCTGCGCCCACTGTTGGGCGGCGGCGTAGTTGTCGCGCTGGTCGAGGAAGGCGCCTGTCTTTTGTCCGGCATTGGCGTCGTATTGAAACAAGAGGCTATTGATGCGGAATTGGGTGGCGGTAGCTGGAGCGGTGTCGTCGGCCGCAAAGAGAGGTTCCAGATTCGGCGGACCCAACCCCTCCAGTTCGCGCATGCGTGGGTCGGGCCGTTCGAGGATGACAGCCGGAGCCAACTCCTCGTGGAGCACACGCACGCAGACTTCCCGGACCGCAGTCGAATCCAATCCCCTGGCCAGGAGCTGAAGAATCACCAAGCTGCCGTACTTGTCCACCACCAAGCCAGGCAATTCGTCGGCCTCGCTGAAACAAAGCCGACATGCGTTGGTCAGGTCGCTGAGCAGGGGTTTTCGCCTGGCAATGGCCTGCTGGAGCCGCGAGGCCAGCAACTTCAGCCAGGCTGCCTCATCGATGGCGTCGCGCGAGATCAGCCGCAGGGCAATCTGCGAAGACGGGCTGTAGAGCGCCGTGCCGAGCAGGAGGCCGCGGGAGTCGGCCACGGGCAGTAGTGCCGGCGGGCTGTCCGAAGTGGCTTCGTGGACCTCGATCGACTCAATATCGGAGGCATAGACCCACAGGTGACCAGCGCGCAGCCTGTCGGCGGCTCGGCGATTGATCAAAGCTCCGGGAGCAACGGCAGGATTCCCGGATCGCGTCCGAACCAATCCGGCGCGTTCGTCTTCCGGGTACATTTTCCGCTTGGGTTCACGACCTTCCGCGCGGCCCTGCAATGGGTGGACCAAGGGAGGTTTCTCGTGAATCCGCTGAAAAGGCGCCGCGGGCATGGAAGCCCTGGGCGCCTTTTGATTTGAGGCAGGTCGGGTGTTGCGCGGCGTCATCCTATGCTCCTTGACCGGGAGCGAATGGGCCGCCGGCCCCTACTTTGCCTGAATGCCTTCCAGGTAGCGGCTCAAATTGCTAATTCTGAGCATCCTGTCCTGGAGGTTAGTCTGGTTCATCTTACCAAGAATCGGGCCCCAAACGGGCATATCGGCCGAACCGTGCGCCGGAATCTCGACGCCATACTGCAACACGGTGACGATGTGAGAGTCGGGGTATTTTCCTTGATTGTTTCTGCTTAAGAGGGTCAAGTCGGGTGGCGGCGTCTTCAACGCGGGAGCGACGGGTCCCTGACCCTTGCCGTCCACGCCGTGACACGGCGCGCAATACTTGGCATACATTTGCTTGCCACTGGTGGCTGGTGTCTTAGTCACCGGAATGGTTATTTTTGTCGTGGGTTGATCAGCATAGCTGATGCCGACCGCAAGCGTAGCGGTCATGGCTGTAATTAAAAGTTGTTTCAGCATAAGTGCCTCGGTTCTCGACCTCAAGTCCGCATGTGACTTTACTCCTTCTCAGTACTACTTGCGATGTGACGGGAAACACATTGCAGGATGCCTGGAGGCACCGACGAATCAATTGAGGAAAGGCTAGGGATTAACTGCATAAGCTGCATCTTCAGGAGCACCCGCAACCCTGAGCTGGTTTCCATCTGGAGAGCCCTGGCTCTGCTCAAGTGAGACGCTGATTCGTTGCCTTGCTCCGTTCCCTGCGCGGGGTAAGACTCATAGTTAAGTAATCCCGAAAGAGACGTATGAATCGACGGTTCGACGCTCTGCCTGCATTGACAATTCCGCAGTAACAATTCAACGTTCTGAGTTATCGGCAGGACGAAAGTCTCTCGATGGACCGACGCCGGATTGCACAACGGGTACTCAAGGGTAGTCTGCGAGACGTGAGGCGGGATTGATGGGCAAAAGTGCGCAGTGAACGCAAGCGGCCTATAATGAAGCATGGCGAGTGCCCGGGAGGCCATACCGGCAGCTGTTCCAGGCGCGCCCCTGCCTCTTCAGGGGAAATCGGGGAGTGCTGCGCGCGAGGCGGATCAGGCCGCTCTCAAGCGCGCTACCCGGTTATCGATCGACGAGCGTTTTGAAGCTTTGCTCCGTCAGGTCCAGGCCAACCGCCCCAGTGAAGACTTATCACTCATCCGCAAGGCTTGGGAGTTCTGCGTCCAGCATCATGAAGGGCAGATGCGCGCCTCAGGCGAGCCGTACATCATCCACCCGCTCGAGGTGGCTGAGGTGCTGGCAGAGATGAAGATGGACGCAACCGCCATCGCGGCCGGGCTGCTTCATGATTCGGTCGAAGACACACCAGCTACCAACGAGGAAATTCAAACCGGCTTCGGCGACCAGGTGGCCCACATCGTGGAAGGCGTCACCAAGATAGACAAAATTCAGTTCGCCAACCGCGAAGACCGCCAGGCCGAAAACGTCCGCAAGATGCTGCTGGCCATGGTTTCGGACGTGCGGGTGGTACTGATCAAGCTGGCCGACCGCCTGCACAACATGCGCACCCTGCAACACCTGCAACCGGACCGGCAGGAAGCCATTGCACGAGAGACTCAGGACATCTACGCTCCGCTTGCGCATCGCCTGGGCATGGGCAAGGTGCGCGGCGAACTCGAGGACCTGGCCTTCCGCTACACGGATCCAGTGAGCTACGAAAAGGTAGCCGCGGCCGTGGAAGCCCGCCGTGTGGAGGGGGAGCAGTTTTTGCGCGGCGTGGAAGATACGCTGGTGGAGCAGTTGCGAGAAAACGGCATTGAGGCCCGCGTGGAGTGGCGCATCAAGCGGCTCTACTCAATCTTTCAGAAGATCGAACGCTCCAAAGTCTCGTTCGACCAGGTCTACGATCTGCTGGCTGTCCGCGTCATCACCCCGGACGTGGCTGCCTGCTACGCCGTCTTCGGGCTCATCCACACCCTGTGGCGGCCGGTGCCGGGGCGCATCAAGGACTTTATCGCCATTCCGCGCGCCAACCGCTACCGGTCGCTGCACACCACGGTCATGGGCGCCAGCGGCCATCAATTCGAGGTGCAGATCCGCACCGAAGAGATGCACCGTATCGCCGAAGAGGGCATTGCGGCCCACTGGAAATACAAGGCCGGTGACGGGTCAGTGACAGCGCGCGACGAAGAGCGCCTGAACTGGATTCGCCAGCTCGTCGAGTGGCAGAAGGAGATGACCGACCCCAACGAGTTCCTCTCCAGCCTGAAGATGGACCTCTATCCCGACGAAGTCTACACGTTCACGCCCAAGGGGAAGGTGGTGGTGGTGCCCGCTGACGGAACGCCGGTGGACTTTGCCTACACGATTCACACCGAAGTTGGCCACACTTGCGTGGGAGCCAAGGTGAACGGACGGATGGTGCCGCTGCGCACCAAGCTTCGGACTGGAGACATTGTCGAGATCGTCACCCAGAAAGACCATAAGCCGAGCCGCGATTGGCTGACCTTCGTCAAGAGCCCCCGCGCCCGCAACAAAATCAAGCACTGGCTCAACGAAGACCAGCGCCGTCGGGCCGTCGACATCGGACGCAAGCTGCTGGAGCGGGAGGCGCGCAAGTTCAAAGTGCCCATGAGCCAGATCGACGACCAGGATCTGAGCCGCATCGCCGGCGAATATGGCGTGGCCACGGCCGCCGATCTGCTGGCCACTCTGGGCCAGGGCAAGCATACCGCGCACCAGATCCTGAACAAGCTGGCGCCGGGCTTTGCCAACCAGGACGAAGCCGAGACTGCTGCCGAAGCCAAGCCAGGCCAGGGCGGCGAGGCGGGCATGTCAGATGCAGTTAGAAAGCTGCACCTTACTGGCTCGGACTCGTTGCAGGTGGAGGGTCAGAACGATCTGCTGGTCTATCGAGCGCGCTGTTGCAACCCGATTCGCGGCGAGGAGATTATCGGCTACGTAACCCGCGGCAAGGGTGTGGCTGTGCATGCGCGCAGTTGCCCCAACGTGCAAAACCTGCTCTACGAGAGCGACCGGCGCATCGCGGTCGAGTGGTCTCGCGTCGGCGATCAATCGGCAGGCGGGCGGCAGCGCTACCCCGTCAAGATCACCGTCTTTTGCGACGACCGCACCGGCATGTTGAAGGAACTGACCGCCGTGATCGCCGATGACAACACCAACATCCGCGGCGTGGAGATCCATCAGGATGATAACGGTGAAGCCGTCGTCGAGTTTGTAGTGGAAGCCGAAGACCTCCACCACCTGAACCGCATGGTTCTGGGGATTCGTCGCGTGGCCGGCGTGCGCGCCGTGCAGCGGACGCAGAAGCTGTAGAGGGAGCTAACAGCAAACAGTCGACAGCTAACAGTTGGAAGATCTCTCCATGGCAGAACAGCAATCCGGCCAGAAACCGATCCTGCGTGGGATTCATGTGCTCGATGGCGGCATGGCCTCAGAACTTGAGTACCAGGGCGCGAACATCGATGGGCCGCTGTGGTCGGCGCATGTGCTGGAGGACGCGCCGGAGAAGGTGATAGCCGTGCATCGCGCCTACATCGAGGCGGGCGCGCAGTGCATTCTTACTGCCAGCTACCAGGTTTCGCGAATGGGATACGCGGAGTTTGGCCTCGCACCCGATCAAGCATTTGCTGCGCTACTGCGGGCTGTGAGCCTGGCGCGAACGGCTGCCGCGGCGTTCCCCAAGCGGCGGGTCGTGGTGGCTGCGTCTCTTGGGCCTTACGGCGCGGCTCTGCACAATGGAGCGGAATATCACGGGAACTATGGCGTAAGTTTCGACGAGCTGGTTGAGTTCCACGGCGGACGCATTCGCGTGCTGGCCGAAGCTGGATCAAACGCGCCAGACTTGTTGGCTTTTGAGACGCTACCCTCGCTTGAGGAGGCAGAGGCCATTGGTGAAGCGCTTGCGCCGTGGCCGAATCTGGCAGCGTGGTTCTGCTTCACCTGCAAGGATGCGCTGAACGTGGCCCATGGTGAACTGCTCTCAGACTGCGCGGCGATTGCAGCACGTTTTCCCCAGACGATTGCCGTTGGCGTCAACTGCACACACCCCGCGCTGATACCGGCGCTGATCGGCGAGTTGCGCCGGGCCACCGACAAGCCGGTTGTAGTCTATCCCAACTCCGGCGAAGGGTGGGATGCCGCAGCGCGATGCTGGACCGGGTCTGCCGATCCCGCGAGCTACGGCGCGCAAGCTGCGGATTGGTTTACAGCGGGCGCGCAGATCGTAGGGGGCTGTTGCCGCACACGGCCCGCGCATATCCGTCAGGTGGTCGAGGCTGCCGCCAGGCTGCATTGAGCCGCTATAAGGCTACTTTCCCAGCACGAGCTTGGCAATGGTGGCCAGTTGCATGTTCGACGTGCCTTCGTAAATCTTGCCCACCTTGGCGTCGCGATAATACTTCTCCGCAGGGTAGTCGCGAACGAAGCCGTTCCCGCCGAAGACTTCGACGCACTGGCTGGCTACGCGCTCGGCCACCTGCGATGCAAAGAGCTTGGCCATTGCCGCTTCGCGCAGATAAGACTGGCCCGCATCCTTGAGGCGGGCGGCGTTGTAGACCATCAGCTTGGCCGCCTCAATCTCGGTGGCCATCTCGGCCAGGGTGAACTGCACTGCCTGGAAGTCGGCTATAGGCCTGCCGAACTGGCGGCGCTGTTTGGCGTAGCGGACCGCGTGACCCCAGGCGCCCGCAGCCAGGCCCAGCATTTGCGCTCCAATTCCGATGCGGCCCTCGTTCAGCGTCTCAATGGCGATCTTGTAGCCTTTGCCCGGCTCGCCGAGCAGGCTTGCTTCCATAACCTCGCAGTAATCGAAGACCAATTCACACGTGCTGCTGGCGCGGATGCCCAGCTTGTCCTCTTTGCGGCCGACGGTAAAGCCCGGCGTTCCCTTCTCCACCAGGAAAGCCGTGATGCCGCGGTAGCCCGCTGATGGGTCAAGCGTGGCAAACACAATAAACAGCCCCGCCTCGCGGGCGTTCGAAATCCACAGCTTGCGCCCGTTCAGCCGGAAGCCGCCCGCAATCGCCTCGGCGCGGGTCTGGAGAGCGAACGCATCGGACCCGGAGCCGGCCTCGCTCAGTGCATAGGCGCCAACCGTGCCAGCGGCCAGCCGTGGCAGCCAGTTCATCTGTTGCGCCGGAGTCGCCCAGCGGCGCAGAGCATTGACCACCAGCGTATTGTGTACATCCACGAGCACGGCCACGGCGGGGTCCACGGTGGAGATGGCCTCAATGGCCAACACGGCGTCAAAAAAACTGCCGCCCGATCCGCCAGATTCTTCCGGAACCTCAATGCCCATCAGTCCCAAATCGGAAAGTTGCTTCACCAGTCCGCCGGCGAACTGCTGCTCGCTGTCCATGGTTTGAACCAGCGGAGCAATTGTCTCTTCGGCGAACTTGCGCACCGTTGCGTAGAAGAGGCTCTCCTCCTCGGAGAGTTGAGTGAGTGGTGTGTGAGTGGCGTGCGTCAAACGGGGATGCCTCCGGCATCGGAGTGTATCAAACGTAGCCTCGAGTGTGCTGGGAATGCGGCTCAAACGAGATAAGGCGCCATTGGCGCCTTATCTCGTTTGATGCCATGATTGAATCGTCTTTTAGCGGTGGTGGCCGCCCCCGCCTCCGTGGAATCCGGGGAGGGCGTGTTCTCCGCCGCCATCGTGGCCGCCGGGTCCTACGTTGCCTCGCCCATCGCGCGCCTCGTTAGCGTGGAAGTGGTTGAACTGCTTTTCTCCGCGGCCAGGCATTGGTCCATTGTAACCGTGATGAGGGTCGAAGCGGTTATCGACGTGGCCGAAAAAGCCGGGATGGCCGTGAAACCACGGACCAGCGCCAAGAAACACCCCGCCTACAAACCAGTCGGGCCCATAGTAGCCATAGGGAGAACAGTCATATGGGGCATAGTCGAAGTACCCGTACGGGCAAACGGGAGCCACTCCGACTTCGACGGCGACCTGGGCCGGCCCAAGAGACGCACAGCTTAGCAGTGCAATCGCGAGAACTGAGAAAGCAAGGATTCTACCGTGGGACATAATTCCCTCCTTGGTTGGAATTATAGGCGCAAAGAGAGCGGCGAACGGCCTCTACGGTGAGCAATTTGGTATTGAACAAATGGGAACCGGCTTACCCCATTTCGCGCTTTTGGTGAGGGAGATGACCGCGGGGCATGGTGTGATTCGAATCGGGACTATACGACACCAATTCGCCCTCAAACCAGTTGGAGCGCCGCAATTCCCTTTCCCGGCGGAATGAATCCCCCGGCACGCGTGGCGATGGAAAGATTCTCCTGGCTGAGGAGCTTGCGAATCTGGGCGGTGGCGTGATCGGCCCAGGGACCACAACGGTCCAGCTTCATATAGGCCTGCCAGTGACGCAGCGCCTTTCTGCGTTCCCCTTTGCGCTCGTATGCCAGGGCCAGGTTGTAGTGGGCATCGGCGTAGCGGGGCGAAAGCGCGACGGCCTGCCGGTACGCGGCAATGGAATCATCCAGGCGCAGCAACTCGTCCAGCACATTGCCCAGATCGAAGAAGGCGAGCACGTAGCCGGGATCGACCTCGGTGGCTCGACGGTAAAGCTCCTCGGCGCGGCCATAATAGCGGAGATGAAAGTTGATGGTGCCCAGGTTGATATAGGCCGCCGCGTACGATGGATCGACGCTCAGAATCTCCTCGTAGAGGCTAATGGCGCGCAGCTTTTCGCCTGCCTCCTCGGCTTGCACCGCAGCCAGAAAGCGGTCCTGCACGCCACGTGGGCTGGTGGAGCCTGAACGCCGGAGCGGGGACGGCTCGAATCCGGCCGATACGCTCTCCACGCGGCCCGTTCGATTGAGGCGCTCGAAGTCAAACAGCAACTGGCGGCGAATGGGGTCAACCACCGCGCCGCAATGGCGAAATGCAAGGCGCGTACCGGCGCGGACCAGGCTTGCCTCGAGGAGAGGATTGGACATTCCCGCGACGGCTTTCATAGCCACGATGGAGTGTCGGATGCAGGCTGGGGAAACATCATCCTCGCGCAGGACGCGCAGCGTACGCAACTGCCCAAGATCCTGGAAAGTGTAGCTCTGCTGTTGGGGAATCAGTTCGGCTCGCTCCCACCCCAGCAACTGGCGGCAAGTGATTTGCAAGATGCGCAACACGTCCTGACGGCTATAAAGGGTCACTCTTGAGTGCTCCCAACCTCTGCACAGTGCGGCTCGGCCCGAGGGCTTGACCTCACGTTCTGCACCAGATACTCAGGCTCGTTTTGCCCGGCTTGAGTCCCAGGACCTGGTTGTTCGAACAGTTACTGAGGAACCGCTCTTGCTGCGATTATGCCAAGAGTATGCGTGGATAATGCGGCAGGAACCACCGTTGCAACAAAAAAACACGTGGATAACGAGTGCCTGACTTGGTTCACGCTGGCGGGTTTGCGGCATTTTGAAGCCTAAGACCTTTGAAGCGCGCAGGATCCATGGGCATTATCCGTCGTTTGGAAATGCGGTGCCACGGATTGCCCTGGCGTTCAACTTGCCTTAGTTCCTGCTGCGCAGCTTGGACAGCAACCTGAGAATCTCGATGTACAGCCAAACCAGCGTCACCATGATTCCGAAGGCGCCGTACCACTCCATGTATTTGGGAGCGCCCGCCTGCACACCTTGCTCTATGAAATCGAAATCGAGGACCAGGTTCAGCGCCGCGACAGCCACCACGATCAGGCTGAAGCCGATGCCGATAAGCCCGGAACCGTTGATGGAAACGAACTGAATGCCGAAGAATCCCAGCAGCATTTGCGCGAGGTAGAAGAAGAAGATGCCGCCTGTGGCCGCTACGACGCCCAGGCGAAACTTCTGCGTCACCTTGATCAGCCCCGAGCGATACGCCAGCAAGAGCACGAAGAGAGTGCCGAACGTCAGGCTGACCGCCTGGATTCCGATGCCTGGATAACGCAGATCCATAGCAGCAGACAAACCGCCCAGCAGCAGGCCTTCCAATAACGCATAAATCGGCGCCGTCACCGGTGACCATTCTTTCTTGAAGGCAGTGACCAATGCGAAGATCAATCCGCCGAACATGCCCACCAGCATCAGCGGCATTACTGCCGCCATATCGCGCGACTGAAGGAAGAGACGCCACGTCCATGTAGCAGTGGCCAGGGCGCAGATGAGCAGAATGGCAGTCTTATTCACCGTGCCGCTTAGAGTCATGCGGTTTGTCGCGTCCACCAAGCCTGCCAGGCTGCCATACTGCCCGACGGAAACGTCGCGGAAGGTCTTGTCGTTCAAGGCTGGATTGGATGTTTTTATCAGTGCCATAGTTTTTTCTCCCTATTGCAGGTCCGGCACAATCAACGGGCCGGGTTCCCGCGAAAACTGGCTCGCTTTTGCAATTTTAGACTCAGCGGCAGGCAATTACCAACGCATATGGGGACTGCTAAGAACGACGAGACGCCTTCATGGGTCCATGCTTCGGCTGAGTTAGAACCCAGCGGGTCAACCCAGTTCAGATACGGAGGAAGATTTTCCTCCGATACATCCAAAACAGGATGAGCCAGTAGATCAACATGACGGCAATGCCCACCATCAGTGGCTCCAGACCGGCTCCGAATACTCGAAAGACCTGGAATCCAAGGTTGATATGTAGATTCTGCACAATGAAGTCTTCCCATAGGTGAGCAATCAGGTAGGCGGCGATTGAATTCATGCCCACAACCACCAGCGGAAATGACCAGCGGCGAAGGCCCTTCACGTCGATGATCCAGGAGAATGCCGCGAGAAAGAGGAAGCATACGCCGCCGCTGAACAGGGTCCAGCCTGGCGTCCAGATGCGCTTTACGATAGGGCAAACGCCTGTAAAGTGCAAAAGCATGCCCGCGGCTGCAAGAACGATTCCAGCGATGAAGAACCGCTTGACCGGAATTTTTGGCGCAGCCGAGCGAAACCATTCACCCGCGCGCAGACCCAGAAGGATGGTTCCAAGCGTTGGGATGAAGCTCAGCGTGAGATATCCGCCCTCGTTGTATGCGAAGCGTGCGGGGCGAGGAAGAAGGTTGAGGAACCACACGTCAAACGCCTGGCCCAGATTGCTGTTCTTATTCCAGTGAGAAGCGAACCCGGTGAAGTTATGGGCCCAGTTGTTGGGAACACCCACTGCGGCCCAGTTGAAGTTTGAACCGGGAGCGGGGTAGAGGGCCCACGCCAGCCAATATCCAACCAGGATTGCAGCCAGTGCCGTCCATTGCCAACGCGGCCGACAATGGGCAAGCAGGAAAGCGAATGTGAATCCCAGGCCGATCTGCGTGAGCGTGTCTTCAAAGGTGAAATTGGTCTGCGTGCTGCCAGTCGAGCGCAGAAAGATGCCCAGAAAAATCAGGACCAGGCTTCGCCAGATAGTGTGCACCAGTTGCCGTTGGAAGCTTTGCCCTTTGCCGCTGCGGCTAGCGATGGAGTAAGGCAGAGCGACGCCGACCAGAAAGCTGAACCCTGGCTGAATGGTGTCGTGAAGACTCATCCCCGACCATTCAACATGGGTCTGATTGTAAGCAAGAATGCGCCAGAAGAGGCTATTGGGAAAGGCTTGAGAAACGCTCCAGAACTTCATGATCTCGCCCATCATCAGCAGCATCACCAGGCCCCGATAGGCGTCCACGGCGACGTTGCGCGGCGGCGCCGCTGCCGCGATCTGTCTGGCCGCCAGTGGAGGTTTGACCCCATGGCCTGTCGCGCTCATTGTGGCATGCACCGTAATGACCTTCCTCGTCTAGCCACAGTTCTCATGAAGAGCCAGCACCGCATTGGCCTTTGCAGCATCAAGGCAACAAAACGGTAACACATGGGGATTGTGCCGGGCCAGATAAGATTTCTGACTTCACTCGCGGACTCTGGCGTGAGCGCTCTGCCTCGCAGATCGCCACGCAAACCTAGCTTGACGAAAGGATGTGGTCCCATCAATCGCCGTCAATTCCTGGCCTCGATTTCTGGAGTTGAGCGGGGTGCTTTGCGCGCGTATACCCACAGATAAAATACCCCCATGAAAAACAGAATGAGCGGGGCGGGAAAGACCTGCATTGCGATGATTATTTGTCCGGAGAACCCTGTGGTGGACAGGTGCAGGCGGTTGATGAGGCCGAGGAGAATTGCCCAGGTGAGGTCTCCGGTCAACAGCAACCCCGCAGTATTCAGCAGCAGCGCGAGCCAGCCGATCAGTCCGCCTTCATCCCACAGCATGACGCATGCGGGAACGGTGAGCAGCAACAGCTTGGCATCGTATTGTCGATGATAGACGGGCAGCATGGAGAGTGCCGCAATGGAGGCGAGAGCCAGCCAGGCTCTGGAAAGTGAGGCGCGGGTGCGGAGGGTGATGAATGCCCAGGCAAGCAGGAGGGGCGCACAAGCAAGGTAGCTGGCCGGGTTGTAGATGCGTGGGTCGTCCCAAAAGACGCTGATGAGCGATTGCAGGCTGATGACCATGGCAAGGCCATGGCCGCCCGATGAAGCGGGACCCGGATCGTTGATGCCGCCTTTTACGGAGAATGCAGCCAGGTTGGCGTGCCACTCCTGCAGCCAGTAAGGCGCGATGTGTCCGATCCACATAAGTGCCGGCAGACTGATGGCAATGGTGACCAGGAGTGTCTGCGCCGCGCGTTTGCGATAGACTCCGCCGCTAAGGAGGAAGTAGAGCCAGACCAGGCCCGTTTCCTGCGGCTTGATGGTGAGACTGACGGCCAGACACAGAATGCCGACAGCGGCGAAGCGATCGGTGAGAAAGCAGCAGACGGCCACTACGCAAAGCGAAACAACGATTCCGGCCGCGTTGCTGGAGATGACGAGCAATTCACTGTTCACGAGAAAAAGCGCAATGAGAGCGCCGCAGAGCAAAGGCGCATTGTTTGCGGCGAGATTCCAGGTAAGGAATGAAACGAAGAGGATAGAGGCAACGGTGAGGATGAGCCAGAGAATGTGCGCGGGCCCCCACGAGAGCATGGCGAAGGGAAGCATGAAGGTAAATGCGGTGGGCGGGTAAACATTCCGCGTGGCGATTTCGCGAGCCTTCCAGTCATCAGCAGGAAAATGGGCGCTGTCTGCCTGATAGATGGGCAGAACCTGACTTACCAGATACGGGTCAGAGTTTTGAACGAGGCATCGAGCGGGGTAATAGAGCGCTCTGAAGTCCGCGGAGGGGGAGGGCGCGGCGTTCTCCAGCGCAACGCCCAGCAGGAGAAACACGACGCTGCCGAGCAGCAGTAGAATCAGGCCATCGCGTCGGCCTCTAGTATTCACCTGGTTATATAACCGGATGGTTTTCATGCCATGTTGCCGAAGGGATCTTCGAGGGATGGGCTCTGTGGGGTGAGAAGCTCTGAGCCGGATTCGGTGATGAGCAGGTCGTCTTCAAGGCGAATGCCGAACTCGCCGCGAATGTAGACGCCGGGCTCGTCACTGAGCAGATTGCCTGCCTGCAGGCGCGGGTTGGGGTCATAGCCGAACATGTTGTTCTTCACGAAGTAGGGCCACTCGTGCATATCCATGCCGATGCCGTGGCCGAGTCGATGGGAGAAGTATGTGTAGCCGGGGCCGTATCCCCCGTCGACGATGACCTTGCGGGCGGCGGCGTCTACATCCGCAGTGGGCACGCCGGGGCGCGCAGTCTGGACGGCTGCGAATTGCGCACGGTGCACCAGATCGAAGACTGATTTCATTTTGCCCGTGGCTTTGCCGAGCACGAAGGTGCGGGTAATGTCGGATGTGTAGCCCTCAACCGAACATCCGTCATCGAGCATGAGGATGCTGCCGTCGCGGAGGGTCTGCTGCTGGCGCGAGCCGTGGGGCAGCGCGGTGAACTCGTCGATGTTGAGGCTGGCCTCGCCCTCGAATCCTACGCGCCGTTAGGCGGCAGCGATGAGTGATTGAACATTGGCGGTGGTCATGCGGGGGTGCAGAGACTGGGCGACGGCGCGGTAGACGAGCAGCGTGGCGCGGCAGGCCAGGCGGAGGCATTCGATCTCGTGCGCGTCTTTGATCATGCGGCAGCCGGCGGTGACGGGTGAGGCACTGACAATGCTGAGATGCGGATTGGCGGCGCGAATACCCTCGGCGAAAACGAACTTCATGTTCTCGTCGAGGCCGACGGTGGCACTGGTGAGACCGCGGTCGGCGAGTCCTTTGCCGAGAGCTGCGAAAGGACTTTCGTCTTCCTGCCAGACGAGGACGCCGGCGTCTTTGCCGAAGGGGCCGGCTTTGAGGAGTTCGCGGGCGCGGCCTTCCTCAAATGCGGGGCAGACGAGGAATGGCTTGGCTTTGGCGGGAATAACAAGGGCCCAGAGACGCTCGCCGCCATTGAGACCGAGGTCGGCGAAGTAGACCGATGATGTGGTCGAGTTGGCCAGGACAATGGCGTCGATCCTGGCTGCGGTCATCAGCTTCTGGGCGCGATCGATGCGGGCCAGGCGTTCAGCGTTGGTAAATGGACGAGCCTGGGCGGAGAGAACGGGCAGAGCGGCAATCGCTGCAGGCTGCGGCGCGGTGGGCTCGGCGGACGCGGCGGATGAGGGTGTGAATGCGGCCGAAGCTCCAACAGCGGCGGAGGCACTGAGAAAGCCGCGGCGGGATAGTGCGTGGTTGGAAGGCATGCTCCTCCGTGGGGAACCGTCAATGCGACTGTGTCTTCCAGAGTATCGCTTCGAGAGGTGGGTTTAGCAGATGATTTTAGGGTCAGGCAAGGTCGGCGGGAACAAGGATTCGGTGTTGCAGTTTTCAGGTGCGGTGCGAAAATGGTGGCATGGCGCTGGAATTTACTACTTCTTACTTGACGGATTCTTTGGGAGTGCTCCGCTACTACAAGGGCCTTGCGGAACGAGCGATGGCGCAGTTGACGGACGAGCAACTGGTTGCCGTGCTGGACGAGGAATCAAACTCGATTGCCGTGATCGTGAAGCACATGACGGGCAACATGCGGTCGCGATTTACGGATTTCCTGACCAGCGACGGCGAGAAGCCGGACCGGCGACGCGATCTGGAGTTTACCGATCCGCCGGAAACACGCGATGCGCTGATGGCGGCGTGGGACGCGGGCTGGGCTTGCGTGTTTGGAGCGCTGGAACCGTTGGGCGACGAGGACCTCAAGAAGACGGTGACGATTCGCGGCGAGCCGCACTCCGTGATGCAGGCGATCAACCGTCAAGTGGCGCATTACGCATACCACTGCGGACAGATTGTTTTCCTGGCTAAGCATCTCAACCATGGCGAATGGAAGCCTTTGACAGTGCCGCGCGGTCAGTCAGAGGAGTT
>Ga0182024_10013668_pt1 | contig 15800 bp, 9 predicted proteins | sample P32metaG_FD_120480 | JGI IMG/M metagenome (GOLD analysis project Ga0182024, IMG submission 120480) | Permafrost microbial communities from Stordalen Mire, Sweden - P3-2 metaG (Illumina Assembly) | ecosystem: Environmental > Terrestrial > Soil > Wetlands > Permafrost | place: Sweden: Stordalen... | reverse complement strand
TTTGTGGCAACCACTTGCGTGCTGGCGGGGGGCCGGGAACCTACCTTGACCCCAATCGCTTGCCGCACCTATAATCCCCGCCCGTTTCACATCGCGTAACAAGTTTCGCCACTTCCATTTAGTGTCTGTCTCCCGCGTCGTATCGCGCCGCCCCACGAAGCGGTTCCGCGGCGCGATTTTTGCGCTTTAGCGCATGGTCTTGTCTCGTCAATCGGCAATTCAGCCAACCGTTTCTACTCAACTTCTACTCGACCACTGCCGAAAGGATACTCTCTCTGGACCGCTGCTGCGCGACGGTGCCGGTGCTTGAGTCATCCGGCGCGCTGAACGATGCGCGCTTGGGCGCTGGCGTTGCGCGCACGCGCGCGGCGCTCGTCTGGAGCGCCGCGCGGCTGCTGAGCATGCTCTTGGCAGCGACTCTCTTCATGGCCGCCAAGCCCCAGGCACCACCGGCCGATCCCGATGTTGCCAAGCCCGTCGCGGCACTCGTCGATCTCAATCTGCCGCAGCCGAGTGTCGACGATCCGGTTTCGGTCGAAGCCGATCAGGCCACGCACTGGACCCAAGGCTCGTATGAAGTTTGGCACCTCAAGGGGAGCTGCCTGATCAGCCAAGGGTTGGTCTATGCCCGGGCAGCCGAAGGAATCATCTGGGTCGAGCGCGGCGGCTTGAACGGCGATCCGCCGACCAAGGTGATTGCCTACTTGGAAGGCAACGTAACGATCGACTATCAAACCGGGACCGACGGCATCGTCAAGAAAGACACGGCGCTGCTGGCCAAGATCAGCGAGAAGACCTGGCTCGGCCGGTTTTCGACGACGGCGCCGATCAAGGGACTGAAGATTGCCGCGGCGGCCTCCCCACCGGCTCAACTGCCGGCAATTTATGAGCGGGGAATGGATGCGCGCGAGCCGAAATTCCGCACTCCGGTCAAGACGGCTCAATTCGCCGAGCCGAACTCGGGAGTCAACGAGCCGGCCGGACCGCCAGGTTCGGCTCCTCCGGTCCAAACGTCGCCGACGTTGCCTTCGACTGCGCCGCTGGTCGGCGTGCCCGGCGGCGTGATCGATCCGCAGCAGGCGCCGCCGCTGGGGACACGGCGGTTGCGAGCCTTTCCGCGCAGCGATACGCCTTTGCAGTTGCAGACGTTCCAGGATCCGACCACCGGTGAATGGATCGCGATCAGCAATTCGGGCATCAACCTGGTGGTCGACGGGATGGAGGATCTCGGTGCGATCGACGTCTCGTCCGACCGGCTGGTGATGTGGACCCAGCGGGGAAGCGAGCCGCTGATGGGTGGAAGCGGCATGGTGCAAGACCAAAACGCTCCGCTCGAGCTGTACCTGGAAGGGAACATTGTGTTTCGCCAGGGGGACCGGGTACTCTTCGCCAACCGGATGTACTACGACGTGCGCCGCAAGGTGGGCGTCGTGCTCGACGCGGAAATGAGCGGCGGCGTGCCGACCTATGACGGCGCGATCAAGCTGCGAGCGCGCGTGCTGGAACAGCTCAGCCCGAACCAATTCCTGGCATCGGACGTTTCGCTCACGTCCAGTCGGCAGGGCGTGCCGAGCTACGACCTGCGCACCGGCTCGATGCTGTACGACGACAAGCAGGAGCCGGTGATCGATCCGCAGACGGGGCAGGCCCTGGTCGACGCCGAGGGAGAATTCCTGATCCAGCATACGCGGACCGCCACCTCGCGCAGCAACACGATCTACTTCGGTCAGACTCCGGTCTTCTATTGGCCCTACATGTCGACCAACCTGGAGGAGCCGAGCTATTACATCCGGGACATTCAGCTCAGCGAGGACCGGATTTTCGGCACCGCGGCATACCTCGATTGGAATGCCTACCAGATCTTCGGCATCAAGAAACCGCCCCAGGGAACGCGCTGGGATTTCAGCACCGACTACCTCAGCATGCGCGGGCCGGCGGCCGGCACGTCGTTCACCTATAAGCGGACTTCGATCTTCGGCTATCCGTACAAATCGTCCGGCCTGTTCGATGCATGGGGGATCTACGATCGTGGCCAAGACGACTTGGGTCTCGGCCGGCGCGCCTTGGAACCAGAGAAGGGTCCCTGGCGGGGACGCATCTTCTCGCGCAACCGGCTGGTGCTGCCCAACGACTTCAGCCTGACGACCGAGCTGGCCGTGATCAGCGATTACAACTTTCAGGAACAATACTTCGAGCAGGAGTGGGATCAGTTCAAGGACGAAACCAACGACATCCAACTGAAGCAACAGCGCGACAACTGGTCGTGGGCCGTCTATGGTCAAATGCGGCTCAACGACTTTTACACCGAAACGCAGTGGATGCCGCGCTTCGATCACTACACGATGGGGCAATCGCTGCTGGGGGATCGACTCACCTGGTTCGAGCACAGCAATGTCGGCTACGCCCAACTGGCGATCCAACAGCCACCGACCAACGCCGCCGATTTGGCGCCGTTCAGCTATCTGCCGTGGGAACCCCACTCCGCTCCCACGGTCCCGGGCTTCAGTCCCACCGGCGACCGCGAAGCCACACGCCAGGAAATCGATCTGCCGTTCGACGTCGGCGGCGTCAAGCTGGTTCCGTATACGCTGGGCGAATTGGCCCACTGGGGGCAGGTGCTCGACGGCAACGACCTCAGCCGAGCGTTTGGCACGGTCGGCTTCCGCGGCAGCGTGCCGTTCTGGTCGATCAATCCGAACATCCACAGCAACCTGCTGAACGTGAATGGGATTGCCCATAAGGTGTCGTTCGACATCGATGCCTCGGTCACCGAATCGACACAAAACTTGAATCAGTTTCCGCTCTACGACTTGATCGACGATCAATCGATCATCCGTTATCGTCAGTTGCTGGCCACCTACGACTTCGGCACGCCCAACCCGGTCCCGTTGAAATACGACGAACGCTACTACGCGCTGCGGTATGGATTGATGAACGGAGTCTCGAGTCCGTCGACCGAAATCGCCGGCAACCTGGCGGCGATCCGGATGGGCGCGCGACAGCGTTGGCAGACCAAGCGCGGGGCGCCGGGCAAGCAGCGAGTCGTCGATTGGATGACATTCGACGTTCAGGGCGTCGCTTATCCGGATCCCAGTCGCGACAACTTCGGCACCGCCATCGGCCTGGTGAATTACACCTACCGCTGGTACTTGGGGGACCGCACGACGGTCGTCTCCGACGGAGCGTACGACTTTTTCAGTGGAGCGCCGCAGTACACCAGCCTCGGCATGTATCTGAATCGCCCGCCGCGCGGTTCGCTCTATACGGGCATCATGCTGCTCAATGGACCAGTGACCAGCACGGTGCTGGCAACGAGCTACAACTATCGCATGAGCCCGAAGTGGATCTCGACCGCCGGCAGCACGTTTGCCTTGAACCACAGCGGCAACATCGGCGAAAACTTCGCCCTGACGCGCATCGGCGAATCGTTTTTGTTCAACGCCAACTTCAATGTCGACGTCAGCAAGGGAAATGTCGGCATGAGCATCTCGCTCCAGCCGCGGTTCCTGAGTCGCTCCGGGTTCGGCGCTGCCAATGGCTTGCAGGTTCCCGTGGCCGGAGCCTTCGGACTGGAATAGTCCGCGGTGCGCGGGGGAGCGGCTCCCGTAGTTCTGTCGATGGGCCAACCACCTTTATTCACAATGGCGTGCGAGCGCCCGCGTATCCGCACCCAGGGCCGTTTTGCGCCGAAACTGGACAATCCTTTGGCTGGCATTGCTGCGCGACGCGGCTCATCGCTTTTGCCGCGTTCCATCCGTCTGGGCCGCCGTGGGTTGCAGGCGGACGACTAAGGGATCGGTCGATTCGGCTTTGCCGTCAAAGCGCTCGCCGCCCGATTCGATGCTGAAGCTGTCGAACGTCATGCCGACCGGGAACTGGCCGAGCGAAAACTTGCCCTGTTCGTCGGAGTCGTGCCAGTCGTAAATCTCACGGTCCGCAATGCCGCGGACCTGGGCGCCGGCCAGTCGTTTGCCATCGGCATCGAAAAGCGTGCCGGTAACCTCGATTGCCGGGACGGCCTCGATCAGCGGCAATTCGAAGTCGGCGACCCCCTTGGGCACCGCGTAGGTTTTGCCTCTTGGTCCCTCCGCATCGACATACTTTTCTTTCCCGAACGAGGCGAACACTCTGACATTCCCTGGCAGCACCAACCCGGAGTAGTTTCCTTTTTCATCGGTCGTGGCCTCAGCGTATTGGTACCGCCCATATTCGAGCAAGACATTTGCCTTGAGCGGTTCGCCACCATCTTTGACTCGAACCGTTCCGTGCACCCGAACGAGCATTTCCCACGGAATCTCGAGCTTGAGCGTCTCCGCTCCCTTTACCTCGATGTCAGGAATCCGGGGGCGAACGGGGAGCTGCGGATCGACCTTCATCATCAGCTCCGCGCTTCCTTCGGCGATCTCTGGAATCACAAAACGCCCCTCGGCATCGGTTTTCACCTCGGCCATTCCCCAGCCGGTTAGGTATTCGGCCGTTGGGCAACCGGCAGCAGCAGATGCCGCATCCTGATCAACTTTAATCGGGATGCCACTCACCAGTTCGGGCTGATTGGCGATCAAGCGACCTTCGATCCGCCCGGCGGGGCGCAATCGCAACTCCGGCTCGCCGACGACGAACGCAGGCGCACGACTTCCATTTTGTTTGCGACTGCTCTGCTGGAGGAAAAAAAACTGCTGGCCATAGCCCTGGTGGACCACCGCCGTGCGGCGGGCGCGCTCACGCGCGAGCGCCGGCAGCCTTACCCGACCCTGCTGATCGGTGACACCCCCAATTCTCTCAGCCACCGTCGATGGGACCAGTACCACTTGGTTCCGGGCGGCGTGTCCATAAATGAGCGGAGCAACCTTGGCTCCTGCGGCCGGTTTGCCGTTGGGTAAAGTCACCACCACCGACAGATCGGAGGCCGGCAAAAGCTGAATCGCGAGAATCGCGTCGGGGAACCCCTTCTCCCGTGGGTCGCGGGGGAATGCCATGCCGACCCCATGGCCGGGAGCATAAGCCCAGACCACACGGCCGAATTCGGCCGACAGCCAGGCTTCGGGCACACTGAAGCGGAAATGGCCCGCATCGTCGGCATGCCCAGCGAGCACCAGCTCTTGCAGCGGGAAGAAACTCCAAGTGGCTGTAAACCACACGTCCGCGCCGGCAACCACTCTGCCATTGGCGTCGCCCACGGTCACTTCGAACGAACGAACTGGCTGGGTATCGGCCGGCGGAGGAGCGGGTCTGGCCGGCGGAAAATCGATCTTGGGCAGCGGCTCGGCGGCCGGCGCGGGCACCGCTTTGGGCGGATCTTCGGCATGCGCCGGCAACAGCGTCAACGCGGCAGCCCCCAGCGCGATCACTCCCCAGCCAACCCACGATACGCCGGGACGAACGCCGCGATGAGCCAACATCGCAAATCTTGTTTTCAGCGACCGCGACCGTCCAAATCCGACTCCGATTGCCAGGTCGGGGGAATTGGCCCGCGACATAAAGTCGATCACCGCCAGCAAAGTTTCGGCGTACGATTTGCGCGAGCCGGCCAGCCGCTGCAAGGCCAGTGCGTCGCAAGCTGCTTCGGCGGCCGACGTCAGCTCGCCCCAGGCCAGCCAGGCCACCGGATTCCACCAGAACAGCGAAATGACACAGAAGGCCAGCAGATTGGCCAGGTGGTCGCGCCGCACGCAGTGCGCCAGCTCATGGCCAAGGATCCACCTCAATTGATCGTTGTCCACCAGACCGACAAGTTGTTGCGGCAACACAATCACCGGCCGTCCACGGTCGGCCCAGAGCATCGGCGTGACCGGAGCATCGGCCAGGAACAACCGCGGAACCTGGCGCAATCCGAATTTTCGCGCGGTCTCCTCCAGCAGTTCGACGACTCGTCCGGAATGAACCGGGCCGTTTTTCAAAAGCCGCCGCACTCGCCGCAGCTGCCCGAGCGCCGCCAGCCAGAGGGCGGCCGATACGGTTAGGCTGATGCCCGCTAGAAAAAGCAACGCCTCGCGCCAACCAACGCCCGACGTTCCCGCGACTTGACTTGCCGGGAATCGGCCTTCGACCGCCGCCGGCAGGACAGGCGGCGCCGAGTTGGCAGTTTCGGCCGACTCACTTCGGATCGCTCGCTGGCCAGCGTCCGCATCGCCCAGGCTTGCCTGCGGGTTGTCGAATGCCGCCACGGGATCGAGCGCGCGGTCGGCCGAGACAGGCGCCGCGCCTGCCGGCAACACTGGCACCGGCACGAGCGGCGGCACCACGAGTTTCAGCAAAACCAACAGCCACAAACCATGACGCAGCGCGGGACGCCGCCGCATTGCCGGCAGCCACCCGAGGCACCAGACGCCCATTGCCAACATCGCCGTGACCGCCAGATTCCAGGCAAGCAGCAGAAAAACGCCGTTCATCGCAAGTGCCCTTAATCCCGAATGTTTTCGATCATCTTTTCAATCGCCGCGCGTTGTTTGGTCGACAAACCGGCTTGCTCGACCAGCGTCAGCAGGAGCGGGGTGAGCGACCCGCCGAAATGACTGTCGGCGATCTGCTTGAGCAGCCCGCCCACGAACTTCTCGCGCGCAGCCGCCGCGAAGAATCGATGGGCGTAGCCCGATTTGTCCACTTTGATGTATCCCTTCTCCTGCAAGCGATCCAAAAAACTCTTCACACCGCCGTGCAGCGAATGCTCGTGACGCCCATAAACGGCTAGCACGATCTCACGCACCGTCGCCCCCTCGGGACGATCCCAAAGCACTTCCATCACCGACAACTCGGCCTCGGTGATCTCCATTTGTCGTTTTGTCATTCGCTTCGCCCCTTGGTGAGCTTTTCTCCTACGATCCGGTAGGCCCGCTACCCACACTCATGCAATCTACCTGAGATTATAATGCAGTTTGCATGAGTTTCAAGTCCCGCCCTGTGCAAAAAATTGATTGCGAATAAAAATCGGTCGTGAGCGAGGACTCGATCGGGGCGCGAGAAGTGTGACGGATGCTCGATTCGCGGGAGGGACCCATCGGCGTGATGACTGGACCGCGAGAGTGCCCGCCGTTGACGTTTTATCGGGGCTTTTTGGGACCGATTTGCCCAAGAAACGACAAATATCGAGGGCACTGGATTCGCACAAGCCCACGAAAAAACGCTGGTTAGAAGGATTCTAACCAGCGTCTTGATGTGCCGGCGGCGGGGCCGGACGGTCGGCGAGCGCTGTAGAACGCCGCACCCCCTCTCTTCGCGCCGGCTGGCGCCGCCGGTGGTCCGACCCCGTTTTTGCCGGTGGCCCGTGCGAATTTGCGGTTCCCGTTCTCCTTGCCTATTCTAGTGGGGTGTTTTGGCAGTTCACGTCCGCCGGCGTGCTGAGCGACTGGTGAAAGACGAAATCGCCTTGGCGGCGGATGCAACGAGTGTACGGCCTCGCAAAATCGCATGCCGCGCCGGATGAAACCGGAGCGAAGATTCATGCGTCTGTGGTTTTTTCACGCCCTGGGAGTTCACTGCGATGAAGCTTTTTTTTAATGTATCGACGGTGGTTGCCAGCGTCTCGTTGGCAATGGCCGCCTGGCAAATGGTCGCGGCCGATGCGCCGCGCCAGCCCGAAAAGTTGTTGCGGCATGTCGTGCTCTTTAAATTCAAACCCACGAGCACGCCCGAAGACATCAAGAAAGTAGAGACCGCGTTTGCGGCGTTGCCGAAGCAGATCGACACGATCGTCGATTTCGAATGGGGGACCGACGTGGGGGCCGAAAACCTCAGCGACGGTTTTACGCATTGTTTCCTGGTGACCTTTCGCAGCACCGAGGCACGTGACGCTTATCTCCCCCATCCGGCCCATAAAAAGTTTGTGGAACTGGTCAAGCCTCTCTTGGAAAAGCCGCTGGTCGTCGACTACTGGGCTCAGCGCTAGTTCCATCGGCCGGCAAATCCGCGGCGGCGCCGCCTGAGGTGGACCGGGCACGGGGTAAGGACAAGCCGGCGAAGCGCCCGGGATCCTGGCGAGGCGCCCCGGACGGCTGGCCCCGGGCGCGGCCATTCGCTGGGCTGCTAGACGGCAAACGGTCCATAACCTACGATTTAGGCTCGGCGTACACCCCCCATGCGGCAACCTGGCGGCAGCCCCCTGCCGCCATGCCGCTTTGATTGGGAAGCGAGTCCCTGACGAACCTCCATTGCAATCCCCTAGTCGGCTGGGCAAACCCTGCTTGAGGAGAAGATAAACCGTGAAGAAAATTCTGCGTTCGTTCGTAATGACGGCACTCTTGCTGAGCATGGCTCAGTTGGGCAGCGCCAAAGACAAGGCCCCGGCTGCCGCCGAGGAGACCGACGGTCGCAAACCCGTCATCGTGATATCGATTGCCGGTTACGACAACGTGATGGGGGACATCGGCTATATCGGGCGATTGGCTCAAATGCCCGAGCTCGAGAAGTTAGCCGAAGGAATCATTGCCTCGCAAACCAAAGCCAAGGGTTTGGAAGGTCTGGACACCAAGCGCCCCTGGGGAGTGGTCGTCAGCACCGACGGTTTCGGTTTCCAACCGCTGGCGTTTTTGCCGGTCACCGACCTTAAAAAGCTTCTCGACGCCACGTCGGGATTGATTGGCCCCGCCGAGCAAAAGGAGAACGGAATCCTGGAACTGGCGGCAAAGAATCCGCGTGTCTATCTGAAGGAGAAAAACGGCTGGGTCTTCATCGCACAATCGCCCGAGAACCTGGCCAATGTGCCGGCCAATCCGTTGCAATTGCTGGGTGGGCTGGACAAGCAGTATGAGGTCGCCCTCAAGTTCTATATCCACAACATTCCCGATGCGTTTCGCTCGCTGGCGATCGACTATCTCAAGAATGTCAGCCAGACGCTGCCCGTCGACGAGAATGAGGACGAAGCCGCGGCGGAAAAGCGCAAGGAGTATATGGAGAAGCAGACGAAGGCGATGGCCGATTTGATCAACACCGTCGACCAGTTCACGCTGGGTTGGGCACTGGATCAAAAGGCCAACACCAGCCATCTCGACACGACCTTGACCGCGCTGCCCAACTCCACGCTGGCCAAAAAGCTCAACGCGCTGAAAGAAACCACGTCGAACTACACCGGCTTCATGCTCCCCAAGGCAGCGGTGGTTCTGAACAGCTCGCAAACGCTCCTGGTCGACGACATCGAACAGGCCGCCCAGGCAATCGACATGTTTCAAACGACCCTGTCGCGTGAGATCGAAAACTCGCCCGACCTGACAGACGACGACTCGCGGGCGGCCGCCAAGCGCATCGTCACCGAGGCCGGCGATGCCATCAAGGCCACGATCAAAACCGGCAAAATCGACTTTGGCGGCTCCTGGATCCTCGGCGATCGGAAATTCAACCTGGTTCTGGGGGCTTATGTCAGCGAGCCTGGCGAATTGGAAAAGGCTCTCAAGGACCTGGTGGCCGTCGCCGCCAAGGATCCGAATTTCCCGGCCGTCAAATTCGACGTCGCCACCCAGGGCGAAGTCCGCTTCCACACCTGGACCAGCCCGGTGCCGGCGGACGACAAGGTCAATCGGGCGATCGGCAAAGAGCTCAAAGTTGCCGTCGGCTTTGGACCCCAGAGCGTTTACTTCGGCGTCGGAACGGACGATCCTTTGGTTCTGATCAAGAAGGCGATCGACGCCTCCAAGACCGGCACGAGCACCAAGGTTCCACCAGGTGTCGTGGATGTGGCGCTGCAGCCGATTCTCGATTTCGCCAGCGTCCTGAAGCCGGATGACGAAAACGTCGCGGCAGTGCTGGCCGAAGTAGCAAAAACGCCCGGCAAGGATCACATCCATTTGGAGATCAAGCCGCAGCAGAATGGCGTTTCCTACCGGCTTGAACTGCAAGAGGGAGTGCTCAAAGCGCTGGGGCTGACCACCAAGATACAAATCGACAAACAGAACGCGGCCGCCGAGTAGTAGTTTTCGCGCTCTCGCAGTAACTCCTACGTGGGGCAGTCGCTTGCGCTTTCCCAGCCGGATGCCGCGGCGCCGAGAGTGGCAATGCAGGCGCGATCGGTCCCCGTGACCAATGGTCTTCGATCAGCAGCCGCCCGGGCCGTCGGGCGGGAGGCACGGTCTGTTCGGTAGTGTGCCAATAGGCACACTGCGCCAAACGCTTGCTACAATTACGACGGCAGCGCGTCGTTATGGGGTGGCGGAGTGAGGAGCAGGGATGACGAAGTTCTCATTGGCCGAGCATGGAATTACCAAGGCCACGGTCCAGCGCAATCTGTCGGTGGCGCGGCTGTATGAAGAAGCGATTCGCCACGACCCGGGGGCCAGTATCGCCCACAATGGCGCGCTGGTCGCCTACTCCGGAGAAAAGACCGGCCGGTCGCCCAAGGACAAGCGGATCGTCTGCAAACCGCCGTCGGCCCAGGACATCTGGTGGGGAGCGGTCAATATCGCTCTGGAAGAGCACAGCTTCCTGATCAATCGCCAGCGGGCGATCGACTATCTCGATACCCGCGACCGCCTGTATTGCTTCGACGGCTACGCCGGTTGGGATCCCAAGTATCGGTTGAAAGTCCGCGTGATTTCCGCCCGGCCGTACCACGCGCTCTTCATGCACACGATGCTGATCCGTCCCAAGCCCGAAGAGCTGGAAACCTTCGGCCAGCCCGATTACGTGGTCTACAACGCCGGCCAGTTTCCGGCGAATCAGCTCACGGTCGGCATGACGTCGAAGACCAGCATCGACTTGGATTTCGAGCGCCGCGAACTGGTGATTCTGGGGACGGAATACGCCGGCGAAATGAAAAAGGGCGTGTTCACGGTCATGAACTATCTGATGCCCAAGCAAGGCGTATTGTCGATGCACTGCTCGGCAACTGCCGATCGAGCCACGGGCCAGTCTTCGCTATTGTTCGGACTGTCTGGGACCGGCAAGACAACGCTCTCGGCCGACTCGCGGCGGCTGTTGATCGGCGACGATGAACATTGCTGGAGCGACGACGGCGTGTTCAACATCGAAGGGGGTTGCTACGCCAAGGCGATCGATCTGACACCCGAGAGCGAGCCCGACATCTTTCAAGCGTTGCGTTTCGGGGCCGTGTTGGAGAACGTGGTGTTGGACGCCGAGGACCACCGCGTCGATTTCCACGACGTAAGCATTACCGAGAACACGCGCGGGGCTTATCCGATCGACTTTATTCGCAGCGCCAAGATTCCTTGTCTGGCCGGTCATCCGTCGGACGTCATCTTTCTGACCTGCGACGCCTTTGGCATTTTACCGCCGGTCAGCTCGTTGACGCCGGCGCATGTCATGTATCATTTCATCAGCGGCTACACGGCCAAAGTGGCCGGCACCGAGGTCGGCGTGACGGAACCGCAGGCCACGTTTTCTCCCTGCTTCGGCGGACCATTCATGGTCTGGCATCCGACGAAATACGCCGAACTGCTGGCCGAGAAAGTGGCCCGGCACAACGCCCGCGTGTGGCTGGTCAACACCGGCTGGACCGGTGGCAGCTATGGCGTGGGCCGGCGGATTCCGCTCGCCTTGACGCGGGCCATCGTCGACGCGATCCACGGCGGCCGGCTGGAAGGAGCCAAGACGATGCGCGATCCGGTCTTCGGCATCGATGTGATTACCGAGTGCCCCGGCGTCCCGTCCGAGATTCTGATTCCGCGCAACACCTGGGCCGACAAGAAGGCTTACGACGCCAAGGCCCAGCATCTGGCCGGGCTGTTCCGAGCCAACTTCGCGGCCTATTCCGCCGCCGCCGAGCCGGCAGTCAGCGCCGCCGAACCGGCGATCGTCTGAAACCGCCAGACTTGCCGATCGAGCGCTGCCTGGACCGTGGCGTTGCTGTCAGTCCAATTGCTTGATCACGCCGGTTAAAAACTGGCCGAGCCGCTCGCCGGCCATCAGCGAATCCTCGTTACGTTGCCACAGTTCCGGCAGGCTCGATGGCCGGTGGAACATGGCGGCCGCCACCGCTCCGATACGCCCCGGCCAGGAGCGTTGCCGCACGACGTTGTCGACTTCGACCGGCAACGAATCGCAAGGCTCGCGAATCGCGCGGATCGCCAAGAACCGCACCCGCTTCTCGCGGCAAACATTGGCCACGCTGGCCGATTGCCGATCGGCCGCCAGGGCGCCATGCCGCTCCGCCAGAAGTCGTTTTTGTCGGCCGTCGGCCAACAGGCGATCGACCGCCAACAGCCGCCCCACGCGCAGATGGCGCAGCGTGGCCAAAGCCGCCGGATCGATTTGAAAGTCGACAGCCAGCTCTCCACCGGAAATTGCGCCCGGCGCGTCGGCTTCGGTCACGAGGCGATCGGCCATCACGATATCGCCGACTCGCAGGTCGGGCACGAGTGCCGTGGCAAATCCTGCCGCCACGACCCACTGCGGCCGGTGACCGGCCTGCAGGGCCAGCGTTCCCCGCCGTGCCGCGGCGGCGTCGGGACCAGCGATGACGACGACCACGCGGCGGCCGGCGAGGCTTCCTTCGTGGGCCGCGAATCCGTCGCCGAGCGTTTCGACGACGCCGGTCATGCGATCGATCAAACCGGCCGCTTCTGCCCGCTGGCCAACGACCACCCCGACGTGGCAAATGACCGGCTGGGCCGGAGCCTGCGGCGCCGCTGGTTTTTCATCTTGTGTGGGTGCCGAACCGGCGGCAGCCCGGCGCGCTTGCTCGCCCATCCGCTCGTGGAGCTTGCCAACCAACCAGTTGCGAACGAAGGATTGCCACATAAACGAAACCGCTGGTGTTCGAACAACTCATGGCACGCGCGGACCATCCACCCAGGATAGTCGGCCGCTCGCGCCAAACACAGCGGGTGCCGGCGCGAGCGGCAAGTCGTCCCTGTTCGGTGTCGCGGATTATCGGCATAATCGACGCATGGTTTTTTCCTGGATCAAAAAGTGGCGTCGGCGGCGAATCGCCCAGGCCCCATTTCCGGCTCCTTGGCTCGATTATCTCGACCAAAACGTGCCCCACTACCCACTCCTCGAGGCCGACCAACAACAAAAATTGCGCCGCGACACGCAAGTCTTCGTGGCCGAAAAAAACTGGGAAGGGTGCGGCGGACTGACGGTGACCGACGAGATGCGGGTGACGATCGCCGCCCAGGCCAGCTTGCTGGTGCTGGCCCTCGACGACGTCTTGTTGGATTCCGTCCTCTCGATCCTGATCTATCCCCGCGAGTACGTGGCTCCGGCCGCGCGGCGGCTGGGCGGGGGCGAAACCGTGGCAGCCGACGTTCGGCTGGGCGAGGCGTGGTATCGTGGTCCGGTGATTCTTTCCTGGGCCGAAGTGATCGACGACTGTCGACATTTGGGGCATGGCCGGAATGTCGTGTGGCACGAATTCGCTCATCAGCTCGATATGCTCGATCGGGCGATCGACGGCACGCCCCCGCTCGACAGCCGAGAGCAATACGAGCGTTGGACGGCCGTCATGAGCCGCGAACTTGCCAATCTGCGCCGCGCCAGCCGGCTCGGCAAGTCGACCTTGATCGATCCGTACGGAGCGCTCAATGAATCGGAGTTCTTTGCCGTGGTGACCGAATGCTTCTTCGATCGGCCGGTGGAACTCCGCGAGGAGCATCCAGAGTTGTACAAGCTGCTGGCCGATTTCTATCGGCAAGACACCGCCGGTCGACTGGCCGGCGCGGATTGAGCGAGCAACGGTTTTTCCGGCCCTACTGCCCGACCGGTGGCGCCGCGACTTCTTCTGGCTCGCTTTCTTCCGCGGCACGGTCGAAGGGCAACGGCCCGGCCACGACCCGTTCCAACTCGGCCAGCCGGCTGTGATAGGCGGCCAACGCCTGTTGGTACTGCTCGCGCTGCGAGAGCAATTGTTGCTGGGCGACGAGCAGATTCAAAAACGTGCTCTTGCCGACGTCGTAGTTGCTCCGCGCCACGTCCAGGTTCTGCGCGGCGACGGGCAACAGCTTTTCGACATAAATCGCGACCGCCCGGCGGGCTTCCAGCACTTGCTCGTAGGCGGACTGCACTTCGTAGCGCACGTCGGCCACTTTCTGTTGATACTCGGCCTGCCGCTGACTGACTCGAAACTGGGCTTCGGAAACCGCGGCGTTCAGTTTGCGGCGGTAAATCGGCATGTTCACGTTCACACCGACCTGGCCTCGCAAATCCGATTGCGTCGACGTCGGCTGCCAGAACGAATCGTAACGGCCATAGACTTCGGTGTCGGGAAAGAATTGCTTGCGGGCGAGGTTAACCGCCACTTCTTCGCTTCGCACGCGGGCCCGTAGTGCCGCCAGGTCGGGACGCTGCGCCACGGCCATCTCGCGGAGCACGAGGACCGGTGGTGGATCGGCCACTTCAGCCAGGCGCGCGGGGGCCGGTGGCACCAGATCGTCGGGGTTGCGGCGCAGCAGGGTATTGATTCGCGCCACGGCCACGCGATACATCCGCTCGAGCTCCAGCCGCCGCCGCTCGATCTCGGCCAATTCGACGTCGGCCTGCAGCACGTCTTGTTCGGTGACCATGTTGTTTTCGTACTTCACGCGGGCCGCCTGGCGAAACTCCTGGAGCAGTTCCACGCGCTGCTCGTTCAGTTCCAATTCGCGGCTCAGCAAGTAGTATTCATAGAACCCTTGCCGCGTGGTCTGGGCCAATTCGAGTTGCGCGCTCTGCACGTCGTGAAACATGGCGCTGGCATCGGACTGAGCCGCGGCTCCGCGCAGCTCCCGCTTGCCGAACCAAGGTAACTTTTGTGATCCTCCCACTTGATAGGCGGACGAGACCGTGCTGGAAGCAAACGACGCCGGGGCAGCCATGCCCATGAACACCGGGTCGTCCAACGCGATCGCTTGCGGATAACGCTGGGTCGCGGCCCGCCAGGCGTAGGTCATGGCTTCGAGCGAGGCGTTGCGGGCTTCGACGAGCGCCACCAGTTCGGACAACACCAGCTCGTTTTGGCCGGCAAACAGGCCGTCCCCCTCGGCAGTGACCGGCATGTCGATGGCCCCGCCCGAAGCCGGTTGCTCGTGCGCCACCGGCCGCACCGTCGATCGCGGCGGGGACCGCTGGATGGCTCCCGTCGCCACGACCGGTAGTGGCTCGGCCGCGGCGCCAGGGTCGACTCTGGCGGCTTGGGACGGGAGGGCGGGTTTTGTCTGGACACCTGCCGCTGCCGGCGCGGGATCGGCGGCGGGGGCGGTCGCCCGCGACGCCGTCGTGGCTGGCCAAAAACGGCTGCCGACGGTCGACGACCGACAACCTGTCGCCACCACGGAAGCGGCGAAACATGCGCAGAGACCCGCCCGGAGGAAGAACGTCATCACGCTTCCTTGCGTCACGAACCGAGTTTGGGCGGGTTAGCGGTAAACCGGAGCGCCGGTGAAGGCACTCTCTCGGTTGGATCGGACCGCCACGGCATACGCCTTGAAATCCCGCGGAAATTTCGGCTCAATCGCTGCAATCGGCAAACTCAGCCGCCGCTGATCCCAGTCGTGGCACCAGTCCACGGGGTTTGACCTAGACTTGCGCGAGAGGGCCTCTCTGGGCGTGTTGCGTCTGGAGTCAAGGTTGCTCGAAGCGCGCCGGTTCGATGCCGACGCGGGATGAATCGCCCAGCACTGATTCGACTGAAACGGTAACACCGACCGCGGTGCTGGACGAACGGGTTTGGAACACCCCCGGGCGGGAGGTTCCGGACCGACTGACGTTTCGCGGCGTTCAAGCCTCGTCGGCGCGGCGGCAATCGCGCGCGAGCGGCCTGGCTTGAACCGAGCAAAACACCCATATCCAAAAATAGGGGGAATGTGTTCATGAGGCGTACGTTGATTCTGAGCGCGTTGTGCGTGGGATTGAGCTTGCCGGTCCTTTCGAGTCCGGCCCTG
>Ga0182024_10013667_pt1 | contig 15800 bp, 10 predicted proteins | sample P32metaG_FD_120480 | JGI IMG/M metagenome (GOLD analysis project Ga0182024, IMG submission 120480) | Permafrost microbial communities from Stordalen Mire, Sweden - P3-2 metaG (Illumina Assembly) | ecosystem: Environmental > Terrestrial > Soil > Wetlands > Permafrost | place: Sweden: Stordalen... | reverse complement strand
CGACACCGCGCGGCCCGTCGATGGCTATGCTGCGCCCCAGCTTCATACCCATGCCGTGATCTTCAACATGACCGAGCGCGAGAACGGTCTCGAAAATGGGAAACAGATGCGAGCTTTGCAGCCGCACGAGATGTTCGTGTCACAGCGCTACGCCACGGCAGTCTACCGATCCGAGTTGGCTCTGCGTCTGGAAAAGCTGGGCTACGAACTGGAGCGCGGCAAGCATGGACAGCCGGAAGTAAAAGGCTACACGAAGGAATATCTGGAGGCTTCCAGCCCGAGGCGTGAACAGATCAAAGACCATCTCCGGGAACAAGGAATCGACGGAGCCGCGGCGGCACAGATCGCGGCCTACCATACTCGCGACCGCAAGGAACTGCTGTCGCCTGGAGAAGTCTTACAGCGGCACCGCGAGTTGGCCGCACAGTACGGGCATCAGGCGGACCGCGTCGTCGCACAGGCGCTCCAACATGGACAATACCAGATGCCGGAGCCAGAGATTCAGGCGCAGCGGGCCGTGACATGGGCGCGCGATCATGTCTTCGAAAGATCGGCTGTACAGGACCGCCGCGCGATCCTTGAAACAGCGCTCGGGCGCGGCATGGGGGAAACCACGTACAGCCATGTCCGGCGGGAGTTCGAGCGCCGAATCGTGGCCGGGGAGTTCCGCGAAGTCTCCCACATTGGCGCTGGCCAACAATACACGACCGCGGCGATGGTTCGCATGGAGCGCGAGATTATTGGCCGGATGCAGGAAGGCAATCGGCGCGACTACAGCGATCCGATGCTAGTCTCGCCGCAAGTGCGCATCGCGACGGAAGACCGCCACCCGGAGTTGAATGCGTCGCAGCGCCAAGCGGTAGACGAAATCTTTCTTTCGCGGGAGAAGGTTGTCGGCTTAGATGGCATCGCAGGCGCGGGCAAGACAACAACTCTGGCCGTGATCCGCGAAGGCGCGGAGGCCGAGGGTTACAGGGTGGAAGGTTTCGCGCCAACGTCCCGCGCGGCGCAGAAGCTCGGCGAAGCAGCCATGGAGACATCGACGCTACAAAGGCATCTGGCGCGTGGACAGCAGCCAGATACCAGCGAGAAACGGCTCTATGTGCTCGACGAATCCTCGCTGGCATCGACCCGGCAGGTGAGTGAGTTTCTGGACCGGCTCCATGCGAATGACCGTGTGTTGCTCGTCGGCGACCGGCGGCAACATGAGGCGGTCGAAGCCGGGCGTCCCTTCGCGCAGCTCCAGGACGCGGGCATGAAAACCGTGAAGCTCGAAGAGATCGTGCGCCAGAAAGACCCGGAACTGAAACACGTGGTCGAGCAACTGGCGCGGGGTGAAGTGCGCGAAGCAGTCCAGAGTCTTGATCGGCAAGGCCGAGTACACCAAATTCAGGGTCACGATGAGCGCATCGCAGCCATCGCCCGCGACTATGCCAAATCGCCGGACAACACGCTGGTGGTTTCTCCTGACAATCGCTCTCGCACGGAGATCAACGAGCGCATCCATGCGGAATTGCAGCGGAGTGGCCTCGTCAGCAGTGAGGAGCACCACATCCGGACGCTTGTGCCGCGCCAAGACCTCACCGGCGCGGACCGCACATGGGCCGAGCGCTATGAGGTTGGCAATGTGCTGCGCTATTCGCGCGCATCGAAGGAGACCGGCATCGGGAAAGGCGCGTACGCGCAGGTGAAGAGCATCGACGCTCCGAAAAACCGGCTGACGGTCGAGTTGCAGAACGGCACGGAACGAACCTACGATCCACGCCGACAGCAGGGCGTCTCGGTCTTCCGCGAGGAGATGCGGAATTTTTCAGTGGGCGACCGCATCCAGTTCACCGCGCCGGCCAACGAACTGAAAGTTGCGAACCGCGAGTTGGGGACCATCGTGAGCATCGAGGAAGATGGGCGGCTGCACCTGAAAATCGACGGGGGTCGCACGGTCGAACTCGATCCGCGCAAGCATCCACATCTCGATCATGGCTATGCCATGACCAGCCACTCCAGCCAGGGACAGACTGCCGACCGTGTCTTGATCCACGTGGACACCGAGTTAGGCGCTAAGGATCTGCTCAACAGCCGCATGGCCTACGTCTCCGTTTCGCGCGGAGCGCACGATGCGCAGCTTTTCACCAACGACCGCGAGAAGCTACCAGCGGCGCTCGGTCACTATGTATCGCAGCAGAGCGCGCATGTACCCGAGATCAAACCCAACCCGACGATCGCGCCGCAGCAGGAAGTCTCCCAGGGTCAACAGCAGGACCGCGGCATAGGTCTCGGAATCGGTTTCTAGGGCATAGCTTCCTGTTTGCCGACCAACCGGGCACTACTCCATTCGTGGACACAAGCTCGTCTATCGTTACCGATCCGGTGAAACTTCCTCCAAAAGGACTTCTGGCTCGCTTCGGTCCAAACTCGCTTTCTGCAGGCGCGATCGGTAGTTTTGACAGTGGTCGTGGACACGGAGGCCAAATAGCGTCATTGGGAAGACTGGCCTGTGGTAATTCATGTCTTAGCAACTTGCTCCGTGAATACAACTCTTGGATTCAGTTGCTCAGCGCCAGCCCTCTTAAGGAGGGCTTGTGTCGGGAACAACCATACTCCTTGCCGACGACAATTCTCGCATCCTTCGTCATGTCGAAAACATGCTTGAAAAGGAGAAAGACTACAAGGTTATCGCCGCCATCTCTGACGGGGCCATTGTGGTTCGCGAATACCTCCGGCTAAGGTCCGATGTCATGATCCTCGACATCTCCATGGGGGAAATCAGCGGGATCGATATTGCGCGGAAGTTGCGCGAATCCGGGTGTAGTGCCAAGATCGTTTTTCTCACCGTGCACGAAGACGCTGATTATCTGAAAGCCGCCATCGGCGCAGGTGGCTCGGCTTACGTTGTGAAATCGCGGTTGAATCTGGATCTGTTCTCCGCTATCAAAGCAGTGCTTTCAAACAAACTCTTTATCTCCCCGAGCCTGCTGAATGAGCCTGTCAGCTAGAAGATCAGTTTTAGTGTGAACTGTGCGGAGCGCGGACCACCCAGCCCGTACAGTGTGCTCTGTCCGCCAACGGCGCCGCCGCCGCCCAAGGCTTCGTTCGTTGTGGTATCTACCTTGCCAAAGCCCGAAGTCCCGAACTCGGTGTTTGGTTGGTTGAACCCCGGGGCCCCGAACATCGGATGGTTGAATAGGTTGAAATATTCTGCGCGCACATCGAGCTTGAGCCGCTCGGTCAGGTTGAAACGGCGGCGTAGAGCCAGATCGGTCTGATCTACGGAGTATGGGCTGCGCAGACTGTTGCGGGGATAATCTCCCATCACTCCCGCGTGTGGTAACGAAAAGGCGGCCGGATTCAGTGCTCTGCCCGCCGGTTGCGTCGGGTCGGGAATCCAGGAGGGTTGACCCGGCACGACGTTAGCCAGAGTCAAGAAGAAGCCGATGAAGCCAGTTTCATTGAAAACGGTGACATTGATCGGGGGCGGCGAACTCGCGCGCACCAGTCCGTCCACGGCCCAGCCTTTCAGGATCGCGTTGCCTACGCGGCCCCACGCAGGTGCTGGTATCTCATAGGAGACGGCTCCAGCGATGGAATGCCGTAGGTCAAAGTCGGAGGGCGCCAGCGGCGGTAGCACGATCTGGCCCACACTCGCCGCTGCAAAACCAGTTCCGTCGTTCGACCCAAGATCGTTCGCTTTTGCAAAAGCGTAGGACACAAGTGCCTGTAGGCCGTGTGACATCCGGCGCTGGAACTGAAGCTGTAGAGCCTGGTAGTGAGAGTAGCCGCCGTTCCAAGTTGCGTAGACCGTCTGTTGGTTGCCATCTATCAAAAGCGCCGGAGGAAGAACATTGTCTTCCCGCAGGAGCCGCCTTGAGTCTGCTCCCACATAGGTTGCCGTCAACCTCTGGTTCGCTCCCAGTTCCTGCTCAATGGCCGCATTCCATTGCATGGTAAGCGGGACCTGAAGGTTCGGATCGATTGCGGTCAGTCCCCCCGAGACCGAAGAGATCGCCGTTGAAAATAGAATCGGTTGGAAAGCTGGGTTGCTCAGATCGAAAGGCACACCTGGCGGGGCGAGGAAAGTAAAGTTTGTGCGAAAGTACGGATAGGTTGCGGAACCATCGCCCGGAGCATTCCCGTAGCCCAGATCATAGAAGAGGCCAAACCCTCCTCGCACCACTGTCCTGGGAGTGACCTGGTAGGCAGCGCCGATCCGGGGAGCGAAGTTGCCAAACTTGGTGTGCCAGAGCGGTCCCGGCACGAGAGCAATCGGGTTTGAGTCGAAAATTCCTTGCACCGCGTAGAGCGGCTGGCCAGACATTGCCGACTGCGGCGAACGGTTGATCTCCCACCTCAATCCGTAGGTTAGCGTCAGGTGATTCGTGATCCTCCAGGTATCCTGAGCAAACAGCGAGTAATTATTGATGTTCACGGAATAGGGATATTTATCTCCCGTCCCGATGACGCCCACGGTCCCAAGCAGCAGCGCCTGGAACCCAGCCGGACCTGGACCAGCACTGTAATTTATACTTTCCCCACTGGTGGGGCTGAGGCGGCGATAATCGATGCCGACCTTCAACTGATGCACTCCGACGGCCCAGGAGAACGTGTCCACGAAATTGAGTTGCCGCTGGACATTGTCGTATAGCGTACCCTCGCGGACATCCATGATGTTACCGTCAGCCATAAAAGTGACGGCGGCTTGGCCGGTACTCGGCCTATAGGGGGACGTGGGCGGGAAGAGAACTGAGGTGGGCGGCGCCACGGCGCCATCAAAGTTGGTAAGGGAGTTGCTGGTCGTGCCGGTGCTTCGGCTCCAGTTCGCGCGGAAGTCGTTCAGCTTGGTGGGAGTGAAAGTGATGGTTGCACCCGCGGTTAACGTGTCCGCATTCACCTTGTCATACTCTACTTCCTCCCAGTCTCGGTTCGCGTCATACGAAGGCGCGTGGTTGTAGCGGGCAAACAGGGTGATTTTCCCGGTTAAGCTGTGGTCCACGCGAATACTGGTTGCATTGATGTTGGAAGGATTGGAATAGACGGCAGTAACATTCGCGAGACATGGGTTGGTGATGTTGTCGCAGGTGGGGTCGATGGGCGGGCCGGTAGGAAGAGGCAGGGCATTGACGATCGGCCGATAAACCGGTGCAACCGCCCCGCGGGCAGACGCCGTAAAGAACACGCCTTGCGCCGTCTGCGGCAACAGCAACCGCAGCCCTTCGTACGAAAAGAAGAAGAAAGTTCTGTTTTTGATGATGGGACCGCCAAGCACGCCGCCAAAGTCGTTCTGGCGGAGCGGCGGCTTGATCAGCGGGGGCGCGTCAAAATAATTCCGGGCGTCGAAAAAGTCGTTTCGCAGATAGTCGAACCCAGTGCCGTGGAATTGATTTGTTCCGGATTTCGTGACAATCGAGATCTGGGCCCCAGGAGTGCGCCCGAATTCCGCCGCATACGACGAAGTCTGGATGCGGAACTCCTGCATAGCATCCACGGATACCAGTCCGTTGGTGCCGCCTCCCGAAGTGAATCCCGGAATTGCTCCCCCCAAACTCTGACCGAGGCAACAACCCGGCGCTGAGCCAAAGTTCGCACTCACGCCATCCACCATAAAATAGTTCGCATCGTTACGCTGCCCGTTCACGCTGAACTGACCAGGCCCCTCGGTAAATGACGCTGTGAACACCACCCCCGGCACCAGCGCGATCAGCGACTGGAAGCTGCGCCCATTCAGTGGCATGTTCTGCACGAACTGGTCGTCCACTATGGTACTGACCGACGCCGAGTCGGTTTGTAACAGGAGTGCGCTTACGGTGACGCTTTCTGACGAGGGGCCGATCGCGAGCGTGAAATTCTCGTTGACTGCATCTTGCACGTACAGCTGAAGGTTGGGCTGGACGACGGTGCGAAAGCCTGCCTTCTGAATGGTCAGCCGGTAGGTGGCCGGATGCAGGTCGGGAATGACGTAGATTCCGTCCTGGTTGGTAGTGGTGGTGGTCGAGACGTTGGTCTCGATGTTAGTGATCTTGCATTCGGCGCCGACGATCACGGCGCCAGACAAATCCGTCACCCTACCGGCAATGCGGGCGCTCTCTGTCTGTGCGAAGGCCGCCACGGCGCTCACAAGAAGAATCAGGACGAGCACGGGGCACTTCATCACAACTCTCCGCTAGTGCGTGGCAGGGCGCAATTAGTTCCGCTCCTTGCTCTGGCGCAAGGAAGAATATCCTTGTGTGTGGGTCTGATTCAAGCCGCCAACAATGAGTGCAGGAAGTTCCGGGGAACCACTGTCAGAAGTGACAGTAGACAAAAATCCGCATCGCGAGAAGAACTTTTAGGTTCTAAATTCTCGCATGGGAGAAGTGAGTTGTGCCGCTATGGGTGATTGGCGTCACCCAGGTAGGCGTAGAGCATCTTCTGTCCGCTGGGTTGCTTACCGCCGGCCGCGGGTTCGACCGTGACAAATACGGAACTGATTTCCTTCACAAGCTCGGGGTTCTCCACTTTTATAACCCAACGCCCTTGCGCTTTGACATCCACATGCAGGAAGCCCAAACTCCGCGCCGAGTTCTTTCCTGCTTGGTCCCAATCGTGAAGCAGGCAACTCCCATAGGATTTGTTCAAGCGTCCTGCGCAAGACGCTAGCGACTCTTGCGAACCGTTCGCAACCCAAGCGAAGAAGCCAGCGAGAGAAGACCCAGCAATCCAATCAAGGGCAATGGGCTTGCGGTCTTCGGCAGTTCTGCCGGTGCGGCTTGAGCCACCTCTACGGGAACAGCTACTTCCTCTTTTTCGACGACCAGAATCGGTACATCGGCCGGCGGGGAAGGCGGTGACGGCGGCATCTCTCCGGTCACACTTCGGTTTTGTGCAACCACAATGACGGGGACTTCCACGACCTTGGTAGCCGAGACTTTCATCCCTTTCTTCAGACCCCATGCATCGACCATCTGTCCATCTACATTGAACTTCTGATTCTTGGGAATCTTGAACTGCTGGTTCTTTCCGTCTTCCAGGGTCAGGATTACAGAATTCGGCGGATTTATGAACCACACCTTTCCCGTAACACTCTGCACCGTCGTAATGGTCTTCGGTTTCGTGATGGTGGTGATGGTACGTTGAAGTTTCATGCCCGGTTTCAGATCGTGAATCCCGAGTTGCTGACCATCGACCGTGGCTCTGGCACTTTCCGGCACATTGGCAAAATGCCGGAGGGTGCCATCTGCCATCTTGACCACCAGGTCGTTGCCCGAGACGGTCACAACTTCACCGCGCTCGACTTGGGTTTGGACCGTGGCCGAGTCGCCGGTTGTTGTCGTTTTTGTTTGCACCTGCGCGCTCGTGCTCAGGGTGAAGGCCACGCCAGCAGCCCCCGCCACGAGCACCAGCCATGTATGCCTCCAACCTACTTTAGATCTCATTTGCTTTTTCTCCTTAGTCGGTTTTCGTAACGATCAATTTAGACCTGTCATTCGTTCGAAACGGTACATCTTGCGTTTGCTTGCTGGTTCAAAAGCCACCTGGCTCGCAACAATTTGTGGTCATTCGTAAGACCGCTCATTTGCCTGCTGGAACCCAGACGTTGTCTGGAGCGGCTATCTCGGCGTTCGACACTTCGGCTGTGACATTGACACGCTGTGGCCCCCCTTTCCCCTTCGGGGTGGCCTGGAAAACTACGTAATACTGGTTGTCGAAATTCTTCTGCAAACGTTCCAGGTAGGGCTTGAAACTGACCAGACTGGAAGTGCCGAGAGAAAAACAGTCACCGCCGGTTTCATCGGCGAGTTTTGTGAGTCCGGAAAGGCCGATTTGCAGATCCCAGGAACTTCGGGCGGCACGTCCGACGCCCATGGCATAGAGCGAGTAGACAAGAACGTTATAGCGCTGGCTGATCTCGCTGGCCGAGTTCACGTCTGGGCTCATAGTGGACATACTGTGATACACGGGACCATAGTCCGGGCCCAAGCGCGAGTTCCGGGTTTTTGGGTTCGGGCCCACGCGCGAAGCGACGGGCTGCTCTCCGCGGAGCCGGTCGATGCCGTCTGTCACCATCAGGACTTCACGCCGCACATTCTGCTGCTGCCATCCCTTTACCAAGCTGATCAGCGACAGATAGGGACTATCCATCGTCGACAAACTCCCGCGAGGTAGGCGGAGCGCCTTGACGGCGAGCTCATGGTCGGCGGTGAAATTCTGGGCGACGTTGACAGCCGCGTTCGCCATGTAGCCGACGGCAATGACGGTTGATGCCGGCTGTGCGTTGATGAAATCCCGAATGTCGTTGAGATTGTTTCCAACGCCAGAGCCGAGCGTATCGTCGATCAAGACAAACAGTTGGAGCGCGGCGTTCTCTCCCTTGGCCGGGATCAATTGGTTCACGTTGAGAAAAGTCTTTCCCTGTTTGACTTTCACGTCGCCCTGCTGGAGAGTCGGAACATCGTCACCACGGGCCGCCTCGTTGGTGACTACCAGGTGGACTTGAACTGTGCCCTGGGTGCTCTTGTCTTGCGAGTGCATGGTTTGCGCAGTGAACATCAGCAGGCACAACGTACTCAACGATCCGAGAACAGCCTTGCAGTTTTTCATTGACCCCCGCTTGTGACTGAGGAAATTTGAATTGAGATCCCTAGAAGCATGAAAGCTCGCCCGGCTCACTTCTGTCCTACGTCAGACACTCCGGCACGAATGGGACAACCATATGACCGCCATGGCACCCCGTGAACTGGCAAAACTGCCAGCAGGGGAGGCGAGCTTAGTCGTGCAGAACAAACCTTCTCCTTCGCACGGTTGGGATTACTTCCATCTCACGGGCTAACCTGAAGTAATCCCAAGGTAAGAGTAGCCGACCATCCACCCAGAATCGGGAAGTCGCTAAAGCCCGGCAACGCTCATCGAACCTAGCAAAATCCAATTCCCTCGGTCTCTGCTTCGTAGGAGTATTTGACGCCGCCACCAAGGAGACCGCGGTAGTCAGCGTCGATGGTAGGCGAAGGGTGAGTGGTTTATCACTGTCAAAAGTGACAGATGGCTTTCACTGAGACGCCGAGCCGAAGCACGATGCTGGCTCCGCCCGGGTTACTGGCAAACCTTCACAATCCGTTAAGGGAAGGGTGCCGACAACCCAACCAGAATCGGGAGTGTGATACCTGTCCTGGGGGCGTTATGCCCAGCACCGCCGGGCGCGGACGCTTTCGCGCGGCTACTGCTTGGATGTCAGCAACTGGTGTTGCAGGTCAATTAGCGGCTGCTGGCTTCCCTTGATTAAGCCCTGCCGGGGCTGGTCGAGATCTACGATGACGGCAAGTACGACCGTGATCGCGAGCACTAACATTGTCGTGGAGAAGACTTGACGCCGGCCATCGCGGCCGAAACCATATCCCACCAGAGTTGTTGCAAGTAAGGCGACAATAAAGTTCACGTAGATGACCGTCGGAGGCACGTGGTTTTGGAACGCCATCCAACGTGCCGACTCCAGGTCAATGACCTCGTTCAAGGATTGCAAGAGTAGTCCTGATCTGACAGGGCTTGGGTCTTTCTGCCCATAAGTGACGGCCCGGGTCCAAAACTCATTCTGCAAACGTGCCGCTTGTTCCCGCATAGCCTGAAGTCGATCAAAGTCGTCGACGACATCAGCAGATTGGAGCCGGACATCGAGATATTCGCGGAGAAGGTTGGCAATCTCCGTACTGTCGGGGGCAGGAAGGAGGCGTGCACGCAAGTAGGAAGTTTGGATGGCATTGGCCTCGTCGAGCACAAGCTGCTTGCGTACTTCGAATCGGGTCACTGCCATTGACATAGTAAACCCGAGTAGCAGACCGAGCACGGCGAGGATGCCGCCCTCAACCACTCCCAACTGGGACTTTGTGTTCTCGGTAGTTCTCGACTCTGCCTTGCGCCCGAGACAGAAGCCCGCTTCGCAAGCGCCCGCCAGAATCGCGCCGAAGAACACAACCAGAATGAGCCACACGCCATGCGCAGAAACAAACATTTAAGCCCAGCCTGATTATTTTCGACGCGACAGCTTAGCAGCCTTGGAGAGGAAGAAATAGTGGGCGCAATCGAGATTAATCGAGATTGCAGATTGCGCCCGCAGAGTGGCCACTACGTGGACGATGCTGCTACTTCACGCAGCTGCCTTAATCCTCTTTCCAGAGCCTTCTTGTGGCGCTGAGCCGGTTTCCAGCGCCTCCTTGTGCCGCTGGAGCTTTTCCATCACATCGCCGACGGTAAAACTATCGGGTCGCTGCCTCGGTGGGAACTCCAGCAGGGTTTGCATATACTGCCCGACGAGCGCGCCAGCTGGCAGCAGCATAAAGACGCGATCCGCACGCCATTTCGCGTAGTATACGTCCGCGGATACCTGCGCCTGCTCGAACGGATCGCTTCGCAAGTTCATGAGCATCGGCATCCTCAGATGTTCGAGTGGATCCGTCCAGGCTAGGGTCCCCTCCGAGTGCTGCATCGCGAAATGGACCTTCCAGTTTCCGTAACGTATCGCCATCAGGTCGCCGTCGTCACTCCAGTACAGGAATCCCGGACGCGGGTTCTCCTTCACCTCGCCCTTCCAATACGGGAGCAGATTGACACCGTCAACGTGCACCTTAAAGGTCTTCTTCCCGGCCGTGTATCCCTTCTTGAGCTTCGCCACAATGTCCGGCTCACCCGCAGCAGCCACGAGAGTGGGCAGCATGTCCTGGTGAGAGAATATGTCGTTGCTGACGGTGCCCGGCTTGAGCACACCGGGCCACCGGATCAGGCAGGGGACGCGCCATCCGCCGTCCCAATTGGTGTCTTTTTCGCCGCGAAATGGAGTGCTCCCGCCGTCAGGCCAGACTAGCTCACAGGCTCCGTTGTCGGTCGAGTACATGACAATCGTGTTATCGGCAATGCCCAGATCGTCCAGTTTCTTGAGGAGTACCCCGACGTGGCCGTCGTGCTCCACCATCCCGTCTGGATACACCCCGAGGCCGGTGACTCCCTGTGAATCCTTCTTTAGGTGCGTCCACATGTGCATCCGGGTCGAGTTAAACCAGCAGAAGAACGGCTTGTCGTCCTTGGTGGACTGGTCGATGAATTTCAGGCTGGCGTCGAGAATTTCTTCGTCGATCGTTTCCATGCGCTTTACGTTCAAGGGTCCCGTGTCTTCGATTTTTTGCGTGCCGTCAGGATTGGCGAAACAGCGCAGCACGCCCCGAGGTCCAAACTTCTTCCTGAACTCGGGGTTCTTCGGATAATCCGCGCATTCCGGTTCTTCCTCCGCATTCAGGTGATAGAGGTTTCCGAAGAACTCATCGAAGCCGTGCACCGTCGGCAGGAACTCATCGCGATCACCGAGGTGGTTCTTGCCGAACTGGCCGCAGACATACCCCTGAGGCTTGAGCATTTCGGCAATGGTCGGGTCCTCCGGCTGCAAACCGAGCTTAGCTCCAGGCAAGCCGACCTTCGTAAGTCCCGTGCGGATCGGCGACTGCCCAGTGATGAACGCTGCACGACCAGCCGTGCAGCTCTGCTGGCCGTACCAATCGGTAAACAGCGCACCTTCTTTCGCCAGACGGTCGATGTTGGGAGTGCGATATCCCATGACTCCGTGGTTGTAGGCGCTGACATTGAACCACCCGATGTCATCTCCCCAGATAATCAAGATGTTCGGTTTCTTTGTTGCCATGTTCTCTTGCCTCCTAGTTGGAAGTTGGCATTAGGTGCTTCAATGCTCATCGAGTTAGCAAAATCAATCCCTCGGTTCTGCTTCTTAGTTAGAACTACTTGTCGGACTGACTCTTGCGATTCGCACAGACCAAAACAGTAATCGATTATTGCGGGCGGACGTTCGTCGCTTTGATGTACTGGGTTCCAAAGCTCTTCGTCGCGCCTTGGAAAAAGAGGACAAGGGGCGTATGGCTGTCGTCATGATCGCTGTACCTTTGAGCAGACAAAAAAGCCTCCCCATGCTGTCATCATTGATGCTTGGTGGCCGGGTGGGAACTGTCACTAGTGACAGGGAGAGTATGGGTGCGGAGGCCATCTCGGTCACTCAGCAGATTGCTTCCGAGGTCAACTGAGGTGAAAAAAGGATGCGGGGTTAGCTGCATTTTCACGGTGACGTTCCTTCAGCATTACATTTGATGTCAACCTCGCCTATATCTGCCCCTGTCGCAACTGACAGTAGCCACGCAACCCTGAGTGCGTTGCACTAGTACAGTGCAACACACGCCGCACGTTTGAGTCTCAAAGCCTGACACTTTAAGTTTGTCAATTCTTACGGTTGCCGCCTCGCAGGTCATGCCAGCAGGATTCAGTACGCCGCCCGGCACCTTAAAAAGGAGATCATCCAAGTGACAACTGTTCTTGCAGAGCACGCTTCTTCGACCCGCGCCGGTTTCGCTCCTGCTTTGACCGAGGACCAAGCGCGTGCCATCGCCGTGGATGCTTACCTCTACTTCTATTCGCTCATCACGATGGACATCACGCGGAAGCAATTCACGAACATCGAACCCGGTAAAGAGTTTGGCAAAGGCCCGATGAATATGTTCGTCAGCGTCCCGGCCTATCCGCCCGCGGATTTCAAGGGGGTTGTGCGCTCAAACTTCGACACGCTCTACTCCATCGCGTGGCTCGATCTCACCAAGGAACCGCTGGTCGTCTCCGCGCCAGACACAGATGGCCGATATTATCTCCTGCCCATGCTCGACATGTGGACGGATGTCTTCGCGTCGCCCGGCTGGCGAACGACCGGCACTCAGGCAGGTAATTTCCTCGTCACTCCGCCCGGCTGGACAGGAAAGGTTCCCGACGGGTTCGTGCGTATCGCCGCGCCGACTCCCCATGTCTGGATCATCGGCCGCACGAAGACGGACGGACCCGCAGACTACGACGCCGTACATAAGATCCAGGTAGGTCTGAAAGTCACGCCGCTGTCCGAATCGGGCAAGTCGCCAAAGCCTGTGGAGGTCAAGATCGATCCGAGCGTCGATATGAAGACGCCGCCGATGGCGCAGGTGGACAGCATGCCTGCGGGCACTTACTTTGCCTACGCGGCCGAGTTGCTCAAACTCCATCCTCCTCATCTGACCGACGAGCCCATCATCGCGCAGATAAAAGGCATCGGCATCGAACCCGGCAGGAGCTTTGACATTTCCAGACTCGATCCGGTAGTGCGGAAGGGCGTGGAGGCAGCGCCAGCAGAGGCTCAGCAGCTCATGAACTGGAAAGTTGCAACTCTAGCGAGGGTGGCCAACTACTGGTCCATGAACACCGATACCATGGGCGTGTACGGAAACTACTACCTGAAGCGGGCCATCGTGACCAAGCTTGGCTTGGGGGCGAACCTGCCGGAGGATGCCATCTATCCTCTGAATCTCAGCGATGAAACCGGCAAGCCGCTCGACGGAGCGAATAAGTACACGATTCACTTCGAGAAGGGTACTACGCCGCCGGTCCGTGCGTTCTGGTCCCTCACGCTCTACGACTCGGATGGCTTCCAGGTCGCGAACGTGCTGAATCGCTTTGCCGTAAGCAGCTGGATGCCGTTCAAATACAACGCCGACGGCTCACTCGATATCTATTTCCAGAGCGACAGTCCGGGGAAGGACAAGGAAGCTAATTGGCTTCCCGCGCCGAAGGCTCCGTTCAATCTGACCATGCGACTCTACTCGCCGCAGTCCGATGCGCTGACGGGCAAGTGGAATCCGCCTCCCATCAAGAAAGTATAGGCGGAGTTGCCGCTCGCGGTGCAAGCGGTGTAATGGAATGTTCTCATCAAGGACGGAGACGGAAACGACGATGAAAACCACCCGCAGGCAAAACTTCGTGGGATGCGAAACTCACTCTCGTCGCGAGTTTCTGGCCGGCTCAGTGGCGGTCGGTGCCACAATCCTTCTATCTGGAAACCTGGGCGTGGCAGCGGAGGAGAAGAAGACCTTTACCATCCTGCACACCAACGACCTGCACTCGAACTTCATCGGTATGAGTCCGGAAAGGGACTACACCCCATACTCACTGAACGACGACAAAACCCTGGGAGGCTTCGCACGTCTAGCCCCCTTGATCGCGGCAAGGAAGGCAGCGCGCCAGGCTCAGGGGCCGGTGCTTGTCCTTGACGATGGTGACTACAGCAATGGGACCGCGTTCGGAGCAGCCACCCGCGAAACCGGCTCAGAACTCCAACTGCTCTTCGAGATGGGTTACGACGCCACCACCTTCGGGAACCACGAATTCGATTTTGGGCCTGACGGTTTGGGGACGTCCATACGCGTGGCCGCCGAAGCGGGACGGGTTCCGGCGATTGTCGTCTCGAATACCGACTTCTCAAAGGACGATCCCACGCAGGCCGACCTCCAGCGCCTGGCCAAGGATGGGGTGATCCGCAGCTATCTCGTGATCGAGCGCGGTGGTATTCGCTTCGGCATCTTTGGGTTGCTCGGCAAAGAAGCCGCCATCTACACCTCCGGCGGAGCGGCTTCGTTCCCCGACGCTACTGCGACCGCCAAGGAGATGGTGACGATTCTGCGCGAGAAGGAAAAAGTGGATGTCGTCATTTGTCTCAGCCACGGCGGCTTGCAGAAAGGGAAAGACGGACGGTTCACCGAGGGTGAAGACGTGGACGTCGCCAGGGCTGTGCGGGGCATCGACGTAGTGATCAGCGGGCATAGCCATACGGCGGTGCAAGAGCCGATTATTGTCAACGACCACACGCCTGTGGTCCAGACCGGCAAATATGGAGAGAACCTCGGCGAACTGGTAATCAGCCTGGACGGCGGCAAGCTGACCGTCGATTCCTATCGACTGATCCCGATCGATGACACCATCGCCGGCGCACATGCCATGAACGACGAAATCGAGAAGCTTAAGAAGACCGTGACTGAGGTCGTGTTCGCGTCACGGGGTTACAGCATCGATCAGCCGCTGGCGGTCGTGCCGCAGGATCTGCCCAACACGTTTACGGACATTGCCGCGGGCACTCCCCTCGCCAATCTCGTTTCTGACGCTTTCAGAGAAGCTACCAAGGCCGACATCGCCCTCAACGCCAACGGAGCGATGCGCGCCGGCTTGACCCGCGGGAAGTCAGGCGTGGTAACCGTCTATGACGTGTTCGCAGTGGCCCCGCTCGGAGCCGGTGTCGTAGATTCCACCGCGGGGAGCGCACTTGTGACGACCTACCTCACTGGCCGGGAGCTGAAGCATATTCTGGAGTTCCTGCTCATCGATAACCCGGTTCACCCTGGAGAGACATTTCCGCGCACCTCCGGCATGAGGTTCCGATACGACCTGTCGCGCCCGCAATTTGATGTGATGACGGCCATAGAAATAGGAGATTTGGATCGCGGCTACAAAGCGATTGACATCGCGGGGAAGGACGAACGGTTGTATAGCTTCACGTGCTCCCTGTATGTCGGCAAGATTCTTGTGGCCATCCCGACGTTCACAAAGGGCAAGTTGACTCTTGTGCCGAAAAACAAGCAGGGGCAGCCCCTCAAATCGAAGGTCGAGGCTCTCGACGACCCTCGCCATGACACGCCCGACCTGCTTCCGCCGCCGGGCACGGTGGATAAGAGTAGTGTCGACACCGTGATGAAGAACAGCGGTGTCCGGGAGATCAAGGAATGGCAGGCGATCATGGATTACATCAGCGCCCTGCCGGTCAAGACCAAGGGCGAACTACCGATGATCCCGGTCGATGAGCGTGCTTCAGAGGCCCGGGCAATCAAAGTGGGCTAATCGGCTTTGCACGAAGTAGCCACGCCCCCGAGATCGGATTGGTCGTGGGGGCGCGCGAGAAATTCTGAGCAGCGCGTCGTCAACGGTTCGGTGTTCGACTT
>Ga0182024_10013666_pt1 | contig 15801 bp, 14 predicted proteins | sample P32metaG_FD_120480 | JGI IMG/M metagenome (GOLD analysis project Ga0182024, IMG submission 120480) | Permafrost microbial communities from Stordalen Mire, Sweden - P3-2 metaG (Illumina Assembly) | ecosystem: Environmental > Terrestrial > Soil > Wetlands > Permafrost | place: Sweden: Stordalen... | reverse complement strand
CAAGCGGCGCGACCGGCGCCACCGGCCCGACCGCGACCTTCGCGTCGGAGCCCGCGATCCACCCGCCGACGGTCAGCGTGACCACGCCCGCCACCGACCCGGGGCTCGGCGACATCTTCATGACGCCCGCCGACGGCTCCGTGCAGGCCGGGGCGATGATCGTCAAGCCGACGGGTCAGATGGTCTGGTTCTCGCCGGCCCCCGCCGGTCTCCAGGACGCAGACCTGCGCGTGCAGAGCTACCTCGGCCAGCCCGTGCTGACCTACTGGCAGGGGCGGATCGCGCTGGGGCACGGCGTCAACGGCGTCGGCGTGATCGACAACTCGAGCTACCACCAGATCGCGCAGGTCAAGGCCGGCAACGGCCTCTCGATGGACCTGCACGACTTCGACCTCGAGCCCAACGCCGTCGCGCTGATCACCGTGTACGAGCCGATCTATGTGAACCTGCACGCCTACGGCGGGGAGACGCGCGGGATCATCGAGGACTGCGTCGTCCAGGAGATCGACGTCCGCACCGGCCTGGTCATGTTCGAGTGGCACGCCTACGGGCATGTGCCGCTGTCAAACGCCTACAGCAAGGCCCCGACCTGGAGCGGCGGCATCTGGGACTGGTTCCACATCAACTCGATCGACCTCGAGCCCGACGGGAACCTGCTGGTCAGCTCCCGCAGCGACTGGGCGCTCTACCAGATCGCCCACAGCTACGGCAACGTCATGTGGGAGCTCGGCGGCCGCCATTCGAGCTTCACGCTCGGGCCCGGCGTGCGCTTCGCGTGGCAACACGACGCCACGCTCGTGAGTCCGCACGCGATCGAGATCTTCGACAACGAGGACACGCCGCAGATCGGGGCGTCCTCGCGCGCGATCGAGGTTCTACTCGACTACGGCAAGCACACGGCGACGCTGCTGCACCAGTACGTCGTTCCGGGCCATGCGGTCCTCTCAGCGGCCCAGGGCGACGTGCAGCGGCTCTCCAACGCCGACCAGTTCGTCGGCTGGGGCAACGTCGGGCTCGCCTCCGAGTTCACCCTCAAGGGCGCGCTCACCTTCCAGATGAGCCTGCCGCCGCTGGTTGAGTCCTACCGCGCCTACCGCTTCCCCTGGAGCGCGCGGCCGTTGGCGCCGCCGGTGCTCGGCGCGAGCCGCGCGCCCGGCGCCGCCACGACCGCGGTCGCCGCGAGCTGGAACGGAGCCACCGGCGTGCGCTTCTGGCAGGTGGAGGCCGGCGCCACGCCATCGGCACTCGCGCCGGTCGGCACGGCGGTCGCCAACGGCGGCTTCGAGACCGACATCACAGCGGCCACGACCGCGCCGTATGTGGCCGTGCGCGCGCTCGGCGCGGACGGGCACACGCTCGCGACGTCGGCGCCAGTCGCCGTGGTCGCCCCCACCGGCTAAGCGCCGGGCGGCGCCGCCGCGTGGGCGGCTCGCGTCGCCCGGGCGTGCGATGCTGCCCGCGGCGATGACCTCCCTGGCCCCCTCGGAGCTCGACGCGGTCTACGCGTTCCTCGTGGCGGCGGGCGTGGCGGCGGTGCTGACGCCGCTGACGATGCGCCTGGCGCGGCGCGTGGGGGCGATCGACCAGCCGCGCGAGCGCGGGCTCTCAGACCGCGAGACGCCGCTGCTCGGCGGTTTCGCGATATTCGCCGGCGCTGCGATCGCGGGCACGATCTGGCTGCGCCACATCCCCGCGAGCGTCGACGGGAAGCCGGTCGGCTGGCACTGGGGCGGCCTCGTGGCGGCGATGGCGCTGATCACGCTGGTCGGCGCGCTGGACGACCGCTTCGACTTCCCTCCGGGCCTCAAGCTCCTCGGTCAGATCGCCGCCGCAGTCGTGGCGGTGGCGCTCGGCGGCGTCACGATCCACTACGTCACGCTGCCGATCTTCGGGCGCCTGAACTTCCCCAACGCGGGGCCCTCGCTGACCGCGTTCGGGCTGGTGGCGATGATGAACGTCGTCAACTTCTCCGACGGGGTCGACGGACTGGCGGCAGGCGTGTGCGGAATCGACGCCGTCGCGTTCGCTGTGATCGCCTTCACGCTCGCGGCGAGCCAGCACTTCGGCGGCGTGCTGGCGGCGCTGACGGCAGGGGCGGCGCTCGGCTTCCTGCTGCACAACTTCCCGCCCGCGTCGAGCTTCATGGGCGACGCCGGCTCGAACCTGCTCGGCCTGCTGATGGGCGCGATCGCGGTCGAGGGCGACCTGAAGACCTCGGCCGTGGTGACGCTGGCGCTGCCGCTGATCCTGCTGGCCGTGCCGTTCCTGGATACGACGTTCGTCGTGCTCAAGCGGCTCAAGTACCGCCGGCGGGTCTACGAGGCCGACCAGGAGCACTTCCACCACCGGATGGCGCGGATCGGCTTCAGCGTGCGCCGCACGGTGCTGTTCTTCTACGGCTGGACGCTGATGCTGGCGGGTTACGCCGTCGCGCTGCGCTTCATCCACTACAGCGACGGGCACGGACACCTGCGCGCCGGCGGCACGATCCTTGTCGTGGCGCTCGGGCTGCTCGTGATCGCCGCCAGCGCCTACCTCGTCTACGTGTTGGAGATCCTCAAGTTCAACCGGCGCAATCGGCGATGAGGGCGAATGGAAGAAATTTATGGAGGCCTCTCGGCCGGCGTCGCGAACACTGCCACGGGTGACGCCGGCGTTTTTACGCAACTTCCCGGGCCCGGAAAGGTCTAAAGGATTCATGCTGCGGATCAGACGACTGTTGCTGTGTGCGCTCATCGGCGGCGCCGCCCTCGCCGGGGCCGCGCCGCTGCTGGCGGCGAGCCCGGCCCACCACCCGGAGGTCGGGATTGGTGACGACAAGGCCGACCTGTTCACGGATCCTCGTTTTCTCGCGCTCGGGATGAAGACGGTCCGCTACGACATGCACTGGGACGCCCTGACCGTCAAGGACGACCGCGGGCCCCTGATTGCGTGGATGAATGCCGCGCACAAGAACAATCTCGACGTGCTGGTCACGATCGACCACACCGACAAGGTGATCTACAAGGTCGTCACGGTCTGCGCGAAAAAGGTCCACGGCAAATGCATCAAGCACAAGAAGAAGCGCAAGGCCTTCAGCCAGACCCGCGTGCTCCCCTCCCCGGCGGCCTACCTCGCGGCGTTCAAGGCGTTCCGCAAGCGCTTCCCGTGGGTCAAGAACTTCGTGACCTGGGATGAGACGAACTATTACGGCGAGGCGACCTATGACAAGGAGGGGCTCATCGCCTCCTACTACCGCGAGATGCGCAAGGCCTGCTCGAGCTGCAAGATCCTCGCCGCGGAGTTCCTGGACCAACCAGCCCCGCGGTACGAGGTGTCGATCACCAAGTGGGCGCACACCTTCATCAAGGATCTCGGCTACCAGCCGGCGTACTGGGGCCTCAACGACTACGAGGACGCCAACCACCTCGTCACAAAGAGCACGCGTGAGCTGCTGGCCGCCGTCACCGGCAAGATCTGGCTCGCAGAGACCGGTGGCATCGTCAACCGCAGGAGCACCACCAGCAAGCAGGCCGGCTTCACGCAGAGCCCCGCGCACGCGGCGAAGGTGGACAACTTCATCCTCCACAAGATCGCCTCGCTGAGCCCGCGGATCCAGCGCATCTACCTCTACGAGTGGAACGCCGTGACCAAGCACGACAGTTGGGACACGGCGCTGATCTCCTACAACAAGCAGCCGCGGCCCGGCTACGACGTGCTCGCGAAGACGCTCGACTCCTGGGGTGTCCGGCCGAACTGCGCGATCTCGCTGGTGCCGCCGAACTGTGCGGGCTACCACCCGGTCGGCACGACGGGGTCGAGCGGCGCCACGGGCGCGACCGGAGCGACCGGCGCTACCCAGTGAGCCGCCCCGGGCGCGCTCAGCCCGCCGACAGCGGGTGGCGGATCGCGACGCGGATCGCCACCAGGTAGACACACGCCAGGAGCGTCGCCAGCCGCAGCCGCCGGCTCGAGCTGAGCGCTGCGGGCGCCAGCGCCCACAGCCCGTACCACGGCCAGAGCCACGCGGTCGCGGCGAGCAGCGCGAGCGTGCTCCAGCCGTAGCAGTCAAGCCACGGTGCGCCGCGCCAGCAGCGGCGCACCATCACAGCGAGGACGCCGGCCGCCAGAGCGAGGAACGCGATCCGCACGCCGAGCGCCAGCTTGCCGAGGCCGAGCAGCTTCGACACCTCGGAGGGGATGCTGTGGCCCGCGACCAGCCCCTGCTGGGTCGCCAGGGCGGCGCCGAGCGGCGACAGGCTGGGGCCGAACGCGATCACCGAGGCGATCGCGACCGCCACCAGCGCCAGCGCGATCGTGGCGGCGCTGCGGCCGCGCCGGCGCGAGCCGATCAGCGCGAACGGCAGCACGAGCGCTGCCGAAGCCTTGACTGCGCTCGCGGCTACGAGTGCCACGCCGCCGCGGCCCTCGCTGCCGCTCAGCACCCAGGCGGCGCCGGCGACCACGAGCATCCCGATCAGGGCCTCGTTGTGAGCTCCCGGCACCGCAAACACGAGCACCAGCGGGTTGAGGCCGTAGAAGGCGATCGCCGTGCGCGGCGAGCGCCGCAGGCGCTCAGCGACGCGCCAGATCAGCGCCACCGTGAGCACGCTCGTGATCGCCGCGACGGCCTTGAGGACCCACAGCGACGCGGCGATCGACAGCGGCGCCAGCGCCTCGCTCGCGAGTGTGAAGAGCGGCCCGTAGGGGGTGCTCAGCTTGGGCCAGCCGACGAGCGAGGCGATCGGGTCTCCGGGCGCCGCAGCGGTGCCGTGGCTGTAGGGGCTGAGGCCGTGCAGCGCGGCCAGGCGGGCGTAGCCGATGTAGCCGAACACGTCGCCGGAGAACAGCGGCGGCGCGAGCGCTCCTGCCAGCGTCGCGAACGCGATCGCCGCCCACAGCCGCTTCGCGCCCAGCGCCGGCGCGAAGCGCAGTGCGACGGCGTAGCAGGCGCAGGCCGCGAGCACCATCGCAACCACGAAGGCGGTCGAGCCGCGGAAGCCGACGCCGTGCAGCGGCCCGGAGAGCCAGCCGGGGAAGAATCGCGCGCTCGAGCGCGGGACGAAGCTCGAGGGCGCGGCCGCCGTTCCCAGCGCGAGCAGCGCGATCGCGGACGCGAGCCCTGCCAGCGCCAGCGACCCGGCGAGCGCGGCGCCGCCGTGGCCTGCGCGCGCAGGCGCCGGGGCGCGCTGGGGCGGGGGGCCGCCCGGGGGCGGATCGGGGGCCTGAGACGGTCGCGGGGGCCGCAGAGTGCTCGTCGCCACGTGGGAATCATCCCCACTCGGGCGTGTGGGCGCCCGACGGCCGCTTTGCGCGTGTGAACTTTCGTAGAGAAAACTTACGTTTCGCCGTCCGGCCCGCTAGAGTGGGTCTGCCCGCAAAGCGTCAGACGAACGCGCGGGTGGCGCCCGAACGGCTGCCACGATCGACTTGCGCCTCCGCTTCAGACAACAACGCCCGCTTTTGCGTGCCCCCGGCCCGCAGCGTGTGCTGATCCTCTCAGCCGAGGTCGGCGAGGGACACGCCGCGGCAGCACGCGCGCTGCGCGAGCAGCTGCAGAGCCGCGGCGAGCCGATCGAGGTAGAGGTCATCGACGGCCTCGCGGCGATGGGGGAGCGCCTGCGCTCGGTGGTCGAGGACGGTTACCGCACGCAGCTGCGGGTCTCACCGCGCTCCTACTCGTTCTACTACTGGCTGCTCGAGCATCTCGCCCCCGTTCGCGCGATCACGAAGCTCGCGCTCTGCCGCCTGGGCGCCAAGTCGCTAAGGCGCGAGATCCTCGCACGCAACCCTGACGTCGTCGTCTCGACCTACCCGGCGATCACCGTCGTGCTGAGCCACCTGCGCCGCCGGCGCCTGCTCGACGTCCCGACGGTCGCGACGATCACCGACATGACGGGCCTGTTCTTCTGGGCGCAGCGGGGGATCGACACCCACCTCGTGATGTACGAGCAGTCGGTCGGCGATGTGGAGCGGATCGCCGGTCCCGGCAGCGCGCAGGTCGTGCGGCCGCTGATCGCCGCCGAGTTCCTCAAGCCGCGCGAGCGCGGCGCCGCGCGGGCGGCGCTCGGCCTGCCGGCGCAGGGGCGCGTGGTCGTCGTCTCCGGCGGCGGCTGGGGCGTCGGCGACCTCGAGGGCGCCGTCGAGCAGCTGACCGCGATCCCCGGCGCGACCGTGATCTGCCTCACCGGGCGAAACGCGGCGGAGCAGGAGCGCCTCAGCCACCGCTTCGCTGCGATCGAGCGCGTCCGCGTGCTCGGCTTCACAGACCAGATGCCGGACATGCTCGCCGCCGCCGACGTGCTGGTTCACTCGACCGGTGGGGTCACCTGCCTCGAGGCGATGGCGCGCGGCTGCCCGGTCGTCTCCTACGGCCTGGCGGTCGGCCACGCCAAGCTGAACACGCGGATGATGGCGGCCCACGAGTACCTCCTGCTGGCCGAGGACGCGGTCGAGCTGGTGGAGCGCGTCGAGCGCGGCTGCGCGAGCGGTGTGAGCCGCCCGTACCTGGCGGCGCGCGAGGCTGTGCTGGACGCCGCCTCGGCCGTGCTGAGCGCACCGATGCGCGTCAGCCAGATCGCGCGCTGGCGCCTGCGCGTCGCGAGCATCGGCGTCGCGGCGCTGCTGTCGCTATCCGCGGGCGCCTGGATGATGTCGACCGACGAGGTGGCGGCCTTCGCCGCCGTCGTCGGCATCCACCCGATCAAGACGGTCAAGACGATGTCCCCGGCGGTCGGCGTGATCGTCGCCGCGCCGCCGGGTCAGACGGCGACACTCGCGCGGCGGCTGCGCCGCGACGGCGTCCAGGCTTCGATCGCCTCCGCGGTCGTGCCCGACACGGCCGTCCGGCGGCTGCTGAGCGCCAACAGCGACGAGCTGATCCCGACGATCGCGCGCTCGGGCCTGTTGGCCTGGATCGACACGCCGACGGAGCTGCGCCACGAGGCGCGGGCCCTGCACCTGCGCCGTCACTACTACTACCTCGAGCCGCAGAACGCGTCGCTCGGCGAGCTGCTGCTGGCCCGCACCGCTGGGGGGCTGCCCGTGCGCGGGTCCGTGACCCTCAACGACAAGACGAGCGCCCCGCGGCGCCCGCTGCACGCCGGCGACGTCGTCGTCGTTGCCTTCAAGACGGCGTCGGCGACGCTACACGCGGTCGACCGCCTCGCGCACCAGCTTCACTCCGACGAGCTCGTCGGGCTGCCGCTCTCGCGTCTGCTCGGCTGATCGCGGGCGCTGCCGACCGCCAGCAGCGCCGGCGAGCGCGCGATCGTGGTGGCGCCGGCTAGCAGCACGATCAGGCAGCCGATCAGCGGGACGCCCGAGAACGGGGAGTCGAGGAAGCTCGACTGCACGACGAGTGGCGCGAGCCCGATCGGGACGACCGTCTGCACGACGAAGACGACCGGCGCGACGAGGATCGCGGGCCGCCGCTGCAGCGCGCTCATCTCGCAGGTGAGGCCGACGATCGCGGCCGCCGCGGCCCCGGCAGCCCAGGCGATCGCAGTGCCCCAGTGCCCGTTCGCGCCGGCGTCGGCCACGAACTGGTTGACGAGCCCGCTCCAGGCGAACGCCAGCCCGGCGCCGATCATCGTCGCGTTGGAGTTCGCGCGGCCGGCCAGCTGGAGCAGGAACGGAGTCGTCGCGACGACTCCGAGCGTCGCGAGCACGGCGATCACCGCCACCCCGTGGACGTGGTGGGTGGTGTGCCCGGGCGCCAGCGCCGCGATCCCGCCGACGCCGGCGATGATCGCGCCGACCGCCAGCAGCTCGCGCCGGCCCGGCGCCTCGCCGAGCATCCGCTCCCCGACCGCAAGCAGCACCAGCAGCCCGAGCGCGAGCGTCGGCTGGACGACGACCAGCGGCACATAGGAGAGCGCGAGGATCTGCAGCGGCCAGCCGAGTACGGTCATGCCGGTGCCGAGCAGCCAGCGCGCCCGGGTGACCAGGTGCGCCAGCAGCGAGATCCGCAGCGCGTGATGGTCGGAGGCGTCGCGCGCGTCGAGCGCCTGCACGGCGATCCCTAGGCTGTAGAGCGTGGACGCCCCAGCCGCCAGCACGACGCCGATTAGCAACGACACCATGACGAGCGGCGATCATCGCAGCCCGCGCGTGGCGGGAGCAATCGCGCTGAGCGCTTCGATCGTCAGCGGCGCCTACGCGTTTCCGGCGCTCGCCGGCGCGGTCGCGGCGCTGCGCGCGCCGCTCGGCATCGCCCAGCAGACGATCGACGGAAGCGGCTACGGCCTGACCTTCGACGACGGGCCCCACAGGGAGGGCACACCCGCGGTGCTCGAGGCGCTGGCTGCGCGTGGCGTGTGCGCCACCTTCTTCCTCGTCGGCGAGCAGGTCGCCCGCAATCCCTCCCTGGCCGCTGAGATCGTCGCCGCCGGTCATGGCATCGGCCTGCACTGCGATCGCCACCGAAACCAGCTACGGCTCGGCCCGCGAGCGGTGCGCGAGGACATGAGGCGCGGAGCGGCGCGGATCGAGGAGACGACCGGCCGTCCGATCGAGCGCTACCGGCCGCCCTACGGGATCTTCAACGCCTATGCCTTGAAGCTGGTCCGCGCCAACGGCTGGCGTCCCCTGCTGTGGACGCACTGGGGTCGCGACTGGGAGGCGCGCGCGACGCCCGAATCGATCGTCGCGAAGCTGGTGGGCGGGCGTGTCGGCGAGGGGTCGGTGCTGCTGCTGCACGACGCCGACGACTACGGCGCCGAGGGCTCCTGGCGGCGCACGGCGGCGGCGCTGCCGCGCGTGCTGGCGACGCTCGAGGAGCGCGGGCTCGCCTGGACCCTGGGCGTGTAGCGGCGCAGGCGCACACGGGTGCCGTGGCGGGGGGCGAGCGTGACGCCGCGGCGGCGCACATGCTCCGCGCGCCGGCGCGTGGACAGCTCGAAGCGCTCGAGCACGGCCCTCAGCACGACCGCCATCTCGAGCTCGGCGAAGGCGGCGCCGAGGCAGCGGCGGACGCCGCCGCCGAACGGGATCCACGCATAGGTGGCGGGCGGCTCCTCTAGGAAACGCTCGGGGCGGAAGGCCCGGGGGTCTGGGTAGAGGTCGGCCCGCGTGTGCGTCAGCCAGATCGCCGGGGTGACATCGGTGCCGGCCGGCAGCACGAAGCCGTCGCAGCGAAGCTCCTCGGCCAGACGGCGCCCGGCCATCGGGACGACCGGGCGCAGGCGCAGCGACTCGGCGATCACAGCGCGCAGGTAGCGCTGGTCCTCACTGCCCTCGCCACGGACCTCGGCGAGCAGGCGCGCGAGCGCCGCCGGCTCGTGGGCGAGCAGGTCGAAGGTCCACGCGAGGGCGGTCGCGGTCGTCTCGTGGCCGGCCAGCAGCAGCGTGACGAGCTGGTCGCGCAGCTCGCGGTCACTCATCGCGCTGCCATCCTCGAAGCGGGCGTCCAGCAGCAGCGAAAGGACGTCGCTGCGCGTCCCCTCGCCGACGCCGGCGGCGCGGCGCGCCGCGATGTCCTCCATCAGGACCTCGTCGACCTCTCGCGTCAGCGCGGCGAAGGCGGGCAGCGGGTCCGGTCGGCCGAGGCGGCTCGCGAGCAGCACGCGGAAGCTGACCGAGACCGACGAGACCCCGTCGAGGAGCGCCGGCAGCAGCTCGCGCAGCCGCGCCAGCCGCGCCGGATCGCTGACGCCGAAGACGAGCGCCAGGATCACCTCGAGCGTGATCGCGCGCGTACGCGGCAGCAGCTCCAGCTCCGCGCCCTCGGGCCAGCGCTCGACGTGCGCCGTCGCGATCTCGCGCATCTGCGCCTCGAAGCCGCGCATGCGCTCGCCGTGGAAGGGCGGCAGCATCAGCCGCCGGCGCTGCAGGTGGGCGGCGCCCTCGAGCAGCAGCAGCGACTGCGCCCCCATGATCGGGCGCAGCGCGAGCGTCCGCCCCGGCGGCATCAGCTGCTCGCGCTGGGCGTAGAGGGCGCGGATCGCCTGCGGGTCCGAGAGCATCACCATCGGCTGGCGGAAGCCCAGGAAGCGCACGCTGAAGGCGTCGCCGTAGCGGCGGCGGCAGGCATCCATGAAGTCGACGGGGGCCAGCAGCCAGTGCGCCGTCTGCGCGAGCGGCGGGCTGATCGGGCCGGGCGGAAGCGCGCTCACGCCCTAAGCCTCGCATGCCCTGAGGGCGCACGTGGAGAGCGCGGGCCTCGCGGTCATCGACGCGACCGCGTCGGCGGCCGGCGATGCGGCCGATTGTCACAAACTTGTTACAAACTAGCGGCGCCGCTAGACTGCAGCTGCCGTCGGGGGTGCATGCCGCCCGATCCCACGGCCGGCCCGCCACGGGGCCGTAGCGCCGTATAGGGTGCGCATCCACGACGATGTCAGAACACGCCCACGCAGACGATCGACGTCCCGAGCCCGGGCGGCGCCGCCGCGTCGCCACGCGCGGGCCGGTGTGCATGCGGCGCATGAGGCGCGCGGCCGCGGCCAGCAGGCTGAGGCTCAAGCGTCGCCGTCGCCGCGGCTGCTGAGCGGTCGCAGCCCATGACAACACCCGCGCACGTAACCAATCCCGGTGCTCCGGGCGACTCGCCGGGTTGGCTGCTGCTCGCCCGCTATCTCGACGTCTGCCTCGTCGTCGCCAGCGCGCCGTTCGTGCTGCTCGCGGGCATGCCTCGCCTGGGCTACGCGCTCGGCGCCGGCGGTTGGATCGTGGTGCGATTCGGTGTCGAGTACGTGCGCCGGCGCGCCTGGAGCGCACGCGACACGCGCAGCCGCACGGCGCTCCACCTCGTCGCGATCCTCGGACGCGTGTGGCTGATCGCGCTGGTCGTCCTGACGGCGCGCTTCGCCGGGCGCAACGCCGACGGCATCATGGCTGCGGTCGTCGTGCTCGCCGCTTTCACGGTCGAGCTTGCCACCTCGTTCGTCCTGCGCCCGCCGCTCGTGTCGACGAAACGGCGATCGCCTTGAGCACCAAGCGCAAGGTCTGGATCGGCATCGGCATCTACCTCGCGGTGACGGTCGTGATCGTCGTGATCTTCGGTTGGAAGGGTCAGAAGCACCCGCAGTACGCGCCGCAGGACGAGTTTCAACTCCACACATGGGTGAATCTCGGGATCCTCTCCATCAACAAGGCGGTGATGTACCTCCTGCTGGCGGCGATCCTGACCTGCACGACGATGATCTACATCGCCCGGCGCATGAAGCAGCGCCCCAACCGCATCCAGGCGGGCGTCGAGTTCATCTTCCAGGGGCTGCAGAACAACATCGTGGGCGTCAACATGGACACCAAGATGGCGGCGAAGTGGTTTCCCTTCATCGCCACCCTCGCTCTGTTCATCTTCTTCTCCAACCTCGTCGGCTACATCCCGCTCCCGGACGGCGTGGCGACGATCAACGTCTTCGGCGCGCACATCCCGGCGTTCTCGCTGTACGCCGCGACGGCGAACCTCTCGATCCCGCTCGTGCTGGCGCTGATCGTGTTCGTCTCCTACACGACGGAGGGGATCCGCAAGAAGGGCCTGTTCGGGTACCTGAAGGGCCTGATCCCCGCGGGCGTGCATGGCCCGATGGCCGGGTTCATCTTCGTGCTCGAGTTGCTCTCGAACTTCATGCGGCTGATCTCGCTCTCTGTTCGTCTGTTCGCCAACATCCTCGCCGGGCACCTGATCATCCTGTTCATGGCGGGAGCGCTCGCTGTGATCCTTGGGGTCTCGGCGCTCGGCTGGATCACGTTGCCGTTCGGAGTGGCGCTGTTCGCGTTCGAGGTCGGGCTCGTCGCGGCGCTCCAGGCCTTCATCTTCGCCACCCTCACCGCGATCTACCTCGGCGGCGCGGTCGCCGACCACCATTAACCGTCAGGAGGAATCACCTTGTTCCACAGTGTCATCACGTTGCTCGCGGCGACGAGCGGCCTCACCGGCGACATCGAGAAGGCCGGTAAGTCAATCGGCCTAGGCATCGGCGGCGGTCTCGGCGCCGTGGGCGCCGGTGTCGGCATCGGCATCATTTTCGGCAAGTCGATCGAGGCCACGACGCGCCAGCCGGAGATGCGCGAGGAGATCGCGGCTCTGCAATGGCTCGGGTTCGCGCTGACCGAGGCCTGCTTCTTCTACGGGCTCGTCGCCGGCCTGCTCGCGGCGTTCATCGTCTGAGGCCTAGCCGATGCCCCTCGCCAGCTCACATCTCGTCGTCGCGTCTTCCGGCAGCTTCCTGATCACGCCCAGCCTGGGCCTGATGATCTGGACGCTGCTGGTGTTCGTCGCCACGATGCTGCTGCTGCGGAAGTTCGCGTTCCCTGCGATCCGCGACGCCCTCGACCGGCGCCAGAAGGCGATCGAGGACTCGATCGACAGCGCCGAGCGGACGCGCGTGGAGGCCGAGACGCTGCTCGGGGAGTACCGCGAGCGCCTGCGCGAGGCGCGCGGTCAGGCCGAGGAGATCGTCACGCGCGCGCGGCACGCCGCCGAGGAGCACGAGCGCGAGGCGGTCGAGGCCGCCCGGGCGCGTGGGGACAACCTGATTGAGCAGGCCCGGCGCGACATCGAGCACGCCACCCAGCGAGCGCTCGCCGAGATTCGCGACGAGGTAACCAACCTGACGATCCTCGCCACCGAGAAGGTGACGCGCAAGACGCTCGACAGCGCCGACCAGCGGCGGCTCGTCGAGGAGGCGCTTGGGGAGCTCGACTTCACCGCGCTGTCCGGGTCGGATAACTGATTGCAGATGGAAGAGATCGCCACCGTCTACGCACGCGCGCTGTTTGAGGCGGCCTCCGACGCGGGCCGCCTCGACACGGTGCGCGAGCAGCTCGCCCAGGTGGCGGACGCGCTCGACGCTTCGCGCGATCTCCAGGTGTTCTTCTTCTCGCCGTACTTCTCGACGCAGGAAAAGCGCGACGGCCTCGCAAAGACGCTGAGCGACGCCGATCCGCTGCTGATCAACTTCCTCGAGCTGCTGATCGAGAACCACCGGATGCCGGTGGTGTTCCGCGTCCGCCGCCGGCTCGACACGCTGTGGGAGGAGCAGAACCGCCTGCTGCCGGTGCAGGTCACGAGCGCGATCGAGCTCGACGCCGAGGCCGTCGCCGAGATCGGCGAGCGCGTCGGCAAGCAGACCGGGAGGCGCGTGGAGCTGACAGCCATCGTCGACCCCGACATCCTCGGCGGCATCGTCCTACGCGTCGGCAACGCGATCCTGGACGCGTCGATCCGCAACCGTCTTGAACAACTACGCAAGCAGGTCGCCCGGGCGTAGACGCCGGCCGCGACGACAAGGAGCCCGATCCCACTTATGCAGATCAACCCGGACGAAATCACCAGCATCCTCAAGGCCCGTATCGAGGGGCTCGACGCGGGCAGCGCGACGCTCACCGAGGTCGGCACGGTGCTGTCGGTCGCCGACGGCATCTGCCGCGTGCACGGGCTCGAGAACGCGATGTCCTTCGAGATGCTCGAGCTGCCCCACGGCGTCGTCGGCCTCGCGCTCAACCTCGAGTCCGACAATGTCGGCGCGGTGCTGTTCGGCGACTGGGAGAAGATCGTCGAGGGCGACACCGTCAAGCGCACGGGACGCCTGCTCGAGATCCCGGTCGGCGAGGCCCTGCTCGGGCGGATCGTCGACCCGCTCGGGCGCCCGCTCGATGGCGGCGGCGAGGTTCTGACGAGCGAGACCCGCCCGGCCGAGTTCAAGGCTCCCGGCGTCGTCCAGCGCCAGCCGGTGCTCGAGCCGATGCAGACCGGCCTGAAGGCGATCGACTCGATGATCCCGATCGGGCGCGGCCAGCGTGAGCTGATCATCGGCGACCGCCAGACCGGCAAGACGGCGATCGCGATCGACACGATCATCAACAACCGCAACACGGGGCTGATCAGCGTCTACGTCGCGATCGGCCAGCGCATGTCGACGGTCGTTGCGCTGGCGGAGACGCTGCGCGAGAACGACGCGATGGATAACACGATCATCGTCGCGGCCGCCGCCGACGAGGCGGCGCCGATCAAGTTCATGGCGCCCTACGCGGGCTGCGCGATGGCCGAGTTCTTCCTCTACAACGGCGGCCACGCGCTGTGCGTCTACGACGACCTCACCAAGCACGCCTACGCCTACCGGCAGATGTCGCTGCTGTTGCGCCGCCCGCCCGGCCGCGAGGCCTATCCGGGCGACGTCTTCTACCTGCATTCGCGGCTGCTCGAGCGCGCGGTCAAGCTCAACGACGACCTCAAGGGCGGCTCGATGACGGCGCTGCCGGTGATCGAGACGCAGGCCGGCGACGTCTCCGCCTACATCCCGACCAACGTGATCTCGATCACCGACGGGCAGATCTTCCTCGAGCCCAAGCTGTTCAACTCGGGCGTGCGGCCGGCGATCAACGTCGGCATCTCGGTCTCGCGGGTCGGCGGCAACGCCCAGATCGGCCCGATGAAGCGCGTCGCCGGTCGCCTCAAGCTCGAGCTCTCCCAGTACCGCGATCTCGAGGCGTTCGCGCAGTTCGGCTCCGACCTCGACGCCGACACGCAGAAGACCCTGGCCCGCGGTGAGCGCCTCGTCAAGGCGCTCAACCAGGGCGAGCGCCAGCCGCTGGCGGTCGCCGACCAGGTGATCCAGGTCTACGCCGCCACCAACGGCTTCATCGACCGCATCACCGTCGAGCGGGTGCCCGCGTTCCTCGCGGACCTCGTTTCTGCGGCGCACGCGCGCCATCAGGAGCTGCGCGAGAAGATCGGCGCCGGCGACTGGTCGGATGAGACGCAGGCGGCGTTGAAGGCGGCGGTCGCCGAGTGCGCCGATGACTTCGGCTACGACCTCGACGAGGAGGGCCAGCCGCTCGAGGACGACACCGCGCCGGCGCGGGCCGCGGCCGGCGCGCCGGCGGCGAGCCACAACGGTGACGCCACGGCGCAGACCGACCCGGAGCCAGAGCCCGAGCGCCCCGAGGAGGTCGCGGCCTAGCCGCCTGCGATGGCATCCCAGCGCGAAGTCCGGACTCGCATCGCGAGCTTCCGCAACATCCAGAAGATCACGCGCGCGATGGAGGCTGTCTCGGCAGCCCGCCTGCGCCGCGCGGAGCAGCGCATCGCCGCGCTGCGCCCGTATGCCGACGCGCTGCGCCGGATGACGCGCCAGGCTGCGCGCGACGCGGGTGCCGAGGCCTCGGGGCTGCCGCTGCTCGCGCGCCGCGAGCCAGAGCAGAACATCGGCATCCTGATCGTGACCGCCGACCGCGGCCTCGCGGGCGCCTTCAACTCGCAGATCATCCGCACCGGCGTGCGCGCGGGGAGCGAGCTCGAGGCGGGCGGGCAGCGGGCGGTGTGGTTCGCATCGGGCCGCCGCGGCGTCTCCTCGCTGAACTTCCGCGGCCACACGCTGGTGGGCGCCTATACCGGCTTCACCGACCGCCCCTCATACGCCGATGCCCGCCGCATCTCCGACGACCTCGTCGCCGCCTTCATCGACGGCTCGCTCGACCGCGTCGAGGTGATCTACAACGGCTACATCTCGCCGCTGACCCAGCGGGTCACGCGCGAGACGCTGCTGCCGATCGCCGAGGCGACCGTGCTCGGTGAGGATGAGGACGAGGAGGAGCGCACGGAGGGACCGAGGCCGCTCGTGGAGTACGAGCCCGACGCTGAGGACCTGCTTCGCGTGCTGCTACCGGATTACGTCGAGATTTCGCTCTACAGAGCACTGCTCGAATCGACCGCCTCCGAGCACGGCGCGCGCATGACAGCGATGCGCAGCGCCTCGGAGAACGCCGGAGAGCTGATCGAGGACCTGGCGCTCGAGATGAACCGCGCCCGCCAGGCCGAGATCACCCAGGAGATAATGGAAGTCGTCGCCGGCGCCGAGTCGCTGGTCTAGGACT
>Ga0182024_10013665_pt1 | contig 15802 bp, 9 predicted proteins | sample P32metaG_FD_120480 | JGI IMG/M metagenome (GOLD analysis project Ga0182024, IMG submission 120480) | Permafrost microbial communities from Stordalen Mire, Sweden - P3-2 metaG (Illumina Assembly) | ecosystem: Environmental > Terrestrial > Soil > Wetlands > Permafrost | place: Sweden: Stordalen... | reverse complement strand
CGGCGTTCCACGGCCCTCAGCAGCAGGTCGTCGAATTCATCCAGCAGCTTCTTCGGATCGGCGCCCCAGTCTTCTTGCCCCTGATCGGGGAAGTCGAGTTGCCAGTAAATTTTGTCGCTGACCTGGGCAGTGTCGCCGGGCCGGCCGAGCTGGATGGTCAGGTAATGGCCGGGCTGCAAGATCCGGATGTTCTGAAAGCACGTCGGCGGGCCGGGCACGGCGAAGAAGTTGAAGACCTGGTCAAGGCCGCGCGGGTCAGGCCGCGCTTCAATCATGCCCGAGGCGAGGATGGCCTTGATCTCCGAGCCGAACAAAAGCCATTCGCCGCCGTCCCAGGTAACCCGGCTCCAGTAGAGCGGGCAAATGCCGAAGCGATCCCGGGCCAGCACAACCTGCCGGCGACGGCGATCATATAGGGCCAGGGCAAATTGGCCATGCAGATGCTCGAACATGCCTTCCTGATGATCTTCCCAGAGGTGCGGGATCAGCTCGGTGTCGCAGTGCGTGGCAAAGCGATGGCCTCGCCCCTCAAGCATTTGCTTGGTTTCGGGATAGTCGAAGAATTCGCCATTGAAGACCACGGAGATGGAGTGGTCCTCGTTGCCGATGGGTTGTTTGCCGTCGAAGAGGCCGACGATGCTCAGCCGGCGATTGGCCAGGCCGACGCCGGGTTCATCGAGGTAGCCGTCGTCATCGGGGCCGCGGTGCACGATGGCGTCGGCCATGCGCTTGAGGATGTCGGCCGGCACGGGGCGTGCGCCTGTCAAATCGACCAGTCCGGCAATTCCGCACATGCAAACGCCTCGAATTCCTACCCCGAAGGGGTTGAATCTCAAAGCCCAGGGTTGCGTACTCGCAACCCTGGGTGGAAACGGCAAAAGAGCTAGCTTTACCCCGAAGGGGTTACATCATAGGCTCCATCGTTGTCGGCTTCGGCCATTTGATGTAACCCCTTCGGGGTAAAACACAGTCGTCTCTCTTCCATCCCAGGGTTGCGAGTACGCAACCCTGGGCTTTGAGATCGAACCCCTTCGGGGTAGACCCGAGAGATCCGCGAAAAAATAGTTCACGGCGTTGCTCTTCGAGGTAGACACTTCCGTTTTGGCTGTCCACCCAGGGTGCGCTAGCGCGACCCTGGGCTGATGGATGTAACCCCTTCGGGGTAAGGACGTTGGGCGTCGGCATTTTCACTGGAGCTGACGCACTAGGGCGCTATGGATTTCGTCAAGCTACTCGGGTATAACCGCTTTCACATCCGATGAGTAGTATACAGGCGGCGCAGTTTCCGAGTAGACCAGCAAGGGCAGGATGCTATGCAAGCAGTTCTTACGATTCCATCGGTCGGCTGGGACGGTTCCTATCCGGCGTCCGTGCAAAAACAAGCGATCGACGCACTCGAACAGGGACAAGTGCTGTTTTTGCCGGAGCTCGCCTTTGCGCTCGAAAAGCATGAACTCGACTTCTTGTCCCCGCAAACGGTGCGCAACTCCAAAAACGTCAACTACGACCCCGCGAGCGGCAAGGCGGGCGGCACCGGCGTCGCCGGCATCAAGCTTCAGGAATTATGCACCCTGATGCACCGCTTCGCCCAGTCCACGCGGACGCTGCTGGATGGTTTGCTGCCTGCCTATCGCGGCGGCATCCGCCAGGCCCGCACCAGCCTGAGGCCCGTGGAAGTGGTTGGCCGCAAAACGTCGTGGCGCAAGGACGACACCCGATTGCACGTGGACAGCTTTCCCTCCATGCCGACCCATGGCGAACGCATCCTGCGCGTGTTCAGCAACATCAATCCAGATGGCCGGCCACGCGTCTGGCGCGTCGGCGAATCCTTCGAGAACATCGCAAAGCGCTTCTGGCCGACCTTGCGAACGCCGGGCTGGATGGGCAGCTGGCTCATGTATCTGCTGCGCGTCACCCGTTCAAGGCGTTCGGCGTACGACTCCTACATGCTGCAATTGCACGATCGCATGAAGGAGGACGACGTCTATCAGCAGCATGGCGCCCAGGTTGGGCAGGCTTTTCCGCCGGGCAGCACGTGGATCGTCTACACCGATCAGGTGCCGCACGCCGCCATGTCGGGCATCCACCAGCTGGAGCAAACTTTCTATGTGCCGGTGGACTGTCTGGTCCACAAGCAAACGGCCCCTTTGCGTGTACTGGAGGGGCTGGCACAGCGCAAGTTGGCGTAACACGATTACTGTCAATCCAAATACAAGAACCCATTCAGATTGAACATCGCCAAAGCAAACTCGCGCAAGGGCTGCTCGCGCAAGAACCGCAGCGACAACTCCCGCTCCGCCGCGCTTGGCCCGCGGCCCAGCGTCAGCCGGAACGCCAGGTCGATTTGCCGAGCGTGGTCAGCCCCCGCCTCCTTTTCCAGCCGCTCCGCGAACGTCGTGGCCAAAGTGTTTGCGGTCGCGCCGTTGAGCAGCTCCAGGGCCTGCAGAGCGTGCGTGCTGGTTTCGCGACGGGCGCAGGTCGTCTGCAAGTCGGGCTGGTCGAAAACCTGGCCGAACGTCAGCCGCAAGTTGCGCTTGGCGATGAGATAGATCGAACGGCGATCGTGCTCGCGAACGTCCGGCGTCACTTTCCACTGCTTCGGCTCATAGAGTAGAGCGACAAGATCGTTCTCGACCGGCACCATGACGCTTTCGCCGCCCGCCTTGAGATTGAGCCGGCCGGACGCAGCCAACATGGCGTCGCGGATTTCTTCCGCGCTGAGCCGGCGGCGCGGAAACTGCCATAGCAGCCGATTGCCCGGATCCTTCTCCCGGCCCATCATCATATCCGGCGAGCGCGACGCCTGACGATAGGTGCTGCTGAGCACGATCAAACGGTGCAGTGGTTTGAGACGCAGGCCACCGCGCACGAACTCGTCGGCCAGGTGGTCGAGCAGCTCGGGATGGCTCGGTTTCGCCCCGTTGACGCCGAAATCATTGGGCGTCTCGACCAGGCCGCGGCCGAAGTGGTAGTGCCAGACGCGATTGACGAAGACGCGCATCGTCAGCGGATGATCCGGATCGACGATCCACCTGGCCAGGGCGAGTCGCGGCTTTTGCTCGATCGCTTTGCCTTGCTCGATGAGAGCCGTGGGAAACCCCGCTTCAACCAGTTTGCCTTTGCGCTCTTCCGAGCCGCGTTTGAGAACGTGGATCGGCGTTTTGCGAGCCGTATCTTCCCTCACGGTACACAGCGACGGCAGCGGGTCGGGCAGTTGCGCCTCGAATTCCTTCAGCTTCCTGGCCAGACCGGTCCTGACCTCGCCGGTTGACCTGGCCAGTTCCTTCTGGATCTGCTTCATCTCCTGCTTCAGCTTGTCGGTGCGCTTCTGCCAGCCGGCCTGGGTGGCGGCGTCGGCCAGGATCTGGTTGTGCTCGTGCGTGGCGGCGAGGAAGGCTTGCAACCGGTAGTAATCGACCTGCGAGAAGTCGTCGAAGCGATGGTCGTGGCAGCGGGCGCAGCCGACCGTCAGGCCGAGAAAGACCATGCCGCACGCGTCGGTCATCTCGGTCAGCACCTCGTTGCGGCTAAAGGCGGCTTCGGGGTTGCCCGCATTGCGGCGCACGGGGCCGAGCCGCCAGAAGCCGGTCGCAATGCGCATGTCCTGGCTCTGGGCGTCGATCTCATCGCCCGCGAGCTGCTCCAGAACGAAGCGATCGAACGGTTTATCCTGATTGAAGCTCTGGATGACGTAATCGCGATAGCGCCAGGCGCCGGGCCGCAAAGCGTCGTATTCGAAGCCGTCCGACTCGGCAAAGCGGACCACGTCGAGCCAGTGCTGCCCCCAGCGTTCGCCGTAGCGGGGCGAGGCCAGCAGCCGTTCGACGAGCCGTTCGTAGGCGTCCCCTGCGTGGTCTTGCACGAAGTCGGCGATTTCCTTCGGCGACGGCGGCAACCCGGTCAAGTCGAACGACAACCGGCGAATCAAGGCGGCGCGGTCTGCCTCGGGGGCCGGCCGCAGTCCGTTCTTGCGCAGTCGGTCCAGCACGAAGGCGTCGATGCTGGTTCGCGCCCATTTTTGGCCGGCGTCGTCGGTGAATTTCGGAATGGCGGGGTGCGTGCGCTGGCGAAACGACCAGTGTGTCTTTGCCCCTTCGTCGGCGTGTGCGGCCGAAGGGAGAAGACAGAGGAGGAGCAGGAGAGACGTTCGGCGAATCAAGGCAGGCCTCCGCGCAACTGGGGCGAGTTGCTGCGAGGGTATGTTTATGGAGCGGGGAGAAGCTGGCCAGCCCGCTTGCGGCTTGGCACGCCTGCCAACGAAGTGCGGGCCCGTAGCCGCGTTCGTGAGAACGCGGGTGAGGCACGCAGCGATCGAAGGTTCAGCCCGCGTTCTCACGAACGCGGCTACGGGACAAGATCAACGTGGCAAACCTCCGAACCCGCCGACCATGATCGTCGGCTTCGTGCTCAAAGTGACGCCATCGATGGAGACCGTCAGCGTGCTGGTTGTGCCCACCGTCGTGCCGGTGAAGACGACCGTGTAGGTTCCCTTCGTCGTTGTTTCGACGACGGTCCCGAACGTGCCCGCGCTGGTGCCTTTGGACAGGGTGAAGACGAAGTCGGCGCTGGTCAGGCCCGTGATCGGATCGCCGGGCGCGTTCTTGACCACGATGGTCAGCGTGTCGGTGCCGCCCGAACCGATCATGGTCGCGGCAAAATGGGCAGTCGATGATGTGCTGCTGGCGGTTCTGGCCGTCACCTCGACGGTCGGCCTGGCGCTCAGAGTGACGTCGTTCACGGTGGCGGCGAGAGTGCTCGTCGTGCCGACCGTGGTGCCCGTGAAGGTCACGTTGTAGGTGCCCTTCGTCGATGTTTCCGTGACGGCGCCAAAGGTGCCGCCCGTGCCGCCGACCGACAGAACGAAGCCGAATGCGCTGCTGGAGAGACCGCTGATCGCGTTGCCGGCGGCATCCTTAACCACGATGGTCACCGTGTCCATGCTGCCCGCGGCGATGTTGGCCGCGGCGAATTTGACCGTGGAGTTCGTGGCGCTCACCGTTCCCGCGGTCACCTGAACCGTCGGCTTGGCGGTGAGGGTGACGCCGCTGACCTTGGTCGTCAACGTGCTCACCGTACCGGCCGTTTTGCCGGTGAAGGTGGCGGTGTAGGTGCCCTTGGTCGCCGTCTCGGTCACGGTGCCAAACGTGCCCGTGCCGGCGCCGGCTAGACTGAAGGCGAATGCGCTGTTGGCCAGGCCGCTGACGGGGTTGCCGGCGGCGTCCATGACGCTGACGGTGACAACATCCGTATTCCCGGACGCGACGATGCCGGCCGCAAAGCTGACTGTGGACTTCGCCCCGTTGACCGCCCCCGTTTTCACCTGGACCGTCGGTTCCGCGGCGAGGGTGACACCGCTGACAGTGGTCGTCAACGTGCTGGCAGTCCCGGCCGTCGTGGCGGTGAAAGTCACGGTGTAGGTTCCCTTGGTCGATGTCTGCGTGACGGTGCCGAACGTGCCCGCGCTGCCACCGGCGAGGCTGAAGACGAAGGCACCGCTGGGCAGGCCGCCGACGACATTGCCGGCGGTATCTTTCACGGCGATGGTCACAACATCGGCGCCCCCCGCGACGACCGTGCCCGATGCGAACGTGACCGTGGACTTCGTGCCGCTCACGCCGCCCGCGGTTACTTCAACGGTCGGCTTGGTGGCGAGAGTGACGCCGCCGACCGTGGCAGTCAGCGTGCTCGTGGTGCCCGCCGTGGTGCCGGTAAAGGTTGTCGTGTACGTTCCCGCAGTCGCCGTCTCGGTGACGGCGCCGAACGTGCCCGCGCTGCCGCCGCTCAAGCTCCATGCAAAGCTGCTGCTGGCCAGGCCGCTGACGGGGTTGCCGGCGGTGTCTTTCACTGCGACGGTCACCAGGTCGGTGCCGCCCGCCGCGACCGTGCCTGTGGCGAAGCTGACCGTCGAATTCGCGCCGCTGATTGCTCCGGCCGTGACCTGAACCGTCGGCGCCGTGGCGAGCGTGACGCCGCTGACCGTGGTCGTCAACGTGCTCGTCGTCCCGGCCGTGGTGGCTGTGAAGGTGGCGGTGTAAGTTCCCTTGGTCCCCGTTTCGGTCACGGTGCCGAACGTGCCCAAGCTGCCGCCGGCTAGGCTGAAGAAGAAAGCGCTGCTGGCCAGGCCGCTGACGGGATTGCCGGCGGTGTCCTTGACGGCGATGGTCACCAGATCGGTGCCCCCCGCGGCGACGGTGGCCGTGGCAAAGCTGACTGTCGAATTCGTGCCGCCGATTCCCCCGGCCGTTACCTGAACCATCGGCTTGGTGGTGATGATGACGCCATTGACGGTCACCGTGAGCGTGCTCGTCGTGCCCGCGGTCGTCCCGGTAAACGTGGCCATGTAGGTGCCGCTCGTTGCAGTCGCGGTCACGGTGCCGAACGTGCCGGCACTGGTGCCGCCGGAAAGCGCGAGGCCGAAGGCACTGCTGGCCAGGCCAGTGATCGGATCACTCGCGCCGTCGTCAACCACGATGGTCACCGTGTCGAGATTGCCCGAGGCGACCGTCGGCAGCGCGAAGCCGGCCGTGGAGTTGGCCCCGCTGATCGCTCCGACGCTGACCGTGATGGTGGGCTTCGTGTTGAGGATAATGCCATTGACCGTGACGGACAAGCTGCTCACCGAGCCCGCTGTGGTGCCCGTGAAAGTCGCGCCGTAGGTCCCCGGTGTCGCGGTCTCGGTGACGGTGCCGAACGTGCCCGAACTGCCGCCGCCCGTCAGGTTGAAGCTGAAGGCGCTGCTGCTCAGGCCGCTGACGGCGGCGCCGGTCGTGTCCTTCACGACAATGGTCACCGTATCGGTGCTGCCGGACACGACGGTCGAGCTGGCGAAGCTGTCCGTGGAGTTGGCGGCGCTGGTCGATTGGCTGCTGAAGGTAAACTTGGCGGCAGAGTTCGCGGCCGAGATGCCATAGCCGAAGATCGGGGCGGTGACGTTGGCGTTGGGATTGTCGCTGTTGGTATCGGTTTCGTCCTGCCCGGATTGAACGAAAACGTTCACGATCCCCGATCCGCTCGGCACCACGGCGGTGATCTGCGTATCGCTGACATAGGTGACGGACGGGGACGGCGTGCTGCCGAAGAGCACGGAGAGCTGTCCGGCCGCCCCGGAGAAGTTTTGGCCGTTGATGGTGATCGTGGTGCCGGCCGCGCCGCTGGTCGCGCTCAGGCCGGTCACCACGGGCGTCAGGTTGACCACCTGGAAATCGCCGGCCGTCAGCGCTTCCAGGCCGTTCGACGCGAAAATGTCGTCCATGTTCCAGACCAGATCGGTCTTGGGCGAGTCCACGTTATCCACGGTGGCCGAGGCGCCGGTGACGAACATGGGGCTGCCGATGTCCGCCACGATCAGGCCATACTGCTGCATGGCGTGGGCGATGATCTGCGACTCGGGCGGCATGTTGCTGATCAGGGTGTCGATGGCCGGCGTGTTAGCGAGGCGCAGGCGCCCGCCCAGCGGCAGATTGTCGGCCCCCTGCGACTCATCGACCATGTGCGACGCGGGATAGATGTATTGCGGATTGACGTCGCCGCCGGGCAGGGTGACACGCAAGGCATGATCGATGGCTCCCTGTCCGCCCTGGGCGACGGTGAGTCCCTCGTCGGGCCGCACCAGCCCGGCCAGGATCGACAGGCCCGCCGCATCGGCCGAGGTGTCGCCGATGGTGCGGAAGGTGTCGGTGTTCATGTTCCAGACGGTTTCCTGGGCCGCGTGCCATTGGTTGTCGGTGTGCGCCAGCTCCGCGCCGTCGGTGTTGGGGAACAGCGTCTTGTCGCTGGGCCGGGTGACGCCGTACAGTTCATAGGCGATGTTGGTATCCTCGTCCCAGACGATCAGGTGCGAATCGCCGCGCTGCCCTGAGTTGTAGCCGCCGCCGTTGGTGTTCGGACCGTTCTGGAAGTCGCCTTCGATGACCGCGCCGGCGGGGATGGGGACTGGGACGATATCGCTTTCGCCGGGATAGTTGTCGATGATGACGTTGACCTTCGCGGTGCTGTTGCCGTGAACGATGTTGAACGGAATGCCGTAAAGGGGGTCATTTCCATTGCTGGCGCTGTCTGAGCCCCAATCGGGATGGATGGTGATGGAGCTGCCGATGTTTGCGATGATGGCCGCGGAGTTGGCTGCCAGCGGTGCGTTGCTGATGTTCTGGTTCCAGGGATTGTCGGCGGGAAATAGCTGCTGCCCCATGAGCGTCGGCACCACGCGAACTTCCAGCTCTTCCACGTGCAGCCTCGTCTTGCTTCTCCCTTTCTCCCGTTCTCCCCTTTTCTCCTTCGGCATCGTGCGAGCCAGCTTCAGCAAACGCGCCAGTCCAAACATGGGATCTCCCCTTTCGGTTAGAATGAATGTCCATAAAGCGCGCACCGTCATCGGAGGGAAAATGATGAGGATGTACGAACCGCGATGAACCTGGCCGGACGGGGCAAGGCAAAAGGGGAAATGCTTTCCGTAGGACGGGCTTCCTGGCCCGTCCAGCCATCACCCTTGGGAATGGGCTGATTGTCAATCCTACGGCTTCGGATGGACGGGCCAGGAATGCCCGTCCCACAGACGGGGGCTAGAGGGGGGACGAGTCGAGAGGTTCAACAAAACTCTAATACAGGAATCCGCGCCAGGCCATTTATTTGACAAAAAATAAGCAATCTTTTTGGAATGGGCGAGCCGGTCGCGTTAGCGACCGGAGGACAGCTCACTCAACCGGTCGCTTACGCGACTCGGCTCGCCGGTTTTTGAGGAGCGTCCGTGATCATCGAGCATCGCGACATCCGCTGCACCCATTCCGACAATCTGCCCGCGCTGCTGACCCAGCTGCGACTGTCGGTGCTCATCTCGACGTATCAAACGGGCCATCTGGTCGTGGTGTCCGCCCGGCAAGGACGGCTGGTACTGACGTTTCATCAATTCGAGCGGGCCATGGGCATCGCGGTCAAGGCGGGGACCATCGCCGTCTGCACGCGCCAAGAGGTCTGGTTCGCGCGCAGCGCTCCGGACATCGCCGCCAAGCTCGAACCGCGCGGACAGTACGATGCGTGTTACCTGGCGCGCACCGCCCACTTCACCGACGACATCCGGGCACACGAGTTGGCCTGGGTCGGCAGCGAGTTCTGGGTGGTGAATACGCTTTTCTCCTGCCTGGCGGCGCTGCACCCCTCGTACAGCTTCGCGCCGCGCTGGCGGCCGTCGTTCATCTCCGACCTGGTGCCCGAGGACCGTTGCCATCTGAATGGCCTGGCCGTGGTGGATGGCCAGGCACGGTACGTCACCGCCCTGTCCGAGACGGATACCCTGGCAGGCTGGCGCTCGGTCAAGGCGACGGCCGGCTGCCTCATCGAGGTGCCGAGCGGCCGAGTCGTGATCCGCGGCCTGTCTCTGCCGCACTCGCCGCGCGTCGAGCGTGGCCAGGTCTATTTCCTGCACTCGGGACAAGGCCGGCTGGACGTCGCCGATCCCGCCACCGGCGCCGTGCAAGGTGTGGCCGAGTTGCCCGGTGTGGCTCGCGGCCTGGCGCTCCACGGCGGGTTCGCTTTCGTGGGCCTCTCGAAGGCCCGGCCCAGCCTGGAAGGCGTCCCGATCGTGACCGAACGCGATCGGCTCAAATGCGGCCTCGCCATTGTTGATATGCGCACCGGCAGCATCGCGGCGCTGCTTGAGTTTGGCTCCGGCGTGGAAGAGATCTTCGACGTGCAAGTACTGCCAGGTGTCACCTGCCCATATTTTTCGGGCCCCGGGGCGCAGCGGGATTCAGGCCAGCCGTTTTGGACCGTCCCGTCCAGGCAGGCTTGACGTCTAATTCAGCAGCAATAAGTCGGAGTTCGTAGCCGAATTCGCAAGAATTCGGGTTCCGCATCCTCGGTGGCTCACCCGAATTCTTGCGAATTCGGCTACGGACCGCTGTAGATTTAACAAGGGGAGCCGCGCCGCCGCGGCATCCTGTAACAAAAGGAGAACCCATTCCGATGGCCAACAACGCTAAAATCGCAATCGTTACAGGCGCCGGGTCCGGGATCGGCGCCGCAACCGCCCTCGCCCTCTTGCACGCCGGATACTCGGTCGCGCTCGCCGGCCGTCACCGTGACAAACTCGAGCAAACCGTTGTGCGCGCGGGCCCCGTCGGCAACCACGCTCTGGTTGTTCCGACGGATGTCAGCGACGAAGCATCCGTCCGCGCCCTTTTCGAGACGACCAGGGCAACCTTCGGACGTCTCGACTTGCTCTTCAACAACGCCGGGATCAGTGCGTTCGCCGTGCCGCTGGAGGATCTGACCGCCCAGCAATGGCGGCAGGTCGTCGATGTCAACCTCACGGGCGCCTTCCTGTGCACCCAGGCGGCGTTTCGGCTCATGAAGGAGCAGAATCCACGCGGCGGCCGCATTATCAACAACGGCTCGATCTCAGCTTACGCACCGAGGCCGAACTCCGCTCCGTACACCGCCACCAAGCACGCGATCACCGGACTGACCAAATCGACCTCTCTGGACGGCCGCAAGTACGACATCGCTTGTGGCCAAATCGACGTCGGCAATGCCGAGACTGACATGACCGCGCGCATGAAAGCCGGCGTGATGCAGGCGAATGGCCAACTCGCCGCCGAGCCGACGATGGACGTCGCCCACGTGGCCCAGACGGTCTTGCACATGGCCGGTCTGCCGCTGGACGCGAACGTGCTGTTCGTGACCGTGATGGCGACCAAGATGCCCCTGGTGGGGCGCGGCTAGACGCTTGCGGCTTCGCGTTCGCAAGCGAAATCGGGAAGCCGGACGGGCCGCCTTCGGCAGCCATCCCCGTGGAAGGGGCATGGCAAAGACCGCTCCCGACCGTCGCGCACAAAACTGTTATCGGCGTGCGCGACGGTCCGCGCGACGCAAATTATGCCCACGGGATAACTTCGGGTGCGAGCTACCACCGTCGCGCACGCGGGTGTGAATGATACCCCCCCCGTGCGCGACGCCCCGCCCCCGCGGAAATGGGACACGATTTGGCCAAGAGTCATCACGGAGCGCGAATCGTGAGGAGGTGACACGACGTGCCATCGTTCGGCGATCATCCTACGGGTTCCTCTTCTCTGTTGTCGCAAGCGTCTGTTCCCGAGACGAGTTACCATACCCCTAGGAGTTATTTAGGCAACCCGCCAGCCCTGCGGCACCACGTGCGCCACATGCGGCGGTACGCGTCCTCCACGTGCCTGGCGAAACGCTGGCCGTTCATGAGCGGCGATTGACGCATCCGAGCGCGTGCCGTTGCCCGCAGTTCCTGCAATCGTGACAGACTGCCGGCCAGCGCAGCGGTGATCTCGACATATCGTTCCGGCGAATCGGCCGCGAGTTCCTTCAGTTCAAGATTGTTCAACTGGCTCCACCCCGCCCGGCCGACGATGGTCGGGCCCACCAGCGTGCACGTCGGCACACCCATCCAGAAGGCATCAAGACTGGTGGTGTGCCCGTTGGCGGGGAACGGCTCCAATCCCAGATCGATCCGGTGATAGAGCTTGAGATAATCGAGGCGAGGCAGCCGATCCACAAATTCGACGCGTGCCGCCGTGACCCCGCCGCCCCCGAGCGCCGCCAGCACATGCTCACGAGCCCGGCCAACGGGGGCGAGCATCAGCAAACGCGATTCCGGCACCGCCTGGAGGACTTGCGCCCACAGCGCCAGCACGCCGTCATTGATCTTGCAGAAACTGTTCAGGCTGCCAAAGGTGACATGGCCGTTTCGCAGCGCCGGCAGCGGAGCCACCTCGGTTTCGTCGGTGAGCGGATCGTAACACCAGAAAGTATCCGGCAAACGCATCGAGCGTTCGGAGTAATACGCGTCGCACAATCCGGGCGGGTCGAGGTAGGGATCGGTCAACCGGTAGTCGATGGCCTTGACCCCGGTCGTACCCGGATAGGCGAGCCAGGCGACCTGCACCGGAGCCGGCTTGCGGGCGAAGACGAGCAGCCGATTCTCGGCCATGTGCATGCCCAGGTCCACAAGAATGTCGATTCGATCGCTCCGTATCATCGCGGCAACCTGCTCGTCGGCGAGCCCGGCCGTGTCGCGCCAGACGTCGGCGGTGCGGCGCGTTCGGGCGGTGATGTCATCGGGACTGGTCACGCCCGAATAGCAGAAGACCTCCACTTGTTCATGATCGTGATGCTCCAGGAGCGGGATGAGAAAGAGCGACAGGGAATGACGGCTAAACCCGGCCGAGACATAGCCGACGCGCAGCCTGCGATTGGGATCGCGATCGTTGCCGTGGGCCTCAATCGATGCCTGCAACGGCTCGGCAAACAGCTCGTTCCAGCGGCGGCATTCTTCAAGAATCCTGGGCGGGTCGTAAGCGGGATGATAGTTGAGAAGCAAGATCAGCTTGCTGCGAACGTCAGCTGCATTCGGTCGGAGCTGGGCCGCCGCACGATACGCGGCCAGGGCCTCGTCGATGCGGCCCAGTTCCTTGCAGGCGTTGCCGAGCAGCACCTGGGCCTGCGCATAGTTCGGCTTACAGCGCGCGGCTTGCTCAAAGCAAGCTGCCTCTTCGTCCTGGTTGCCCAGTTCGCCGTAAACGATGCCGAGATTGAAATGGGCCTCGGCGAAGTTGGGCCGCAAACGTAAAGCATCCTGAATGTTCTTGACAGCGATGTCGTTGCGGCCCGTTTGATGGGCGAGCACGCCGAGCAGATGCAGTGCATCGACGTGGCCTGGGTCCAGGTCCAGGACTTGCCGGTAGCCTCGCTCCGCCTGCGCCAGGTCTCCCGCTTGATGCTGGTTGAGGGCCTGTTTGAACGTCTCCGCAATCGACATCATGCTCCTCCGCCACCCGAAATCAAACCAAGCTCGCGCAAGGCGACCAGTGCCGCAGCGAGCGCGTCTTCAAGATTGGCTTCCATCGTAATGGATCGCGACTGGTTTTGCGTGAGGGAACCAAGATTTTCCCAGGCTTCAGCGATCTGCTGATAAATGGTCCAGTCGGCGTCGGAAGCGTCGTTTTTTCTTGCCGAAAGCCGACGTTGCACCGTCTCCGGTCCGACCTCGCATATCAGCAGGAAACCGGGCACGCCCCAGTGAGCCGCCGCGTCCAGGAACCTTCGCCGCTGGCCCTCCTCGCGAAATGTGGCGTCAACCAGTACCCGTTTGCCTTCAAGCAAAAGTTGCTCGGCTCGCTTCAGGCATTCGGCGTAGGTGCGGTCGATCCACTCCGCCGAGTAGTACGATGGCGGCAGCGGATCATGCACGGGAACCCCCGCCAGTTCCTTGCGCACCTGGTCCGAACGAATGACGTCGAAACCGGCGGCGTCGGCCAGTTTCGCGCTGAGCGTCGATTTGCCGGTCCCAGGCAGGCCGGACACCAGCAAAATGCATGGCTTGCGGGACGGCTCCTCCAGCTCGGTCAGTGCGAGCAGCCAGTGAGCATGAGCCCCTCGCAGTGCCGCGCGCCGTGCCGTTTCGGACACTTCCTTTTCCATGAACATCAGGCCGTCCACCATGCCGCGCACGGTCGCACGGTAAGCCGCGTACAAAGGCAGCAAGATGCGTCCTTCGTCGTCCTTGGTGGCGCGGAAATAGCTCTCGGCGAAGGCCAGGGCAAGGTCTCGGCGGCTGTGAAAGGCGAAGTCCATGTAAGCGAAGGCCATGTCGGCGACGGGGTCCGTGAAGCGAAAACGCTCGTTGAACTCGATGCAGTCGATGATGACCAGGTCGGCCGGGGCGCCGCGCTCCGGGAAGCAGTAGATATGATCCAGGTGCAGGTCGCCATGACAATCGCGTGGGACACCGCGGTCGGCTCGGGCATCGATCAGAGAACCTAAGCGGGCCAGGGCCTGTTCTTCCAGCGATTTAACCCTCGAATAGACGGCTGCCGACACTGTTGTGCCGATGTGCGATCTGGCTTGCGCGAAGATGTCCAAAATGATGTGGGCCGCGCCTTCCGAACGGCCGAAGGATGCGATGCGCGGGTTCGTCTCAGCTTGCTGGTGAAATGCAGCGATGCGTTGGGCGAGCAGTTCGACCATCTCCACGCCGACTTCTCCCCGTTCGACACCTTTGAGAAATGTGGCGTCATCGGGAAGTCGGCGCATCTTCACGCACCACTCGACAACCTCGCCCTGGTCTGGTTGGGTTTCCGCGTTTTCTTGCCCGAGCACAAGGCCGCGCCCGGTCTCGATGAGAGGCACGACACCCAGGTAGACGTCGGCAGCCAGGCGGCGATTGAGCACGACCTCCTGCCGGCAATAATTATAGCGCTTTTCCAGGGTGCTAAAGTCGAGGAAGCCGAGATCAACCGGCTTCTTGAACTTATAAACGTAATCGCCGGCAAGGACCACGACGGAAATGTGCGTCTGCCGGACCTCCACCCGAGCCGCGGCATGGGCGTAGAGGGCCGGGTTGGAAAGTGCCTCAATCAAACGAACAACATCCATCAGTATCCTCTTCCACACCCGTTGGCGGCTGCGCAGCGTTGTGGATTAGTTTACCGCGCCGGCGGGAGCGTTTGATTCGCACCGCCAGAGTTCGTTCCTGGCCGCTCTTTTGGGCCCAATGGCTGCGATGCATCAGCCATAGGAAAGAAGGCTTGATCCACGCCATGCGATGGAACGAGAACGGCGGCACGAACCGCTGCGCTTCCAGTGCCGCATCGGCGATGGCCGAAGAATACGCCTGGTAGATGGCGATGGTGTCCCGGTCGAAGTCGGCGCGAATTTCATGTTCCTTTGGCATGGGCTCCTCAGGCGTGGCACTTAGCGGTGGCACGGGTGGCACGCCCTGAGGTACTCCGAAGGGCGTGACTCGCTTGCAAGGTATCCACGCCCTTCGGAGTACCTCAGGGCGTGCCACCCGAGCAGTAATAGTCATGTGTCATTGGCCAACCTATTATCTCACGGCGCCTTATATATTCCCCACCGCCTTGAACGCCGCGACGAGCCCGTCGAGTTCCTGCCGCGTTCGCTTCTCCGTCACCGCGATGCTGATGCAATTCTCCAGGTTCGCATGCCAGCGGCCCAGCGGCAACCCCGCATGGTAGCCGACGCTGAGCAATCTTTCCAGCAGGCGATCCGCCCGGCCGGGAACCTGGATGACGAATTCCTTGAAGAAGGGCCGGGCGAACTTCAGCGTCACGCCCGGCACGCTCTTGAGCTGCTCGGCCAGGTAATGAGCCTTCTGGACGCACAGCTCCGCCGTTTCCTTCAGGCCCGCCGGTCCCAGAGCGGCGAGGTACACGGCGGCGCGCAGGGCGAACAGTCCCTGGTTCGTGCAGATGTTGCTCGTGGCCTTTTCCCGGCGAATGTGCTGCTCGCGCGTTTGCAGCGTCAGCACCCAGCAGCGTTGGCCGCGGCGATCCACGGTCTGGCCCACGAGCCGGCCGGGTATCTTGCGGACAAATTCCTCGCGGCAGGCCATGATGCCAAGATACGGTCCGCCGAACACCATCGGATTGCCCAGGCACTGTCCCTCGGCCACCGCGATGTCCGCCCCATATTGCCCCGGCCTTTTCAGGAGTCCGAGGCTGATCGCGTCGAAGCTAACCACGTAGAGTGCTCCGTGCGCCTTGCAGATTTGGCCCAGCGTCTCGGCCTCTTCCAGGCTGCCGAAGAAGTTGGGCTGCTGCACGATCACGCACAGCGTCTGGTCATCGACCGCCTTCCTGAGCCGGTCCGGGTCGAGATAACCCTCCGGCGTCGGCAGCGTCTCGACCTGCATGTGCAGATTGGCCAGGTACGTGGCCAGGACGGTGCGATACTCCGGATGCACGCTCTCGGCCACGAGCACCTTCGAGCGCTTGGCGTTGATGCTCATGGCCATGAGCACGCTCTCGGCCACGGCGCT
>Ga0182024_10013664_pt1 | contig 15806 bp, 19 predicted proteins | sample P32metaG_FD_120480 | JGI IMG/M metagenome (GOLD analysis project Ga0182024, IMG submission 120480) | Permafrost microbial communities from Stordalen Mire, Sweden - P3-2 metaG (Illumina Assembly) | ecosystem: Environmental > Terrestrial > Soil > Wetlands > Permafrost | place: Sweden: Stordalen... | reverse complement strand
GAGGAGTTCGCGGCCTTCGAAGCCGCATACGGGCCCTTCCTCCCACCCGACGGCGAGGGCTGATCATGAGCCAGACACCTGATAAGCCACGCCCCACCCATGCTCCCGTGCGCTTTGACGATCGCATCTTCGGAGAGGACCTCGCGTACACGAGCGTCACCGGGATCGCCGTCGCCCGCCTGACACGGCATCGCTACGAAAGTCAAGGGATACCAGTCGCGGAGCTGCGCCTCACCGAACAAAGGGGACCCCACGGAGCGGTCCTGCCGCGCTGCCTGAAGGTCTATCTACCGCCGCCCGACGGGCCCTTCGGGATGGTGTTTCGGCTGATGGTCGACGGGGACGGCGCGCACTTGCGGTATTTGGCGTTTGGGGGGCGGCGTGCGGCGGGCTAAGCGGCGGCCGGCGTTTCAGGCAGCGGCCAGCGTTTTCAGGCGGCGGCCAGCGCGCGCTCGTGCCCCAGGTAGGGCATCAGCGCAATGTAGAGCAGGTCGGGCAGTAGCGCGGGGAGCTCGGCCGTGTCTCCCTCGAATACCCGTTTGTGGATGATGGCGGCGATCCCGCCGGCGATGCCTTCCGCGGTCAACTCGGTTAAATGCTCGATAGATAGGTGCTCGACGTTCGCCGCGTACTCCGCACCCTCCTCGAGAACCACCGCGAACATCGCTTCGGCTGAGCGCAAACGCTCGGCCGCCGGCCGCCCAGCTCCGAGGCACTCGATCATCACGAAGCGCGCACGATCGGGATGCTTGGCAACCATCGAGAGCAGCGCACGCAGGCCTCGCTGGATTCGCCGCGGCCAGGGCGCATCTCCGGACATTTGCCTCAGCACCACGAGCTCGAGCTCGTCGAGCAGCTCATCGCTCGCCTGAATAAAACAGTCCTCCAAGCTCTCGAAGAACACATAGAAGGCCGCCTCTGGCAGATTCGCCGCGCCGAGCACACGCTCGATACAGGTATGGGCGTAGCCCTCTCGCGGCGCGATCTCGATCAGCGCATCGAGGATTTGCCACCGGGGGTCGGCCGGTGCAGGGCGCAAAGGTTCTTCGGGGAGTGCGATGGATGGAGTGTAAATGAGCGGCGAGTAAGTGGCGATCGACAGAACCATCCCAAGCGCGACCTAACGTGCTCGGCATGAAATCGACCCAGGACACCACACCCGATGAGGTTGAAGTTGACGAGACCGCCGGCGCGCCAACGGTTCCGATCGAGGAGATCAAGCGCAAGTACGGGCCGGACATCATCCGGCCCGCCTCGCAATTGCCGCGCAAAGGCAACGAGTAGGACACGATGGCATGCACCGACTGTCAACGGCGAGCGGCGCTAGTCGCGGCGCTCGCCCCCGCGATCTCGCGGCGCTCGTTCACCCACGAGGGCCTGCTCGCCCTGCTCGCCCTCCCAAACGAGCGGCTGCTCCGTGTCACCAAGGTCCGGAACCCCCATAGGTTTCTGCGCCGGCTCGAGATAGCCCCTCTCAACGAGAGCGTTCCCACCGCGCTCTGCCGCCACGACTCCGACTATCCAGAGGCGCTCGCGCAGCTGCCCTGCGCGCCCGCGGTGCTATACGCCACCTGCACGATCGAGCGCCTGCGCGAGCTGCTCACCGCGCCCACCGTCACGCTCGTCGGCAGCCGCCGCTACACCCCTTACGCCCACCAGATCTCCTCCGCGCTCGCGCGTGATCTCGCTTGTGCAGGAATCACTGTCATCAGCGGTATGAACATGGGCCTCGAAGGGGTTCTCCACCAAAACGCCGCAGGAGCCGGCGGCCACACCATCGCCGTGATGCCCGGCGGCCCCGACGTCCCCTTCCCCAGACTTTCTCAGTACGAAGACCTGCACACAGGCATCAGCGCCCACGGCGCAGCGGTCTCAGAGTTCCCACCGGGCTTCGTCGCTTCCTCGAGCTGGCCCTTCATCGCCAGCCAGCGCATCATCGCCGCGCTTGCGCGCCTGATCGTAATCATCGAGGCGGGCGGACGTTCCTGCACAATGTTCACTGCACAGATCGCCACCGACCTCGGCGCAGACGTCGCCGTCGTGCCGGGGCGCGTCACCGACCCCGGGGGCCTTTGGCTATTCCGGCTGCTGCGCGACGGGGCGCAGCCAATCGCCTGTGCACAGGATGTGGTCAATCTGATCTACGGAGCGGGGGCGCGTGAGCTGGCGGCGTAGCGGTTTGGCGGCGTAGCGATTAGCGGGATCGCCGCATAGCGGTCTCGGGCACAAAAAAAGACGCGCAGGGCCCATTTCAGAGCGAGTGACCGCGAGTGACTGGCTGTAGGCATAAAAAAAGACGCTCGTGGTCACCGTCGTCGGCGGCTCGACTCCGCCGTCGCTTCATCAAAGCTCTTACCCTCTTTGTTTTTGATTTGTTGATTTGACTTAGAACGACAAAGAGGCCCCGCCACGCGGTGGTGACGAGGCCTCTGTTGCTGCTTCGTGTGCGTCGGCTAGGAGACGGACGCCTCGTCTGAACCTGTGCCGGCCTGCGACTGCTCCTCGGCCTTAGGCACCCGCTTGATCCCGTCCGAGGCGTTCTGAGCGACGATGGTCACGTACTCGCGGCGCTCGGCCCCCTCGCCCTTCGTGTACGAGTCGAGGTACCCGTTGACGAGCAGCCTCTGACCCTTGACGAAAGTGGACGCCTGCTCGGCTCTCGGGCCATACACGCTTACGTTGAAGAACCTGGGGTGACTCTCCCAGGCCCCCGTCTCGCGGTTCTGGCGTCGCCGGTTGCACGCGATCCGCAGCAGAGATACTGGAGTGCGGCCCTCCTTCTCGATGTACACGGCGTCCCTCGTGAGGTTGCCTTCTACGGTGACTACGTTCTTGTCAGCCATTTCAATGCCTTTCTGTCAGTTGGCTTGTCTTCATCAGCGAGAGAGGAGCCACCTCTCCCGGACCCACCTGAGGTGGGTTTCGACCGAGAACGACAAAAGCCCCGCCACCCGAGGGTGTGACGAGGCCTCTCTTTACTGCTTACTACTGATGCCGCCGGGTGCTATTTGGCGTTATTGCGCTCCATCGACAGAGTCTCCCCAATAAGCCGCCAACTCCGCCATTGCTTCATCAAAGCTCTTACCCTCTTTGCCGGCGCACTCGAGGCATACCCAGTAGATCGCGGGATCGAACCCACCGCACTCTTCCCAGTCATAAGTCGGCCTGAGCTCATCAGCATCTTTCTTGCACCACTCACAGAGACCTGGATTACCGGCGCCCTGAATTCGAGATATCGGCAGTGTCATTTTGCTGCTCCTTTGTTTTTGATTTGTTGATTTGACTTAGAACGACAAAGAGGCCCCGCCGCCCGAAGGTGACGAGGCCTCGTTTGCTGCTTCGGCGAGAATTCAGGCCATACGCGCGCTCCTGCCAACGACGATCAACCTCACGGGAGCGAAGTGAGACATGTCGAGCAACGGGCGCTCCATGACGTAGCGGTCCGGGTAGCGGCGCTTGGCCTCATCACGCTCTGCGAACACCTCCGGATAAAACATGTCGGGGACGTGGGAGTACGTGATGTAGACGACCGCCCGCTCCACCGGGGCCCCATGACCAGCCTCTGAGCCGCTCGGCACACGGCGTGTTTGCCCCGCCGAGAAGATCACGGGCTGCTCGGATACCGTCGCGGTCGGCCAACGTGGGGCCAGGTACTCGACCACCTCCGCGCAGACGAACACCTGCGGGCGGAAACTGCTCTCCGGCGGAAATGCCGCCATGTACACGACCGGCGGTACAACCGACACCTGGATTGGATTTGACTGATCCTGCGAGGACTGTGTTGATTGGGTGCTCATTTTGCTGCTCCTTTTTTGTTGATTTTTGTTGGCTTGTCTCATCAGCAAGTCGGGCGCCACCCGTGCTTGGACCCACAAGGGGTTTCGACTAAGAGCTACAAAAGGTCCGCCACCCCCGGACAACTCCTTCTGCCCTGCCAAGAGGCCCCGCCACCAGGTGGTGACGAGGCCTCTTGGCTGCTTCGTGTGCGTCTGCTAGGAGACGGACTCGTCGTCCGAGCCTGTGCCGGCCCGCGGCTGCTCCTCGGACTTGGGCACCCGCGTGATCCCGTCCGGACTGTTCCCCGCGACGATGGTCACGAACTCGCGGTGCTCAGCGCCCTCGCCCTTCTCGTACCAGTCGAGGTATCCCTTGACGAGCACCTTCTCGCCCTTGCCGAAGGTGATCGCCACTTCATTGGCCCTCGAGCTCCTTACCGTTACGCTAAAGAACCGGGGGTGATCCTCCCAGACCCCTGTATCACGGTTCTGGCGGAGCCGGTTGCACGCAATACGCAACAGACACAACGGCACACGGCCCTCCTTCTCGATGTACACGGGGTCCATCGTGAGCCTGCCTTCTACTATGACTACGTTCTTGTCAGCCATTTCAATGCCTTTCTGTCAGTTGGCTTGTCTCTTCAGCAGGAGGGGAGCCACCCGTCCTGGACCTCGCCACGAGGGCGGCGGGGTTTCGACCGAGAACGACAAGAGGCCTCGTCACCCGGGGGTGTGACGAGGCCTCTTTTTGCTGCGGATGCTGCCTACTGCTGTGCTGCCTACTGCGGGTGCTGCTTACTGCGTTGACACTTCTTTTCATTACTCATATTCCGAACACCAGTCGCCTTCCTGGTTGAGCTCGCGCCCGGCGAACCGCCCGAGCTCGACCAATTCATAGGCGACCTCTCCCTCCCATTTCGCCAGGTGCTCGCCGTACTCGTCGAGGATTACGAGTTCTGCCCCGTGGCCGACGTAGCCGCAGGCGAGCGGCTCCTTGGCGTCGTCCTCGAGCACCGGCCATTCGCCGACCCGATTGCGCGGCCACCACGAGAACTCTGCGTCACCCATGCCGGGGTCGAGGAGTTCCTTGCGGTCGGCCGCGGCGAGCGCAAGCAACCGCTCACCGATCAGCGTGCGGCGCTCCGCCGACATCAGCTCGAGCGCTGCCATCGCCGCCGCGAACGGTTCATCGGCCAGCGATGGGTGTGACTGATCCTGCGAGGACTGTGGTGAGTGTGTTGAGTGGGTGATCATTTTGCTGCTCCTTTTTTTGTGGTTTTTGTTGGCTTGTCTCATCAGCAAGACGGGAGCCACCCGTGCTTGGACCCCGCCACGAGGGCGGCGGGGTTTCGACCCAAAACGACAAGAGGCCTCGTCACCCGTGGGTGTGACGAGGCCTCTTTTGCTGCTGGTGGTAGCGGTGGCTACACCTCCCACTCGCTGACCGGGAGGATGGTCGGCACCCGGATCACCTCGCGCTCCCACGCGGGGACGCGCCCGAGGGCGTCCAGCAGCGCTTCCGCGAGCGGCCCCTCCCACTTCTCGAGCGGCTCGCCGTCGCCTCCGAGGAGCACGAGCTCCGCGCAGCCGGCGCCGGCGTTGAAGCCGGTTGCGAGCGGCGCGGGGTCGGGGTCGGGGAGCAACAGCCCGCGGCCACGCCATGCGCGCGGCCACCACGACATGTGCGTGTCGCCGTAGCCATCGACGAGCTCGTGGCGATCCGCTTCGGCCAGCCCCAGCAGCCGCTCCCCGATCAGGGCGCAGCGCTCGGGCGACCCCAGAGGCATCCAGCGCATCGCCTTCGCGAACGGTTCGTCGGTCAGTGATGGGTGTGACTGATCCCGCGAGGGCTGTGTTGTATTGGTGTTCATTTTGCTGCTCCTTTGCTTTGGTGGTTTAGAACGACAAAAGGCCCCGCCACTCGAACGTGGTGAGGCCTCCTTTTGCTGGTTCCTGCAGGTGCCGCTGTGCTGCTGGGTGCCGCTGGGTGCCTCTACTCGTCGATGAGAGGGAATCCCGGCTGAGGGTTGAGGATCTCTCGCAGTGGATTCACCACAATCCTCTCCTCCCCCTTGCACTCCTCGATCGCATCGAGCAGCTTTTCCTCGATGCTCCTCGTCTCGGCGAAGTAGATCACCGCCTCCACATACCGGCACCGAGCCCAGGCGCGGCAGTTCGCGATCAGCTCCGCCTTCGCCTTTAGCGTCAGCTCCACCTCCACTGCCACCGGCAACATTGGTGGCGGTGGCGTCTGGAGTGTGGTCGGTGTGTCTGGCGCGTCCGGCGAGGCTGGCGCGTCCGGCGGCCAGATCACCATGTCGGGGGAATGCGATCGCCTTCTCCCGGTACCCCGTATCTCCACGCTGGCCAACCGGCGTTTCTGCTCGCGCTCATCCCGGCACAGCTCGAGCTCGCCGAGCACGCGGTGGTCGGGATAGCGGCATTCCAAAGCCGCCCTCACGCCGCAACAGGCGATCATGTGCCGAGTCTCCTTGATACTCACAACAGGCGTGCGCAGCCCCTTCGGATAAGCGTACTCACCGAGGTGTGCGTACTTGCGAGCCAAGGCCCTCCCAGCTGAGGTCACTGTGTACAGGGCGCTATAGCCGAACAACACCGACTCCCTTTTCAGGGAGCCCCGCTGGACGGCCTCATCCAAACGCTCACTCGCGAGCGCTGCAGTCACCTGCTCACGCTCAGCCAACGCCTCCGGGGTGACCGCACCATACCCCGTAATCCAGGCAATCAACGCCGCTTGGCGCAGGACCTGCTGAGGAACATACTTTGTGCTTTTCATTTTAACCTTCCCTTTCCCTATCGATCGAGTGAGAATATTTGTGTGATCCGCACAGGACGCTTGGCTGTGGGGACGATCACAACCGCGTAACCACATGGCAGGCCCTTGATCTCGTCTGGATGAATCACGTACTCGCGTCCTCTCGAGCGCGTTCCCTTACCGTCGCTGTGCATGGTTGTGCTCCACGCACCCTGGGTGCCCGCCACATCGGCGATCAACGTGGCGCTGTCCGGGACTACCTGGCGATGGGCGATCAGGGCCGTCAGGTTGCCCAGCACCTGCTCGAGCAGGTGCTGGTTTCCAGATACGCGCATGTCCGCGAACTCCTGGGTGCCCAGCAGGAGACTCATGCCCGCCGCACGCGCGCGCCCGAACAGGCGCGAGACCTGCTCGGCGGCCAGCGCCGAGAACTCGTCGATCACCACCACCGTGGGGATCGGCCGGCCTTGCAACGCGGCCACGGTGCTCTGCAGATCCTGGACGATCGCGGCCCCCAGCATGTGCGCCAGCAACGGCCTGCGATCGGACTCCAGGCTGAAGTACACCACCGCTCGCCGCTCGATCATCTGGCGCAGATCGAATGACGGCGCATCGGTGCTCTCCGGATCGAGCCACTGGCCAACGTCTGACTCGGCCATCACCGCCAAGCGGTCGCGAACACCCGACAGACCAGTGTGCTGGGCGGGAGTGAGCGACTCCAGATAGGCCGTGACCCGCTCGACCCGCTGCTCGGGGAGTCCTCGCACCAGCACCTCGAGCTCTTCTGGATCGAGGTAGCGCACGACGTTCGCCAGGCTGACCACGATCCCGGCTTGGCGCAGCACACGCACCTCGTTGCCGATGTAGCGCTGCGCCTGGCGCAGGTAATGCGGCTCTGACCACTGCTCGCCGGCCAGCAGCTTGTCGGCGATCTCGGTCTCGCTACCGTGCGCGTAGGGGTTGTACACAACCGATCCCTCCGGCGTCCAGTGGACGAAGGGCCGTCCCACACGCTCGGCAACCCGACGGGCGTGCTCGAGCATCTGGGGGTCGTTCTTCGGGTCGATCAGCACCGCGCCCATGCCGTGCTCGACCGCGTGCACCGCGACCCCGGTCATCGTGACCGTCTTGCCCGAGCCGGCGGCGCCGAGGACGAGCGTATGGGTGCCGCCCCTGCTTCCGCCGAGCGGGATCCGGACGAGACCGCCATCCTGCACGTCCTGACCGATCAGCACTTCGTCTCCTTCGAACCACGAGGCTCCACTGCTGAGCATCCGCCGCAGGGCGCCCTTGGCCCACATGGCACGCACGGCATCCAGCGGTCCTAGGAAGCTGCGGACGATCTGTGCCAGATCGCCGCCCGCCTGGATGTCTCCGCGCCGCCAGTGACGACCGCACCAGCCAGCGACCAGAGCAGCGACGCCGAGTGTCAGTCCGAGGCCGCCAAACAGCGGGAGGGCGATCAGCCACACGGGCAACGCCACTAAAGCCCATGACCAACTCAACTGGTGCGAGCGCATCAAACGCGCCACGACATAGCCCAACATGATGCCGAGCGCCATGTGCAACGCCAGCGCTTCCAGAGGTGCAAAGGGATTATGTTCCGCTTCAGGGAATGTGTAAGTCGGGGACATGGAGTCCCTCCTTTTCTTTAGATGTGGAAACGACGGACCGATTGGCCCGCCGTTGTGAGTGGTGCTTCTGTGCTTCAGGCGCGCCGCGGGGCGCGCTGTGCTTCCAGCGCGCCGTGGGGCGCGCTTGCCTTCAGGACCTATCGAGATAGGTCCTGTTCTTCAGCTACCTGCCCTTCGAGCCCCGAGCGATCGCGGCGGCCAACCGGTCGGCCAAGGCGATCCCCTCCGCGGCGGAGTCGAATACGACCTCCAAGCGCATCCGCCCGCGAGGCAGAACGCGAACCTGCACCTCGACGCCCAGCAGATCACCCCACGCCCTGGCGAGGTGCAGAGCGGCCAAATCCTGCTCTTGGCGGCGATCCAGCTCCTGCTCTTTAGAGCCCCCCGGCTGAAGTACATCCACGTTGCTTGCACGGACACGACGTTCGAGCGCCAGCGCCGTCAATCCCTCTTGCACTGCCGCACGAGCCAACTGGGAACGCGCCTGGAGATCCTTTGCCATCAGCAGCACAACTCCATGACCCACGCTCAACTCGCCACGCTCCAGCAGCTCGAGAATCTCCTCGGACAGTTTCAGCAGGCGTATTGTGTTTGAGACCACGCTCATGTTGCGACCCACGCGATCCCCGATCTTCGGATACGTCAGACCGAACTCCCGCGACAGCCTCACGAAGGCGCGGGCCTCCTCGACTGGATTGAGATCCTTGCGCGCCAGGTTCTCGATCAGCCCAACCTCGAGCGCCGCGCGATCGTCATACGTAGATACCAGCGCGGGGATGCTCGGAAGGCCCGCAATCTTCGCGGCGCGCCAGCGACGCTCTCCCGCGACTAGCTGATACATACCGTCCCGCAGAGGACGCACGAGCACCGGCTGCAAAACACCGCGCTCGCCCATCGAGCCCGCCAGCCCCATCAGCGCCTCCTCGCCGAAGTGGCACCGCGGCTGTGAGGGGTTGGGCACGATCACATCGACCGGCAACTCTCGCAACTCCTGCACGGCGTTCTGCTTGGGTACGGCGTTCTGCTTGGCGTTATTGGATGTTGATATGGACATAGAAACTCTCCTTTTTCCTTTTCGTTTATCGAGAGATCGCGGCAACCAGGCGGTCGGCCAGGGCGAGTCCCTCCGAGGCGAAGTCGAACTCGACCTCCATCCGCATCTGCCGGCGCACAGAGCGAACCTGCACCTCGGCGCCCAGCAGATCGCCCCATGACCTGGCGAGATTCAGAGCGGCCAGATCCTTTGCTTGATCTGGATCCTGCACCTGCTCACTGCGATCCTGCGCTTGATCATTTGGATCCTGCACCTGCTCACTGCGATCCTGTTGGGACTCGAGCAAGTCCATGTTGCTTGCACGGGCACGAGCTTCGATCTTCTGCACCGTCCACCCCTCCTGCACTGCCGCACGAGCCAACTGGGAACGTGCCTGCGGATCCTTTGCCTGCAGCAGCGCACGTCCGTGACCCTCGCTGAGTGTGCCTCGCTCCAGCAGCTCGAGGATCTCCTCGGACAGGTTCAGCAGGCGTATGTGGTTTGACACCACGGCCTCGTGGCGACCCACGCGCTCCGCGATCTGCCGATGCATCAGACCGAACTCGTTCGACAGTGTCGCGAAGGCGCGGGCCTGCTCGACTGGATTGAGATCCTTGCGCGCCAGGTTCTCGATCAGCCCAACCTCGAGCGCCGCGGCATCGTCATACCGTGACACCAACGCCGGGATGCTTTGGAAGCCCGCGATCTTGGCCGCCCGCCAGCGCCGCTCTCCCGCGAGCAGCTGATACATACCGTCCCCCCGGGGACGCACGAGCACCGGCTGCAAAACACCGCGCTCGCCCATCGAGCCCGCCAGCCCCTGGAGCGCCTGCTCGCCGAAGTGGCGACGCGACTGTGAAGGGTTGGGCACGATCACATCGACCGGCAACTCTCGCAACTCCTGTACGGCATTCTGTCCGGCGTTATCGGATGCTGATGGTGATGGGGACATGAGTTTCTCCTTTTCTTTAAATGGAAACGGCAGGCCGTTTGGCCCGCCGTCGTGAGTGGTGCTGCTGTGCTTCAGGCGCGCCGCGGGGCGCGCTGTGCTGCAACTACCTGCCCTTCGAGCCCCGGGCGATCGCGGCGGCCAACCGGTCGGCCAGGGTGATGCCCTCCGCGGCGGAGCCGAATAGGATCTCCATCCGCAGCTGCCCGCGAGGCAGAAGTCGGACATGCACCTCGGCGCCCAGCAGATCGCCCCATACCCGGGCGAGACTCCCAGCGGCCAGGTCCTGCTCCTGGCCCTGGTCCAGAACAACCTGCTCGCCGCCGGAACCATCCGGTGCAGGCGCGTTCGCCTTGCTCGCGCGGGCGTGGCGTTCTAGCGTCTTCACCGACCATCCCCGCTCGATCGCCGCACGAGCCAGCGGCAGACGCGCATCGAGATCCTTCACCCTCCGCAGCGCAACCCCGTGACCCATGCTCAGCTCGCCCCATTCGAGCAGCTCGAGGATCTCCCCGGACAGGTCCAGCAGGCAGATCAGGTTTGACACCACGGTGTTATGGCGCCCCACAAGCCGCCCGACCTGCCCTTGCTTGAGACCGAGCTCCTTCACGAGCGTCGCGCAGGCGCGGGCCTCCTCGACGGGGTTGAGGTCCTTGCGCGCCATGTTCTCGATCAGCCCGGCCTCGAGCGCGGTGAGCTCGTCGTAGCGGCAGACCAGCGCCGGGATGCTCGCAAGGGCCGCCAACTTGGCCGCGCGCCAGCGCCGCTCTCCCGCGAGCAGCTCGTAGCGCTCGCCCCGCAGGGAGTGCACGAGCACCGGCTGCAGCACACCGCGCTCACCGATCGAGCCGGCCAGCGCCTGCAGTGCCTCCTCATCGAAGCGTCGCCGCGACTGGGAGGGGTTGGGCAGAATCGAGTCGAGCGGCAGCTCGCGCAACTCCTGTGCGACAGCGGCTGCGTCCTGTGCGCCATCCACTGCGGCGTTCTCAGATGTTGATCGTGATAGGAACATGAAGTTCCTCCTTTTCTTTAGTTGTGGAAACGATGTAGGTACTGCCCTCCAACTACCTGCCCTTCGAGCCACGAGAAACCACTGAGGCCAACCGCTCAGCTAAAGCAATCCCGTCCGCGGCGAGGTCGAATACGACCTCCATCCGCAGCTGCTGGCGTACCGGGCGAACGTTCACCTCGGCGCCCAGCAGATCGCCCCACGCCCTGGCGAGGTTCAGGGCGGCCAGATCCTGCGCTTGCTCTGGATCCCGCACTTGCTCACCACGATGCTGAGACTCGAGCAAAGCCACATTGCTCGCACGGGCACGAGCCTCGAGCGTCCGCACCGTCCATCCCTGCTCGATCGCCGCACGAGCCAGCGGCAGACGCGCATCGAGATTCTTCGCCCTCAGCAGCGCACTTCCGTGACCCGCGCTCAGCTCGCCACGCTCCAGCAGCTCGAGGATCTCATCGGACAGTTTCAGCAGGCAGACCAGGCCTGACATCACGGATTCGTGGCGCCCCACGCGCCGCCCAACCTGCCCTTGAGTAATGCCGAGCTCCTTCACGAGCGTGACGCAGGCACGGGCCTCCTCCACCGGGTTGAGGTCCCTGCGCGCCATGTTCTCGATCAGGCCGACCTCGAGCGATGCGCGATCGTCATATCGCGACACCAACGCGGGGATACTCTGCAAGCCCGCGAGCTTGGCTGCCCTCCAGCGCCGCTCCCCCGCCAGCAGCTCGTACTTTCCATCCAGACGAAGGTGCACGAGCACCGGCTGCAGCACACCGCGCTCGCTCACAGAGCCCGCCAACTCCTGGAGCGCCTCGTCGTCAAAGTGGCGTCGTGGCTGTGAGGGATTAGACACGATTACGTCGATCGGCAGCTCGCGCAGCTCCTGCACAGCTTTCTGCCCGGCGTTATTGGATGCTGATGGTGAAATGGACATGCTTACCTCTCCTTCTTGGTTGCTTGATCCGCTGGCCCCTGCCCGCGGTGTTGGTTTGATTGATTTGCCGGCGTATTGGCCAGCGGGGAACAAAAAAGACGGCAGCCAGATGGCCGCCGTCTTGGTGAGGCGCGGCTCCCGTGAAGGCGAGCCGGACCGATGCGGCTCCCGTGAAGGCGAGCTGGACCGGTTTGGATGAGTGCAGCCTCAGCTGCTCTCAAAGAGAAGATCTATGCCAGGGCAGCTCAGCTGAGTTCCACCTCGCGGGGGCTGATCCGCAGGCCCTCGCGTGCGATCAGCGCGAGCACGTCGGTGTGGACCCAGGGCGTCGGCTCACTCTCGCCGGCGCTGGGGACGATGCCCAGCCGACGAGCCAGCCAGCTCGTCTCGCCGCTCACGCGGCCTCGTGGGTCACGCTTGACCCGACCGCAGCGCTTGGCGACCTCACTGACGCTCAAGCCCTGCCGCTCGATCGTGGCCAACGCGGTCTCACGCAGCAGCCGGTTGAGCACCAGTGGACTGCGGTCGACGCGCTCGAGCTCCAGTCCCAGCATCGCCACAGACACCTGGGGCTCACCGCGATAGAAGGCGAGCGCCTCGAGCGTCAGGCTACGCACAGGCTGATAGCTCTCCAGGCAGGCGATGACGTCGCGCACACTCACGGCTTGGAGCCGATCGCCATGCGAATCGGAGGAGCTCCGGCACCAGCGCACCTGGAGGCTGCAGCGCTCACCGGGGATCACCTGGAGGCGATATCGACGTCCGTGGCAATCGGTCAGCTCCACCTCGCTCGGCGGCGCTCCGGCTCGGGCATCGAGCAGCTGCTCCCGCGCGAAGGGCACCGTCTCCAGGTCCTCTGGCGTGACGGGTCGGCTCCAGCGGCCCCGACTGTCCGCGAGATAGCTGTCGCACACGAGCCTCGCGTTCCGCGGCGGCTCATCGCTAGCGAGATGCGCGAGGAGGCGGACGTCGCCGAGGGTGCTCGAGTCGCGATCCACGACCAGCACGCTTCCCAATGCTCCAGGCAACCCAACCACCTCCCTGGCATGGCCCTTCCTGTCGGCGTAGCGTCCCAAGTGCTCGTAGCCGCCGCGGTACCGACGGCGCCTGGCTCGCGCGGCACGCTTGGCTGACGCAGAGCGCCGGTCGACGTGCTTGGACGAGCTCGATCGGCTCTGCAGGGAAGAGCGCGAAGGCGAGATGGTGGGGGTCATGGCTGATCTCCTTGCCGGTCAGGGGTCTTTGCAACGGGGCTGGTGGAGCGCCGTTGTAGGGACCGGCGGAGAGCTCGTCAAGCGGCGGCGCCCGAGCCTGAATGCCACCTCTCGACGGTCCGAGAACCCCCTAAAGGGGGTCTCGGAGATCTCAGCCGAGGCGACACTTGCGCGTCAAAGTTGGCGCGCAATCGCTCACCGGCAAAGCCCTCCCGACCCGCGATCCCGACCCGATCAGGGAGTCGCTTGGTCGGGTGCGGTCATGACGTGCTTGGGCATCGTCACCTTGAGCAGCCTGTAAGCCCGGTCGAAGCCGTCTGTGCAGAACCGGATGGCGACGAACTTGCAATCGTCAGCGCAGAGGCTCACGATCACGATGCAACCATCGGCAAGGATCACCTCGAGGACGAAGCCGCCGGGCGACGCGGGCTGGTGGAGCAAACGAGCGCAGACCTCGTTGCCGTCGCCGTCGCTTACCTGCGCTTGGCTGGCCACCGCGAAACCCATGCCAGGCTCGACCGTGCAGTCGCATTCCTCCACCACGGCGTCCAAGTCTCGCTCGACGGTAAAGCATTGGGCCGGGAGGTCGATCGCGACCTTGCCATGCACGGTATCTGCGCAGATCCGCATGGCAACAGTGCAGCCTTCGTCTTCTCGAGGGCGGATCGAGAGCTCGTGGTCGTTGACCCGTACTCCGAGCTCGAAGCCGCTCATAGAGGTCGAGTCGATAGACACGCCGGCACCGGCATGCTCGCCATTCTGCTGGCGCACTTCCGTAGTGCTCACGAGACGGTACGCGGTGAGCTCCCTGACGGGGGTGTGATCGGGCATGACGAACTCATCCTGGACGGAATCGAGCATTGCTATCTCCTTTGTTTTTGATGGACAAGATGGGCGTCCTCGCATGAGCCGATCGCCGATGGCGACTGGTCAGGTATCTGGGACGGTCGGGACGCGCATGGCAAGCGCGCGGCGAGAAACCGGCCGTCAGGCGAGGGGTGGATCTATTTCAGTGCTCGCGAGTGGCGAGCTATGAGGTGCTCGGCGGGTGCCGAATGGCTCAGGGAAGGGAAATAGAAGAAGGATCGAGAGTAGCGCTGCATGGGGATAGTTCAAGTCGCGGCGCCCGGAGAAGTGGATACTCGCCCCCACCGGCCTGTCCATGACGGCGCGGTTTGGCTCTACAGAGCCGAACCGCAACGCTTTGGCGTGCAGTTGCCCGGCTGTTTTGGCCCCGGGCAACTGCGTGTATGGAGCCTACGGAGGGGGAGGTAACTGCATCTGTGAGGGGGGCGACCGCGGGGTTTTATGGGCAAATGCATGGGCGGTTGCGCGCCAGGTTGGAGCAGTCGAAGCTCGTGAGCGGATTCGCCGCCGCGGCGGGCAGGGGACGGTGCTCGTGGCGGTCGCGCTGGTGCCGTCCAGGAAGCTGAAGTCCGCCGTGAACGGGAAGCCACCGCGTGGGCATGTCGCGGGGAGCGAGACGCCCTTCGGCGCAAAGCTCACCCTCTTGCCGTGGACGCGCTTGTAGTAGCGCAGGTTCCCGGGACCGATCGTGGTGTGCACGCTGATGATCGAGACATCGGAGCCGCCGGGCACGCTCGGGATCAGCGGTATCGCGTTGTTCAGGCTGCCGCTCGAAGAACCGAAGCCAGGAACCAGTTCGCCCTCGAAGATCACATCGGCGGCCACCGGCGTGCGACCGTCGGCGTAGAACACGACGACGAGGTTGCCGTTGTCCGATGGACCCATGAACGCTTCGATGCTTGGGAGCTCTTGTCCGCCGCCGGTACCGAAGGGCACTTCCACCGTGGCGCTGCCGGACCCGATCCGCGAGTTCGGCGAGCACCCCGGCGGTCCCTGCGCGAGCAGCACCGCGGGCTGACAGACGGCGAGACCCATGGTGGTCGTGACGTAGTCGATGCCCGCGGGCAGCTGCAGGTCGACGTGAGTCAAAGGGGGCGGCGCTTCCCCGTGCGGGCCGGCGATCTGAAAACCGAAGCCGATCGTCGTGCTCGCCCCGAGCCTGTCGGGCGTGAAGGACGTTTCCAGTTTGACCGTCTCGGATACAGCGGTTCCCGAGGTCGACGCGGCGGTTCCCGAGGTCGGGGCACACGCGCAGGCCGCGAGTACAGCCATCGCTACTAGAGCACCGCGCATCACTCCACGATCCTAAGGCGTTCAGCGACGGGTCAGTCCTTAAGCTCGTTTTAGATGCCGCGAATAGGTTCGCGGCGGGATGAAGGGAAGGCTCTCGCAGATAACGGAGTTCGCGCGCACGCTCGGTGCTCCGCGCGCACTCGGAGTGCTCGTGCTCGCGCTGGCCCTCGGCGGCTGCGGCGGCGGCTCCGGCGCGGCGGGCGGTACATCGGCGGCTGGGTCCGCGGCGGTTCCGAGCTCACCGGCGGCGTCCGCGGCGTCGCGGGGGTCGAGCTCGAGCGCCGACGCGGTCGCGTCTGTCGCCGGCGTTCCGATCTCAAAGTC
>Ga0182024_10013663_pt1 | contig 15806 bp, 19 predicted proteins | sample P32metaG_FD_120480 | JGI IMG/M metagenome (GOLD analysis project Ga0182024, IMG submission 120480) | Permafrost microbial communities from Stordalen Mire, Sweden - P3-2 metaG (Illumina Assembly) | ecosystem: Environmental > Terrestrial > Soil > Wetlands > Permafrost | place: Sweden: Stordalen... | reverse complement strand
TGTGGCTTCAGCTCGCCGTAGGAGATCGGCCAGTCCGCGCCCACCCCGTCCTTGGTGAGAGTCTCGAAGTCAGAGGGGTGAAAACGGGGGGTGTAGCCGGCGTAGTGCACCATCGATCCGCCGACGCCGCGACCCGAGTTGTTCTTACCCAGCGAGATCGGGTCCTCCCCGCCGATGATCCGCTTTTGATTCCAGTACAGGCGGTGCGAGCCGGCCTCGTCAGAGACCCAGTCCTCATCGGGATGCCAGAACGGGCCCGCCTCGAGGATCACTATCCGCCAGCCCTTGCGCGCCAGGCGCTGCGCGAGCACCGAGCCGCCCGCGCCGGCGCCGACGATCAGCAGGTCGACCTCGTCGCTCTCGGGGTAGCGGCGCATCGTGTCCTTGCCCGGCAGGTCGCGGCGGTGGACATCCAGCAGATAGCGCGAGTCATTGGCTCTCGGTCCCCGCGCGCCCTTCAGGAGGTTCCCGATCATCCCTGTAGCTCTGGGGCGAGAAGAACGGGGTCCTCGTCGGTGGCGCCCGGACGCTCGTGTGGCTCCAGCGTGCTCAGCGGGCCGAGGCGCATGTACCCCTGCGGGTAGGCAGGACCACCGAAGCCGATCTCATTCCACGCCCACGGATGACAGTAGAAGGCCTCGAGCGCCATCCGCGTGCACACCTCCCAGGCGTGGGAGACATTCAGCTCCTCCCATGCCTCCCCAGCGAGACTTCCAGCGGCGAAAGCCTTGACGATCCCCTCCTGATCCTCGCTGTCGCAGGCCGCGAAGGATGCCTTGCCGTGCCACTCCTGGGCGGTGCCGTCCAGCCCTTGAAGCACCAGACGCCACGTCTGCCGGTCATCAGGCATGTCCTCGTACTCATAGCCATCCAGGCGTCCCGCGGCGAGCTTCTCATCGACCAGCTCGATAACGGGTACCCGCGGCTCAGCGTCCTGGGCGAGCAGCACGTCACAGAACGCGCGCAGCGTCGGCTCCGCCTGTGCAGTGAAGAACCGAAGCGGACCTGGCGGGTCCAAGCGCGCAGTCACCACCTGACGGGTGGCCTCGTCCCAGTTCTCCGTGTTCTCCAGCACGTCGTAATCCGGGTAGCGGCCGATCATCTGCGGCGTGATGCCCCGCCGTTGGCGTGGCAGCCAAGAGGGGTCTCGCGGCTGCTTGTCGGGCCGCAGGTTGGGCAGGTGACCCGGGTCTCTCAGGCCTCGCTTCTCGGACATCGATCTAGTCCTCGCGGTGCAGCAGCGAGGCGAGCAGGCCCATCGCGCCGACGATCGACATCAGGCCGGGTGCCATGATCGGCGGCCCCATCGGAATGTTGTAGCTGGCCTGGCTGAACCCGCCAGGGCGGCGTGCGACACCGCGCGCGTGGTAGTACTCGCCAAGCAGGCCGTTGAGCATGTAGATACCAGAGGCGACCGGCAACGCCGTCTTGGCCCAACGCTTGCTGTACACACCGGCGATACCCGCCACCACCACGGGCGGGGTGACGACGATCGGGCTCCACATCATCTTGTTCCCGAAGCTCGCACGGTAGTGCTCGATGTAGACCTCTGCCGTCGTGACCGTCGCGGCAAATGCTGTCAGCCCGGACAGCGAGCGCTCAAAACGCCCGTGCTCGACGTTTGACACCCAACGATCGATGCGGTGAGTGGACTTGATCGGCCGACGTCTGCTGCCAAGCCGCATCTCAGCGCCCCGGGAGAAACTCGTGGACCTTCTCGCGCACAGCCTCGACCGCTCCCGGAAGTCCACCCTGGGGGTCTGCGAGAATCGACTTGGCAAATCCCTCGGCCTGTTCGAAAGTGATGTGCGGCGGCAGCGGCGGCTCGTTTGGATCGGTGAGCGCGCTGATGATCACCGGCCGATCGGCGCTCAGCGCCTCACGCCACGCGCCCTCGATCTCACTGGACGTGGTGATCTTGATCCCGTGCAGCCCGATCAGCTCCGCCCAGGCGGCGTAGTCGACGTAGGGGATCTCCTGGGAGGCCTTGAACTGGGGGTCGCCCTCCATCACCCGCTGCTCCCAGGTGACCTGGTTGAGATCTTCGTTGGTGAGCACCAGCACGATCAGTCGCGGGTCGGCCCAGGTCTTGTAGTACTTCGCCGCGGTCAACATCTCCGCCATCCCGCCCATCTGCATCGCGCCGTCGCCGACCATCGCTATCGACACCCGGTCGGGGTAGGCGAACTTCGCGGCGATCGCATACGGAACCCCCGGCACCATCGTCGCCAGATTCCCGGAGAGCATCGCCTTCATGCCACGCCGGATCCTGATGTGACGCGCGTACCAGTTGGCCGCCGAGCCCGAGTCGCTCGAGAGGATCGCCTTCTCGGGCAACTGGCTGGAGAGCGCGGTGAAGAGGCCCTGCGGACGCACGCGTCCGTCGCGGTCGGCCGGCTCGCCCTGTTCATCCATCAATCGCCACCAATCCGTCACGTCCTTCTTGATCTCCTCCTGCCAGGAGCGATCCTCCTTACGCGCCAGCAACGGCAGCAGCTCCGCGAGGCTCTCCTTGCTGTCACCTTCGAGCGCGAGGTCCATCGGATAGCGGATACTCAGCATGCGACCGAGCAGGTCGATCTGCACAGCTTTGACCTGCCCTTCCTTGGGCAGGAACTCCGAGTAAGGGAAGCTCGAGCCGACCATCAACAGCGTGTCAGCGCCCTGCATCATGTCCCAGCTCGGCTTCGTCCCCAAGAGGCCGATGCTGCCGGTGCAGAAGGGAACGTCATCCGGCACCGCGGCCTTACCCAGCAGCGCCTTGGCGACCCCGGCCCCCAGCGCATCGGCGACGGCGATCACCTCGTCGGTGGCGTGCAGAGCACCCTGGCCGACGAGCATCGCTACCTTCTCGCCCGCGTTCAGGATGTCGGCGGCCTGCTTGAGCTGATCGCGTGCAGGGACCAGCCGTCCGGGCCAGTAGCCCACCCCTGAATGAACGGTGTGGGTCTTGTGCGGCTGGGACTCGACGGCTTCCATGTCCTGCACGTCCGCCGGCACGATCACGCACGTCACCGTTCGCTCGGTTTGCGCGATCCGCATCGCCCGGTCGATCAGATGGCGAACGCTCGAGGGCTCGTTGACCTGCTCGCAGAACGCCGAGGCGACGTCGCTATAAAGCTGCAGCAGCTTCACCTCTTGCTGGAAGTCGCCGCCGATCGCGCGCACGAACGTCTGTCCCACGATCGCGACCACGGGCCGGTGGTCGAGCTTCGCGTCGTACAGTCCGTTGAGCAGATGGATCGCACCGGGACCCGACGTCGCCATACAGACCCCGACCTCACCGGTGAACTTGGCGTGACCGCATGCCATGAACGCCGCCATCTCCTCATGGCGGGTCTGCACGAAGCGCAGCTCGTCCTGATGGCGACGCAGCGCGCCCAGCAACCCGTTGATGCCATCTCCCGGGAAGCCGTAGATCGTGCTCACGTCCCAGGCGATCAGCCGCTCACAGAGATTGTCCGCCGCAGTCTTGCTCATCCTGCCCGCCTTTCCTGAGGTCTCACGTCCGTTTCAATTCGTACCCAACCTTCAGAGACAGACAGGCCACCACTGTCTGACGCCCTCTAGCGTCGCCTGTCCTGCTGTTCTTACCACGCCCGCCGGCTCTCAACCCTCGCGAGGGAGCAACACGGTGGCGCGGTGATTAGCCTCGTGCCAAGTCCGAGCAGGAAACCAGGCCCCTCAGCGCTTGTCCTCCAGCTCCTGGCCGCGCTTTTGACGGAAGCTGCCAAACGCGCCGGCGAGCGCCGCGATCACGGTGATCGCCCAGATCTCCATGAAGATGTCGAGGACTCGTCCACCCGCCGAGATCGGATTCTTGATCTGCGAGGACACGGTCAGCAGCTGGGTCGTCGTCCAGAACGCGGCGCTCCCGAACGTGTGGATCTCCGTCTGCTGGGAGTGGCGCTCGAGCAGGAACGCCGTGATCGCGCAAAGCAGGTCGATAACAATGGTGGCCACGACGATCGCCACCAGGTGGTCGCGTAGCCGCCGATGGGTCGCCGTTTCGGCACGGGCAACGTCATAGACCTCGCGCGCGGCAGAGCGAAGCGCGCGATCTCCCATCGGCCAACGATCACCGCCGGGCCGGACATCCAGACCACGGACGAGCCCTCGGAGCAGCAGGTCTCGGTGAGCCACAGTGCTCCATCGCTCGCATCGTGAGGAAGCGTGGATATGAGTTTGGACGGCAGCGCGACACCGGCGTCGGCGGCGCTCGATAGCAGGCAGCTTGAGGCGTCAACTAGCCGGGAACCCCGGTCCCCCGCAGAACCTGGTCGAGGATCCCGGCGAGTACTTTGATGCGTGGCAGGTGCGCCCGGGTCAAGATCTCCAGCTGCCGGCGTCCCTGATCGGTGAGCTCGAGATGTATGCGACGTTGGTCGAGCCGGTCGCGCTCGCGGCAGATCAGGCCGGTGGTCTCTGCGCGCTGCGCGAGCTCGACGGCGCTGTGATGACGTACGCCCAACGCCTGCGCGGCCTGGCCGATCGTTGGCCCCGGAGTGGTCGGGTGGCCGCGGATGACGAGCAGCAGCTGGTGCAGAGAGGGGGTAAGACCGGCGTCGTGGGCGGTCTGCTCGCTCCAACGCAGGAACTCGCGTAGCTCCGAGCGGAACGCGAGCAGACGCTGATAGTCCTCGTCGAGCAACGGGTCACGGTCGCTGGCGGGGCTCACCCTGCGGGCTCCCGAATCCACGGCAGCGCGCCCAGCCCAGTCGCGAGTCGGCGTGGGCCGAGTGGACGCTCGCGATGGCGCTCCTCGATCAGCACACGCTCGTGCGCCTTGAGCAGGTCGAACTGGTTGATCAGCCCCAGCAGCCGCTGAGGATCGTCCCGGTCGGTGACCGCTAGCACGCCGTGTCCGCTTGCGACCATTCGGTCGGCGACCTCACGCAGGGTCTCATCCGCGAAGGCGACCATCGGTTTGCGTGCCAGGTCGCTCGCGGGCCGCGGACTGTGGGATCGGTGCGCGGCGAGCACATCGGAGAACGCGAGTACACCCACGAGCTTCTCGTCGTCGAGCACCGGATACAGGCGCTGGCGACGCTCGACGCTTCCCTCGGGCACGCGCTCATACAGCTCCAACGCCGGCGTCTGCGCTCGCACGCTCACCACCTCGGTCGCCATCACGTCGCGGACGAGGAGAGCGTGGAGGGGGTCGATGTCGTACTCGCGTGTTACGTGGTAGCCACGGCGGGCAATCTTCTCGGTCAGGATCGAACGCTTCAACGTCAGGACGCTCACGAGATGTGCGATCGTGCATGCGACGAGCAGCGCCAGCAGCGCGTTGACGTCGTGGGTGAGCTCGAGCGCGAACACGATGCTCGCGAACGGCGAGCGCATCACGCCGGCCATCGCGGCGGCCATCCCGATCAGCGCCCACGTACCCTCCCCAGCGCCGGGAAGTACCGCGCCCAAAAGCCCGCCCACGGCGGCGCCGAGCATCAACAGCGGGGCCAGAATCCCGCCGCTGGTATTGGACCCGAGCGCGATCGACCAGACGCCCAGCTTGACCACGAGGAGCACCGCGAGCGCTCCGAGCGCGAGCTGTCCCGCGAGCTGCTCCCCGATCGTTTCATAGCCCACGCCAAGAACCCTTGGATCGATCAAACCGCCGACACCGACGAACACGCCACCGATCGCCGGCCACCACGCCCAGTGCAAAGGCAGCCGTCCGAACAGGTCCTCCGCCCCATACACGCAGCGCGTCATCACCCAGGCAAGTCCCCCACACGCAACACCCACGAGCACTGCACCGAGCGTCACCGATGCTCCCAGCGAGCCGTGTGCGCCCATCGCGAACAGCGGAGCCGCCCGCAGGAGCCCGGCGCCCGCGAGTGCTTCCCGTACGGCCTCGGCCGAGCACGCCGCGAGCGCGACCGGGATCATCGAGCGGGGCCGCCACTCAAACAGCAGCAGCTCGACCGCCAGCAGCACCGCCGCGACCGGGGTCGCGAACACCGCCGTCATGCCACCCGCGGCCCCGGCCACGAGCAGTGTCCGCCGCTCCGCCGCGGTCAGATGCAGGAGCTGCCCGGCGATGCTCCCGATCGCACCGCCCGTAACGATGATCGGCCCCTCCGCGCCGAATGGGCCGCCCGTGCCGATGCTCACGGCGCTCGAGATCGGCTTCAGCACTGCCAGTCTCGGCTCCATGCGGCTGCCGCGCAGCAGGATCGTTTCCATCGCCTCGGGGATTCCGTGACCGCGAATGCGCTCAGAGCCGACCAGCGCCATCGCACCCACGATCAAGCCCCCAACCACCGGCACCAAGACACTCCATCCCCCGAGCACGTCCACGTCAGGGCTCGCCAGGCTGGTACTGACCGTGCCCGTGTACGCGAGATGGGTGATCAGACCGATCAGGTCCAACAGCGCCAACGCCAAAAGCGCGACAGCCGCCCCCACCAGCAACGCCACCACAGCCAGACCAAGGACCGACCGCGGCGTGGTGAAATCGCCCAGCTCCCGCTCGCCCGCGCCCGCCGGCCTCGCATCCGGCGGCACTATCGCGTCAGCGGGAAACCGCCCGACATCACCATTAGCCGCCACGAAAACCAAGCATATATCGGAAGACGATATGAATGCCGTGCAGGTCAGCAGTCAGCTTGTCAGCGCCGCGTGTCGGCGGGCCGGATCGACGAGCGCGCCGTGCTCACGCGTTGGATCCGGGCGACTGCCGGCGCGGCATCTGGGCCGTGATAGTCTCGCCCGGCCTTGAGGGAAGGAGCGGGTCCGCGACGTGCGCCCCGCCGCTCGTCTTTCAGACAGCCGCGTGAGGGAGGGAGCTGAGTTTTGTGAAGCTCGTGATCGCCATCGTGCGCCCCGAGAAGGTCAACGATGTGCTGGAGGCTCTCTACCGCGCCGAGGTGCCAGGTATCTCCATGAGCCGCGTCCAGGGGCATGGTGGCGAGCTCGACCGCGTCGAGACCTACCGCGGCACGACCGTGAAGATGGGGCTCTCTGAGAAGGTTCGCTTCGAGGTGGCGGTCTCCGACGCATTCGTCCAGCCCACCATCGACGCCCTCTGCGCGGGAGCGCGAACCGGTGAGGTCGGCGACGGCAAGATCTTCGTCGTGCCCCTGGAGCAGGCCGTCCGCATTCGCACGGGCGAGACAGACGAAGGCGCCGTGACACCCCTGAGCAAATGATGGCGATCGCCGACCTCTCGGCGTCCGCACATGTAAACGCCGGCGACACCGCCTGGATGCTCGCGGCGACCGCGCTGGTCCTGCTGATGACCCCGGCGCTGGGCCTGTTCTATGCAGGTCTCGTGCGCTCGAAGAACACGCTCAACACGTTCATGATGTCCGTCGCTGCGCTGGCCGTCGCGACGGTCTCATGGGCGCTCGTCGGCTATTCGCTTGCCTTCGCCAAGGGCGACGGGTTCATCGGTGGGCTGGGTTACGCCTTCATGCACGGCGTTGCGTTCGCGCCTCGCCCGGGCATGACGATCCCCCATCTCGTCTTCTTTGCGTTCGAGGCGACGTTCTGCATCATCACCGTCGCGCTGGTGTCGGGAGCCGTGGTGGAGCGCATGCGATTCGGCCCCTTTCTAATTTTTGCGGGTCTGTGGTCGGTGTGCGTTTATGCAGTGCTGGCGCACTGGTCCTTCGGCGGCGGCTGGTTGCAGTCACATGGCACCCTCGACTTTGCCGGCGGGGTACCGGTCGAGATGGGGTCGGGCTTCTCTGCATTGGCGGCTGCACTCGTGGTCGGGGCGCGCAAGGACTATGGTCGCCAGGCTCTGCTTCCACACAACGCCGTCTATGTGCTGCTCGGAGCTGGCCTGCTGTGGTTCGGCTGGTTCGGCTTCAACGGCGGCAGCGGCTTCTCGACCGGGCACAGCAGCGTGCTCGCCTTCACGAACACGCTGCTGTGCCCGGCCTGCACGCTCGTGGTTTGGTTCGTGGTCGATCTGCTGCGAGGCAGGCGGGTGACGGCGATTGGCGCGGCGACCGCGATCATCGTGGGCTGTGTGGGTATCACCCCGGCGGGCGGTTACATCAGCCCGATCTGGGCGATGGTGCTCGGCGCAGTGGCCGCCCTGCCGAGCTATGCCATCATCGTGTGGCGCCCGCGCACGCGCGTGGACGAGACGCTCGATGTGCTCGCCGCCCACGGAACGGCAGGCATTACCGGCATTCTCTTCATCGGCTTCGCGGCCCAGCTCTCGTGGAACGGCGTCTCGAACGGTCTCTTCTACGGCAATGCGGCACAGCTCGGTCATCAGGCGATCGCAGTGCTCGCCGGCCCTGCGTATGCGTTCACCGCCACGTTCATCCTGCTGCGGCTCATAGGAGTTTTCATGCCGCTCCGCGCCACAGAACACGAGGAGGCGCTCGGCATGGACGTCGTCCAGCACGGCGAGGAGGCCTACGCCACCGGAGAGGGCGCGATCCTCGTCTCGACCGAGCCCGGCTTCGAGCGCGCGTAGTGATCCACGGTCCAGTACCAGTGACCTCTGCAGTCCCAGACTCGAGCGGCGGCACCGTGACAGGTGAGACACCACGAGAGACGCAGGCGCTGACAACGCCTTGGTCTAGGTCGCAGGGATTGGGATTGCCGATCCTGAACGCGCCGATGGGCGGGGCGGCCGGCGGACGACTCGCCGCCGCTGTCTCATCGGCCGGCGGCTTGGGGATGATCGGCGTCGGAAGTGGTGGGTCAATCGCGCTTCTCGAACGCGAGAGCGCCATTCCCCGCGAGGCGGGCGTGCGCTTCGGCATCGGCCTGCTCGCCTGGGCCGTCGAACGCGAACCCGAGCTTTTGGATGCCGCGGTGGCCGTAGGGCCGGAGCTCATCGCCGTCAGCTTCGGAGACCCACAAGGCTGGCCCGGACGGGTCCATGATGTGGGCATTACTACGTCTACGCAGGTCTACGACGTTGCCATGGCACGCCGAGCCGAGGAGAGGGGCATTAATGTCTTGATCGCACGCGGAAGCGAGGGAGGCGGGCATGGTGCTGATGGCGTGGCTACGTTGCCGCTGCTGCAGGGTGTCCTTGATGCAGTCGGCGTCCCGGTGCTCGCGGCCGGCGGGATTGCCACGGGGCGGGGTTTGGCTGCGGTGCTCGCGGCCGGCGCGGCTGGGGCGTGGCTGGGAACGGCATTCGCTGCATGTGCAGAGTCGATGCTGCCCGATCAAGCATGCCGGCGAATGATCTCCGCGAGCGAGCGCGACACCGTCTACACCCGATCGTTTGATGTCGCGCTCGGCTACCCATGGCCCGGGCATTACGGAGAGCGCGTCCTCGCCAATCCGTTCTCTGAGCGATGGACTGGACGCGAGCACGAACTCGCAGACGAGCCTCTCCCACGCAACGAACTCCGTCGCGCCGTCGATGCCGGCGACTACTCCGTGCTTCCCGTCAACGCGGGCCAAGGCGTCGGGTCTGTTTCAGACGTCCGCTCGGTCGCCGACGTTTTACAGGAGTTGAGCTCGAGCGCTGCGACCCTCTTGGGTGCATGGAGCGCCGACGGGCGTCACTCTTGACTTGACGCCGGACGCGATCCCGAGAGCGTAAGCATGAGAGGGGCGCGTCGCGCTCGCAGGCCGGGGCCCGGAGCCGGCGAGGCGGCCGCGCAGGCCGGGGGTGAGCGCCACTCACGGACCCGCGCGGCCACCGGTTCGTCAGCCGCGCAGGCGCTTGTGAGCCGGAACGACCGCCAGGGCGAGCCTGCCGAGGGTGAGCGCAGCGAGGATCAGGCCGAAGTCGCGTAGGGCGATGTCGTAGTAGCGCGGCGCGTCATTGGTCAGCAGGTTCACCACGATCCCGAAGAGCCAGCCGGCGACCACGAACGCGCCGATCCGGGGCGCGAACGCTCCGAGCAGCCCGGCCAGGATCTCGACTCCTCCGACGACGTACATGAAGTCTTGGCCGCTGCCGGGAGCGATGTTGGTTATCCATGGCGCGAGGTAGTTGGGCCAGTAGACCGACCAGTTGAAGAACTTGTCGATGCCAAACAGGATCGGCGCGAGCGTGAAGCCGATCCCGCAGCAGCCAGAACGCCTGGTAGGCGGCCGCGTCAACGTCCAACATCCCACGCGCTTGCGCAAAGCCATGGTTCACGCTGGCGGACTCCCGGCCCAGCGGCGTCTCAATCGTGGTGCTCATCAAATGCCTCCTTGTGTTGAGGCGTCCGGAACTGCCGGGACGCGCCTCGGGTTCACTTGATGGCTTCGCCGGCGAGGAACGGTTCTTACCTATCCGGCGAAAACCTCCGACATCTGCCGGGCCTCGCGCCTACCGTTCACTCGCGAGGAGTGCCAACAGGCTCTCGTGGTCCTCATGACAGGCGGGGCACCCGTGCAGGTGAGCTCGCATTCCCGGGATCTGCTTGTCGGCCTCAGATCGAGAGAGCTCAAGCTCCACATAGCGATCGAGAGCATCGAAGCACTCATCGCAACTGAGCTCCGGCCCGTCGGGTCCAAGCAGTCCGCTGAGACGCGGATCGCGATCGGCCGGCACCCTCATCGAGTTCCGACCTCCTCGTGTCTCCTGATGCCCAGGCCGCGAGCGGCAAGCGCTGCACGGAGCTTTCCTCGAGCGTCGTGGAGTGTCTTGTATAGCGCTCCGCGAGTGGTCCGCAGCCGCTCGGCCAGCACATCGATCGGAATGTCGTTGAGCGTAATGGCAACCAGAACATCTCGCTGATGGGAAGTGAGGTCGTTCCTTACTGCCTGCTCGATCGCGTCGATTAGCTCGCGGGTCTCAGCATCGTCGTGGGGTGTTTGAAGGCGGTCGGCGATCCCCGACCAACTCTCTGGGGGAAGCTGCACCTCGCGTCCCTGCCACACCCGGCGGCGAACCTTCACACCCGCCTCAAGCAGGGCGAACTTGTAAGCCCACGTCGTAAATCGGCTGTCTCCGCGAAAGTCGCCGAGCTTTCTCAGCACGGCCATGAGAGCGTCGTCGGCGCTCTGCTGCGCGAGATCCTCATGGTCACTGTCGCGCATCTCTCCAAGCGCCGATCGGCGCCGATGCACCTCGAATCTGGCTGCCTTCAAGAGCAGCACGTGCAGATCCTTGACAGCTGCTTCATAGCCCGGGCCGTCGGACTGCAGCCGCTCGATCCAGGTCGCCGACTCGGCATCGAGATGGCTGGCGTGCGTCGGGGAGTTATGCGTAGGCGGCATGGGGTCCATCCAGACGCTACACAAGCAAGCGTCGTCGTCGACCTTGAGCGCACGCTCGCCGTGGTGCCAGAGGCTCTCATGTGTGCTTTGCGTCGGAAGGCCGTGGGTTCTTACACCTGACCGGGGTAAGACCATGACGGGAGGCGACGCTAACCATGCATGACTCAAACCCAACGGAGGAGTCCGATCGCGCTTGCAGCACGTCCTGAGGGCCGGATCGGGCGAGACATTGACGAGTCGGCGGCCGAGCGAGCCGCGGCCGACCTGCTCGTGGCGCTGGGAGCGGATTTGTCCGAGGAGGGCCTGCGCGAGACACCTCGGCGTATGGCTGCCGCCTACGGAGAGCTCCTCACTCCCCGGCCGTTCCGTCCCACGACGTTCCCGAACGAAGAGGGCTACGACGAGCTCGTCGTCGCCCGTGAGATCCCGTTCCATTCGCTGTGTATGCACCATCTGCTGCCGTTCCATGGCGTGGCGCACATCGGCTACCTTCCGGGCGAGCGCATCCTCGGACTGTCGAAGTTTGGTCGGGTGGTGGAGCTGTTTGCGCGCGACCTGCAGGTGCAGGAGCGCCTCACCGGCAGATCGGGGACTGGTTGCAAGAGCATCTGGCCCCCAAGGGAGTCGGCGTGGTCTTGGAGGCGGAGCATCTGTGTATGTCGCTTCGCGGCGTGCAGAAGTTCGGCGCGAGGACCATCACCTCGGCCCTGCATGGGATCGTCCGGGACGACCCGCGGACGCGCCAGGAGTTTCTAGCCCTCACGACAAGGAGCCAACGATGACCACCAGGAAGCAGACATTCGTGATCGTAGGCGCCGGCCTGGCCGGCGCCAAGGCCGCAGATACTCTCCGCGAGGAGGGCTTCGACGGTCGAGTGGTGCTGATCGGCGCGGAGCCCGAGCCGCCATATGAACGTCCGCCGCTGTCCAAGGAGTACCTGCGTGGTGAGGCTGGACGCGAGAAGGTCTGGGTCCACGAGGACGCGGGCCACTACGAGAGCGCGCAGATCGAGCTGCGCACCGAGACCGAAGCGATCGCACTGCACGCTCCAGGCGAGGTTGAGCTCTCCGACGGCGAGCGCGTTGCCTTTGACAAGCTTCTGCTGGCGACCGGTGCCGAGCCGCGTCGCCTGGCGATCCCAGGCGGTGAACTGGAGGAGATTCACTACCTACGGACCGTCCTGGACGCTGACCGGCTGCACGAGCGCATTACGAAGGCCGGCAGGCTGGCCGTGGTGGGCGCGGGCTGGATCGGCGCCGAGGTCGCAGCATCAGCGCGCCAGACCGGTTGCGAGGTGACGCTCATCGAGGGAGCCAACGTCCCACTCGAACGCGTGCTCGGCCCCGAGGTGGGAGCCATCTATCGAGACATCCACACCGACCACGGCGTCGAGTTCGTCAGCGAGAGCTCAGTGGAGCGTTTCGAGGGCGAGCGACGCGTCGAGCGGGTGGCGCTCAGCGACGGACGCTCGATCGAGTGCGACTTCGTAGCGGTCGGGGTCGGAGTCTCACCGCGCACCCAGCTCGCCGAGGCTGCGGGCCTGAGGCTCGACAATGGCGTGGTCGTGGACGAGATGCTGCAGAGCAGCATCCACGGGATCTACGCGGCGGGCGATCTCGCGAACGCCTACAACCCGCTGCTCGGCCGTCACGTTCGGGTCGAGCACTGGGCGAACGCCCTCAACCAGGGGCCCGCGGCAGCTCGATCGATGCTCGGCAAGGGCGAGCCCTACACCCACGTGCCGTACTTCTTCTCCGATCAATACGACGTCGGCATGGAGTACTCCGGGTATGCCGTCGACTGGGACGAGGTTGTGTTCCGCGGCGATCCCGCCTCATGGGAGTTCATCGCGTTCTGGCTGAAGGCCGGCCGTGTCCTGGCGGGAATGAACGTAAATATCTGGGACGTCGCCGAGGACATCCAGCAACTCGTGCGTTCGGGGACGCCGGTCGACACCAGTCGACTCGCGGACCCCGACACTCGCCTGACCGACCTGATCCCCACGCACGCATGATGTAGAACACGACGCTGAGTGCCGGCTGCCTGCGCCCTCGGTAGCGAGCGGGGACGTATATATGCCAGCCGGGGCATGCTCGCGGCCAGCCTCTCTAACGCTTGCATGCGCTCGTCGAAGCGGTCCGGCGAGGCCCTCAAGGAAGCGCCCGGCCTGCTCGAACAGGCCATCGCGGTGCGCGGTCAGGCCGATCAGCAGCAACCCTGTGACGAGCACGAACGGGGGCCAGGCCTGTTCTGCGGCAGCGCTCAGATGGATCCGCGAAAGCCTGCCACCCTCACGCAGCGGGCGAAGCCACCCATGACCGCGCGCGGCTACCTCTGGCTTGCGCCGCGCGGCCATACGGATGTCGCGTCGTTCTCGCCGGCGTCCTGGAGGGCCGAGGCCTACTTCTTCTTGGCCACGAACGGACTGTTGCTAGCCGTGCAGAAGTAGCCGGTGCTCGTTTCGATATGGAGACTGAGGCGGCCTTCGATCTTGTTCTTCGCCGTGTTGAGCCTGCCGGAGATCGAGAACGAGTAGGTTCCCGGCGCGGGTTCGGACGTCAGGTGAAAGATGGGCGGGATCGTCGTTGATTGGTGCTGTTTGCCCGCGAACGTCCCGTTGCGACTTACCTTCAGTGGTGCTTCTCCGGCGTTTGGTGTGACGGGCCACACGACTGTCTGATTCGCACCCACGTTTACCTTGCCGCATAGCGTTTCGATACTCAGGTTGTAGGACACCACCTTGCTCGAGGACGCCCTGATCGTGACCGTATCTTTCAGTGCGCCCTTTCCTCCCCCCTTGTAGGTGGCGAGCGTCGACGCGAACGCTGTCGCGCCCGCCGCAAGCGTCGCGGCCAGCATGATCGTGGCAGCAGCCACGCCAATGGACGCTCGTGCTGAGCGCTCAGTGGAACGCATGGACATAAACACCTCCGTTGAACCTGATTGTTTGTCGCCTGCTAAGCGCCTGCCCGGCCGTCATTTCTCCCTCGACCTGCAGGACCCCTTGCGGTTTCGGCCTCGGCGGCAGATGGTCGATCGTTTGGGCGCGGCGGCTGTCTTGAAGGACCAGGTGACAGACAACGGCACCGGGGCGGTCTGCGACTCGCCGGGGCTCAGCTCGTTCAGGTTCCCGATGGTCTCATAGGACGGGAAGGAGATAACTCCCGGTTCAGGAGGCGATAGCGGCAGTTCGACGACAGCGGGCGAGGGCGCGAACGTGGCGGTAGCGGTGTAGCGCTTCCCGGGTGACAGCGCCTTGAGGGGGATCACCATCCCGCCGGGCGGCATGTAGGAGCCCAGATCTCCGAGCGGGCCGGTGGTCGAGTTATCGACGGTACGCACCTGCACAGCGCCGTCGGGCCCGGTCAGCGAGGCGCTCGTGAGACGCCCGCTGCTCGTCCCCCAGCCGAGCACAAACAGGTACGGGCCGGTCGTGGCTCCCTGCTTCAGACCGATAAAAGGCGCCGGTGTGAAGGGCCACTCGTTTGCCTGCTCCGTGGGGTAGATAAAACTGGTGTCGTTGCCTGGGTAGGTGAGCAGCCCGGGCTCGGCGGGAGGGGTGCGTTCGTAGCCACCGGAGGTGATCATGCAGCCCGGAGAGGAACCTGATACCGACAGTTCCGGCGCGAGCAGTTGCATCAGGTGGATCGGCGCAAACTCCCAGGGGTCGGCCGCATCCCAGGGAAATGATCCGCTGCGCGCCCAATTCTCACCGAGCGCCAAAACCGCGTGAGCGCCGGCAAACGCGCCGAGCGTGGTGTATCCGGGAGTGCCCGGCGCCTCGATGTGGGGGTTGCTCGCGCTGGGGTTTTTCGCGTACCACTGCATGTGCAGCCGGCACCCTTCGTTCCATTCCACGTCGTCGGCGATACCCGCGGGGAGACCGTTGGCCGCACGCTGAGCGTTGAGCCAGCTCATCGCCTGGCCTGCAGTCACAGCACCAGAAGCCGCGGGAGCGCAGAGCGCGAGCCCGACGGCGAGAAACGACACACACAACAGGCCCTGCGCGGAGGGACGCCGGAGGGTCACCGGCCGAGTATAAGCCGGTCCGCCGTCGAGCGCCCCAGTGCTGTACGCACGCTGTCACGACCCGAGACGGCGGGACTCACGCGTTTGCTTGCGTCTGGGTGACCGTCTCGACTCCCAGGCGGTCGAGTAGCGTGCGGACCCGGCGTTCGATGTCATCGCGAACCCGGCGCACCTCGTCGATGGGAGCTCCCACGGGGTCACCGACCCGCAAGGCCTCATGCAGCACGCCATCGGGGATATCGAACATGCCCACGCTGTGTCCCATCGTCACGACCACGTCGGTGCCCCCGCAGCACCTCGGGCGTGATCGGCCGCGCGAATGCGTCGGATGCATCGATACCCCGCTCGCTGATCGCCGCACTAGCTACTTGCCCCGGAAATAATGGGGGGTCTGTCCGGGTGGTTTAGGAGAATTTGCCCTGCTTATGCGGGTTTTCTCGATCGGTTGGAGGTGTCATGCTGATACTGCGTGGCGGGCAGGTGGAGTGCCTGTGGGACGAGGTGCTTCCGGTTGGTGTTCGGGAGTTGCCGGCGGATTTGGCGCGGCTGGATCGGGTGCTGTGCGACCCGGTGTTGCTGGAGCCGATCTCGGTGGCGTGGGAGCAGTCGGCGCGGGGTCGTGGCCGGCCGTCGAT
>Ga0182024_10013662_pt1 | contig 15806 bp, 17 predicted proteins | sample P32metaG_FD_120480 | JGI IMG/M metagenome (GOLD analysis project Ga0182024, IMG submission 120480) | Permafrost microbial communities from Stordalen Mire, Sweden - P3-2 metaG (Illumina Assembly) | ecosystem: Environmental > Terrestrial > Soil > Wetlands > Permafrost | place: Sweden: Stordalen... | reverse complement strand
CGCCATGTACACCTGGACGGTCGGCCAGACCCTGGGGCCGGGCAACCCGGTCCACGTCGTGCGCTTCTACGTTCCGGCGCTGGGGCTCATGGCCCTACTCGCGGCGTGGTTCCTCAAGCAGTTACCGCGGTGGCTGGCGTTCGCGCTGCTCGCGGTGCTGGCGGGCGCCGGTCTCTGGTCGTACCAGTCACCCGCCAACCACCTGATTGTGCGAACTGGCGTTGGCCCACCGGGCCCCGGGCCGGGCCTCCCCGGCGCACCGCCCACATCGGGACCGAGCGGCCAACCTCCGCCCGATCCTCTCAACTAATGCGCTCCTACAACGTTCGCGGTGCCAGCCACGTCATCGCTTGAATCGTGAGCGCAACGCGGCGTCGAGAGAGAACCGTCCGGTCCCCAGGAAGGCGACCACTAAGGCGAGCGCGGCCAGGGCAACGTTGAGCTGGTATCCGATGCCCGTGGCGTTTCCGACCAGTCCTTGGCCGAAGGTCACCGTGATCATGGCCATGATCATGTCGCCCGTGATGGCGGCGGCGGCGATTCGCCCGAAGAGGCCGACTGCGACCGCGATCCCGCCAAAGCATTCAATGATGCCGGACAGTAGGGCAAAGAACGTCCCGGGGTGAAGATGCGCCGTTTGGGAGAAGTAGACGGCTTCGGCGTGCAGACCGGCGCCGCCGAAGGCGCCGAACAGGGTGCTGGCTCCGTGGACGATGAAGATCCAGGCCAAGGCGACGCGGGCCGCCACCAGAGCCAGGTCGCGGGTGAGGCGCGCGTCGCGGGTGGCCCGAAAGGAGGCGACCAGGTGTCGAACTCTGTCGACGAGGCCGCTCACGCCGGTCGGTCGGTAGCGGAATGCCTGGTGAAGGGTTGGGCCAGTTGCGCGACCATGACCCTGGGCGTTGCCCGCGCCGAACCCACTTGTTCGACCGGAACGGGTCGGCCGGCGAGGCCCGTTGCCACGGGCGCGGCGTTGGTCGGAAAGGCCGCCCGGTGGATCATCTGATCCCAACAGACCAGGACGAAGGCGTAATTGACGGTGCCCCGTTTGTCCAGAGGCACGGCGGCGTGATGGAGGCGGTGATACGCCGGACTCACCACCACGCGACCGAGCGGTCCGAACTTCCAGCGAAGGTTGGCGTGGGGCAGCGTGATGAGACAGCCGTAGATAATGAGGGCCACGCCGGGAACGGTGCCGCTCGCTCCCAGGATGAGCGCCGGGAAAAGTGAAGGCAGGTACGACGCGTGTATGAGCGGATGGGTACGGAACGTCGTAAGCACGCTCAAGTCTTCTTGCGAGTGGTGCAAGGCGTGAATTCGCCACAAGGTGAGTGAGCGATGGTTGGCGACGTGCGCCCCCCAGTTCATGGCGTCAATGCCGATCAGAATGAGCCCGGCCCCGACCACCTGGGATCCCAGCGGAAGTCGCCCGAGCATAAGAAAATGAGCGTGACGACTTATTTCGGTGGCGAAGCCTGATTCGACCAACGTCAGCAACGGCATCACGACTACCGCGAAGAGCGCCAGGTACCCGGCGTCGACCAGGTGGGCTCGCGAGAGCAGGGGTCGAGGCACCGCCGGCCAGAACTGTTCGGCCAGCAGAATCACGGCGATGAAGACAATCAACACCGGTCCCACGGCGCGCGCCCGGGCGGACGACACGGCGAGCGACAGGCTGCCCGTGCTCATCAGCGAGCGAAGCCCGACGTAACCCAGCCACGTGGACAGGCCCGCGAGGCCCAGCACGCCGTACCACGCTTTCGTCGGTCCGGCCTCTTTGAAAACGAGGGCTCGACCCCACTTCCTTAAATGATCGGTCGTTCGCCGCGTTAGTGGACCCTCGGACGTGAACCGAGAGAGTGAACCCTCGATGTACGGATAGTTCGTATCGAGGCTGGCCATGGTCTTAGTACGCTATGCCGCCACCGGCGGTCGTCGTGGTCGTCCCTCCGGATCCGCCGATCTTCTTGGGCGCGGTGTGGGGACTCTTCGGGTTGATGGACCACCATTGGCCCCACGTGTCTTTCACGTTGCCGGTGACTTGGCCGGGCTTCTTGTCCTTGAAGAATGTGTAGAGAGGGATTCCTTGAAAGGTCACCTGGTGAGTGCCGCCGGCGCGGCTGAAGGATCCCAGGCCGCTGACCCCGTCACCGATCGGCGTCTTTTGACCCGACTTCAAGAGAACGGGGATCCATATGGTCGCGCATTTGCCGGTGCACACGCTCATGTTCTTCGAGTCGGCGGTGAGACGGTAGACGGTGTCACCGTTCTTGAGCGTGAGGGTGGGTCCCCAGGTCTTGTTCTGCGACACCGAAATCGTCGTTGGCGACGACGACGCGCCACTGGTGCTCGGCAGTACCACCACGCCGAAAAGGGTCGCTCCGGCCGCCAACGCAGTGGCGGCGGCGAGGTTTCGATGGTTGACGCTGGGACTCGTGTGCCCCCGTGAGGTCTTTTTCATTTGCTGAGACTTCTCCTTGTGTGTCGTGCGCATCGTCACTAAAACTCACGCGTTACTAGATGAATACTGAGAACTTAAGGAAGATGTTCAGAGGGTCACGAATGATTTAAGAAATCCTTAGGGCTTACGACGGCCTAGGTCACGGTGCTGAGCCGCCGACGCGGGATCGACCGTCTTGGCGCTCCCGGTTGAGCCCCGTTGGTTCCGGTCCTAGTCCGCGTTCTGCGTCGGTGCCGTTGGCCCATTGTTTCGCGAGTAGTGATCCCGATCAGCTTCGAACTTCTCTCGGCAGCGATCGGAGCAGAAGTAGAACGTCTGCCCGTCGTGCATCGCGCGCGCCGGGGCGTCGGCCACTCGTACCTGCATTCCGCACACCGGATCGATCGCGTAATCCTGGCCGCCGCCGAATCGCGTCCGATTCTTGGCGAACCACCACACCGCGACCGCGAGGGCGATGAACACCAGGTTTAAGTACGTCGTGTAGTTCCATTCGAAGTGGGCGGCAGAAACTTTGAAAAGGCGTCGGGTGGGGACGGCTCCAAAGAGTTTGAAAATGCCTTGCGTGACTAATCCGGCGATCACCATGACGGTGTAAAAAAGCGCAACGATGCGAAGCGTGAGCTCCCAGCCGTAGAACTTTCGATAGATCAAGATGAGTGGCATGGCAATCAAGTCGGCGAAGATGAAGGCGATTACGCCACCGAAGGAAATGCCGCCCGACCACAACGCCGCCGCGAGCGGGACGTTGCCAATCGAGCAGACCCAACTGACCACGGCGATGAGCGGCCCGACGAAGGCGTTCTCGACGCTGGTCCAGAAACCGTGGCCGTGGAGGAACAACGTATTCCACGTGTGGTCGGGCACCAGGGCGGCGAGGAAACCGGCGACGGCGTAGCCGATGAGAAGTTCTCTTCGCAGCATCGTCGCGTCGGCGACGGCGTAACTGGAGGCGTCCGACCACGCGGCCGGTGAACGAAACTTCGTGCCAAAGGATTCCGAATCCAATTCTTTCTGACTCTGGGCACTGACCATAGTCATGGCTCCGTGGTCGTGGCCCTCGTGCGTCCCGCCTCGAGCTCGGGTGAGTGCGCGCGCTACGACGGGTACGGTGAAGACCACGCCTCCGCCCATGGCCAGTAACACGATCATGATGGGTCCGCCGACAAACTCGGCCACGGCGAACTGCCAACCGAGCAGGACAATCATGATGATCCCTAATTCGACCACGAGGTTGGTCGAGGCGACCATGAAAATCATCGAGCTGGTGAAGTCCGCGCCTTTGACGAACAGCGACTTCGTCATGGCCGAGGCGGCGTAGGAGCAACTGGACGACACCATTCCGTAACCGGACGCGCGCGCGACCGCGGCGGGGCGATGGTTGCCGAGCTTGGCGCGCATCTGATCCTTGGACACAAACGCCTGGACCGCACCGGACAGGGTGAAACCAAGGACCAGGGCCCAGAGGGTCTCCCAGAACATGAAGAAACCTTCGTGGATGCTTCGCCCGACGTCGAGCCAAATCGGTGACACGGTGACGAAGAGGATCATGACTTAACTAATTGGGCAATGGCTGCCGACGCTTCCTTCAGTTTGGCGTCCTTTTCGGCGCCACCGGCTTTCACCGCGTTGACCACGCAGTGCGTCATGTGCTCATCGAGCAGGTGCAGCGCTACACCTTGGAGGGCCCGAGTGGCCGCGGTGATCTGTTGAAGGACGTCGATGCAGTATCGGTCGTCCTCAATCATCCTGTGGATGCCTCGGACCTGACCCTCTACCTTCTTCAGCCGTCTGAGGACGGCCGCCTTGTCGTCCGCGTAACCCGGTGTTGTCATGGTGGCGTTCCTTTCTTTGCGTGGTATCGGTCGTGATCTCCGTGGTGAACTACCGGCCGGTCATCCCGCAATCTTGCATTCGTCGTACGGCTCGGCTCACCGTTGCCACTATACCCATAGGGAGTATAAGTATCAACACACGGTGTCGCAGGGAGCTTTTCGTGACGTTCGTCACTACGAAACCGGAGAAGAACCTGAGTACCATTCAAACGTCGAGTCGTTTCCATTATCTCGATCGAGCGTTCGCATGAGGTGCTCGACCACTGAGAATTAATGTTGAGCGAGAACGTCGGCTATCGGAGGGCAATGAGCACGCAAGAGGACCAAGCACGTCGAAGGCGGTGGCCAGTCTTCTCCGGCCTCCTCGTCATTCTGATCGTGCTGGGGGCTGGCCTCACTGTATGGCTAACGGCCGGATCATCAAATTCTCATCGCGGTCCCGAGGGCGTGCTGATTTTCAACGTGCCGGATCTGGCGAGTTCATCCTCCACGCTTCATGGAGGCAGTGTTGACGGCATCACCTGTCGAACCTTGTCGAAAGAATCAGTGAAGTATCACGTTCACGTGCACGTTGCGATCTACGTCAGCGGACAGATGCGGCGCTTGCCAGCGGGGATCGGCATCACCAAGCCCCAACTCGTAGAGCACGACTCCACCGGAGTATTTGATGACGTTGGTATCTACGACTGTCTCTATTGGCTCCACACGCACGTTGCGGACGGCATCATCCACGTCGAAGCGCCCGCCAAGCAGAGCTTCACCCTCGGGCAGTTCTTTGATATCTGGCATCAACCGCTCGGACCAAATGAAGTGGGACCCGCCAAAGGAAAGGTGGTGGTATTCGAGAATGGCCAGCAACTGGTTGGCAACCCGCGGTCGACTCCGCTCGTTCCTCATTCGTCGATCCAAATCGATGTGGGCAGCCCGGTGGTGCCCTTCGAACCGTTCGTGTTCAAAGTGTCGGGAGGATGCGGCCAAGGGACCAACGGCTGCACCGTCAAGAAATCTTGAACGGTCGGGATGCGCCCTCGCTTTATTTGGCCCGGAACCACCGTCTATGAATTTGACGCGCGAAGATCGTCTATGAGGTCACGCACGCGTTGTTCAATCTCGTCACGAATCGATCGGACTTCGTCGATCGGCTTTCCCGCCGGGTCAGGCAACTCCCAGTCGAGGTAGCGGCTGCCCGGGTACACGGGACAGGCGTCGCCGCAGCCCATCGTGACGATGACGTCGGCGCTGCGTCCCATTTCGTCGGTCAACCTGCGCGGAGACTCGTGAGAGATGTCGATGCCCTTCTCCAACATCGCGCTAACGACCGCGGGATTGAGATTCTCCCCGGGGTCGGAGCCGGCCGAATGGACGACGAAGCCATCTCCTCCCATCTCGCGAGCGAAGGAGGCTGCCATTTGAGACCGCCCAGCGTTATGTACGCATAAGAAGAGGATTTCCGGTTGGCTGTTCATGGCGCACCTTCCACGACAGCCACTGGCGCGTAATAGCGCCGCTTCGCCCACAGTGACACGTACACCAGACCAACGAGTACCGGCACCTCAATGAGAGGTCCCACGACCCCGGCGAGCGCCTCACCGCTGGTGACCCCAAAGACGCCAATGCAGACCGCGATGGCCAATTCGAAGTTGTTGCCAGCCGCGGTGAACGCCAGGGTCGCGGTGCGGTCGTAGGGAAGACCGAGCGCTCGACCGAGGGCGAAGGACCCGAACCACATGATGGCGAAATAGCAAAGGAGCGGCAGCGCAATGCGGGCCACGTCGCTGGGCCGCGAAGTGATGGTGTGGCCCTGCAGGGCGAAGAGGATAACGATGGTATAGAGCAGGCCGTAGAGCGCGAAAGGACCGAGGCGAGGTAGCAGTTTGGTCTCGTACCACTCGCGACCGCGGGCCCGTTCGCCCAGCGTGCGGGTCAGGTAGCCCGCGGCGAGCGGTATTCCTAGAAAGATGGCCACGGTCTCGGCGATGCGCCCGATCGACAGATGCAGACCCTGCGTGCTGAGACCGAGCCAGCCGGGCAGCACCTTGAGATAGAAGTAGCCGAGCAGGGCAAACGCAACGATTTGGAACAACGAGTTGATCGCCACCAGCACCGCGGCCGCCTCGCCGTTGCCTCCCGACAGGTCATTCCAGATCAGCACCATCGCGATGCAGCCGGCCAGGCCCACGATGATCAGGCCCGTTCGATACGTAGGCTGATCGGGCAATAGCAGCCAGGCCAGCGTGAACATGACCAACGGGCCGACCAGCCAGTTGAGCACGAGCGACGCGACCAGCAACCGTCGGTCGCTCGTCACGGTGCCCAATCGGTCGTAGCGGACCTTGGCCAGGACCGGATACATCATCACCAGCAGACCAATGAATATGGGCAGCGACGTGCCCGACGTCACCTGCACCGCGTTGAGATGGGTGTTGAGGCTCGGCAGGGCCCGGCCCAGAGCGATGCCTACCGCCATGGCCAGAATGATCCACACCGGCAGGAACCGATTGAGGAACGACAATCGTTTGATGACCGGCGCGCCCGTCGTGACCGTCGAAGCCTCATTAGAGATGGTGCCGCTCATGATCGTGCGCGACGACCCACCGGTTGGCCGCTCAGCAACAAGGCGCGGCCTTGGACGTTGCCAACGAATCTTGCGCGCAACACGTTTGGTCCCCGGTCAACATAGACGTGTCATCCGCGTCGGCGAGCACGGTGTAGACCTCCCAGCGCGAGGCGTCAGGACCGTCCACCCAGACCTTGTCCTGCAGGGCGTGACAGCACATGGTCTGATCTTCCATCAGTGTGTCGAAACCCTCACTGGCCAAGTACCGGGTGGCTTCAACCACTTCCTGCGTCGAAAAGACCTCGACCCCTAGGTGGTTGATCGTGCCGGCGCCATCGGGGTTCTCGAAGAGAACCAACTTGAGTGGCGGCTCAGCGATGGCGAAGTTCGCGTAACCGGGACGGATCTTGTTCGGCTCGGTTTTGAAAAACTTAGAGTAAAACTCTATGGACTCTTTGAGGTCCGATACGTTGAGGGCGAGTTGCAGTCTGGACACTTCGATCTCCTTTAAATTGATGTTCGTCGATATGAAGCGTAGCCAATACATTGACAGGTGTCAATAGTATGATGGTGCCCATGCAACATCGCAAGACCATCACCATCGACGAGGACGTCGTCTCGTGTTGCAGTTCGTTGGTCGGCGGTGCGATGTCCGAAATCGAGGCCAGCGACATGGCTCAGATCTTCGGCGCGCTCAGTGATCCGGCCCGTCTGCGGATGCTGTCACTCATTGCCTCTCAGGAAGAGGTCTGCAGTTGCGCGCTCGAGGAGCCTCTCGGCAAGAGCCAGCCCACCATTTCGCACCACACCAGGATCCTTGTAGAGGCCGGACTCATCACCGGTGAGAAACGTGGCCGGTGGATGTGGTGGCGCGTCGTGCCGGAGCGTTTGAAAGACGTCGCCCGAATCCTCGGCACCTGACAATCACGAATCGCGTCACCTGCCTCGGCGGCGACGCGTTCGCGCCTTATTGGGGTGGTCCTGAACCGAGTGTCAGTTCGAGGGTCGCTTGCGTGCCGTTGGTAGCGGTGTAGACAACGTTCACCTTGTCACCTGGCTTGAGTGATTGCAGGATCCCGTCGAGCGAAGTGATCGTCGTGACGGCCTGTCCATTCACCGAGGTGATGACGTCGCCCGCGGTCAGCGCTGATGTTGCCGCGGGGCCACCGGCGACGGTCCCGGCGACGGTGACGCCGCTAGTGGCGCCCTGTGGTGCATTGCCGATTCCCCCGAAGGGGCTGGACGACGCTCCATCGGCCTCAATACCGAGAAACGCGGTGGCGCCGATGTGTACTGTCGACGACGAACTTCCGTGTTCGATTGACGTAGCGATCGCGAGAGCGGTGCTGATCGGTATGGCAAAGGCTTGCGTGGTGGTTGAATTGTCGGCGTTATATACAGGACCGTTGTTGGCCGCCGCCGCCGTATCCATGCCAATGACCTGACCTTTGGCGTTCACGAGGGGTCCGCCGGAATCACCGGGCTGGATGTCGGCGTTGAATTCAATCATGCCGGTGAGTGTTTCAGAGCCGGTCGCGTTCCCGGCATCGCTCGCGGTGATTGATTTACCGACTGCGAGCACCGAGCCCGCGGCGTAACTCGGAGTACCGCCCGCGCCGCCCGCGTTGCCGATTCCCACCACTGATTCTCCTTTGGTCGCGACTTTGGTATCCGTCGTGATGGTGGTAAGACCCGAGGCGTTCTTGAGTTGTAGCACCGCGATGTCGGACGAATTGTCGTAGCCCACGACCGTTGCTTGGTACAGCTTCCCGCTCGCTACGTCGCGAACCGAGATTGACGTTGCTCCGTCGATCACGTGGTTATTGGTAAGGATGAGACCGCTGGAGGAGACGATCATGCCCGTGCCGGCGGCCGAGCTCTGCTGGTACGAAAGTTGCGTGGTGATGTCCACTAAGCCTGGATCAACCGACGTCGCGATCTTCGCCGCGGCCGCGTCGGTCTTCGATGAGGGAGCGCTCACCGGTGGCGTCGTCGCACCGTTGGAGAAGCCCGGGAAGTTTCCAAAGTTCCCGTTACCCGCCGAGGGGAATTGCGGATGCGACGTGCCTGACTTGGCTACGGCGTTGGTGGTGTTGTGATTGGCGTGACCAAGCAAGTAGCCGGTCGTACCTATCGCGAGGACCAGCGCAAGTGCGGACAAAACCCTCACGATCAGCCGGTAGGAATGCTGGCGCGGCGGGTTCGGTGAAACAGTGTCCGCCTGCGTCCCGTCTTCGTGTTCTGTAATCGATTCCATCGCAAGTTCCTCTCACGTGCTAACTGCCTGGTATCAGTGTGAAGGCCCGTCGTGAATAGTTCGTTGAGAGGGAGTAAGAACCTACTAATAAACCGGTCACCGGCCCGCTTCGAGGGATGCCTCGTCGCGAGTGTGAACTCGCGTTCTCCGCCTGCGGCTGCGGTCGGTAAATACGGCCCGTCTCTCAGCGCCATGGTGGGCTGAGCCGACCGTCACGAGGTCGCGCTCGACCTTGCGTGGTGATCATCTACCGGCGGTCACCTCTTTGAGCTCGGCGAATAATTCTCGGATGAGTCGGGGCAGTTCTTGCTGGCTGGTTCCGTTGATCCAGCGTTCGAAGGCGATCTTTAGAACGGCGATCCCCGCTTCGGCGGTCAGACTCGCGCCAGGTTCTCTGACGCCGCGTTGACGCAAGGCGCCGGCCATCGCCGAGGCGAGCGACGCGAGCTTGATCAACTCACGCTCCTGGAGTTCTGTGTTCGCGGCAATAACGGACTGGCGCAGCAGGGCGCTTTCGCGCCGCTCCTGGAACAGGGCCCCGGCCGCCTCGATGGCCGCACTGATCGCGGTGATCGGCGCTTGGGAATCAGGAGCATCGGCGACGGTACTTACAAGGAGCTCTTGCAACGCGCCAGCGCCCCAGAACAGCACCTCACGCTTGTCGGCGAAATAACGGAAAAATGTTCGCTCCGTCAGTCCCGCCAGTTTGGCGATCTCGGCCACCGTCGTCTGCTCAAAGCCGCGTTCGATGTAAAGCTTGAGCGCCGCCTGTTCGAGCCGGCCGCGTGCGTTGGGCTCCCATCGGCTCATGCCTCGATCGTACTTGATGACAGTGAGTGACATGGTGTGCTAAGGTGATGTCAGCGAATGACATCGCTCTCTTCTCGCTCAAACCCATAGGCGAAAAGAGCAATCACTTGGAGGTTGTCGTATGCGTGTTTTTGTTACCGGTGCATCCGGTTGGATTGGTTCCGCCGTGGTTCCTGAACTTATCGGCGCTGGTCATAAGGTCATCGGGCTCGCTCGCTCCGAGGACTCGGCCGCGGCCCTCATCGCCGCCGGCGCCGAGGTGCATCGCGGCTCACTCGACGACCTCGACAGCCTGCGCAGTGCAGCGAGCGCGTCAGACGGCGTCATCCACCTCGCTTTCAAGCACGACCTCGCCTTCACGGGTGACTTCCTGGGGGCGGCCGACGCTGACCGCCGTGCCGTCGAAACTTTCGGCGAAGCACTGGCGGGTTCGGATCGGCCACTCGTCATTGCTTCCGGGACCCTCGGTATCGCACCGGGTCGGGTGGCGACCGAACGCGATGGACACGACGACGATCCATCGTTGGCCGTTTTCGGTGAAGGTCCTCAAGCTCGACGGGCCACCGCCGAGTTCGTGCTTTCCCTCGCTTCGCGCGGCGTACGCTCTTCGGTCATGCGTCTGCCTCCAACGAATCACGGCGACGGCGATCACGGCTTTGTCGCAACCTTGGTCGCCATCGCGCGCGACAAGGGCGTGTCCGGTTACATCGGCGACGGATCCAACCGTTGGCCCGCCGTGCACCGACTGGATTCTGCACGTCTGTTCCGCCTGGCCGTGGAGGAGGCGCCAGCAGGATCAACAATGCACGCGGTTGCCGACCAAGGCGTACCAATCCGCGACGTTGCCGAAGTCATGGGGCGCCATCTCGAGCTTCCCGTGGTCTCCATTTCCCCTGGGGACGCGGGCGAACACTTCACGTGGCTAGCGCATTTCCTCGCGGCCGACAGCCCCGCCTCCAGCGCGCTGACCCGCGAGATGCTGGGATGGCAGCCCACCCATCCCGGACTCATCGACGACCTCGACCAAGGTCACTACTTCCAGTAACCATCTGTGTGATCACGTCGACTTTTCCGGTCCTTGTTCCCTTGTCGTCCCACTTGCCCGCGCACACCGTCAAAGGTAGTTGCGAGGCACGGGTGGGGGCACTGAATTCGGCATGGGTCGATCCGCGCCGTCACTGGACGTTCGTGAACTGCGAGCCGTGCGTGCCCCATCCATCGTTGTGTGCGAAGGAGGCGGGACGGATCAGGATCTTCTCGACGAGTGAACACGCATCGTTGGCGATGTAACGATACGTCCTTTCGTTTAGCGGCGCGAGTTCTCCCGGAGGAAATTCGCCACGTATTCGAGGTGGGCACTCATTGCCTCCTGCGCTCCGCGGCCGTCGCGATTGCGCAAGGCCTCGTAGATTGCGGCGTGCTGGACGTACGAGAAATGGCGCCGTTCGTGGGTGTCGCCCCGGCGTTTCATCGAACCCCAGAGGTCGCCCTTGCGCGCCGCTTCGATGAGAGCGTACATGCGAAGTAGAAGTGGATTATGGGTCGCCTCGATCAGGCTGCGGTGGAAGGCGAGGTCCCAGAGTTCGAATTCGTCGTAGTCCTGGGCTCGCTCACATGCCTCGACGCTCCGGGCGATCTCTTCGAAGTCAGTTTCGGTGGCCTCGACGACGGCGACGAACATCGCCATCGGTTCGAAGGCCTGACGGGCCGTCATCACGTCGCTCGGACCGATGTCGTAGAGCACGGCTACGGAAGCCACGGCGTTGTAGTCGAGGTTAATCATGGCCGACAGCGGATCGCACTTGAGGTAGGTCCCGCGTCCCACTTCGCGCGAGACGACGTCCACGGCCTCGAGCAGCGAGAGGGCACCTCGTACTGCCGAGCGCGACGACGCCAAGGCGTGGGCGAGTGCCCGCTCGGTCGGCAGTTGTGAGCCGGCGGTGAGCCCCCGTTGGGCGGCGTCGCGGAGGACTACCTCAGCGACGTCGCGAATCTGGTCCTTTGAGAGTGTGAGCATGGCCTTCCTTCCTCAGTGTCAGCCACAACCAATGGCGCCAATACCAAGTTGCGGTCCCGGGTTCGGTAGGGCATTTCCCTCTACCCAAAGGGTTTCGAGCGGTAGTCTCTGATCACTGTACAGGCGAGTCTGGTAACAGTGCAACCATTGTTACCAATATGTGACCTTATTGAAAAAGTTTTATCGAGAAAATTAGCCTTCTGCATTGACACCGGTTTTGACAGCGAGTATGTTTTCACCGGCTGGGGATACCAATGCAACCTTTTGAGCCAATTTGGGGGTAGTGACGTGCGTCTTGCGACTGTTCGAACTGATCGGGGACTCAGGCTCCACGTCAAAGGCACTGAGGGCTACGTTGACGTCGCGGTTGCGACCGGCGACGAGACGCTGTCGTCGTTGGCGGGCCTGGCCAATTCGGGTGACGCGGGGCTCGATTCGGCCCGTCGCGCGTCCGAGCAGACTGGCGTCGCCGTTGAAAAGCACCAGTTTGGGCCTGCCACCCCGGACACTCCTCGGATTCTCTGTCTCGGGGTCAACTATGCGGAGCATGCCATCGAGGGCGGGCGCGACGTGCCTAAGTGGCCCGAGTCCTTCGTGCGTGGCATGGGCAGCGTCATAGGCGCCTACGACGATCTCATCGTTCCCGCGCTCACTGAGCGCTTTGACTTCGAGGCGGAGGTTGCCGTCGTCATCGGCAAGGGGGGGCGCTACATCCGCGCCAAGGACGCGTACGAAGCGATCCTCGGTTACTCAGTAATGAACGACGGCTCGGCCCGCGAATGGCAACGTAAGGCAACGCAGTGGACGCCGGGTAAGAACTTCGAGGGCACAATGCCCATTGGGCCCGAGGTCGTGACCGTCGACGAGGTCGACATTTCCGACGTGGCCATCCGCTCGACGCTGAATGGCAAGGTCATGCAGGACGCGCGCACCTCGATGATGATCGTGAGCGTGGCGCGAGCCGTGGAGTACTTCTCGGGTTTCACGTGCCTGCGCCCCGGCGACGTCATCGCGACCGGCACGCCGGGAGGCGTGGGCTTCGCGAGGACGCCTCCGGTCTGGTTGACGCCGGGTGACACGATTGAAGTGTTTGTCGAAGGCGTCGGGACAATCTCCAACATGGTGGTTGCCGAGAAGGACGCGCCGGCCGACTGGCCCTGGCGCCCGTTGGAAGTGGACACCACGAACTTCTAGCGATGTAGATCTGCGTCTTGCAGGGAAAGACCAAGTTAGTAAAGGGGGCAAAATGCGGTTTTCAGAAATGGCACGACGAGGGGGACTCGTCGGGCGAAGCAAAAGGCGACTAGTTCTCGTTGCCTCCGTACTGGCTCTACTCGCCTCGACGGTGGGGTTGCCGGTATTGGAGGGGACCTCGAGCGCGTCGTCGTTCAAGGGGTCGATCACGATTGCCACGGTTGCGCCCTTCACCGGCGCCGACGCCGCACTCGGCCCGAAGTACGAGACCGCGTGCTACGCCGCGACCCAGGCAATCAACGCGGCCGGCGGTGTGCTCGGCAATCAGGTCAAATGCAAGACCGTCGACACACGAGGCGACCCGGCAGACGCGGTGCCCGCGGTGCGTCAGATGTACGCAACGACGTCGAACCTAGCGCTCGTAATCGGGTGCACCTCGGACGAGGCGGCGACGGTGGTGCCGATCTTCGGTTCCCACAAGACGGTGTCGTTTTGCATGACGGGACAGTCCGAGTTCGACGCGGTCCACTACCCGTACTTCTTTCGACTAGTCCCGCCCGACGCGGCGGACTCGGTCGCAATGGTCCAGATCGCTAAGCGCCACGGGTTTAAGAACATCGCCCTGGCCTTCGGCAACGACGCGGGTAGCCAGACCTTTGTAACCCCGGCCCTCGCGGCCATAAAGCAGGCGGGGATGAACGTGGTCTCGAACCAGACCCTCGACATGACGGCGTCGACGTTCCAGACGGAAGCCCAGGCGATCGTTCAGGCGCACCCGGACGCCATCCTCATGGAGGCGCTCGGGGCCGCGGGCGTGGCCCTTTTGACCGAGATCTACCAGCTCAACGGGAACAAGATGATCCCGACGATTGGAACCTCAGCCATGATCGACCCGGTCTTCTTCTCGGGCGTCACCTCGGGCGCTATTGGGACTCAGAACTTCATCAGTTCCTTCGACGCGGACAATCAGACCGTCAACGCATCCGGTCCGGCGTACCCGCTTTACCACAAGTTGGTGTTGGCCCAGGCCGGCAAAGTCCCGGGCGTGCCGAGTTTTCCGGGGCTGCTCTCGGCTAACGGCACGGTCCACCTCTATGACGGCATCAACATGGCGGCGCTCGCCATGATCATGGCCAAATCAACCCAGGGGTCGAAGTACAAGGCCGACATCTTGAAAATCGCCGAGGGTCAACCCGGTGCAATCAGTGTGTCGAGCTTCGCCGTGGGCGCCAAGGACCTAAAGGCGGGTAAGAAGATTCACTACATCGGGGTCGGTGGTTCATACCAGTTCGACTCGTATCAGACGGCCTTTGGCCCGTTCGAGGACGACCAGTTCTTGGCGAACGGCACTACCGTCGCGGTCGGAGCGTCCCTCGGGTACTGCAGTCTCACGGAGTGCAAGTCGACTCCGTAGTTCCTTCGGCGTGGCCGCGGCGGGTGACCGCCGCGGCCACGCCGCCTTCGCAGATTCCATCCATGGCCCACCCACTCGCTCTCGAAAGGCTTTGACGTTGTGAGCGTCTTCCTCTCGTCCCTCGGCTTCGGCCTCATATCCGCCGCGGTCCTCGCGATCGCCACGGTCGGATTCACCATGCAGTTCGCGGTGACCAACGTCCTCAACTTGGCGTACGGCTCGGTGATGATCAACAGTGCGTTCGTCACGTACTACCTCAACATCCACGCTCATCTGGACGCGTGGGTGGCGATGGTCGGCGGCGTCGCCACGGGCGCCGTCGCGTCGTACCTGTTGAATCGCTTCGTCTTCACGCCCTTCCAGCGACGCAATCTCCCGCCGATCACCATTGTGATCGTGGCCCTAGGCGTCGACCTGTGCGGCACCTTCGGCCTCCAGGCGATCGTCGGGGGCAGTTACTTCTCCTATCGCCAGTCGTTGGGACGCGAGGTCCACTTTTGGGGCATGTACTTCAGCTCCTTGCAACTCACCATCATCGGCATTTGCCTTGTCGTCATGGGCCTCATCCACTGGCTACTCAAATACACCCGACTCGGCAAGGCCATGCGTGCGACCTCGGCGAACGCGAGCCTCGCGCGAAACTCGGGTGTTCGCACCCAGTGGGTGATCTCGATGACCTGGCTGATCTCAGGGGCGCTCTGCGGTCTCGCCGGCACCGTCTTCGCCATGAACACGGGCGTCTTCGAGGCGACGAGCGCGCAACTTTACATCGTGCTGATGCTCGCCGCGATGTTCCTCGGTGGACCCGGCTCGCCCTACGGCGCGATGCTCGGGGCCCTCACGATTGGGGTCGCGACCGAGGTCAGCGCTGGCTACTTCAACCCCCAATATAAGGAAGTCATTGCCTTCGTCGTGCTCCTCGGGATGCTGACGTTCCGTCCCTACGGACTCTTTGGCAGTGAGAAGACCAACTGATGAGCGCCATTGCCTTCTACGTCGCCACGATTATCGTCTACGGAGCGGTCGACTCGATGGCCTGTCTCGCCCTAAACGTCGAGTTCGGCTTCGCGGGTCTCTCGAACTTCGGTTTCATCATCTTCCAGGCGGGCGGGGCCTATGTCGCGGCTGTGCTCTCAATGGGGCCGTGGCAGAAGTCCTTCGGCGGCTTCCAGCAGTACATCTTTGGCTGGCACCTGCCTTTCCCTCTCCCGTGGATCGGGGCGACTATTGCGGGGGGAATCCTCGCGCTGCCCTTCGTCTTCCT
>Ga0182024_10013660_pt1 | contig 15810 bp, 12 predicted proteins | sample P32metaG_FD_120480 | JGI IMG/M metagenome (GOLD analysis project Ga0182024, IMG submission 120480) | Permafrost microbial communities from Stordalen Mire, Sweden - P3-2 metaG (Illumina Assembly) | ecosystem: Environmental > Terrestrial > Soil > Wetlands > Permafrost | place: Sweden: Stordalen... | reverse complement strand
CGACACGCCGTACGGGTTCCAGTCGAACGCACAGGATATTTCGGCCCGCGCGATTGCCTATTTCCGGGAGAGTGCCGGAAGACCCGTGGAAGTTGCGCCCATGTCGCGCACCATCGGTGTCCCACCCGTGGCCCTCGAGGCGGCCCTTGCGCGTATTGCCGAGGCCCGCTGGGTGTTTTCCGGGCCGGGGAGCCCGACCTACGCCCTCGCGCAGTGGCGCCCGACCATTGTGCCCAGCTTGCTGTCCGAGAAAATTTCCGACGGTGGCTGCATAGTGTTCTCCTCTGCAGCGGCTCTTACTTTGGGGCGCTGGACCGTTCCCGTTTACGAGATTTATAAGGCGGGCGAGGACCCGGTGTGGGCCGCCGGCCTCGACTTGCTGGGGCCTCTCGGTTCGACTGTCGCCGTGGTGCCGCACTTCGACAATGCAGAAGGGGGCACCCACGACACCCGCTACTGCTACCTCGGCGAGGAGCGCCTCAGGTTGATGGAAGCCCAGTTGCCGCCGGAAGGCTGGGTCCTCGGAGTTGACGAGCACACGGTGTGCACCTTCGATTTCGACGCGGGTACTGCAAGCGTCTCCGGCCTGGGTGCCGTCACGGTCCGGCGCCATGGCACCTCGGCCGTTGTCGCCTCCGGCCGGACACTGTCGATCGACGAGCTCGTCGAGCTAGCCGGCTCGCTCCCGGCCGGCTCGGGGAGCGACGCGGCGGTCCCAGGCACGTCTTTCCCCGTTGCCGGTACCGCTCCGGCCGGTCCTCCCGCTACCGGCCGGGCTCTCGCCGGTGCCGAGCCAGGCGGAGGCCCCCTCCTCTTCGAAGCGCGCCGCCTTACCGCAGCCTTTGACAGCGCCGTCGCCGGGCGCGATGCCGACGGGGCGACCGAAGCCGCGCTCGAACTGGAGGCCACCCTGCATGCCTGGTCGGCCGATACGTTCGAGTCGGACGAGCACGACCGCGCCCGGGCCGCGCTCCGCCGGATGATCGTGCGCCTAGGCGAGCTGGCGGCCCCCGGGCTCCGCGACCCCCGTGATGTGCTGGCTCCTTGGGTGGAGGCACTCCTGGTCGAGCGCGCCGAGGCTCGCCACGACGGTCGGTTTGCCGATGGCGACCGTATCCGCCAACGCCTCGAGGATTTTGGTGTGGAGGTGCGCGACACCCCCGCCGGCACCGACTGGGGCCTCAGACAGACGGCCGGCGCCTAAGCCGTAACAGGCCCGCCGCACTCGGCCCCGGCCACTGGCAGGGCTGGGCGAGGCATGCTGGTGCGATGGCGAAAGCGACCCATGAGGGGCAATTACCCCTGCGCCCCTACCGCGATAGCGACCTCGAGGCTATCTATGACATCTGTGTCCGCACCGGCGACAACGGTGGGGACGCCACCGGCAAGTTCGAGTTCCCACGCCTGTTGGCCGACATTTTCGCCGCTCCCTACGTCTACCTGGAGCCGAGCTTGGCGTTCGTCCTGCCCGATGACGGCGATCGCCCGGTGGGCTATGTCCTAGGGACAGCTAACACTGCTGGGTTCGTACGCGCCTACAGGGACAAATGGTTGCCCAGGTTGGCGTCCCGCTACCCTGCCCCCAAAGCCGACGTGCCGGTGAGGGATGCGTGGATGCTGGAGGCTTTCCACCGGCCCGAGCGGATGTTGCTCACCGGGGCCGACGATTTCCCTGCCCACCTGCACATCGACATCCTTCCGTCGCACCAGGGCACAGGGAACGGGCGCCGCCTGATCGACAGGTTCGTGGACGCCGCTGGCATCGCCGGTGCCTCAGGCGTCCATGTCACTGTTGCCGTGGCCAACGCTCGCGCTCACGGGTTCTACCAGCGGGTGGGGTTCAAGCCTTTGCCCATCACGAGCGACGGCGATGTCGTGCACTACGGGCGGCTAACGCAGGTAGGCCAGAAAGGGGCCATGTAGCCGGCGGTACTCCGAGAGCAGCTCGCGGGCTTCGGTAATGCCAGGCACCAAGGGGTGGAGGGACAGGGCTATTTCGGCGAGCTCGGCGTCGCCGGTCACCGCCGCCTCGACCAGGGTGCGCTCGTACTCCTTCATTTGGGTGACCAGGCCGCGAGCGGAGCGGGGCAGCTCGCCGGCGGTCCGCGGGTGGATGCCACTGCCGTCGACCAAGGAGGGCACCTCCACCACATCGTCGGTTTCGAGGAAAGACATGCTCGAAGCGTTGCGCGTGTTCACTATGACGTTCGCTGGCCGCCGGGAGCTGAGGCCTGCGATGACCTGGAGCGCCACTCCTTCGTAGCCTCCGATCTGGGCTCCAGCCAGCGGGGCGGGGCCGTCGGCGGCGCGAACCGAGCGCGCCTCGGCTTGGTGGTTTTCTCCATCGGTGTCGGTGCGCATGTACGTGTCGCTGCGCACCCCCAGGAGCAGCGAGTAGGTCGCCCAGGCGTCTTGTACGTCGCCTTTTTCGAACGCCCGGGCGATCCCCCCTAGGAGCTCCTCGTTGAGGCGCAAGACGTCCTGGCCCCGGCTGGAACCGGCGCGTGCCACGCCTGCCACGTAGCGCCGGGGGTCGTAGTAGTAAAAGACGTACTCGGTGGGTAGCGCCCCGACCCGCTGGACCATGTCGGCGTCGAACGCAGCAAAACGATGGTCAAACTGGCGGAGCTCTTCGTACCGTTCAAGCAGCTCGCCTATCCGTTCCTCTCCCTCAACGCGGAACGACGTTATCCAGCCCAGGTGGTTGAGCCCTGAATATTCGGACTGCACCGCTTCGCGCTCGGCCCCGAGGAACTCCCCTAGCCGCTCCAAGGCGCCACTCGGCGTGTCGCACACCCCCACCACCGGCACCCCTCCGTACGACGAGATCGCCTGGGTGATAATCCCGGCCGGGTTGGTGAAGTTGATCAGCAATGCCCCCGGCGAGCACTGGGCGAGCATCTCGCAGTAGGACAGGACGACCGGGATGGTGCGCAGTGCCATGGCGGCGCCACCCGGCCCGGTGGTCTCCTGGCCGACGAGGCCCCGCTGCAGCGCCACCTGTTCGTCGGTCACGCGGCCTTGGTCTCCTCCCACCCTGATGGCCGAGAACACGAAGCTGGCGCCTGAAAAGGCCTCGGCAGGGTCGGCGGTCTGGGTGACCATCCCCGGGTGGCCAAGGAGGCCGGCGAGCTCGACCGCCAGCCTCCCTGTGGTCTGCCGGCGCACCGGGTCGGGCTCGAACAAGCTGATCTCGTCGAAGACATTGGCGCCCCCGGCCAGCACGGCCCGCACGAACGCAGGCATACGGACGCCGCCGCCTCCAAGTATGGCCAGCTTCATAGTCGGTGCTCCTTTCCCGGCTCACGCATCTCGCCCGCCGATCCCAGCCTGGCTACCGCCTCCGAACCGGCAGTGTTGCCGTCGGCCACCGCCTCGAGGAGCCCGGCGCCGCGCACCAGTTTCGCGATCAAGGCACCAGCGAAGGCATCGCCGGCTCCCGTCCGGTCCTTCACCTCCACGTCTTTGAGACCCTCGGTGACCTCGGTCACCTGGCCGGCCTCGGCAGCGATCGCACCGGCCGGGCCGCGCTTCACCACCACACGCGGGCACCAGGCTGAGGCGACGGCGATGCCAGTAGCCAGGTCCGGAGCGCCGGTCAGACGGAGCAGCTCTTCTTCGGTCGGCAGGAACAGGTCAGCCAGCCGGGCGCACTCGACGACGGTCTCGGCGAAGGCGTCGATCTCGCCGAAATTGGTGTCGAGGGCGACCCGGGTGCCGACCGCGGCCGCCTCGGCCATGAGCTCCGCGATACCGGGGCCGGGGTGGAGGTAGCACCAGGCCGGCCGTACCTGTTGCAGGACCTCGGACCAGCGCTCGACTTCCGCTTCCTGCCCGGGGGGCCGTGGCGGCATATGGCTGATAAAGGCGCGGTCCCCGTCGAAGTTGAGCGCCACCGTTATCCCGGCGATGGGGCCGCTCAACCATTTCGAGGGCGACAGGTCCACGCCCTGTCGGGCACAGTGCTCTTCGACCAAACGCGAACCGAGGTCGTCCCCGAGCAGGGTGGCCAAACCGGCGACGGCGCCGGCCCGACTGGCCGCTACCGCGGAGTTGATGGCTCCCCCGCAGGAGAAAGCGAACGAGTCAATGTAGATCTCCTCGCCTGGGAACGGTAGACGCTCGCACTCCCCGAAGACGATCTCCAAGAACACCGACCCGAAAGCCAGCACCTCGACGCCGGTGCCCTGACCGTGCGGCGCGACCGCCGTTGGCCGAAAGGGTTTAATTAGACCGGGCACGACTAAAGGGCTGACATTTCGACGCTTGCAGTATGGCCCATCCGGGCTGCGTGGGAGTCAGTGAGGGTGTCTGCTCTCGGCACGATGCAGTGGTGGACGGTCGCCTGGTCCTGGGCCTGGAACGCGCCTGCGGGATTTCCTCGATAGGACCGACTGGTCCCTGCTCGGGTGGGGCCGGGTGGGAGCTGAGAAGGCTCAGGTGGGCCTGCGCGGACTGTGGGCCTGACGGCGAGAGCCGGCGCCTAAACTCCAATGGTCCCGCCCCCATCGTCTAGCGGCCTAGGACACCGCCCTTTCAAGGCGGCGGCACGGGTTCGAATCCCGTTGGGGGTGCTCGCCTGGGTCTTGATCCCCAAAGGCGGTCCGGGTACCTCGCGATGGGCGAGACGTGGTACCCCAAACCGCTCCCCGCACACAAGAACGGGGAACGGTTTGAGGCAAACACGCTCGTTCTCGGGGATCATCGCTCGGGCGCTTGCGGGCCACGAGCGGGCGTGTCGTGGTTGGTCCCGACGACCGCCGGCGGTATGAGGACACTCCTCGTCCCAGTGGCCGTACAATGGACGTACAACACGAAACGAGGTTGAGAAATGGACACGAGAACGCGGCGTCGGAACCGGCGTATGGACCTGCGGACGACCGCGGAGGAGCGCGAGCTCATTGACCGCGCTGTTGCTGCGACTGGGACTGACCTGACTGACTTTGTCGTCTCGCACGCGTACGAAGCTGCTCGCCGTGTGCTGGCTGACCGCGATCGCTTTGAACTCGACCCGACGGCTCTCGTGGCATGGGAGGCGCTCAACGCTCGCCCAGCGCGGGAACTGCCAGGTCTCGCAAAGCTGATGCAGCGCCCCTCGCCCTTCAGCGAGTGACCAATCGCTACCAGCCGCCGGAACTGCTGGCCGAGCGCCACGATCTGAGCGAGTTCCGGTGCCGGTCGTCGGAACAGACTGAGTGGCTTCTGCGCTATGGGCGCCAGTCAGCGGCAACGGGGAGTACTCGGGTCTTCGTGGTCACTGAGCGCGATAGCGATCTCGTCGTGGCCTACCACGCCTGGTGCATGGCTCAGGTCCAACCACCTTCGGTGCCCGACCGGATGCGCAAGGGTGCCGGACGCTACCCGCAGCCGGTTGCCCTGCTGGCCCGTCTCGGGGTAGACGCCGACCACGAGGGCAAAGGGCTCGGGGCAGCCCTCCTCCAAGACGTCTTCGCCCGCCTAGTTGAGCTTTCCGTTGATATTGGCTGCCGGGGCCTTCTCGTCCACGCCGAGTCCGCCGAGGCGCGTGCGTTTTACCTCCACCTTGTGCCCGAGTTCGAGCCAAGCCCCACCGACGAGCTTCACCTTGTCTTGTTGATGAAGGACATTCGCCGGACTCTTCTGAGCTAAACCCGCACCTTCTCGAGCTCAAGCCGGGGAGGTGAGAGCCATAATTGGAATGACGGGACCTCCGCATGTGAGGGCGGCCCACAAAGCTCTGGGGCAACCTGATGAAGCTGAGACTTACACCAAGCGTGCCCGCGACATCGATGGGGTGTAAGACCGAGCGACTTGATCAGGCGTGTCGCCATTGGCCGCTCGCGATGGATTGGCCAGGCATCTTTGGCGATGCTGTTGGCCAAGGCGTGTGTCGGTCAGATTGATCGACCTGTTCAAGCTTGGGGCGCTGACTCGGCATCCAGCAGGACCGGGCGTGCCACATCCGTGCCATAACGAGATGGCTCAGGCCGTCTGGAGCTGGCATGGCCTGGCACTAATTGGGCAGCTCGCAAGCGTGTCGTGCCAAAAGCCGAGGTCAAAATGCCTGCTAAATCGCCCTTTCAAGGCGGCGGCACGGGTTCGAATCCCGTTGGGGGTGCTGCTTGGCCACCGACTCGCGACGTTGCATCTTTGAGGGTCGGCGCATCCTTCAGGGTCAGCGGGTAAACCGTGTGGAGTGCTCGAAAGGCCGTCCGGACGGTTACTGGGAGTTGAGGTATGTGATGACGGCGAGGACGCGCCTGTGGTCGTCGGGAGACTGCGGCAGGCACAGCGTGCCGAAGATGTTATTGACGTGTTTCTCGACGGTGTGGTCGCTAACAAAGAGGCGCTCAGCGATGGCGTGGTTCGAGCGTCCTTCGGCCATCAGGGCAAGCACCTCTCGTTCCCGGTCTGTCAGGCAGTGCACCGGGTTGTCACCTTGGCGTCGTCGCCCGACGAGCTCTCCAACGACAGCCGGGTCAAGCACCGAGCCTCCCTGTCCGACACGGTTGACGGTCGAAGACAGCTCCTCGAGGTCCGAGACGCGCTCCTTGAGGAGGTAGCCGACACCGTCTGTGCCAGCCGAAAGAAGCTCGAGGGCGTAACGGGCGTTTACATGTTGGGACAGCACTAGGAGGCCGACTGTTGGCCACTTTTCGCGGATGACCTTGGCGCCGCGGAGCCCCTCGTCGGTGTGCGTTGGTGGCATCCGGATGTCGATGATGGCGACGTCAGGCTGGGTACGCTCCACAAGCTCTAGGAGAGTGTCGGCGTCGGCGGCCAGCCCGGCGACCTCGAAGCCCGCTTCTTCGAGCAGACGAGAGAGGCCTTCGCGCAAAAGGACAGCGTCGTCGGCCACGACTACTCGCATTGGAATCTCGGCTCGTAGGGTCGTTCCCCGACCCACTTGGCTCGAGACGGTGAACCGGCCGCCCAGCGCCTCGACGCGGTCGGCCAGTCCCTGCAGCCCGGAGCCGCCGGCGGTGGCGGCGCCCCCCACGCCGTCGTCGGCGACCTCGACCGTCAGGCACCTGCCTTCGTAGGAGGCCGCCATTCTCACCCCGTTGGCGTGCGCGTGCTTTGCCGCGTTTGTAAGGGCCTCGCTGGCCATGAAGTAGGCGGCGCTTTCGACTTGGTCCGGCAGGCGTCGGTCGATCTTTACAGTGAGATGTGCCGGGAGGGCAGCGCGTCGGCACAGCTCGTCCAGTGCGGCCGCGAGCCCGCGCTCGGTCAGCAATGGCGGGTTGATCCCATGAGTGAGCTCACGAAGCTCCTCGAGTGCGGAAGCTAGAGCCTGGCGTGTTTCGTGCACGAGCGGCTGTACCGCGGTCGCCTGCTCAGGCAACTTAGCCTCGAGCAAGCCCAGAGACATGGAGATCGAGACCAATCGCTGCTGGGTGCCGTCGTGAAGGTCGCGCTCGATGCGCCTACGTTCGGTGTCGGTCGCCTCTACCAGTCGCGCCCGCGAGGCCTGAAGTTCGATCAGCTGGGCGCGTAGCTCGGCCTGCAGGCGCTCGTTGTCGAGGGCCAAGCTTGCCGCCGCGCAGACTGAGCGCACCAGTTCGGAATTGTGCTCGAGTACAGGGTCGTGCAGGAGGACGGCAACCGGGTGCCCAGCGCGCTCCACGAACGTCGAGCCTCTTTTGGTGGCGTCGTCGGGGAGCGCAACTGGCCCGCCGTTGCCGTCCACGTAACAGTTTTCGGCCGGGAACCAGAAAGCGAGCTCGAGTGACGGGTCGCCCAGCGCCCGCGCCAATGCTTCACACAGGTCAGCAGACACTCTCGGGCTGCCCAGCTCGACCACGAGCCCCGCTACCATGCCTCGTGCCAGCCGACGCTGCAGGAACACGATCAGCACCGCAATGGGCACGGTGGCGAACGTGTACTGGAAAACGGTGGCCGGAAGGGCGCCAAACGGGTTCCCGGTCAGATCCTCGACCAGGTCCCAGGTAAGGGCGGCGAGGGTGGCACATCCGGCCACCAGTACCGGCGCCACGGCGCGACGTTCGGCCTTCCCGGCCCGTAACCAGCGCCATAGGAGCAATGCCATCAAGACAATGATGAGGACGCCACCCGACAAGCGCTGGAGGCTGAGCAAGCCGTTCGCCAGCGTGTTATTGGCGAACACCTGGAGCAGATTGCCCGAGCAACTGGGACAGCCCAACCCGTTCCTGTCGCCGTACAGCATGGCCAGCAGCTGCAAGCCGACCGTCAGAGCGGCCCCGCTCACCACCAGGCCCCGGTCGACCAGTCCGGGCAACCGACCGGACGGGAACGACAGGAGGAGGTAGACGAAGCCAACGATGAACACGGACTGCACGACCAGCCCGGTCGTGTAAAGCCAAGGTGCCTGGGCCTCGACCAGTTGAGCAGCGAACCAGGCAAAGCCGGTGAACACCATGATCTGGCCAAGCCGGTTTTCAGGCCGTGCCCGCCAAGCGCCGAGCCCGCTGCCGACGAGCGATACGCCCACAAGCACGGTGAGCACCGGCCCAGGCTCAGTTGGCCGCCCCAACGGCTGGTGCGCCGCTAGCCACACGGCGCCGGCACCAGCCAGCACGGCAGCCACCCCGGTGACGATCAGCCTTGCCTTCATTGCGGACGATCCTGACTTCAATCGACGGGCCGGCCCAAGCCATCTTGGCGACATCCACAGAGGCGGCCCAGGTTCCAAGCACAGTTCAGGGCGGCGTCGGCTTGGTTTGGCGATCGCGACTGATGCCGTCACTCCGAGCCTATGGCAGCGAACACGTCGAGACTGGCGGCTCGGCGTGCTGGCCAACTGGCCCCGCCCAGGCCGAGCAGCGCAGCGAGGACGAGGAGCCCGATAAGGCTCCTGACGGGGACTACGATCTCCGTATTTCCGCTCTGGTGGAGCGAGGCGGCAAAGGCGGCGCCCAGTGCCGTCCCGATGACGACGCCGGTAACCGCGCCGAACAAGGCGATGATCACCGCCTCGGACCGGACCATGGTCCGGACCTGGCGCCGTTTCATCCCGACCGCCCGTAGCAGGCCGATCTCGTGTGTGCGCTCGAACACCGAGAGCATCAAGGTGTTGACGACCCCGATCAAGGCGATGAGGACAGCGAGGGCGAGCAGGACGTAGATCAACGCGAGCTCCTTGTCGACCGTCGCCTCCTGAGCGTGTTCGAACTGGGCCCTGGTCTGGGAACCGACGTTCGGGTAGTCGTTGAGGTAATTGTTCAGTTCGCCGCCGACGTGGCCGGCACCGGGCTGCGCACTGACCAGGACGGCCACCGCCAACGGGTCGTGGAAGTGGGACAGGAAGAAGCTTGCCCCGACCAAGTAGCTGCCCAGCAGCGGGTTGGCCTTGAAGACGCCGCCAATTCTCATCGTCATCGACCCCGTCTGGGCAAAGGTCACCCGGACCATCGAGCCGACTGACAGGTGCTTGGCGCTAGCCGTGGTGGTGTCGGTCAGCAGCTCGTCTGCATCCAGAGCTGGCGTGCCCCGGCCGGTGGTGATGGCCAGGTGGACCGTCGTCGACAGCTCGGACGCTGTTACCCCGTCCAGGGTCGACAGCGAGCCGCCGAGCTCGAACTGTCCCCGGTACACGGTGGTCACAGTGGCCACGCCCGGTAGGCGCGAGACGGCATGGGCCACTGATGTGCTGAACCCCGAACTTGGGCCCGTGATGATGTAGCCGGCGGTAATGGCGCTCTCGACACTTGAGGTGGCCGACCCCGACAGAGAGGCGCCGAGCACGGCGACCGAGGACACTACCGCCAGACCGACCATCAGGGCGGCGGATGTCTGAGCGGTCCGCCGCGGGTTGCGCATCGAGTTCTCCCGTCCCAACCTTCCTGGCGTCCCCAGGATGGCGGCCAGGGGCCGGCCCAGGGCGCTCGACATCGGGCGGGACACAACCGGCGCCAGCACGGCGGCACCGACGAACATGGCCAGCGCCCCCAACCCGACAAGGGCGATGGCGGGCAGCACCAGCCCCACCACGAGGACGGCGACTCCGGCCGCTGTCACCAGGCTGCCTATGCTCACCCTGCTCCCGAGCAACTCGACCTCCTCGACCCGGCCGCCCGCTAGGGCCGCCACCGGGGGGATCCGGACGGCTCGGCGAGCCGGGCCGAGGGCCGACAGAACGGTCACCCCAACGCCGAGCGCCATGGCGACGACCACGGTACGGGGTTCGAACACCAGCGGGGCGGGCGGAAGGGTGACCCCGAACGCCCCGAGCAACGACTTCAGGCCGAGCGCCGCCAGCACGCCCAGTCCCAAGCCGATGAGCGAGGCGACCAGTCCCAGCACTGCTGCCTCGCCGACGACGGAACCGAACAGCTGGCGTCGGCTGGCGCCGACGACCCGCAACAAGGCGAGCTCTCGCACCCGCTGGCCAATCGTGATCGAGAAGGTGTTGAAGATGGTAAAGGCAGCGACGAACAGCGAGATCAGGGCGAAAACCAGGAGGACCGTGGAAAGGACCGACAGAGCGTCGCTCACCGCGCTGGAAAGCTCGCTGGCGACGGTCTGGCCGCTGACAACTTCGACACCGGGCGGCAGCACCTTGGCGATCTCACGCTGCAGCGTGACGTTGTCGGCGCCCGGCTTGGCCAGCACGTCGATGGTGTCGTAGTGGCCGCGCAGGTTGAACAGATCCTGCGCGGCAGGCAGGTCGAAACCGGCCAAGGTTTCGCCCGCCAGGTTGTCCGCTGTACCGAATGTCACGATGCCGGAGATCACATACGTGCGCGGCGCTTTGCCCGTGACCAACTCGACCCGGTTACCCACGGCGAAGTGGTACTTGTCTGCCGTCGCTTTGTCCATGACCACCTCATCGGCCGTCGCGGGGGCGGTACCTGCGACCAGGCGCACAGATGACAACTGCGGGTTGGGGTCGAAGGAAAAGCCCAATGATGAGGCCGCGGCGCCGATGGCGTCGCCGTCGCGGGCCACGAACTGGGCGTAACCTTCAACCGACCCGTTCGCGTACGCGACCCCGGGCAGGTGTTGGACTACGCCGGCCAGGGGCTCTGGTACCGCCTTGCGGTCCGCAGTGCTGCTGAGCCCCGCAGCACCATTACCGAAAGCCGCTTTGCCGCGGATTTCGAAATTGATGTGCTCATAGGCATTGCCGATCACCGAGTCGAACGTGCGGTTGAGCGTGTCGGTGAGGACGAGAGTCCCTGATACGAATGTCACGCCAAGCACGATGGCCAGGGCGGTGAGGGCCAGGCGCATTTTGCGGGCCAGCAAGCTTTTGATGGTGATCTTTCTCATGTCAGTGCCTCAGTTTCATCATCTGGTCGAGCACGGAATCGACCGTGGGTGAGGCGAGCTCACCTACGACCCTCCCGTCGGCCAGGAACACGACGCGGTCGGCATAAGTGGCGGCATTGGCGTCGTGGGTCACCATGACGATCGATTGGCCGTTGTCGTCCACCGACCGACGGAGGAACTCGAGGACTCCGTTGGAGGCGCTCGAATCGAGGTTGCCAGTTGGCTCATCGGCGAACACAAGAGCGGGCCTCCGGATCAGGGCGCGGGCACAGGCCGTGCGTTGCTGCTGGCCACCTGACATCTCGCTTGGCCGGTGGGACAACCGGTCCCCCAGGCCGAGCTGGCTTACCAGGAAATTGAACCAATCTTTGTCCACTTTGAGCCCGGCCAGGTCGGCAGGGAGGGTGATGTTCTCCTGCGCCGTGAGTGTCGGGATCAGGTTGAACGACTGGAACACGAAGCCGACCCGGTCCCGGCGCATCTGGGTCAGGCCGGCGTCGTCAAGGCGGCTGATCTCGAGGCCGCCGACAAAAGTGCGGCCTGAAGTCGGCGCATCGAGCCCAGCCATGCAGTGCATCAGCGTGGACTTTTCCGACCCTGAGGGGCCCATAACGGCGCTAAACCGGCCACTTTCGAAAGCGACGTTCACATTGTCCAAGGCACGGACGACGGCGTCGCCCTTTCCGTATGTCTTGGTCAGCTCAACCGAGCTGGCAGCCGATTGTGTGCCATTTTGACCGACAGGTGCGGGGCCGCGAGAGATCTCTGAGACATTTTTGACCATAAATCAAGCATCAACGACCAAGCCTGTCCTGACTAGCCGGACAGCAGGAGTCTTGTCTGGTAGGGCTAGCCCTACCTCGTTGCCGCCTTCTTCAAGGGATTCTTTACGAGGCAGGCGAGGATGCGTGGCAGGCACTCGCGCAGTGGACGGCGGAGCTGCATCGCGACAGGGCCGAGCCGGCTCCGTCGGGAACGCTGGTATACGACGAAGGTAAGGGCCGGCGGCGGGATCTGCGACATCCCTCCGACGCTTCCGTACCCCACTTGTGAGCGATGTGCCGCTGAGGTGCGGCAAAACCGAAAGGCCGATGTTCTAGCCCGACATGGGGGTCGGTTGGCATGCGCGGGTGGGCCCAGTGCCAGGAGCGCGCGCGTATTCCTCGTAACGAGAATGGCGCGCTGAGCACAGTCCTGGACGATGACCGCGATGTCCTGACCGCTGTCGGCAAACTCGACCAGATCGGCCCGGTTATCGGGCCACTGGCTCCGCGAACCGACAAAGACGCGGCGTGCCACATCCGTGCCATAACGATCTGGCTCCGCCCGTCATGAGCTGGCATGGCCTGGCACTAATCGGGCAGCTCATAGAGGAGTCGTGCCAAAAGCCGAGGTCAAAAGACCTGCTAAATCGTCCATTCAAGGCGGCGGAACGGGTTCGGATCCCGTTGGGGATGCTGCTAAAAGTCCAGGTAGAGGGCTTGAAGCAACGAGCTTGGTGTCTCAGGCGACGTTCAATGCAGCACTCGGCCACTGTCGATCGCCAGTGCCGCACCCGTCAGCGTGCGCATCTCGGGCGAGATGAACAGGAGGATCGCCCGGGCGATTTCCTCGGGCTGAGAGAGCGGCCTGGCCCAGTCACCGCCGTTCTCTTCACGTGCTCGAATGTTGCCCTCGTCGTTGACGAACATGGGCGTGTCGGTCGGGCCCGGGCAGACGCAGTTGCTGCGGATGCCCGATGCGGCATAGTCCAGGGCGATGGAACGGGCGAGGGCAACGAGCCCTGCCTTGGAGGCGGCGTAGGCCGCCAGCCCAGGCAGGGGCCGCAGCCCGGCCCCGGCGGCAACGCTGACGATCGACCCTCCGCCCGAGGATGCCATCAAGGGGATCAATGCTCGGGACGTCAACCAAGCTCCCCGAAGGTTCACTGCCATCGTCCGGTCCCATTCGGCCTCACTGGTCTGCGTGGCAGTCCCGCTGATGAGCACCCCCGCACAGTTGACCAAGACGTCGCAGCGGCCCAGTGAGGCCTGGATGCGGGCCGTCGCTGCGCCCACGTCGGCAGCGTCGGAGACATCGGCGGTGATCTCGATGAACCCTCGGTGCTCGGCCAAGCCGGGAGGCACGGCGCATAGATCGATCCCGACGACCGTCATCTCCTCTTCCAGGAACAGTTCCGACGTGCGAAGACCGATGCCCGAGGCGGCGCCGGTCACGACCGCCACTTTTCCATCAAGCCCATGTGCCATTGGCAACGCCCTGCGTAGCATACGCGCTATGTCGCTTGTCCCTGGAGTTTCGTCGATCGCCGTTCTCATCGCATCAGATGCTCGATGGTGTTCACGTCCCCCTTGTCGAAGCGCCAGAAGGATGCGCTCTGCACCCCGTCGAGGACTTCCACGCGGGGTTTAGATCGAAGGGGGGACAGGCGCGCTAACCCCGGCACCGCCCACGGTGAGCGGCGTCGCGCTCGAGACATTCAGGCCGGCTCTGCGCTCCGTGCGGGCACCTGGATGATGCCAGGGAACCTCATGGCGACCACGTCAAGAAGCGGGACGACCGACGAGAGCGTCCGTCACCACCTGATCGCATGTTCCTACTGACCGGGCTGCTTCAAGAACCCGGCAAGCGGGTAGTTGCTCTTCTGTCTAAACGGGTAGTTGCTCTTCAGCCTAAAACAGCCCCGAGGAGGGACACCCACGCTCATACGCAAGGTGATGCGCCCGTCGGCGGGCGGGAGGGAGCACGGGGCTCCTGTGAACAGCAGGTCCCGTCTCGTCCCGATAGCAGCGCTAGCAAGTTTCGTCGCCCTCAGCATGTTGGTTGCGGCGTGTTCCGGTTCGGGCTCGCCAGGAGCCGCTCCAGGGGACACGGCTGCTACCCAGCAAGGGGCCGTCCAGGCCGATGCGCCGGGGCCGAACCTGTCCCTTCAGGCGGCAGTGGGTCAACTGGTCGCGGTCCTCCAGGCCGGGATACGCGACCACACCGTCACGCGCGTCGCGGGTGAGCAGCTGGTAGGCCGCGCCCACCAGCTGTTGAAGCCCGGCGGAGGTAAGCGCAGCGCTCAGCAGCGCCATGAGTTCGACCTACTCGCGAACATGTTCTGGGTGGACAATGGGTCCGGCCAACTTACGACGATGTCCACTGTGACCAACGCCGCCACCGCCCTGGCCGAGGTCGCCATCGCCCTCGGGACCAACGTCCCCTACCCCTCGAGCCCCTACCCCTCGAGCCCCTACCCCTCGAGCGTGGCGAGTGCCGTGGCTCCCACCGCGCCCGGTGGGTCGAAGAACGCGACGCGTTTTTCTCTGCTGCCATTGGCTATCCGGGCCGCGCACCTGGCCGTCCGGACCGCGCACGCTGAGGCTCGGGCGCGCACCGCGACCAAGAACAGGCAGGGCCCGGTGGTCCGGATCGCCATTCCACCAGTTACCGCTGCGACAGCCGCCCCTCATTCGCCGGTCGTGAGCACCACCGGGCCCAGGCCGCCGCACTTGGGCCGCTCGGTTACCGCAGCCCGGCACTCTAGGACCGCTGTCACCCGCCCGAGGGCCCTAACCACCCCCGCCAAGGCGCGGCCGCGTAAGGGGGCGCTAGGCCGGGCCAAGAAAGGCCGCAGGGCACTAACCAAGTCCCGGAGCGTCAAACCGGCAAGTCAACGCAGGTCGGTACGCACCACCGTGACAACGGTCGAGACCCGAGCGTCATCGTCGCCCACCACCACGACCATGACCAAGCCCAAGCCCAAGACGGCGAAAACGCCGGTCAAGGCGGCAGAAACGCCGGTCAAGGCGGCAACTACCACAACGACCACGGCCCGATCGACGACTACCAAGAGACATTCCACGACTTCGACCGAAACGACCATCACGACCACTACCAACCCCCCGGTACGCCCGGAGGGGCCGCCGCCCCTTACGACAACCACCCACCCAACCGCGACCGTGGCAACGTCGCCAACGACGACCAACCCGCCGCCGACAACCACCCCGCCGACAACCACTCCACCGACGACAACCACTCCACCGACGACAACCACTCCACCGACAACCACCCCACCGACGCCGACAACCCGGCCGACGCCAACCACGCGGCCGACGCCAACCACGCGGCCGACGCCAACCACGCGGCCGACGCCAACCACGCTGCCGACGCCGACAACCCGGCCGACGCCGACAACCCGGCCGACGCCAACCACCCGGCCGACGCCAACCACCCGGCCGACGCCAACCACCCGGCCGACGCCAACAACCACCCCACCGACGACAACCCCGCCGACAACGACCCCGCCGACGACCACCCCACCAACGACAACCCGGCCGACAACCACCCCGCCGACGATCCCCCTGCCGACGATCCCCCTGCTCTGAGGGCCTCGCCCGACCCGGCCACCAACCAGTGGCGCCCGGGTGAGCTGGTGTAGCGATTGGTAGCTCTCGGTAACCCGCGTCAGCTAGGACGCGTAAGGCTAAGGCCGTCGTTTAGACCAATAATGGGCGCGCGCTTCGACGCGCCAATCCCTTGGTCAGGTTCACCCCTGGTCCTCCCAGTTGCCAGTCTGGGAAGCGAACTGCTCCT